>WBZS01001852.1_pt1 | contig 15108 bp, 18 predicted proteins | sample 5204201 | NCBI WGS metagenome assembly WBZS01 (sample SAMN12344357, study PRJNA552823) | activated sludge metagenome | biome: Activated sludge suspended growth; feature: Nitrification reactor; material: Wastewater; isolation source: activated sludge from nitrification reactor of wastewater...
CGTCTTCTTCGTTTCCTCGACGATCCGGACCGCTCCCTGGCGGAACTCCGCGTCGTACTTCTTCCGTGTCTCAGACATCGCTACTCCTTATAGCTGATGCCTCCACACTCCGGGGGGAACCTCAGGTTGCCGTACGTGCGCTCAGTTCCGCTCGGTCGCCTGACTAGCGCCCAGGCAGCGAGCTAGCCTCGGCAGCACGTCGCTCGCCCGAAACTCGACAACTCGGTGTGATGTTCCATCACGACACATCAACCGGCCCTGAAAGCACCCTCGCCGCTCTGAGGCTGGCAACCGCGACATGGATCACCGACGTCGTCGAACACTGCGCCACCCTCGGTCTCGTGCGCAACGACCTGCCCGTCAAACTCGCAACCGAACTCGCACTTCAAGTCGTCACGACGATCGACCGATTTGCGGTTGACAATGCACTCCATTCCCCTGGCGGAATCGGCCAGCCGACGCTGGCCATCAGCCTCCTTCGGGGCCTCCTCGACCCCCCGTGACGGGACATACAGCAATCCACAGAAGAATGTCGGAGGCAGCGGACGGGCCCATGCGGACGCCGGGTCGAATCACCCCGACGCGACAGGATCGACCGTGCCGAGACCGAGATGTTCAGCCACCGCTTTCATGGTGACGTCATGGGTCGCAACCGTGACTGATTCTCCGATCAGCAGCGCGGTCGCAAGATGCAAGGCGTCGAGCGTCCTGACATGCCTCTCGATGGACTCCGCAACCGCGTGCGTCTCTCGGGTGATGTCGAACATCCCGACGCGGCTGAGAAGCGCGTCCCCGTCCGACAACGGCCTTTGATCGCGTCGCAGCACGCGGATCACCTCGGTCCGCAGCAGCCTGGATGAAACAAAATCCGTGTCAGGCAGGTCCATCCAACCCTGCAGTCGCAGCCGTTCTGGCACATCGATGATCGTGCGAAGAGCCACCGAGGAGTCGAGATAAACAATGCCCATGGTTCAATGCTCGCCCTTCATCTGGTCCAGCAGCTCATCGACGTCTTCGGACCGGTAGCGAGGACCGCCGACCTCGCTGGGCCACGGCACCGGATGCGACGCCGGAGGCGTGTATCGCCCCTGTCGTTGGGCTCGGGCAAGAGGGTCGTCCTGACCACGGTAGGAGCTCACCCGCCAGCGCGGCTCGCCCCGCTCCGTCACGATCACCTCGCCGGCCACCGCCGCCTGCGCGAGGACCTCCGTCGTGCGCTGGTTGAGATCGCGCTTCGTCACCGTCGCCATGGATGCAGTGTACTACTTGCGTCTGACATGGACAGATCTCGTGCGGAGTGGAGCGGAACTCCACCATATTCCGTAGCCGAACCGCATGACCGATGATCACGCTGCGACCTGCTGCGAACGCCCGGAGGGACATTGGAAGCCCACAGACACGGCGACTACCGCGCCAGCAGGCCGAGTGGGACGACGGCTTGGTCGTCGACGTCGATCAACGACTCCAGTTCCGGACCTTCGAGCAGATTGATTCCGACCTCCCGAGGCCGGATTGCGAAGGGCAACGTATGGAGCGACTGGAAGCGAAAGCGGTTCACCGAAACCGAAAGAGAGACCTTGATGGTGTTCGAGGCCACCAAGGACCCTACGAACTGAACCTGAACTCGACCACGTTCGGTGCGTGTGACTATTAGCCGTAGCACTCACAGCCGAGTGCCGGGCCTCTACAAGTCCAGCAGGATGGCCAGCGTCTCGCGTAGCTCACCGAGGATGACCGGGCCAACGTTGCCCGTCGTGGCAGCGATGCGTGTCACCGCCACCGACCTCACGTGCTGACACCGCGCCGACGACACGTCAGCGAGCCCGTTGGCTTGGTCGGGTTCGATCACGACCTCGGACCCACTGTCGCGGATCGCTCGCGTCAAGGGAACGACCTGGACGACGTTGGGGCCACCCCGAAGCACGCGGGCAGCAGTCACGACAACGGCTGGACGTTGCAGCCCAGCCTCACTCCCCGCAGGCGTCCCCAAGTCGAGTTCAACAACGTCACCCGGCGTCAGCATCGAGCCATGTCGTCTCATCGTCGGTCAGCGGGACCGCAAGGTCCCGACCGATCGCGTCCTGCCGGAGCACCCGAAGCGCGCGGGCCACGGTTTCGTCGATCGTCTCGTGACGCTGGGCAGCCAGACGCGTGACCCTCGCGTGCGTCTCGCGGCTCACCCGGATCGTTGTTGTGTCGGCCATACCCGGAGTCTACTCCAAGGTAGACGAATCAGTCTACCTAAAGTTCCGACCGCAGCCGGGACTCTGGTCGAAGATCCGATCACGTGTCATACAAGTGCGCGACCACGCGGCGCCGTTCACCGGAACCGACACGGAGACCTTGATGGTGTTGGAGGCCAGCAAGGACCCTACGAACTGAACCTGAACTCGAACACGTTCCGTGTGTGAAGGTCAGGCTTGCGCTACGACGCGCTGTCGAACGCCAGGAAGTGCTATTCCGGCCCTGGACGCCATCGCGGCTGCACGCTACGGCCCCAGTGAGGTGAGCGCGACAACCGAGATGCCGTCGGGGCGGACATAGCTGGGACCGGTGGGGACGAGCACCGCGGCGATCGCTGGCGCACCCGTCGAATCGGCATCCACCACCTTCAGCAAACGCTTGAGATTCTCTGCGCCCTCATCGATCCGGCCGGACCCGAGCTTGATCTCCAGAGCCGCCCACCTGCCGTCGTCGCGCTGCACGATGGCATCAATCTCCAACCCGGCCTTGGCACGCAGGTGCCTCACCTCGGCACCCTGAAGCGCGGCATAAGCACGGAGTTGCTGAACCGCGAAGGATTCGAACAAGATGCCCAAAGTCTCTGGATCCTTGAGCAGGCGGTCGACCGAGCTGACCCGCAATGCGGCACACGCCAGCGACGAGTCAACGAGGTGGCGCTTGGGAGACTGCCGCAACGGGGTCCGGGTCCTCAGGGTCGGACCCCATGCCTCTTGCACCTCCAACACGAAGATCCGCTGCAGTGCTTCAAGGTATCGAGCAACCGTGTCCGGGTGCAGTGGTCCTGCGGAACCGCCGGCGTCGGCAGCCAGCGTTCGCATGGATACTTCACTCGCTGACGTCCGCGCGAGAGACCGCAGCAAGGCAGCCACCTTGACCGGGTCATGCTGCACATGACCCGCTGCCGCCACGTCCAAACGAGCGATCTGGTCGAGGTAGCCCCTCGCGTACCGGGCCGCCCCCATCGTCGGCAAGTCCAGGCTTGCAGGCCAACCACCCGCGATCAGCCGCTCCACAACGTCGGAGAACGAACCGAGGACGTCCGAACTCCTTGGCGGGACGCCGTCGAGGAGCCCTCGCAGCGACACCTCGCCAGACGCGTGACCTGTCTCGGCCATCGTCAAGGGGTGCATCCGAAGCCACGAGAAGCGGCCGGTCCCCGTGTGGCGGGTAACGTCATCGCTGGGCGACGCGGATCCGGTCAGGACGAACTGACCTTTCGCCTGCCGACGGTCAACCTCGTGGCGTACCGCATTCCACAGGGCAGGCACCGTCTGCCACTCGTCAAGGAGTCTTGGCGCCTCACCGGCAAGCACCAGCTGGGGATCAGCCAACGCCAGTTGACGCAGCGCCAAGTCGGTGTCGAGATACGCCTGACTTCGGGTACACCGACTGGCAGTCTCGGTCTTCCCCACGGCCTTCGGGCCATCGATCACTACCGCCCCAGACCATGCCAGATGCTCAGTCAGCGCCCCCTCTAGCAAACGCTCCACATACTCCGACACGTGGACAGGCTAGCATCGATTAGGCGATTTGGCGGCCAATCATTAGGTGATTCGGAGGTCGCAGGTTAGGTGATTTGACCAATCGACCCTACGTTCCATGCGCCAGCTCAACTGACAGCGCGCCACTACACGTTGAACCTCCACTCGACCGCGGTCCGAGTGTTGTGGTTCCTCCCGAATCGCGGAGGGTTTCGTTATGCCGCGTCTCGGTTGAGGGCGGTGGTCTCGTAGGTGATCGGTGACATCATCGCGGCTGCGGTGTGTCGGCGCTGGTGGTTGTAGAAGCCGTAGCACCAGTCCAGCACGACCGGCTGGGCTGTGGCGGGGTTGTCGAAGTCGCGTCGCGACAAGACTTCCCATTCCAGGCTGGAGAAGAACGCCTCGGCGGCGGCGTTGTCGAAGCAGGATCCGACCCTACCCATGGACTGCCGGATGCCGAGGGTGCGGCACAGACCGGTGAACGCGTGGGCGGTGTAGGTCGAGCCGCGGCCGGTGTGCGAAATTCTCAAAGGCCGTACGACTGTCGGCATGTGGTCGCCCTGCGCTCGCCGAGGAAGGCGGCAACAAGCCACCGGCATACCCCCCCCCCCCGCTTCCTGTAGCGCTTCCCGGTAGGCAGTGACGAGCTCTTCCGAACGCCCCGGCCTGTTTCTTGGGGTCGCAATCGAAAGCTCCCTCACGGATGCAGAGTATCGATTCGGATCCGGAGCATCGAAGAAGAGTTGCCCGAGCGGGAGCCTGGTGTGGTGAATCCGGGCTGAAAGTGTCCGTACGAAGATCGGCGAGAAGCGAGAGAAATAGCCCACCGCACGGACACACGCGACGTGATCCGTGACGACGTCGAAGCGATCACCCAGTGCCTCCACGACGCTCGACTGGTCAGCACCCGGCCCGATCCAGCAGGATCCACACCCGACCTGGCCGCAGAGTCACACATAGGCGTCTCGCCGGTGGCGAATGGTGATCACGCGGACCACCACCCGCTCCTCATGGATCTCGTAGATCACGCGGAACTCGCCCCGCCTGGCAGACCAGCGGCCCGCCAACTCGTTGCGCAGCGGCTTGCCCACCCGGTGAGGCTGTTCGGCGAGTACATCCACGAGGAAGTTTAGACACGCCGCAGCAACAGCCTCGGGCAGAGTCTCCGTCAGCGCACGTCGGGCAGCGGGAGCCAGCTCGATGCGGTAGGTCACTGAGCCAGCCGACCCAGCGCGCGCATCTCAGCCTGCACTTCATCAAGTGAGTAGACCTCGCCGCGCGCGCCAGCCCGCTCGGACTCTCGGATCTCGGCCATGGCCTCTGGATCACCCAAGATCTCAAGGGTCTCGATCAGCGAGTCATAGTCATCGACGCTCAGCAGCACCGCGGCCCGGCGCCCGTTCTTGGTGACCTCAATACGCTGGTGGGTCCGTTCGGCCTCCTCGACGAGACGCGAGAGTTGCGCACGAACTTCAGCCAGAGGCAGCGTAGTCATGTACATAATTGTAGCGCGCCACTGCGATCAGCACACGGCTGCCTCGCTGCGGCAGCATGTAGTCACACCTGTGGCGCATCCGGGTGACCATGACGTGGTTCACGAACTGAAGCGGAACTCCACCACGAATCGCAGACCGATGATCACGGCTGTGGCCTGCTGCGAACGCCCGGAGCCCGCGGACAGAGTGACTACGGCGCCAGCAAACCGAGTGGGACGACGGCGACGCCGTCCGGTCGGCGGTACGCGGTGGGGCCGGTGGTAATGACGATGGCGTCGAGCAGGCGGTGCCCCAACTGCTCGCGGACCCAGAGTTGGGCCAGCACGTCCCGATAGGCAATCGAGGTCGATCGGGCGGGCTTCTCAGCTAGGCCAGGGGCCGAAGCATCCAAGATCTAGCCATAGCTGGCGATGCTTGAGGTCGCGGCAGCGTCCAGATCGCAGCCTATGAATCAGTCAAATCGCAGGCATCGGATCAACTAGACCGCAGCACCCGCCCCAGGGCGACTGGGCCTTCTTCTCCGAACGGTACGGGCCGTTCCGCACCATACGAAGGCCAAGCTCGAGTACGGCTGATACCCCAGCCGGGCAGATCCTGCTGGCCCTCGGTTCCCTCTTGACGAACTGGACGACCCGGCCCGTGGCCCCGCAGCTCCTCGCCGTCCTGGTCTTCCCGCTCTACTACCTCCTGCTACACCGGCCGTCTGGATTCGCCAGAGTCGAGGAGAAGCTCAACTCTGGGGGCCGACTTGAGGAGCCCGAGGTGACCAGCTACCTGCGGTGGAACCTACCTCTGCATGTCGTGCTGGGGCTGCTCTACATGGCCACTTTCGTTTCCTGCGCGCTCCCGGTGTAGCCGTCGAACAGTTCGCCTATGCGCAGTCCGTCAACGGCCCAAGGTCACGAGGCGCCGACTCACACGTTGAAGCGGAACTCGACCACGTCGCCGTCGGCCATGACGTACTCCTTGCCCTCGATGCGAGCTTTGCCGGCGGAGCGTGCGGCAACTATGGAGCCTGAGGCGACGAGGTCGTCGTACGACACGATCTCGGCCTTGATGAAGCCCTTCTGGAAGTCGGTGTGAATGACTCCGGCAGCCTCGGGGGCAGTGGCGCCCTTCTTGATCGTCCAGGCGCGGGATTCCTTCGGCCCGGTCGTCAGGTAACTCTGCAGGCCGAGCGTCTCGTACCCCACCCTGGCCAGCACGTCGAGACCCGGCTCGGTAATGCCTGCGTCGGCAAGGAACTCGGCCGCCTCGTCCGGTTCCAGGTCGATGAGTTCTGATTCGAACTTCGCGTCGAGGAACACGGCCTCCGCCGGGGCCACCAGGGCTCGCATCCGCACTTTGAGGGTCTCGTCGGACAACTCGTCGGCGTCGCAGTTGAACACATAGAGGTACGGCTTTGCCGTCAGCAAGAACAAGTCACGCAAGGGTGCAGGGTCGAGTCCCGCCTGGAACACGCCCCTGCCGGAATCGAGCACACGCTGGGCTTCGAGGTACGCCTCCAGCTTCGGGCGTGCCTCCTTCTTGATGCGCGCTTCCTTCTCGGCGCGAGGTACGGCACGCTCCAGCGTCTGCAGGTCGGCCAGGATCAACTCTGTCGCGACGGTCTCCAGGTCGTTCGCCGGGTTGACCCCGCCGTCGACGTGGGTCACGTCCGGATCGGTGAACACTCTCGTCACCTGACAGATCGCGTCGGCTTCGCGAATGTTCGCCAAGAAGGCGTTCCCCATCCCCTCACCCTGACTCGCGCCTTTGACAATTCCGGCAATATCGACGAACGTCACGGTCGCCGGGATCGTCTTTTCCGACTTGCTGATCCGCGTCAACACCTCCAGCCGCGGGTCGGGGACACCCACCACACCGGTGTTGGGTTCGATCGTCGCGAACGGATAGTTCGCCGCGAGAACGTCGTTCTTCGTCAGCGCATTGAACAGGGTGGACTTTCCCGCGTTGGGTAGTCCGACGATGCCGATAGTCAAAGCCACGACCGGACAGCCTATCCGGGTACGACCTTCCCTCGCGTCGGCGTGCGGTGCCGCACACCAACCCACTCGCCAGGCCAAGGGGCTCGCTCACCCCATGAGAAGATGCCCGACACGCCGACCCGAAGCCTGGACAGGCCTGTCTAGGCACTGGCTACTCTCGGCGGTCCATGCCTCGCCCAGCCCCCGAACCCGTGACTACCGGGAGCAGTCTGCCCGGAGCGCCGGGCACCTTGGACGGCCTGTCACCGGCATTCCCGGGCCGGGCACCGTGGGGTACGGCAGGTCGGCTCCGCGCGTGGCAAGCCGATGCCCTGGAGCACTATCTCACCTTGTCACGACAGGATTACCTGGCCGTCGCGACTCCAGGAGCGGGCAAGACCACGTTCGCCCTCCGGGTGGCCAACGAACTCCTCCACCGCCGGGTCGTGGAACGGATCATCGTCGTCTGTCCCACGGAGCATCTGAAGGTTCAATGGGCAGACGCCGCCGCCCGGGCCGGCATTCACCTCGACCCGGGCCTGGGCAGCAGCGGGAAGCGAGCAAGAAGCAGGGAGTACGACGGGCTGGTCCTCACCTATGCCGGTGTCGCCACTCAGGTGCTGGGGCTGGCTGCTCGCTGCCACGGTCGCCGTACCCTCGCCATCCTCGACGAGATCCACCATGCCGGCGACTCACGCGCCTGGGGCGACGCCGTCGCCGAGGCCTTCGACCCTGCCGTACGTCGCCTCGCTCTCACCGGCACGCCCTTCCGCAGCGACGACCACCCGATCCCGTTCGTGGCCTACGAGACGAGATCGGACGGCAGCCGGATCAGTCGGCCGGACTTCTCATACGGCTACGCAGACGCCCTGCGCGACCACGTCGTACGGCCGGTCCTGTTCATGACGTACGGCGGACCGATGCGATGGCGGACCAAAGCCGGTGACGAGATCGCAGCCAACTTGTCCGAGGCACTGACCGTGGACCTGTCCGCCCAGGCGTGGCGCACCGCGCTCGATCCGAAGGGTGACTGGATCCCTCACGTGTTGTCGGCCGCAGATCGTCGGCTGACCGAGGTACGGCGCCACGTGCCCGATGCAGGCGGTCTCGTCATCGCGACGAACCAGGCGCAGGCCCGGGCGTACGGACGGATCTTGAACGAGATCTCAGGAGTGCCGCCCACCGTGGTGGTTTCCGAAACTCCGCGGGCGAGCCGCAAGATCGAGCAGTTCACGCGTTCCTCGGACCGCTGGCTGGTCGCGGTGAGGATGGTGTCGGAGGGTGTCGACGTGCCCCGACTCGCCGTGGGTGTCTATGCCACCTCCACTTCCACCCCCCTCTTCTTCGCCCAAGCCGTCGGCCGCTTCGTGAGAGCTAGGCGTCGCGGCGAACTCGCGACCGTGTTCTTGCCCACGGTGCCGAAGCTGCTCGCCCACGCATCCGCGCTGGAGCGCAGCCGGGACCACGTGCTTGGCAGACCCCGTATCGCCGACGACCTCTGGGCCGAAGAGCAATCACTGTTGGACGAGATCCGACGTGAGAGGACGGTCCCCGACGAGACTGGCGATTTCGAGGCCCTGGCCTCCGCAGCGTCGTTCGACCACGCTCTGTTCGAAGGTCAGCAATGGGGGCTCCATGCCGAACCGACGAGCCAGGACGAAGCTGACTACCTCGGTCTGCCCGGGCTGCTCGAACACGGCCACGTCCACTCCGCGCTCGCTGATCGGCAGCGTCGGCAGGTCCTCAGGCGGCAACGGGACGAATCGCGTGCGTCGGCGCCGCCCGACGCGGCCCTCCATCGCCGGCTGGGTGAACTGAGAAAGAGCCTCCACGGACTGGTCGGTCAGTACGCCCGGATCGCCGGAAAACCGCACAGTCACGTGCACGCCGAACTGCGCCGCCACTGTGGGGGACCTCCGGTCGGCCAGGCCACCACCGCCGAGATCGAAGCCCGGATCACGGCGGTCCGGACGTGGCTGGCGGCGTAGACCTCGCTTCGAGATGACTCGCTTTTGGCTCGAACCGGGCACCGCCCGGACGCGGTGCCACCGTTCGCCAACACCCACCGACCGCCGCCGCCTGCGCGAGGACCCTCGGACCCCGCCGAACGTCAGAACCCCGGGACGCCGGGGATCGCCTGATCGGCTCGGGTGGTCCCGGCGGTCTCGGCAGCCGTACGCTCCGAGCGTGGATACGTATCGGCTCTACCAAACCTTGACCTCGTACCCGCTGGGCCGGACCTTGTTCTCTCTGGCGTACGGCATCAAGGCGCCGTACTTCGCCACCGTGCGACCCGACGTCCTGGTGATGCGGGAGAACTACGCCGAGGTCGTCGTCGCCCAGCGCAGGTCGGTCAGAAACCACATCGGCACCGTGCATGCGATCGCGATCTGCAATGGCTTGGAGGCCGCTATGGGTCTGGTCGCCGAGGCGACCTGCCCGCCAGCGTGGCGCTGGATTCCCCGAGGCATGACCGTGAGATACCTCGCCAAGGCCGACAGCGACATCCTGTGCATCGCCGAAACCAGCCCCGGCCAATGGGACACCCCGGGCGACATCGACGTGCGGGTGCGGGCCGAGAAGCGTGACGGAACGGTCGTGGTCGACGGAACCATCACGATCTACGTGTCACAGAGACCGGCCCGCACCTGACGTGGCGCGTCGGAGGTTTCGACGGATCCCGAAGGCTTCGTCCATCGCACCACCCCTCTCCTCGTCGTGATGTGGATTCTCAGGCGCCGGCCCAGTACGCCGACATTGCCGCCGCCAGGTAGCCCGGATCCGCAACGCCGCACAGTTCCCGAGCCGAATGCATGCTGAGCAGCGGAATCCCGACGTCGACCGTCAGCACGCCGAGTCGACTTGCCGTGAGCGGCCCGATCGTCGACCCACAGGGAATCACGTTGTTGCTCACAAAAGTCTGGGACGGGACGCCCGCCGCCCCGCAGACCCGCGACCACAGCGCGGCTCCGACCGCATCGGTCGCGTATCGCTGCATGGCGTTGATCTTGAGCAACGGCCCGGCGTTGGGCACGGGCTGATGACTCGGGTCGTGATGGTTCGCATAGTTTGGGTGTACGGCATGGCCAGCGTCTGCGGACAGGCAGGACGACATGGCCAGGACTCGTAGGTGGTCGACGTCCCCCACACCCACTGACGCTGTGATCCGGCGCAGGACGTCGGCCAGGAAGGGTCCCGAAGCTCCTGATCGAGTGGCAGAACCGACCTCTTCGTGATCGAAGGCGGCGAGCACCTGGATCGCCTCGCCCTCGGACGTGCCGTCGAGGAACGCGACGGCCGAAGCGTGCACGCTCGACAGGTTGTCCAGCCTCCAGGAGGCGAACAGTTCACCGTCGAAACCGAACATGCTGCTCGGCTGAGTGGGATAGCAGAACAGGTCGTGACCCGCGAGATCTTCGACCGCGAACCCGACGCCGGCGCACAGAGCTGCGCGGAGGTCGTCGGTGGGCCCCACCGCATAGACCGGCTGCAGGTGTTGCTGCCGGTCGAGTTGGACATGGTCGGCGAGGCTGCGATCCAGGTGTGGTGCGAGATGGGGGACGCGCAGGATAGGCGCGGTCGTGACCAGTCGAACGCGGCCCTGGCGATCGACCAGTCGCCCGGCAACCCCGAGCTCACGATCTAGCCACGTCAGGAGGAGGGGCCCGCCGTACACCTCGACACCCACCTGCTGCCAGCCCGCACTCGTCAGCATGGGCTCCGGCTTGACCTTCAGCCCCGGGGAGTCCGTGTGCGAGCCGACGATCCTGATCCCCTTCTCGAGGGACCACGTGGGCGGGACCCGCCAGGCGATGACCGTACCCCCGCGAACGACGAACGCCGATGTCGTGGGCTCCCATGACGTTGATTCGTCGAACTCGGTGAATCCAGCCCGCTCCAGGCGTTGGGACAGTGCCGCCGCCGCGTGGAAGGCACTGGGCGACTCGGCGACGAACTCGGCTAGGTCGGCGATGTGAGCGGAGGAATCGGCCATGACTGGACCCTAGTGCGCCCCGACTGACAGTTTTCCGAGTCGTTCCCGGGTCGTGTCGGTCGCAGAAACTGTCAGTCGCCCCCGGCAAGATCGCTGCCATGGACGGTTTGCTCATTGCCCTGGTGTTCGCCGCAGGCTCGGTTCTGGGGGTGGCAGTCGCCTGGTTCGCGCTCCGAGCCAAGGCCACAGCCGCCGACGCCCAACTACGCGCCGAGGCGGAGCGCGCTCGCGCCGACGCGGCAACAGCCCGAGCCGAGGCGGCCGGAGGCCGCACCGACGCCGCCAAGGCCGACATCGAGATCGAGCGTGCGCGCGGGGATGTCGCCATGGCCCGTCACGACGCGGCGGTGGCCCGGGCAGAGGCTGCCCACGCGCGTGAAGAAGCGGCCGACGCTCGCGCGGAAACGGCTGTGGTGGAGGCTCAGGTGGCCAAGGCCGACGCCGAGCGCGGCGCGGCGGTGCAGCGGGCTGCCGAACTTGCCGCCGATCGGGAATCCCTGCTGACGCAGTTCAAGGTCCTCTCCACGGAGGCATTGGAACGGCAAGGACAATCGGCCGACGCCAGCGCAGAGCAACGACTCAAGGCGACCGAACAGATCATGGGCCCCATGCGCGCAAGTCTCGACCGGTTCGAGGCTCGCCTCACCGAGGTCGAGAAGGAACGCGCAGCTATCGCCGCCGACCTGAAGGCCCAGGTCCAGGCTGTCCAGCTCACGGGTGACCAACTCCGGCGCGAGACTTCCGCGCTGACGACGGCCTTGCGGAAGCCACATGTGCGCGGCGCCTGGGGAGAACTGCAGCTGAAGCGGGTGGTCGAGCTCAGTGGCATGGTGGAGCATTGCGACTTCGTGGAACAGTCGACCACCACGACCGATTCGCGCATCATTCGGCCCGACCTCAAGGTCACGCTGACGCAGGGCAAGTTCGTGTACGTCGACGCCAAGGTCCCTCTCAGCGCGTTCCTCGACGCTCAAGAAGCGTCGGAAGCTGCTGATCGCGACAAGGCCCTCGGCCTGTTCGCCAAGAACGTGAGAGGCCATGTCGACGCGCTGAGCGGCAAGCAGTACTGGAAAGCGGACACCGACACCCCCGAATTCACCGTGTTGTTCATGCCCAGCGAGGCACTGCTCGCCGAAGCGTTGCAACTGACTCCGGATCTGCTCGACTACGGGGCACGAAAGAACATCATTCTCGCGACCCCTTCGACGTTGATCGCCATGCTCCGGGCCGTCGCCTACGGATGGACCCAGGCATCATTGGCCGAGTCGGCTCGTGAGGTGACGTTGCTGGGCCAGGAGTTGTACGACCGGCTGGCCACCATGGGGTCCCACTTCGACAAGGTGGGACGCGGCTTGGTGTCGAGCGTCAGGGCTTACAACAGCGCCGTTGCATCGCTCGAGGGGCGCGTCATGGTCACCGCGCGGCGGTTCCGCGATCTCAAGGTGTCGAGCGAGGAATTGGTCGAAGTCTCCCAGGTACAGGAGACGGTGCGGCAGATCGCCGCACCGGAACTGGTCGAGGACGCAGCGGGCGTCAGCCCCATGATCGGGCGGTCGCGCAAAGACGGCCCCGAGGCGGAGTTGCTGGCCCGACCCATCCCCGAGCTCGAAGAACTCACAGACGTACGTGGGCCTGCGACCCAGAGGAGTCGCACGGAGACCGCCTGAGGGGGCTGCCGCCGGTACTAGTGTTCGAACCCATGAGTGACCCGCTGCCGACGGCCCACGACGTCGACGTCGCGACCGACCGGCTGGTCGGCATCGTCCATCGAACGCCTCTCCAACGGAACCCGCGGCTGGCCTACCGCCTGTCTGCGGACGTATGGCTCAAGCGTGAGGACCTTCAGCCGGTGAGGTCCTACAAGCTGCGCGGCGCCTACAACTTCATCAGCCAACTCGACGACCGCCAACGGCGCGTGGGAGTGGTGTGCGCGTCGGCAGGAAATCACGGCCAGGGAGTCGCCTTCGCGTGCAGTCGATTGGGCATCCCGTGCCGGATCTTCGTACCGTCGACCACCCCGCGTCAGAAACGCGACCGCATGATCGACCTGGGCGGTCGCTACGTGCAGTTGATCGTGCGCGGCGACACCTACGACGAAGCAGCTGCAGCCGCCCTCCAGGCCGCAGAGCAGTCCGGGGCGGTCGTCGTACCCGCCTTCGATGCCTTCGACACCGTCGCGGGTCAAGGCACTGTGGCATCGGAAATCGTCGGCGATCTCGGCCAGGCTCCCGACGTGCTCGTCGTACCCGTCGGAGGCGGAGGATTGCTCTCCGGTCTGGTCACCTGGTTCGCCGAACGACACCCGACCACGCGCATCGTCGGCGTCGAACCCGCGGGCGCGGCCAGCCTCAAGGCCGCACGCGCCGCAGGCCACCCAGTGAGTCTGCCCACGATCGACACATTCGTCGACGGCGCGGCCGTGCGGCGCGTCGGAGACCTCACGTTCGAGATCTTGCGCGACGAGGCCATCGAGATCACCACGGTCCCCGAGGGGGCGGTCTGCTCGGAGATGCTGGCCCTGTACCAGACCGACGGCATCATCGCCGAGCCCGCCGGCGCCCTCGCCACGGCCGCACTGCCCCACCTCGGCATCAGGCGCGGGCAGACCGTGGTCGCGATCGTGTCCGGCGGCAACAACGATGTCTCCCGCTACTCCGAGATCGTCGAGAGATCACTCGTCTACGAAGGCCGCAAGCACTACTTCCTCGTCAACTTCCCTCAGGAGCCGGGAGCGCTTCGCCGATTCCTGGACGAAGTGCTCGGACCGGACGACGACATCACGCTGTTCGAGTACGTCAAACGCTCCAATCGGGAACTCGGTCCGGCCTTGGTTGGCATCGAGATCGGAGACCCCTCGGAACTCCCCCTGCTGCTCGCGCGCATGGACTCCTCACCCATGACGGTGGAGAAGATCGATCCAGAAAGCCCGTTCTACCGCTTCCTCGTGTAGGCAGAACGCATGCGGATCGCCCTGGCCCAGATCGCCTCAAGTGCCGACCCGACCCACAACCTCGGCTTGGTCCATTCCTGGGCCGGTCGGGCGGCCGACCAGGGCGCCCGGCTGGTCCTGTTCCCCGAAGCGACCATGGCTAGCTTCTCGACGAGTCCGCTGAGACATGCCGAACCGCTCTCCGGCAGTTGGGCCGACGGAGTTCGCGAGATCGCCTCACGGCTGGGGATCGTCGTAGTGGCAGGGATGTTCACGCCCGGCTCGTCGGGGCGAGTACGGAACACTCTCCTCGTCACAGGCGAAGGAGTCGAGGCGTCGTACGACAAGATCCACCTGTACGACGCCTTCGACTCTCGTGAGTCCGAGACGATCGAACCCGGGTCGCGCCTCGTCACGTTCGACTTCGACGGACTCACGTTCGGGCTGGCGACGTGCTACGACATCCGCTTCTCGGCGCAGTTCACCGACCTGGCCAAGGCCGGGGCGATGGCGATCCTCGTACCCGCCTCGTGGCAGGGAGGTCCCGGCAAGGTCGACCAGTGGCAGATCCTCTGTCGCGCTCGCGCCCTCGACTCCACCTCGTACGTCGTTGGCTGCGGCCAAGCCAACCCCGAAGCCGCTGGCACGGGGACAGCGACCGGCCCAACCGGGATCGGTCACTCGATGGTCGTCGCTCCCGAGGGCCGGGTGGTCGGCGAACTCGCGGACGGCCCCGACCTGCTCGTCGCGGACCTCGACCTCGACCTGGTGTGCCGTACCCGAGCGACGCTCCCCGTCCTGACCGCACCAGCGGGGTCTCACGACCCGAAACCCACATAGCCTGACGGGCGTGCAACCTCTCTCTCAACTCGGCTCTTGGGATCTGCGGTGGGGGTGAGCGGGACACGCCGGTGGGGGTGCGGTCGGTGAGGTAGGGGGTCGAGGCCCTCAGGATCAGGAGTTACCACACTCTTTGACCAAGGACCTCGACCTGTGT
>WBZS01001853.1_pt1 | contig 15102 bp, 13 predicted proteins | sample 5204201 | NCBI WGS metagenome assembly WBZS01 (sample SAMN12344357, study PRJNA552823) | activated sludge metagenome | biome: Activated sludge suspended growth; feature: Nitrification reactor; material: Wastewater; isolation source: activated sludge from nitrification reactor of wastewater...
TGTGGGACGAGTGGAACAACCTGAAGGTCGAGCACATCATCATCGCGATTTTCGTCATCGGCATCGTCGGCCTGATGCTGGAGCAGATGCTGATCCTGGTCGCCAAGCGGTTCAGCTATGGAAACGCATGAGACACAAGGGAGAAGGCGTCGGGCAATCGTGCACCACGCCTCATCGCTCACACTTCATCTTTCACGGAGATAAGAGAATGGCTACACCGATGGTGAAAGTCGAGAACGTCGGCATGCGTTTCGACACCAAGCAGGGTGCCTTCGTCGCTCTGCGCGACATCGACCTGACGATCTCGCAGGGTGAAGTCGTCACGCTGATCGGTCATTCCGGCTGTGGCAAGTCGACGCTGCTCAACCTGATCGCCGGCCTTACCCTGCCGACGAGCGGCCTGCTGTTGTGTGATAGACGCGAGATCGCCGGCCCCGGCCCCGAGCGCGCCGTGGTGTTCCAGAACCATTCGCTGCTGCCCTGGCTGACCTGCTTCGACAACGTCTATCTCGCGGTCGAACGTGTATTCGGCGGCAAGGAAGGCAAGCCGAAGCTCAAGGTGCGCACGCAGGATGCGCTGGCGCTGGTGCACATGGACCACGCCATGCATAAGTATCCACATGAAATCTCCGGCGGCATGAAACAGCGGGTCGGCATCGCCCGCGCTTTCGCGATGGAGCCGAAGATCCTGCTGATGGACGAACCCTTCGGCGCCCTCGATGCGCTGACGCGCGCCAGTCTGCAGGACGAACTGATGAACGTGATGGAAGAAACCGGTGCGACCGTCGTCATGGTGACCCACGATGTAGACGAGGCGGTGCTGCTGTCCGACCGCATTGTCATGATGACCAACGGGCCGGCCGCGACCATCGGCGAAATTCTCAAGGTCGATCTGCCGTGGCCGCGCCGGCGCCTCGAACTGGCGCATGACGCGAAGTTCGTCGACTGCCGTGCGGCGCTGCTCGAGTTCCTCTACCAGAAGCAGCTCAGGAAGGCGGCGTGAGCATGTCCTGCGCCTTGCGCGCAAGGCGCGGCTCGCCCCGTCGGCTTTCCATGTGGACTGAACGGAAACGAACAAAATGAAACTGGTGATGATCGGCAACGGCATGGCCGGCGTGCGCACGCTCGAAGAGTTGCGCAAGTACGCGCCGGATCTCTACGACATCACCGTGTTCGGCGCCGAGCCGCACGGCAACTACAACCGCATCCTGCTTTCGCCGGTGCTGTCGGGCGAGATGACGCTGCCGCAGATCATGCTCAACGACCTCGACTGGTATCGCGACAACGAGATCACGCTGCATGCGGGCAAGACGGTCGTCAAAATCGATCGCATCCACCGCGTCGTGATCGCCGAAGACGGCACGCAAGCCGAGTACGATCGCCTGCTGATCGCAACCGGCTCGTCGCCGTTCATCCTGCCGGTGCCCGGCAAGGATCTGCCGGGCGTCATCAGCTACCGCGACATCGGCGACACCGAGGCGATGATCGAGGCGGCCAAGTCGCACAGGCATGCGGTGGTGATCGGCGCCGGCCTGCTCGGTCTGGAAGCGGCCAACGGCCTGGCGCTGCGCGGCATGGATGTGACCGTGGTGCACCTGATGCCGTGGATCATGGAGCGCCAACTCGACCGCGAAGCCGCGGACATGCTGCAGGCTTCGCTGGAACAGAAGGGGCTCAAGTTCAAACTGGAAAAGCAGACCGAAGAACTCGTTCAGGGCGAGTCGGGGCGCGTGTGTGCGATCCGCTTCAAGGACGGCGAAACCCTGCCGGCCGACATCGTGGTGATGGCCGCCGGCATCCGCCCCAACATCGAACTGGCCAGGGCGGCGGGCCTGCACTGCAATCGCGGCATCGTCGTCAATGACACGATGCAGACCTTCGACCCGCGCATCTATGGTGTGGGCGAGTGTGTCGAACACCGCGGCGTCGCCTACGGCCTGGTTGCGCCGCTTTTCGAACAGGCCAAGGTCTGTGCCAACCATCTGGCGAATTTCGGCATCGGCCGCTACCAGGGCTCGGTGGTGTCGACCAAGCTCAAGGTTACCGGCATCGACGTCTTCTCCGCCGGCGATTTCAGCGGCACGGACGCCGAGGAAATCGTGCTGCACGACCGCCAGGGCGGCGTGTACAAGCGCATCCTGCTCAAGGACAACCGCATTGTCGGCTCGGTGCTCTACGGCGACACGGCGGACGGTTCGTGGTACTTCCAGCTGATGAAGGACCGGCAGGATGTGCACGACGTGCGCGACCACCTGATGTTCGGCCGCAACCATCTGGGCGATACCGGCCACAAGGGCGAGTCGCATGCGGCCGCCATGCCCGACAGCGCACAGGTGTGCGGCTGCAACGGCGTGTGCAAGGGCGACATCGTCAAGGCGATCAAGACGCACGGCCTGTTTTCGCTCGACGACGTGCGCAAGCACACCAAGGCATCGAGTTCCTGCGGCTCATGCACCGGCCTGGTCGAGCAGATTCTCGCCTCGTGCGTTGGCGGTGCCTACCAGCCGTCGGACTCGAAGACCAAGCCGATGTGCGGCTGCACCGATCACACCCACGAAGAGGTGCGCGAGGCGATCCGCCAAAACACCTGGCTGACGATTCCCGAGGTGCAGCAGGGGATGAACTGGCTCACGCCCAACGGCTGCGCATCCTGCCGCCCGGCGCTCAACTATTACCTGATCAGCACCTGGCCGCACCAGGCGAAGGACGATCCGCAGAGCCGCTTCATCAACGAGCGGGCGCACGCCAACATCCAGAAGGACGGCACCTACTCGGTGGTGCCGCGCATGTGGGGCGGTCTGACCACGCCGGGCGAACTGCGGGCGATCGCCGATGCTGCCGAGAAGTACAACGTGCCCACGGTGAAGGTCACCGGTGGTCAGCGCATCGATCTGCTCGGCGTGAAGAAGGAAGACCTGCCGCGGATGTGGTCCGACTTCGCCGCTGCCGGCATGGTCTCGGGCCACGCCTACGGCAAGAGCCTGCGCACCGTGAAGACTTGCGTCGGTGCCGAACACTGCCGCTTCGGCACGCAGCTTTCGATGAGCATGGGCGTCAAGCTCGAGAAGATGCTGTTCGGCATGTGGAGCCCGCACAAGGTCAAGCTCGCCGTCTCCGGTTGCCCGCGCAACTGTGCCGAGGCGGGCATCAAGGATGTCGGCGTGATCGGCGTCGACGGCGGGTACGAGTTGTACGTGGCAGGCAACGGCGGCATCAAGACCGAGGTCGCGCAGTTCCTGTGCAAGGTGAGCGATGACGACGCGGTGCTCGAATACGCGGCGGCATTCCTCCAGCTCTACCGCGAAGAGGCGCGCTACCTCGACCGCACCGTGCATTTTGTTCAGCGCGTCGGTCTCGACTACATCAAGTCGCGGGTGGTCGAGGATGCCCCCAGTCGCAAGGCGCTCCACGAGCGCCTGCTCTACGCCGTGCAGGATTACCGTGATCCCTGGGCAGAGCGCGCCGAGGGTTTCGACAAGCACGAATTCACGCCACTGCGTTTGCATCGCGCAGGCGAGATGACGAACGGCCAGGCGCAGCCGGCGTGATCGCCGGTCAGGAGATCAGCATGGAAATGCGTGTCGAGCAGGAATGGCTGGACGTCTGCGGACTCGACGATATTCCGCGCCTGGGTTCGCGCGTGGTGGAAGTGGAAGGCATCTGGGTTGCGCTGTTTCGCACCGCCGACGACCAGGTCCATGCGCTGGAAGACCGTTGCCCGCACAAGGGCGGTCCGCTGTCGCAGGGCATCGTGTTCGACCAGCGGGTGGCCTGTCCGCTGCATGGCTGGCAGATCCGGCTCGACACCGGGCATGCCTGCGCGCCGGACGAAGGCTGCGTTAGGCGCTATCGCATCAAGGTGGAGCACGACCAGGTGTTCGTCGCAACCGACGCGTGACCGGCGCGCAACTGCCGGGCGAGCGCCCGGCCGGCCGTTTCAGCGACGCACCGGCGCTTTGCCGAACAGCTGAATCGCCGCAATCACGCCGATCAGCACGAACCACACCAGCGCCCATTCGGGGATCGACAACCCCGCAAAGCTCCATTGCACCTTGGAGCAATCGCCGGCGCCGCGAAAGATCATCGGCAGCGCATCGGCGAGCGGAAAGCTGTCGAGCATGAAACCGAGATCGGCGCCGCACTCGGCAACCTTGGGTGGATTGTGCTGCAGCCACGACTGGCGCACCGCCACGCTGGCGCCGCCGCCGGCCGCCAGCAGGATCAGCAGCGAATAGATCCGCCTTCCCCAGCCAGCCGGCCCGTGCAGCGCGCCGATCAGCGCAACCAGCCCCGCTGCCACGAAGGCGAAGCGCTGCATGATGCACATCGGGCAGGGTTCCAGCCCCTTGGCCTGTTGCAGCCAGAGCCCGAAACCGATCAATCCGGCGCAGATCGCCAGGATGGTGGCAAAGCCGGCGCGGCGTGAGGTGAGCAATGCGTTCATGGCGGAAGTAGACGATTCGGATAGCGGAAAGTTGCCGCATTCTACCGCGAGCGCCGCATCGGCCAGGCGCATGGTTCGCGGGCAGCCGCCGAGCCACGGCATTCACGCAGCAACCGGCCTGCGATCCGCATGGATAGGCGGTCTACGAGCATCGATGGCTGGAGAAGTCCATTCCATGCGGATCTCGGGCCGGTCGTCGGGTGAATGCGCGGCACTGGCCTCGGCGCGCCGGATGATGAGTCGACCGATCCGGTATTTTCGGCGGGCCGGCACTTCCGGCGCGGCGCATACACCGTTTTTACATCGGCCGGCGGAGAATCGTCGATATTGCAGGAACCGCGGAGGCAGTCGAGCCAGATGAACACACTCCCGCTACCCAATCGCACTTTCGATGCAACCGGACGGCCGCTCGCCGGCTGGCGCGGCCAGGCGCTGGCTTTCGCCGCCACCTGCCTGCTTGCGCTGATCCTGACCCCGCTGCACGATGTACTGGACCATGCGAACACCGCCATGCTGTTCCTGCTGGTGGTCGCCTTGGTCGCCTTCCGGCTCGGACGCCGCGCGGCGATCCTCGCGGCCTTCGCCAGCGTCGCGCTGTTCGATTTCTTCTTCATTCCACCGCGATTTTCGTTCGCGGTGAGCGACGCGCAGTATCTGGTGGTCTTCGCCGTCATGCTGGTCGTGTCACTGATCATTACCCGCCTGACGGCGGGGCTGCAACGCAGTGCCGAGGAGGCGATCGCCCGCGAGGCCCGGATGCGCTCGCTCAACGGCCTCGCGCAATCGCTCGCCGGCGCGCTGTCGCACCTCGAAGTGGCGCAGGCGACGCAAACCTACCTGCGCGAAGGCTTTCAGGCGACGAGCTGTCTATTCGTCGCCGGCCGCGATGACAAAGTCAAACTCGTCGAGGAAGGCAATCATGGGCCGATGCTGGCCGAGCACGCCGTCGCGCAACGGGTGTTCAATCATCGCGAGTCGATGGAGTTCGACGACATGACCGACGGCGACGCGCATTGGCTTTACCTGCCCTTGTCGGTCGCGACCCACACCCGCGGCGTGCTGGCGGTGGCGATACCGCGCGAGCAACTCGCGACGCTGACCGAGCAGCGGCCGCTGCTCGAGGCCATGGCCTCGCTGGTCGCCACCGCGATCGAACGCGTGCACCTGGTCGAACTGGCTCACGAATCGCAGATCGGCATGATGTCCGAGCGCCTGCGCAGTTCGGTCCTGTCCGCGTTGTCGCACGATGTGCGCACGCCGCTTGCCGCGCTGTTCGGGCTCGCCGATTCACTTGCCATGTCGCATCCACCGTTGCCGCCCGCAGCGCAGGAGACGGCCGACGCGATCCGCGACCAGGCGGCGCGGCTCGACCGGATGGTCGGCAACCTGCTCGACATGGCACGACTGCAATGCGGCGCGGTGACCTTGCGCAAGGAATGGCAGCCGCTGGAAGAAGTGATTGGCGCCAGCATCAAGCTGCTCGCCACCAGTCTTGCACCGCATGAAATCAGGGTCAGCCTGCCGCGCGATTTGCCGCCGCTGGAATTCGATGCGGTGCTGCTGGAGCGCGTGTTCTGCAATTTGCTGGAGAACGCGGCCAAGTATTCGCCGCCGGGTGCACCGATCAACATAACGGCAGCGGCGCAGACCGATGTCGTGGTCATCGAGGTGCGCAACCCGGGAACGGGCTTTGCGCCCGATCGGTTGCAACGCGTGTTCGAGCTGTTCGAGCGCGGGGCGGCTGAATCGGCGGTGCCGGGCGTCGGCGTCGGCCTGGCGATCTGCCGCGCGATCGTCGAGGCGCACGGCGGCAGCATCAGCGCGGAGAATCCGGCTGAAGGGGGGGCCTGTGTCCGCTTCACGCTGCCGCGCGGCACGCCGCCGACGATGGAAACCGATTCCGTTGCCGCAGTAGCCCGATGAAATGAGCGAGCCGCTCGCCTCTGTGCTGGTAGTCGAAGACGAACCGCAGATCCGTCGCGTGGTGCGCAGCGCGCTGGAAGCAGAAGGCTGTCGCGTGATCGAATCCGGCACCATGACGCAAGGGCTGACCGAGGCCTCGACGCGCAAACCGTCGCTGATCATTCTCGACCTGGGCCTGCCCGACGGCGACGGCGCCCGCTTCGTCGAGGATGTGCGTACCTGGTCGACGGTGCCGATCCTGATCCTGTCCGCCCGCTCCACCGAGAACGACAAGATCGACGTGCTCGATGCCGGCGCCGACGACTATCTGACCAAGCCCTTTTCGCTCGGCGAACTTCTCGCGCGGGTGCGGGCATTGCTGCGCCGGGCGCGGAACACTGACGCCGACGCCTCGCCGCTGGTGCGCTTCGGCGACATCGAAGTGGATCTGCCGCGGCGCAGCGTGACGCGCGGCGGCGAGTCGTTGCACCTGACGCCGATCGAGTTCCGCCTGTTGTGCGTGTTGCTGGCCGGCCACGGCAAGGTGTTGACCCATCGCCATTTGCTGCGCGAAGTGTGGGGACCCGGCTACGGCGAGAGCAATCACTACCTGCGCATTTACGTCGGCCACTTGCGCCAGAAGCTCGAACGCGATCCGGCGCAGCCGTGCCACATCCTGACCGAGACTGGAGTCGGCTATCGCTTTGCCATGTGAGCCGGCGCCGCGCCGGTTGGTTGCTGCACTGACTGTTCAACTCGACTGCATCACTTCAACGACACCATGACTCAATCGACCACTACACCTCACTCGCGCCCCGGCACCGCAGCGCTCTCGCTGGCCGCGCTCGGCGTTGTCTATGGCGACATCGGCACCAGCCCGCTCTATGCATTCAAGGAGGCGTTCGCCGGCCAGCATGGCATGGGCGCGAGCGAGCCGAACGTGCTGGCGGCGCTGTCCTTCTTGTTCTGGGCGATCATGCTGATCGTCTCGGTCAAGTATGTGTGGATCGTGCTCAAGTACGACAACGAAGGCGAGGGCGGCGTGCTCGCGCTGACCGCACTCGCGCATCGTCTGGCCCGCGGTTCCACTGCGCTGTCGGCGGCGGTGATCGTCGCCGGTGTCTTCGCGGCGGCGCTGTTCTACGGCGATGCGGTCATCACGCCGGCGATTTCGGTGCTCTCGGCGATCGAAGGCGTGAGCGTGGCGACGCCGCAGTTCGAGCACTTCATCGTGCCGCTGACCGTCGGCATCCTGGTGGCGCTGTTCATGATCCAGCGCCACGGCACCGGGCGCGTCGGCGTGTTCTTCGGGCCGGTCACCTGCGTCTGGTTTGCCACCCTCGCGGTACTCGGCGCGCTGAGCATCGCCGAGACGCCGGGCGTGCTGCGGGCAATCGATCCGTCATACGCGGTAAATTTTGCGATCGACCATCCGGGCGGCGCCTTCCTGCTGCTCAGTGCGGTGTTCCTGTCGCTGACCGGCGGCGAAGCGCTGTATGCCGACATGGGCCACTTCGGCGCGCGGCCGGTGCGCCTGGCCTGGTACGGGCTGGTGTGCCCGTCGTTGCTGATCAACTACTTCGGTCAAGGCGCGCTGGTGCTGCGCCAGCCGGATGCGGCGGCCAACCCGTTCTACCTGCTGGCGCCGGACTGGTTTTTGCTGCCGCTGGTCGGCCTGGCCACCGCGGCCACCGTGATCGCCTCGCAGGCCACCATCACCGGCGCCTATTCGATGACGCTGCAGGCCACCCGCATGGGCTACCTGCCGCGCATCCGGGTGCTGCACACCTCCGACACCGAGCGCGGACAGATCTACGTGCCGACGATCAACTGGCTGATGCTCTGGGCGGTGATCTACCTGGTGCTGGAGTTCCGTTCGTCCGGCGCGCTGGCCGCGGCCTATGGCATCGCAGTGTCGGGCACCATGATCATTACGACGGTGCTGGCGATCCTCGTCACCGTGAGCCTGCGCGGCGCGGGGCGCATCGCGCTGCTGTTGGCGCTGGTTGCCTTCGGCATGCTCGAGATGCTGTTCTTCGGCTCCAACCTGACCAAGATCGCGCAGGGCGGATGGATGCCGCTGGTGCTCGGCGGCGCCATCTTCATCCTGCTCACCACCTGGAAGCGCGGCAGCCTGCTGGTCGCCGAGCAGCGCCGCACCATCGACATTCCGATGCGCGACTTCCTGCACGGCCCAGCACCCGACGTGCCGCAGGTTCCCGGCACCGCGGTGTATCTGACCTCCGACCCGACGCTGGTGCCCAGTGCGCTGTTCCACAACCTCAAGCACTACCAGGTGATGCATGAACGCACGGTGTTCCTGCACGTGATCAACGAAGAAGTACCGCGCGTCCATCCCGGGGAGCGGCTGCAAGTGACCGAGCTTGCGCCGCGCATCTACCGTGTCGCGCTGCATTTCGGTTTTCGCGAGGAGCCGGATGTGCCGCCGGCGCTGGCGCAGGCCGGCGCGCAGGGGCTGCAACTCGACCCGATGAACACCACCTACTTCGTCGCCCGCTCGACCATCGTCGATGGTCCGGGCGCGATGTCGGGCTGGCGCTGCGCGCTCTACGGCTGGATGACGCGCCAGTCGGAAGGGGCGGCCAGCTACTTCAGGCTGCCGCCCAATCGCGTGGTCGAACTCGGCACCCAGGTGCTGCTATAGGTTTTCGCCAGGCAACTGGCCTGCGAGCCGCGTGGAATGGCGGTCTACGAGCATCGATGGCCGGAGAAGTCCATTCCATGCGGATCTCCGGCAGGTCGGGTGTGACAGGAATGATTTCCGCCCGCCGCGGCGGGCGAACACCCGCGGCGAACGCTCACAGCCATCCCATGCGCTTGAAGCGCCGGTACAGCAACGCGCAGGCCACCACGATCAGCGTCAGCGCCATCGGGTAGCCGTACGTCCACTTGAGTTCCGGCATCATCTCGAAGTTCATGCCCCAGATGCCGGCGAAGGCGGTCGCCACCGCGAAGATGCCGGCCCACGCCGCCAGGCGCTTGGAGTTCTCGGACTCCTCGATGGTGACCATCGAGAGGTTCACCTGGATCGCGGTGCCGATCGTGTCGCGCAGCGTGTCCAGCGTGCTGTTGATGCGGATCAGATGGTCGTAGACATCGCGGAAGTATTCGCGGCTGCCCTCGCACACGGCCGGCACGCGGCCGCTCCACAGCTTGCTCGTCGCTTCCATCAGCGGCGTGACCGCGTGCTTGACGGTCATCACGCGCTGCTTGAGGTTGTACAACTGTTCGACGTTGTGGCGCGCGTTGCCGCGCAGGAAGATCTGCCCCTCGATGCCCTCGAGCTCATTCTCCAGCGACTCGATGTACGGGAAATAGCGGTCGACCACCGCGTCCATCAGCGCATAGAGGATGAAGCCGGCGCCGAGGCGAAGCAGATGCGGCTCGCGCTCCGCCCGGTCGCGCACGCTCTTCATGCTGTGCTGGCTGCGGTTGCGCACCGAGAGCACGAAGTTGCGCCCGGCGAACACGTTCACCTCGCCGACATGCAACTCGTCGATCGCATTGAGTTCCACCGTATGCATGGTGACGAACAGGGTGTCGCCGTATTCCTCGACCTTGGGACGCTGGTGGCCGTGGCGGGCGTCCTCGACCGCCAGGTCGTGCAGGCCGAACTCGTGTTGCATCGACGCCAGTTCCTCGTCGGTGGCGTCCCGCAACGCCACCCAGACCATGCACTCGGGCCGGCTGACATAGGTGTCGATGTCATCGACGTTGATGTCGGCAAGTTTCTTGCCGTCCTGGTAGGCGACGCAATTGATCAGCATGGGTCGGTCTCTGGTGGGAGTTCGTCGAGCGATTCAGACGCAATGTTCTCATGGAATGTGCCGGCCGATTCAAAGCCGGCGATGGCAGCGAACTGGCAACCGATCTGCCGGAAGGCGGCGAATGGCGGCAAATCCCGATGGCGCAATTCCGCCGGCCGGCGGCATCGAGGCGGCGTCGATGTACAGGCGGAACCCGGCCTTTGCGCGTCCGACATGCTGTGACGCCATTTTGTCGCGATTTTGATATCGCGTCCCCGACTCTTTTCAGCATCTTGAACTGGCCATACCTAACATAGGATGGGTTGGAACATGTTATGGAGGCAGACAATGGACGTGGTCTACGTGGCAGCAACGGTCTTGTTGTTCGCCGTGATGGCAGGTGTCGCCATGGGGTGCGCCAAGCTGGGAGGCCGCAAATGAGCTGGCTGCATATTCTCAGCGCCGTGATCGCCGTCGGGCTATTGGTGTATCTGGTCGCCGCGCTGCTCAATCCGGAGGATTTTTCATGACCAGCCACGCCTGGCTCTTGCTCGGGCTGTTCCTGTTGGTGCTTTTGGTGGCGGCCAAACCACTCGGCAGCTACATCGCCGATGTGATGGAAGGTCGGCCGACTCTGGTACTGCGTCTCGGTAGCGGCATCGAGTCCGTCCTGTATCGCCTGTGCGGCCTGCGCAAGGATGAGGAAATGGGCTGGCTGCAATACGCGCTGGCGATTCTGCTGTTCAACCTGCTCGGCGCACTGGCCGTCTATGCGCTGCAACGGCTCCAACTCTGGCTGCCTTTCAATCCCCAGGCGATGGCCAACGTCAGCCCGGACTCATCCTTCAACACGGCCATCAGCTTTGCCACCAATACCAACTGGCAGGGCTACGGCGGCGAGTCGACGATGAGCTACCTGACCCAGATGCTCGGCCTGACGGTGCAGAACTTCCTCTCGGCCGCCACCGGCATCGTCGTCGTCATCGCCTTGATCCGCGGTTTTGCCCGCCACACGGCGAAGACCATCGGCAACGCCTGGGTCGATCTGACGCGTATCACGCTGTATGTGTTGCTGCCGATATCGCTGGTGTACGCGGTGTTCCTGGTCAGTCAGGGCGCAATCCAGAATTTCGACGCCTACAAGGATGTGATGACCCTGGAGATCACGAGGTACGACGCGCCCAAGCTGGACGATGCCGGCCAACCGCTCAAGGACGACAAGGGTGCCGCCCTCACCGAGCCGGCTACGACGCAGACGCAGACCTTGCCGATGGGCCCGGTCGCCTCGCAGGAGGCGATCAAGATGCTCGGCACCAATGGCGGCGGGTTCTTCAATGCCAACTCGGCGCATCCGTACGAGAATCCGACACCGCTGACCAACTTCGTCCAGATGCTGTCGATTTTCCTGATCCCCGCAGCGCTGTGCCTGACGTTCGGCCGCATGGTCGGCGATGCCCGGCAGGGTTGGGCCGTGCTGATTGCGATGACCCTCATGTTCGTCGTCATGGCCATCGCGGCGATGAGTTTCGAGCAGCACGGCAACCCGCTGCTGTCCAACCTCGGCGCCGATATGTCCGTCGGCAACATGGAAGGCAAGGAGACGCGCTTCGGCATCGCCGATTCGGGCCTGTTCGCGACCATCACCACGCTGGCCTCGTGCGGTGCGGTCAACGCCATGCACGACTCGTTCATGCCGCTGGGCGGCTTCGTGCCGCTGTGGAACATGATGCTCGGCGAAGTGGTATTCGGCGGTGTCGGCACGGGGCTCTACGGCATGCTGGTGTTCGCCATCATGGCGGTGTTCATCGCCGGTCTGATGATCGGGCGCACGCCGGAGTATCTCGGCAAGAAGATCGAGTCCTTCGAGATGAAGATGGTCTCCATCGCCATCCTCGTGACGCCGCTTCTGGTGCTGGCCGGCACGGCCATAGCGGTGATGTCTGCAGACGGCGTCGCCGGCATCGCCAATCCTGGCGCGCACGGCTTCTCCGAGATCCTCTACGCCTTCACGTCGGCCGCCAACAACAACGGCAGCGCCTTCGCAGGCTTGTCGGCCAACACGCCGTTCTACAACGTCATGCTCGGCATCGCGATGTGGTTTGGCCGCTTCGGCGTCATCGTACCGGTGCTGGCCCTGGCCGGTGGACTTGCGGCCAAGAAGCGCATCGCCGCCAGTGCCGGCACCATGCCGACGCATGGCCCGCTGTTCGTCGTGCTGCTGATCGGTACCGTCGTATTGGTCGGCGCCCTGAACTACGTTCCCGCGCTCGCGCTCGGGCCGGTGGTCGAGCATTTGATGCTCTGGCCTGCCCACTGAGCCGAAGGATAGTTCGATGACACACAAGAAACTCGCAATGTTCGACCCGGCGCTGCTCAAGCCGGCCATTGTCGATTCGTTCAGGAAGCTCAACCCCGTCGTGCAGTGGCGCAACCCGGTAATGTTCGTGGTGTTTGTGGGAAGCATCCTGACCACGATGCTCTGGCTTCAAGCGCTTGCCGGCAACGGTGAAGCCCCGCATGGATTCATTCTCGCGGTCGCCGTCTGGCTGTGGTTCACGGTGTTGTTCGCCAACTTTGCCGAGGCACTCGCAGAGGGGCGCAGCAAGGCTCAGGCGGCTTCGCTGCGTGGCCTGAAGAAGGAGACATGGGCAAAGAAGCTGAAAGATCCCAATGCCGCCAGCGAATGGGAAACGGTCGCGGCCACCGATCTGCGCAAGGGCGATCATTTCGTGGTGCACGCCAATGAAACCATCCCGGCCGACGGCGAGGTCGTCGAAGGCGTGGCCTCGGTGGACGAGTCCGCGATCACCGGCGAATCGGCACCGGTCATCCGCGAGGCGGGCGGCGATTTCTCTGCGGTCACCGGCGGCACGCGCGTGCTGTCCGACTGGATCGTCGTCCGGGTGACCGTCAATCCGGGCGAGACCTTCGTCGACCGCATGATCGCGATGGTGGAAAATGCCAAGCGCCAGAAGACACCGAACGAGATCGCGCTCACCATCCTGCTGGTGGCACTGACCATCGTCTTCCTCGGCGTGACAGTCACACTCTTGCCATACTCGATGTTCAGCGTCGATGTCGCCAAGCTCGGTACCCCGGTCTCCATCACGGTGCTCATCGCCCTGCTGGTCTGCCTGATTCCGACGACGATCGCCGGGCTGCTGTCGGCCATCGGCGTCGCCGGCATGAGCCGCATGATGCAGGCAAACGTCATTGCAACGTCGGGGCGCGCCGTGGAGGCGGCCGGCGACGTCGATGTGCTCTTGCTCGACAAGACGGGCACGATCACGCTGGGCAACCGCCAGGCGTCTGCTTTCCTGCCGGCCGATGGCGTACAGGAGGCCGACCTGGCGAGCGCTGCGCAACTCGCGTCCCTGGCTGACGAAACACCGGAGGGACGCAGCATCATGGTACTGGCCAAGCAGAGATTCAACCTGCGCGAGCGAGACATTCACGCCCTTGAGGCTCAGTTCGTTCATTTCTCGGCGCAAACGCGCATGAGCGGCGTCGATGTGCACGGCAAGCAGATCCGCAAGGGTGCCGCAGACGCGATACGCAAGCATGTGGAGCATCTCGGCGGCCACTTTCCCCCTCCCGTTCTCGCCACTGTCGAGGACATCGCCCGCCGCGGCAGCACGCCGCTGGTGGTGGCCGAGGGCACCCGCGTGCTCGGCGTTGTCGAACTCAAGGACATCGTCAAGGGCGGCATCAAGGAGCGTTTCGGCGAGTTGCGGCGGATGGGCATTCGTACCGTCATGATCACCGGTGACAACCGCCTGACCGCGGCCGCCATCGCAGCCGAAGCCGGGGTCGACGACTTCCTCGCCGAAGCGACCCCCGAAGCCAAACTGGCACTGATTCGTCAGCACCAAAGTGAAGGCCGCCTCGTCGCCATGACCGGCGACGGTACCAACGACGCCCCGGCGCTGGCGCAGGCCGACGTCGCGGTAGCCATGAACACCGGCACCCAGGCTGCCAAGGAAGCGGGCAACATGGTTGACCTCGACTCCAATCCGACCAAACTCATCGAAGTCGTCGAGACCGGCAAGCAAATGCTGATGACGAGAGGTTCGCTGACAACCTTCAGCATCGCCAACGATGTCGCCAAGTACTTTGCAATCATCCCGGCGGCGTTCGTCACCACCTATCCGCAGCTTGCCGCCCTCAACATCATGGGCTTGGCCAGTTCGGCGTCGGCAATCCTGTCGGCGGTGATCTTCAATGCGCTGATCATCATGTTCCTGATACCGTTGGCGCTCAAGGGCGTGAAGTACCAACCGCTCGGCGCGGCCGTGCTGCTTCGGCGCAACCTCGCGGTCTATGGTCTGGGTGGTCTAATCGCACCGTTCATTGGCATCAAGCTGATCGACATGCTGATCGCCGCAGCAGGCCTTGCCTGAGAAGGATATGGTCATGAAAACCTTGCTTCGTCCCGCGCTGACGCTGTTCGTGCTGTTGTCCGCCATTCTCGGCGGCATCTATCCCCTGGTCGTGACGGGAATCTCGAAAGCGCTTTTTCCCGAAGCTGCCGCCGGAAGCCTGATCGTGAGGGACGGCAAGCCCGTCGGCTCGACACTGATCGGTCAGAACTTCACCGACCCGAAGTATTTCTGGGGCCGGCCTTCCGCCACCTCGCCCTACCCAAACAATGGCGGCGCCTCGGCCGGATCGAACCAGGGTCCGTTGAACCCGGCGCTGGTCGATGCGGTCAAGGGGCGCGTGGAGGCACTCAAGGCGGTCGATCCCGACAACAAGCTGCCGATCCCTGCCGATCTGGTGACGGCCTCCGGCAGCGGCCTCGACCCGCACATCAGCCCGACCGCAGCCGAATACCAGATCGGCCGCGTCGCCCGCGTGCGCACGCTCGATGCCGGCATCGTGCGCCAACTGGTCGATCGATACACCGAGGCGCGTCAGTTCGGCGTGCTCGGTGAAGCGCGGGTCAACGTGCTCAGGCTCAATCTCGCCCTGGATGAAGTGCGTTCCTGA
>WBZS01000504.1_pt2 | contig 15088 bp, 14 predicted proteins | sample 5204201 | NCBI WGS metagenome assembly WBZS01 (sample SAMN12344357, study PRJNA552823) | activated sludge metagenome | biome: Activated sludge suspended growth; feature: Nitrification reactor; material: Wastewater; isolation source: activated sludge from nitrification reactor of wastewater...
AGTCGCCAGCTTGAAACGGTCACCGGTGCTTTCCAGTTTGGAGAACGCTCATACCGCCGATGAATCGGGACCAACGACATGTATGCCGCGTTCAGCTTGTTGCTGCTATTTCGAGCGACGCCACCTTTGTACTGCGTGTCCGCAACTAGAACTTGCGCCTTTAGCTTTGCTAAGTCGCCTTCCGCCTCTGACATTCGCTTCGAGCTAACTTCTTCGTTTATCTTTCCGTCGTAAGCAGAATGTAGCGCAACAATGGAGATGTCCTGAAGCTCAGCATTCATCTTGAGCATCGAGGCATAAATCTGATCGGGCGTTCGGGTATCGGGCGCTATCTTGTTGCTATTGCAGACAATTTGGAGACCAAGAAACACCGCCGCGGCGAGCAGCATGTTCTGAATAAAACTTTGTTTTTGGGTGGGTGCGGGTCTGCTCATATCGTGTTTCTACGGAACGGGGTCGTGTCCACCTGGGTGAAATGGATGGCAACGGCTCAATCTTTTCAGGGCCATCCAAGAGCCCTTCATCAGTCCATATTTTTCAATTGCGGTCATGGCATAGGCGGAGCAACTTGGTGTATATCGACAGGAGGCGGGCATCCACTGGGTTGAGCGCTGATAGAGCTGGATCATGAAGACTCCAAATCTTTTGCCCATCGTTTGCCCAGCCGTTCTCCCAATTCTCTCACTTCGCGAGCCAAGTCCGTAAAGCTCATCTTTTCGATGCCCGCATTCCCTACGAGGATCAGGTCGAGATGGTTGAGTTGCTGCATCTGGGCGAGTCGAAAAGATTCTCGAAGGCGTCGTTTCTGCCGGTTCCGCCTGGCGTGACAGCCAATCTTTTTGGTTGTCGTTACGGCGAAAAGTCCTTGTCCCGGCTTGCCAATCAGGCGCGTTGCCGTCCCGCTTTCTTTCCGGCCCTTTTGGTAGATGGCTTCGAATTTGGCTTTCGAGGGACCGTTTATGCTGGCGTCAACCTCTTGCGTCCGCGGTTGCGCCGTCGCTTCAAAGTGTTGCGCCCATCATTGTCGCGCATCTTGACGCGAAACCCGTGAGTGGTGTGCTTATGCCGGTTATTAGGTTGGTAGGTTCGTTTCATGACATCCGGTCCAAATCGATTTTATTGCGTGCGCCCGGTCAATCAGGTCTTGGTGCGCCCGCGTGAAAGCTGAGAATACCTTGCGGATTGGCCCCGTTGCTAGGTTCTCAGCGGTAAAGTAGCTTCAATGCGAGCCTTTCTAGTTCTTCTCTCCGTCTTTGCCGGGTTGCGTGCCCATGCCCAATTGTCCTCGACCATCGTCATGCGCGAGGGCTTTGCGGTTGGCGGAGTCACTCGCGGCGGACGCGTGCCCGTGCCCATTGATCTGATCCAATTTCAAAGGGCTCGCAATGGTTTTCGAGTTCCGATCGAGGGCCTCGCTGTCCAATCCCCAACCGCGGTCTCGCCCCTATGGGAAGCGATCAAGGCTGGCCCCGACGACAAGTTTCAGGGCGATTCGCTTGTAGGTGGGTACCTGTTCACCGAAGTCGAACTCGCGGACGCTGGCACTTACATTTTGGAAGCTGCCGGGCACGGAATGGTCTATGTCAACGATGTCGCCCGGGCGGGAGATGTCTACTCGTACGGCTATCTTAAGTTGCCGGTCGATCTGAAGAAAGGCAAGAATGCTTTCTTGTTTGCGGTTGCTCGCGGGGCTCTATCGGCCCGGCTCGTACCGGCTCCCAAAGACGCCTATCTGGATTTAGGAGATCCGACCTTGCCGGACTTGATGGTTGGGGACAAGGCCGAGCATTGGGGGGCCGTGGTCGTCATTAACACAACTCGGGAGGATCAAAAGAACCTCGTGCTCACGACCGGGACTGGAAGCTTTGAAATGATCAACAAACTCGGGGCAATCCCCGCAATGTCGATTCGCAAAGTCCCATTCAAGTTCAAACTCGATACCGCCAGAGCGGGGGCATTGCCCTTGATTTTAAAGCTATCCAGTGGTGCGCAAGCTCTGCCCGCGATCATCAATGTCGTCACATCAACCGCGACTCACAAAGAGACCTTCCTGAGCCAGATCGACGGAAGCGTGCAGTACTACAGCGTCGTTCCCGCCCAAAAAACCTCTCCTAGCAATGCCTTGATCCTAAGCCTGCACGGAGCGAGCGTCGAGGCCACCAGTCAAGCCGCCGCGTATCAAGCCAAGGACTGGGCGACCATCGTTTGTCCAACCAACCGCCGCCCGTTTGGTTTCGACTGGGAGGAGATCGGACGTAAAGATGCGATGGAAGTCTGGGCTCTCGCCAAGAAAACCTACGCTTACAACGCCCGCCGAACTATCGTTACCGGGCACTCGATGGGAGGACACGGAACTTGGCACATCGGCCTGAGTTACCCCGGTGAATTCGCTGCAATTGGACCAAGTGCAGGTTGGGCGAGTTTCTTTTCTTATGCGGGAAGCCCGAAGACCCTTGGAGACGACCCCGTCGCCCAGATCATGGAAAGGGCGATGAACCCGAGCGAGACCAAGGAGCTAGTCCGCAATGCTCTGGGCCAACGGGTTTACATCCTGCACGGCGACAAGGACGACAATGTCCCCGTGAGCGAGGGCAGAGCGATGCGTGAACTCCTGAAGTTCCACCCAGACTTGACCTACCACGAGCAGCCCGGGGCTGGACATTGGTGGGGCAATGAGTGCATGGACTGGCCCGCGATGTTCGATGTATTCAAAACCGCACGACTACCCGTGGAAGAAGGAGATAGAGCAATCTTCCTCACGACCGCGAATCCCACGATCAACGGGAGCCGCGAAGGCATCACGATTGAGCAACTCGGCGTTCCGATGAGCTTCGGAAGCATCACCGCCGAATGCAAAAATGGGCATTGGACTATCACCACGGACAACGTCCAAGTCATGACCCTCGATCTGCCCAGGTTAAACTCAGACTCTGCGTCCATTCTTGTTGACCAATCCGAAATCACCGTGCTTCCCCGGCAGAAGCCCATAACTCTGGAGAACAAGAACGACAAGTGGGTCGTGCGGAAGGCACCGACAGGCATCGAAAAGCGAGCTGGGTTCAGCGGTCCTTTCAAGGATGTTTTGGACAAGCGCTTCGTCTTCGTAGTCGGCACAATCGGCAATGAATGGGAAAACGCCTGGGCACTGGAAACGGCGAAGTATCACGCTGAGACGTTCATCATGCGGGGCAACGGGACGGTGGACATCGTTCTTGACAAGGACTTCAAACCCGCCGACTTCCTCGGTCGCAATGTCATCTTGTTTGGTAATCACGACGGAAACAAGGCATGGGGGCAGGTGCTAAAGTCCTCGCCAATTGACATCCGCCGAGAGTCAGTGAAGGTTGGCAAGCATGAGGTCAAAGGCACAGAGCTCGCCTGCCTCTTCATTCAACCGCGCAAGGATTCGCCCGGCAATCTGGTTGGTGTCATTGCCGGCACGGGGCTCGCCGGGAACCGGATGGCAGAGCGGCTGTTGATCTGGACGAGTGGAGTAGCTTTCCCAGATTGGGTTGTTATTGGGGCCGAGGGTCTTGCCCTTGGAACTGTTGGAGTGCGCGGAGCCGGCTTCTTCGGGCCAATGTGGGACCTCACCGGAGGCGACTCTGCCTGGCGGCCTGAGCGCAAACCTGATTAAGGCTTCTTAGGCTTTGGACCGCGACCCGTTCTGGTACCGGATCGGGCCGCCGCTTCTGTTATTAAGCGCGGCTTGGTCAGTCCCGCAACGGCGAGGTAGTCCTTGCGATAGGTCAACTGCCTCGTGACTTGGTACTCGTAATTGCAGCAGTCGGTGATCGATTCCAGATTGTTTACGGTTGCGACTTTCGCCAAAACCGAAGCAAGTGGCCCAACGTTGCCGGTGTTCACGAGCCGGTCCATGAGAGTCGCCATTCCCGCCTCCGACTTGATCACGTCGCAGACCTTGCCTCGCCAAGTCTTACCACCCCATTTGACTTCGAGGGCGACATTGCCTGGGTAGTAGCGATCCATTGCTACCTTGAGCTGGGCGGCTTTGAATGCGTCGCTTATTCGACCGGCGCGCTGAAAGACTGCGATCAGGCGCTTGTCACGAATAATGACTTTGTTGGCATCTGGTCCGACCGCTTCTGACTCTTCATCCAAATCAAAAGCGATGAGCTTTGCATCATCAGAGACATCAAGTCCAAAGCGGCGAAAGTCAACGTTGAAAGCTCGCGGATCGTCTTGCTTCATCTGAAGCAGAACTTTTCCTAGCGAACCGCCACCCTCGCTCAGAGCCGCGAACTGAAGAAACCCGACTGATACAAACCCTGTGTCATAGGTATTGACCGAATCGAAGCCGCCTTCAAGTGGCGACACCGCTTCAAAAACGTTCTTCGCAAATCCCTTAATACCCGCGCGAGCGTAGAGCTTTTCTAATTCACCAGATGGTAAAGACGACATCGACTGCCCACCGCTCATAACGCCATCGTTGAACCTGAAGTAAGCGTATCGTGGGCGCATGGCGACGAAGTCTTCATAGCCTAAGGTCGTTCCGTCAGGGAAATTGATAAGGTGTTTGCGAGGTCGGACAGCGGCGGCAAAACTTGGAGCCTCACCGGCAAGCGAACGAAGACCATCTGGCATCGGACCAGGACCAGTTGGAGGGGTAATGACAAAGACCTCTACTCCGTTCTTCTTAGAAGCCTCTAACTCCGCCTGAGATCGGTCGAAGGCAATCTTAGCAGCGATCCAAACTTCCCAGACACGCTGCTCTTCGTTCTGGGGACCAGCGTCTATCGAAGGATTTACCTTGCCCAGCCCTCGAACCTTGTTGTAATTCCAGAGCCAGCTTGAACCCTCGGGCGTCAAGCGAACCTGCCATTCGCCGCGCTCAGCAATGCGATCAGGATCAATCACCGAGTATCGACCAGGCTGCGACCAGAACTTCTGAATCGCACGAGCCTCCTCGGAAGTAAAGCCGAACCCGCTTTGCATTAAGGAAACCCCAGCCACGACGACCAACAAACTCTTGAGCATTCTAATCCTATCTTTGGCTCATTCCAACTAAAACTCGACGCCTCATCCATGACGCGCGCAACGCTTATTGTACGCGCAAATGCCACCGATGAGGGACAACTCAAGTTTCAGCCATGAAGATTTCTGATGTCCACCCCTTCATTTCCCAGCAATATCACCGACGATTCCAATGAGCCCTTATTGGGCGTTGCGAACCGGCATGAACCAGATTCAACGACTCTTGAAGCATACGGACCTCATGCTTGGCATTGGGTTGCTGGTTATTGTCGCGATGCTGATTTTGCCGCTGCCCCACTGGGTGCTGGATACGGCACTCGTTATCGCGATTGCCTCATCGGTGATCATCCTTCTCGCGAGCGTGAATGCGGACGACCCGCTTAAGTTCAGCGTCTTTCCAAGTTTGCTCCTGATCACGACCTTGTTCCGGCTTGCGCTTAGCATCGCCGCAACCAAACTCATTCTGGGTTCCGGCGACGCTGGGCAAGTGATTGAGACCTTCGGCAAGTTCGTCATGGGTGGCGATTTTGTTGTTGGGTTTGTCGCATTTATCATCCTTGTCATCGTTCAATTTGTGGTTATCACCAACGGTGCGGGGCGGGTTAGCGAAGTCGTCGCCCGGTTTACTTTGGACGCGATGCCGGGTAAGCAGATGGCGATTGACGCCGACCTTGCCGCGGGGCTGATCGACGAAACTGCGGCTCGGGCAAGGCGCAAGCACGTTAAGCAAGAAGCCGACTTTTATGGTGCGATGGACGGCGCAAGCAAGTTCATCAAGGGCGATGCCGTCGCCGCGATCCTGATAATCGTCGTCAACATCATTGGCGGAATTGTCGTGGGCTACATGCGGGGCGAGGGCGACTTCATGCAGATCCTCCGCACGTACTCGTTGCTCAGCGTGGGCGAGGGTCTTGTCTCCCAGATTCCTGCGCTGTTGATTTCGACCGCGAGCGGTCTTCTGGTCACTCGGGCTGGGCAAGAGCGGAGCATGGGCGGGGCGGTTATTGGGCAGATGATGGGCCAGCCCAAAGCCATCGGCGGCGCCGGTGTTGCTTTATGTCTGTTCGCATTGGTGCCTGGATTTCCGTCAATTATCTTTTTGTTTTTTGGAGGATCGCTTATTGGGTTGTATCGATTCTTGATCGCTAATCCAAATGCCGCGCAAGCAGTGCTGGATCCCGAGAAACCCAAACCGAGTTTGGTCGAGCAGGCAGCAGCAGCTCCGCCGGCCGGGCCCGAGGCAGTGATGCCTTTGATTCATGTAGATACTCTCGAAATCGAAATCGGATATGGGCTGACGCGGCTTGCCGATGCGCGGGCTAATGGCGATTTGCCCGACCGAGTCTCCGCCGCCCGTCGGCAGCTTGCTACGGAATACGGTTTCGTCATGCCAAGCGTGCGAATCCGTGATTCGATCGCGTTGGCGGCGCATGATTATGTGATCAAAGTTCGTGGCGAAGAAGTCGCCCGAGCAACTGCGTTTCCGGATCAGTTGTTAGCGATTTCAAGTGGCGGAGTTCACAGCGAAATCCCTGGCTCGAAAACGCAAGAACCCGTGTTTGGTCTGCCTGCAGTTTGGATCGACGCTGGCATGCGAGAGCTTGCCGAGCGAAGCGGCTATACCGTGGTTGAGCCAAGCGCGATGATTAGTACGCATCTAAGCGAAGTCGTCAAGATTCACGCCGCCGAATTGCTTAGCCGACAAGATGTGTTTGCTCTACTTGAACAAGTCAAACTGACAAATGAGACTGTTGTCAGCGACCTCGTGCCGACTCTGCTCACCATTGGCGAAATTCAAAAGGTGTTACAACACTTGCTCCGCGAGAGAGTTCCTATTCGCGATATGGTGACCATCTTGGAAACGATGGCAGATTTTGCCGGGCGAACGAAAGACCCCGATGCACTCGGAGAACTCGTCCGCGCTGCAATCGCACGCACGATAACAAGGCAATACATCGATCACGAGAACAAGCTTTTCTGCATTACTCTTGAACCTACACTGGAGCGGAAACTTGCGGATGCTTTGCAGAATACGACGATGGGACAAGTGCTGATTCTTGAACCTGCTGAACAACAAAGTTTGTTGCAGAACCTCAAAGAGCAAGTGGACACTGCTACCTCCCAAGGATGGCAGCCAGTTGTCCTTTGCGGTAACACATTACGCTTACCCCTACGACGCTTGTTCGAGCGATATATGCCCGCGCTTAGCGTGCTTGCATTTAACGAAGTTGCGGCAAAAGCCGACGTGGAATTTGTTGGACAAGTTAAAGCAGCGGCCTAACTAGGAAGAGCGGGCGGAGCCGACAGGGGAATATGTGCTTCCATTGAAGCTCGCGGTCTCCAACAACGAGCGTTAACGCCTTGGGCAACAATCTCTTCGTGACCTATAGAATCTAATCCCCCTTCAATTCCAGATGCGGCAAATTCGCTAACCACAACCGCACCCGGTGGGCATACTTTTTGCAAGTGTGCCGCAACATCAATGACATGCGAAAAGTTGACGTTTGTTACACCATCACCTGCGCCCAAGACCTCGCCATGATGCAATCCTATGCGCAGGGTTATCGGCATATTAAGCCGGTTGCGGTGGGTGTTTAGTTCGATGAGCCCACTCTGCAAATGGCGGCAAGCCGCGAAGGCTTGCTGCGGCTGATCGAAAGCCGCGGTTACGCCATCGCCCGCGGTCGAATGGATATGTCCCCCGTGCTTCTTGATGACCGATTCTGTGTACTTGTGAAACTCGTTGAACGTAAATTCAACCGCTAACGGATCAGACTCCATCTTGATTCGGGTCGAGCCAACCATGTCGATGCTGACAAAGCTCATCGCCTGCCGGTCTTTGTGGAGTCGGTCCTGAATTTCCATTAATTGCACAAGCAACTCTTGCCGCTCCTGAGCTGGATCTTTGAGTCCAAACGAGGTGCGCCTAGACGCAAAGAACCGGTGCGCCAAAGAACCGCCAACAGCACCGAGCGCAGCGTAAACCACCAACATCATCGGAATCACCGCGATGTTGTGATTCACAAACAGGCTAAAGATCGCAAGAAATACGGCGGACATGATGACCATCGCCGCCCCCGTTATCGCGCCGGATACGGCGGCAATCCGCTTGGACCGAGCCAGCGAGCAGTTCGCAATCCCGGCAAGGACGAGCAAAATGGACAAGACTCCAACCACCCCGCCCGGATCGGAGAAGGCGTGGCTCAAGCTTTGCGCAAGTCCAAAGCCAGAGGCAATCGACGCGCCCGTGACCATCGTCCGCAGGTCGGGATCGAGGCTTAGATACAGAGTCCGGATGCGCTCGCTAAACTTTGGCTTGCGCTTTTTCCCATCCACGCTTCGGAGAGCGACGCGGACAAAGTCCATGCTCGCGCCAGTGAGTTCGGAAACGGCTTCGATCGAGGCGTCATCCAGGTCCGCTCCGCTGGATTCGCGCAAGCGCTGAGCAAGCGCAAGCATCTCCGCGACCTCGTCGCGAAGCTCGACCACGTTGGCCAATGTCTCTTTATGCTTCGTGAGCAGGGTGTGCTTTTCCGGCATGCTGCTTGATTCTACTTTGCTGGGAACGATTCGAAGGTCGAGTGGCGTCAGGCAAGTACATGCGAAAGGTTGGCTTAATCGCGATGATTTGGGTGATGGCGGCGTGCAATCCCGTCGAAGAGCGGGTGGTGGTGCACGCGCCAGAGCCGAAGCCGAAACCTGCTCCCGCTATAAAGGTGACCCAGGACTTTGCCGTCCCAGTCCTGATGTACCACCGTATTTGCGATCTGACCACGCGAGAAAAGAGGAGTCCGCTGACTCGCGATCTAACAGTATCTCCTGCCGATTTCGAAGCCCAGGTCAAGTACCTGCACGACAACGGCTACACGTTTTTGTTCGCCGACGAGGTGCAAGAGGCAGTTTCGCAAGGGACGCCCTTGCCAGTCAAAGGCATTGCCCTTACGATGGATGATGGATACCGAGACAATTTCGAGGTCGCTTATCCTATTCTTCAGAAGTACGGGGCGAAGGCAACCATCTTTATGGTGACAAACAACTTTGGCAAGCCCGAGCGATTGACTTGGCTGGATGTCAAAACAATGCAGCAAGGCAAGGTGTCGTTCGGCTCCCACACGGTGAGCCACCTCGACCTGACGACGCTTCCAGATCTGGGGCTGAAGTTCGAGTTAGCGGAGTCTAAGCGCACTCTCGAAACCGGGCTCGCGACCAGAATTCAGTCCATTGCCTATCCTGCCGGAGCATTCAATCCACGCGTGATTCGGGCCGTTTCGGCGGCAGGGTATCGCGCTGGCTGGAAGAAGGGTGGTGGACCAGTCGGACCCTGGTGCTCCGGGGAGATGTTCAAGCTGCCCCGAGTTCGCGTTCATGGACGGACTACAATGGACGACTTCGTTCGGACTGTGACGAGCGGAATCTGGGCCAGGCGAATGCGAGTGGCGGCTTCGGTCCCAACGCGGGCGCAGACTCCGAGTAGACTTTGAGCTTCGCGCGCCCTCGTAGCTCAGTGGATAGAGCAACGGCCTTCTAAGCCGTTGGCCGGAGGTTCGATTCCTCTCGGGGGCGCCACTACTTAGCGGCTTGCTGGCTCTACGGATAGTCGGGATGGCCGCATTGCTGTAGAAATGTCACGATTTTTCCGGGCATCTCAGCCCTAGTGCAGCCGGGTCTCAGATTCAGAAAACCATCGTGCACGAACGAATTCCTCGCTTCTCGAATCTGGTCAACGGCATCGAAGATGACCTGATTAATCTGAAAATGGTCCCGAAGCACTATAAGTCTTGGCCCAAGTTTGTCGCTACGCTTTAAGTTGGGAATTCCGCTCAAAGTCTCTATGTCAGTTTCCAGCTTCGCGACCATGCTGACGAGCGTCAAGCAAAAAATGTAGTCGCGAAGCAATGCCTCTGATTGGCTTCCCATAAATTGATGCGGCAAGGCACATCTATCCAATCGATCACTGTTTCGAAAGGCACAAGCAAGGTAGTCGAAGGCCCTTTTTATGTCGACGTACTCGTTCATCCTTAGGCAAGTATTTCGCGTCCTCGACCTAGGAAGTCAAGTCGTCTAAGAGCCGATTAAATTCTTCTGCATCCAGCGGGCCAACGCGTAGGGGAATCCGCTCCGTTGTGTAGAAAACCCAAGGGGCTTTGGCTACTTCATCCTCGATTTGCTCATAGGTTAACTCGTTTGCGTTTTCAATTTTTGGTGTACGAAGCAGCATGAGTTCACGAAGGGCGGGGTAAGAGATAACATCGATCCTGCCGGCGGCGAGGGCCGTGAAGCGGTGGTAGGGCTCGAAGATAACCCGTTCTTCCTTCTTGGTGACCTCACCAATTCGTTTCAATTCTAAGACTGGTGCGTTATAGCTAATCGCACCTATGCCATTTGGATCTTCCTTTATCTCCTTCGAGCCGTAGGAAGCGTGCCAGTTTGTAGCTTTTGCATTCGTCTCAATTTGCTTGAAAAGCCCTTCTAGCTGTTCGATCCAGCGATCAATTGAGAGCTGAACCGTCATGTGACCAGCATTCATATATGCACTTTACCTTTCGCTCAATCTAGTTACAGCCATCAGGCGGAGGCGGGGGTGGGCTGCTGCTTAGCGGGATTCGGATTGGGAACGGGAGGTTGGTGCTTGATCCTGCCGTGACCCCTGCCACGCTTGGCTTGCAGGTTGCGATTAGCGTGGAGTAGACCTTTGAGCCGTAGTAGAAGCTTCGGTGGTGACCGACTGGGACACCTGCTGGGGCGATGAAAAAGTTGGTTACTGCCGGATCGACGAAGATGCTGAAATTGCCGTTGGCATCGGTGGTTGCCGTATTCAGCTTAGTGCCGCCAGAACTGTAGAAGTCGACTTTGACGCCACTGACCCCGGAATTGAAGTCATCAATCACACGTCCCATCAGGCCAGCGGTCGAGCCACTGGTCGTACCCGAGGTTGTAGAGGTAGTCGACGTCGTTGCGTTCGTGCCGCCGTTGGTCGATGACCCGCCCCCGCCGCCTCCACACCCGATCAGATAACCGGCGATTGCGAACACGAGAACGGCACAAAGATGCTTTTTCACCATAGTAATTCTAGCCCTGTTTCACTTTAGACGAACAAAATGCGTGCGGCATTAGCTCGGCGAGCGTGTAGGTTTGGATCTCACCGGATTCTGACGCGCAATACAGACGGGCATTACCGGGGTCACTGGCAAATTCACTGAGCACCTGCAAACAGGCTCCACATGGCGTGCCACCGTCTTGGGTCGCGATCGCAATTTCGGACCACTTGGTGTGCCCAGCCGCCACCATAGCGAAGATCGCATTACGCTCCGCGCAGATCGTGAGCCCAAGCGAGATGTTTTCCACATTGCATCCGGCAAAAACCAGGCCGACCGGGGTCCTCAGCGCTGCCCCTACCTTGTAATTGCTATATGGCGCGTAAGCATTGCGCTGCGTCACTCGGGCGGAGGTGATGAGGGCTTCCATAAGTATATTTACGCCGCCTGACTTGCAGGCTTGACCGGTCTTGTGTTACCTTGGCTTTAGATGCGATTGCTTAAGGATGTGCAAGTCTGGCTTACGGTCCTCTGCGGCTTGCTCCTGGTTGTGAGTTTTTTCCCCGTGCATCCGGTCGTGCCGATCCTCTCGGTCCTGGCGGGCAGCTATTTCGCGATCAAGTCGTCCTGGCAATCTTTGAAAGCACGCGAGCTTGACGTCAACTCGCTCATGGTGTTTGCGGCGGTCGGCGCAATCGCTGTGGGTCGGACAATTGACGCGGCCGCGCTCTTGTTCTTATTCTCGTTGAGTTCGACTTTGGAAGCCTTTGCCCTGGGCCGAACCAAGTCGGCGATTGAGGGCCTGATCCAACTAAGACCGGAACAGGCGCTGCGTCTCGGCCCTGCAGGGGATGAAACGGTGCCGGTCGAATCGCTGAAGCTCGGCGACCAAATCCGAATTCTCCCGTATGAACACGTTCCGGCAGACGGCATCATCGTCCAAGGCGAGAGCCAAATCAATCAGGCGGCGATGACGGGCGAGTCTGTCCCCGTGATGCACACGGTTGGCCATGCCGTCCTGGCAGGCACCCAGAATCTCGAAAGCATGCTTTTGGTTCGCGTGACGGCCGAAGTTGGCGACACGACCTTGGACAAGATTGTCCATCTCGTGAACGACGCGCAGGAAAACAAAGCCAGCGGCGAGCGGATCAGCACTTGGTTTGGTCAGCGCTATACGCTCTTTGTCATTTTCGCTTTCTGTGTCTCCTTTGGGATTCGGATGCTGATCCATCAACCGGCAATGGACGCACTCTATGGCGCACTGACGTTGCTTGTTGCTTTGAGTCCCTGTGCTTTGGTGATCTCCACTCCTGCCACGACGTTGTCTGCACTTGCCTATGCGGCCCGGCGCGGAATTCTTGTGCGTGGCGGTGCCTTTATCGAACAGATTGGACGAGTCACCGCCGCTGCACTTGATAAGACGGGAACCCTCACATCTGGAAAGCCAACGCTTGTCGAGATTTGCGTTTGTTCGACGCAGCCAGAAACGGTGCCCACGTCCGGGTCTAAGGGCCTTTGCCTAGCCGAGAGTTCATGCTGGCACGGCGGCAGCGACATGAACGCAGAGGCCAAGGAACTTCTTCGGGCCGCCGCTGTCGCTGAGCAATATAGTACGCATCCCATCGCCGAAGCGATCGTCTTGGCAGCGCGGAACCATGGCCTTGAAGTTACCGAGGCGGAACTGCAGACCGCTCACTCTGGGCTAGGGGTTACGGCAACGTTTCAAGGCAACGAGATCAAAATTGGTCAGCGCCGCTTTTTTGAAACTGAAGGGTCTTTTCTACCGCCAGAGTTTGCTCCACATGCGGAGAAGCTTCAAGAGCAGGGATTGACGGTTGCAATCTTGGAATACCAGGGCAAGTTTGCCGCGCTAGGATTGCGGGATGAACCCCGGCCTGAAGCGCAAAAATTCCTCAACGACCTCTCAGATTTAGGGGTCAAAAAGATCGCAGTACTAACGGGCGACACCAAGGAAACCGCTGCCGCAATCGCCGGAGAGCTTGGAATTCAGGACGTGAGGGCTGGTCTCATGCCCGATGACAAGATCAAGGTGATCGACGAACTTCTTGCGGCAGGTGAAACGGTCATGATGGTCGGCGACGGCATTAACGACGCGCCTGCCTTGTCCAAAGCCCACGTTGGAATTGCGATGGGCGGCCTCGGCTCGGATGTTGCATTGAACGCGGCGGATGTCGTCTTGATGCAGGACAAGCTTGAACGCATCCCCGAGTTGATCCGGCTCGGACGCAAGACCAATTCTATCGTAAGGACAAACCTTTTCTTTGCCGGTGGCGTTATTATTTGTCTTACCATCACTTCGCTTTTCTTCACACTGCCCTTACCCATAGCCGTGCTTGGCCACGAAGGTTCAACTGTATTGGTTATTCTTAACGGATTAAGATTGCTGAGAGGACCCTAGCTTATGAATGAAGTCGATTTTGTTGCGCGGCGAGAACCTGATTGGCAGCGGCTCTCTAAACTCTTAGATGTCGGTGAAGTAAAGTTTAAGAAGCTGACCGGGGATGAGGTCTTGGAGATTGTTAAACTTTATCGAGGAGTTAGTGCAGACCTTGCGCGTGTTCGCACAGAAACGGGCAACATTCAGCTCATTGAATTCCTAAACAATTTAGTTGTTCGAGCTTATGCACTTTTGTACCGAAGAAAGAAGAAAAGTCCGGGCGATGCGTCGAAGGAGATTCTGTGGACGGTCGCATCAACGGTTAGGCGTCGCAAGAAAGCGATTTGGGTTAGCGTTGCCGTCTTCTTTATGGGCGTATTCTTTACCGCCGCTGTAATGCGGACTCGCCCTGACCTTGAAAACAGGTTCATTGACCGCAAGGATCCCAATGTTCAGGGCTGGCTAGATGGAAGTTTTGAAGAGCGCGATGCCGAACAGGCCGTTGCAATGCATGCCTTTTATTCGGCAAACAATCCAAGGGTTGCCATGGTTAATGCCGCGCTATCTGTGAGCACTTTAGGCTTGCTCACGGCTTATATAACTTGGCAAAATGGGGCGTCAGTTGGCTCGCTCGGAACCTTAATGGAAGAGAACGGCAACCTGAGCCACTTGTTAATATCCGTGTCTCCGCACGGAGCAAGTGAGATAACTGGAGCAATCATATCCGGTGGAGCCGGGTTTGCAATTGGGGGTGCACTGATTGCGCCCGGTCGTCGCAAACGAGGAGACGCATTAAGAATTGCAGGAAAGGACGCGTTTGTGCTCATTGCTCTTTCCATGGTGATGATGCTCATAGCTGCCCCGTTTGAGGCTTACTTTAGTTTCAACCCTCGCATCCCCGACCCTCTGAAGGTAGCAGTTGGATGCATAGTCCTTGCTGGATGGATTGCATTCTTTACGGGATATCGTCGAGACTTTGACGGTCAGGAGCAAGAACCTACTTTGACGACGGACTCATTATTGGGTTAAGTAAACCTGCCCCTTTGGGGCCGACGGGCGTTGGGGTGCCGCCACTGGCGCTCACGCTCTCGATATAGCTTTGCCGTGCCCCTTCAATTCTCGCGTAGAGTACAGAAGTTCCGTCGAGGGTCCATGAGGGCCCTGCGACATTCCCTCTGGCAATCGCCACCGATTCTCCTCCCCCGCCTTCCTTGATCGGGAGGACAACTAAGGCTTCAGCCTTAACCCCCTCGCCCGGAAGATATCGACCGGCGACAACTGCAACCTTCAGTCCGTCGGGGGAGATCGACAAGTCACCAGGCGCGGCTTTGTTATCGGGCAGGACCAAGATAGCCTTGCGGTCTGCAGGATTGTCGCAATTGAAGAACGCTACGCAGTGATGATACGGCACGGTCGCGACCCCATTCTTCACAAACTCAGGAGGGACCGCGCTGGGATCGGGCCATTGGAATCCTTGCAGGGCGTAGACCACAGTTCCATCAGATGCGACATCAAACGAGATCCGGTCTCCTGTGTCTACAACCGTTGGCGGTGGATACTTGGGTCCTTGCGGGGTGGCTTCTGACGTGAGGCTTTGAACGGCTAAGACCTCGCCGCCATCTCGGGACATGGTGAAGACGATTGTCTTTCGATCGCGGCC
>WBZS01001855.1_pt1 | contig 15088 bp, 14 predicted proteins | sample 5204201 | NCBI WGS metagenome assembly WBZS01 (sample SAMN12344357, study PRJNA552823) | activated sludge metagenome | biome: Activated sludge suspended growth; feature: Nitrification reactor; material: Wastewater; isolation source: activated sludge from nitrification reactor of wastewater...
GTCGCGGGACCTGGGCCGTCGCGGGACCTGGGCCGTCGCGGGACCTGGGCCGTCGCGGGACCTGGGCCGTCGCGGGACCTGGGCCGTCGCGGGACCTGGGCCGTCGCGGGACCTGGGCCGTCGCGGGACCTGGGCCGTCGCGGGACCTGGGCCGTCGCGGGACCTGGGCCGTCGCGGGGACCCCTGTGGGAGAACTGGCCACCCGTGCTGCTGACCGCCAGCGCTCATGCTGACCACCCGTGCTGCTGACCACCCGTGCTGCTGACCGCCAGCGCTCATACTGCCCGTCCACACGCAACGGTGCCCGCCACCCCGCGGGGCGACGGGCACCGTCGATCAGGCAGTGCGGGTGATCAGAGGCCGACCTCAGCCGCGAAGTCGCCGGCTTCCAGGCGGCGCTTCACCGCGGAGAGGAAGCGGGCGGCGTCCGCGCCGTCGACCAGGCGGTGGTCGTAGCTGAGCGACAGGTACATCATGTCGCGCACCGCGATCACCTCGCCGAGCTTCGGATCCTTGACCACCATCGGGCGCTTCACCAGCGCGCCGGTGCCCAGGATCGCCGCCTGCGGCTGGTTGATGATCGGAGTGTCGAACAGCGTGCCGGCCGAACCGTAGTTGGTGATCGTGAAGGTGCCGCCCGACATCTCGTCCGGACCGAGCTGGTTGTTGCGAGCCCGCTTGGCCAGGTCGCCGATCTTCCGGGCAATGCCGGCGATGCTGAGATCGCCGGCGTCTTTGATCACCGGAACCAGCAGGCCGCGATCGGTGTCGACAGCGAGGCTCAGGTGCTCGGCGTCGTGGTAGGTGATCGTCCCGGCCTCGATGTCCATCGTGGCGTTGATCCGGTCGAACTGCTTGAGCGATTCGCAGACCGCTTTGCAGATGAACGGCAGGTAGGACAGCGATGCACCCTCGCGCTGACGGAACTCGATCTTGGCCTGGTTGCGCAGCCGGCTGATGTTGGTGAAGTCCACCTCGACCGTGCCGGTGAGCTGGGCGGCGACCTGCAGCGACTCGACCATCCGCTTGGCGATGACCGAGCGCATCCGGCTGATCTTCTCGGTGGTGCCGCGCTTGGAGCCCTCGGGCGCTGCGGCCGGGGCGGACGCCGCCGCAGCAGGGGCGGCGGGCGCGGCGGCGGCTGGTGCCGGAGCGGCGGCTGCGGCGGCAGCGGCCTCGGCAGCCTTCTTGGCGGCCTCGGCGGCGGCCAGGACGTCCTGCTTGCGGATGCGTCCACCGACGCCCGTGCCGGTGACCTCGGACAGCTTGAGCCCGTGCTGCGCAGCAAGCTTGCGGACCAGCGGCGTGACGTAGCCGACGTCCTCGGACTCCGCCGGTGCGGACGGCTTCGGTGCCGGCGCTGCCGCGGGCGCCGGAGCAGCCGGTGCCGGAGCCGCCGGGCTCGGCGCCGCGGGAGCCGCCGGTGCCGGTGCGGACGCCGCCGGGGCAGCGGGAGCGGGCTCTGCCGCAGCAGGTGCGGCGCCGGCCTCACCGATCACCGCGATCACCGAACCGACGGCGGCGGTCTCGTCCTCATTCACCCGGATCTCGAGCAGCACGCCGCCGATGGGGGCCGGGATCTCGGTGTCGACCTTGTCGGTGGAGACCTCGACGATGGGCTCGTCGGCCTCGACGGTGTCGCCGACCTGCTTGAGCCAGCGGGAAATGGTGCCCTCGGTGACCGACTCGCCGAGCAGCGGCAGTTTGACCTCGGTTCCGGACGCGGCGCCGCCCGACGGAGCGGCGGCAGCGGGAGCTTCGGCGGGGCTGGGCGCCGCAGCCGGCTCGGGCTCGGGCTCGGCGGGCGCAGCGGGTGCGGCCGGAGCGGAGCCACCGGCTTCGCTCGCGTCGCCGATCACGGCCAGGACCGAGCCGACGGCTGCGGTCTCGTCCTCGGCGACCTTGATTTCGAGGATCACGCCGGCAGCGGGCGAGGGGATCTCGGTGTCGACCTTGTCGGTGGAGACCTCGACGATGGGCTCGTCCACCTCTACGGTGTCGCCGACCTGCTTGAGCCAGCGCGAAACCGTACCCTCGGTGACACTCTCACCCAGGGCGGGCAAAGGAACGGGCGTTGACATGAGTTGGTCTCCTTCGACGGACTGTCAGAACCAGACCACACCCTATCCCGTCGCCACCGACTTGAGCAGGTCATAACAGCCCCCATTCCTCATGCCGGTCAGGTGCGATGCACAATGGCTGGGTGTCATTGAGGTGGGACTTCTGGCGTCGAGCCAGCTCCGGGCCGCCGGTCGAGCGCGCCACTATCGCGCACCTGGACGAGTTCGCGTCCACGCACCGGGGAGTCGAGGCGTTTCTCGAACCGCAGACCACGATGGCTCGGACCAGCTTGCTGCTGGTCGCATTCGATGGCGAATGGACGCGGCGGTCCATCGAGTCGCCCGCCTGGGGCCGCCAATTCGCCGGACGCCACGGCCTGCCGCTCTACGACGCGGCGGTGGTCGGGTACCCGCAACGGATGCGCGATTTCAACGCCCGGCAGAAGGGTCGTCGGGTTACCGAGTGAGTCGTCGCCGGTCCGAGCTGTGGTTCGCTGGTTGAGCCTGTCGAGACCCCGAGGTGGATCTGGTGTCGACGAGCTCAACCAGCGGTGGTAGCTCAGGCCAGCGCCTCGTCGATCCGGTCCAGCTGATCGGACAGGTCGACGATGCCGCGGAACGCCTCGACCAGCGCGGACGCCAGGGCGGCACCGTCCCCGGGTTGGGAACCGCCGAACATGGTGGCCGCGGCGCCCCCGCAGGCCCATAGGCCGGCGACCGGCGTCCCATCGGCGCGCAGCACCCGGGAACGTTCATCGATCACCAGACCGCCCGCGGTGCCAGTGTCACCGGGGTAGACCCGGACACCCCAGAACGGCTGCCGGTCGATCGACCCCAAGCACGGGTTGCGGCGCAGCAGCGGGTCGCCGAAGTACTTGTCCCAGGCGCTGTCGCCGCGGCGGAAATCGGTGTCGCGTCCGCGTTTGACCAGCTGGTTGAACGCCACCACGCTGCCCAGCAGCCCGGCTCGGTCGACCGACAGGCCCTCGGCGAGTTCCTGCAGGGACGTCGCCCGCACCAGTTCGCCCGCCTCGATCGCGGCCTTCGGTGACGAGCCGGCCGGCCACGGGCCGAGGTCGTGCTGCTTGCGATGCCGGTTGTCGATGACCAGGAAGGACGGCACCGACAACCCACCCCGGTTGTGCTCGTACATCCAATGTCCGGCCCAGACACCCGGCTCCGCCTCGTTGTGGTAGCGGTCGCCGGCGACGTCGACGATCATTCCGTGCGGGGCCACCCGAGCCACGTCCAGCCGGTGTGCGACGCCGTCGGCGAGCAGCACCGGCGTCCACCAGGCCCGGTCGAGTTCGGCCACCGCGGCGTCCACCTGGGCTCCTGCCCGCAGCGCGGCACCGTCGTTCCCGCCACCCACCGACCAGGCGGCCGAGGTCGGGCCGGGCAGATGCTGTTTGCGCAAGTCGGCATCCGCCTCGAAGCCACCGCACGCCAGCAACACGCCCCGCGCGGCGGTCACCTCGACCTCGCCGTCCTCGTGGTCGATCCGGACGCCGGTGACGGCGCCGTCGACGACGATCAGTTCGATCATCGGCGACTCCAGCCAGATCTCCACGCCGCTGCCGACCGCGCGGCTCAGCAGTTCGCCGACCAAGGAGGCGCCGGCCCCGAGCTGCGGGCCGCCGCCGAGGCGGCGTAGCCGCGCCAGCAGCCCCGAGCCCTGGTCGACATCGGCGACCCGCAGCCGTCCGGCCCAGTCGTCGTCCAGTCGAACCGCGGACGCCTTCGCTCGCACCGTGCGGCCCTGGGACTTGGCGCCCTCGGCGTCCGGACGGCAGTCCGGCAACCCCTTGACGACCTCGAGCCCGATCCGCGACGACACCAGCCACCGCGCGACGGCGACGGCGGTGCGGGTGAACGCGGTGCGGCGGGCCGCCATCACCTCGTCGGCAGGGGTGGACAGCCCGTTGAGATAGCTGAGCGCTTCCTCGGCCGAGTCGGACGGCGCCCCGCCTCGGCCCATCAGGTCGTGGCCGGGTACCCACAGGTGGCCGTCACCGGACGCGGTGACCGAACCCACCGTGGCGGTACGTTCGACCACCAGCACCTGGTGTCCCAGGCGCCGGGCGGCAACGGCGGCCAGCAGGCCGGCGGCACCGGCGCCGACGATCACCACATCGGTCTGCACGGGCTCAGCTTTGCAGGGACTGGGCGAGTGCCACCAGGGTGCGCACCGCGACGCCGGTCCCGCCCGCGGGCACATAGTCGTACGGGGCATCGTCATTGAAGGCCGGACCGGCGATATCCAGATGCGCCCAGGGGATGTCGGCCACGAAGTGCTGCAGGAAGGCGGCCGCCGACAGGGCGCCGCCGTAACGATTGCCGCCCGAGCGCAGATCGGCCACCTTCGATTCCAGCTTCTTCCGGGTGCCCTCCGGAATCGGCAGCTGCCAGAACGCCTCGCCCGCCGATTCAGCCGCGTCCAGGACGTAGTCGGCCGCCTCGTCGTTGCTGGCCATCAGGCCGGCGACCCGCTCGCCGAGCGCCACCATGCAGGCGCCGGTCAAGGTCGCTACGTCGATGATCAGGTCGGGGGAGTCCTCCCCGGCGCGGGCCAGCGCGTCCGCCATCACCAGGCGCCCTTCGGCGTCGGAGTTGACGTTCTCGACCGTCGTGCCGCCGTACATGGTGAGGACGTCCGAGGGGCGATAGGCGGTGCCGGACGGCATGTTTTCGGCCATCGCGGCGTAGGTGGTGACCCGCACCTTGAGCCCGAGCTGAGCGATCGCGCGGGTGGCGGCCAGCACCGCGGCGGCCCCGGCCATGTCGCTTTTCATGGTGTACATGCCGTCGGCGGTCTTCAGATTGAGGCCGCCGGTGTCGAAGGTGATGCCCTTGCCGACCAGTGCCAGGTGGGCCTTGGCGCCGCGCGGGGCGTAGTCGAAGCGAACCAGCCGAGGGCCGCGCGACGAGCCGCCGCCGACCGCGGACAGGCCGCCGTAGCCGCCGCGTTCGAGCGCCTTCTCGTCGAGGATCTCGACATCGATCCGGGTGCCCTTGGCAGCGTTCTTGGCGGCTTCGGCGAAGGTCTCCGGGAAGAGCCGGTTGGCCGGGGTGTTCACCCAGTCACGGGCTAGGCAGACCGCCGCGGCCACCGTCTTGGCGGCCTCGACCGCGCGCCGGGCCTCGGGCTTGGCCGAACTGCTGACCACGGTCAGCGAAGCGATCGGGTCCTCGGCATCCTTGCCGCTGAGCTTGATGAACCGGTAGGCACCGAGCAGCGCACCTTCGGCGACGCCGCGGACCACCTCGGGCTCAACGGCGTCCAGGCAGAGGGCGATCCGCAAACCGCGGCCGCCGGCCAGCCCGGCCGCGGTGCGGACGCCGTTGCCGGCGGCCCGCCGGATCTGCTCGGGAGTCACGTCGGTCTCGCCCAGTCCGACCGCGACCAGGCGGACGCCGTCCGGGCCGGCCAAGGCGGCGGTACTGCCCGGCTTGGCCTCGACGCCCAGCTCGCGGGCGAGCGCCAGGAGCGGACGGCCGTACAGCTTCGCCGTCCGGCGTTCGATGGTGTCGGGCACCCCGACGGGCACCGGTGTGCCGGCGCTCTCGGCCACGCCGAAGATCACCACGTCGGCGTCCCGCGGACACGAGGTCGCCAGGGTCAGGGCAGGAAGGCTGAAGGCGGTCACTGGTCGTCCAATCCGTGACGGGGAGGCAGTCGTTGGTCACCTTAGCGCCGTCATGCATGCGATCCTGGGCCGGTGACCAGTTTCGCCTTCGCCACCGCTGCCCGGATCGCGTTCGGTCCCGGCTCGTCCGCCCAACTGCCGGACGCCGTCGCCGAGTTGGGTGCCCGTCCGTTCGTCTGCACGGGCGCCACCCCTGACCGGTTCGCCACGCTGCTCGGCGGGTTGGACGACGCCCGCACCTGGCCGGTCTCCGGCGAACCGACGCTGGACGACGTCAGGGCCGGTGTGGTCGCGGCCCGCGAGCATGGTGCGGACGTCGTGGTCGGCCTGGGTGGCGGGGCGGTCCTGGACGCCGCCAAGATCATCGCCGCGCTGGCACCCAACGACGGCGACGTCCTGGACTACGTGGAGGTGATCGGCGCCGGACGCGCGATGGCGCGGCGGCCGCTGCCGTTCGTGGCGGTGCCCACCACCGCCGGCACCGGCTCGGAGGTGACCATGAACGGCGTGGTGACCTCGCCCGAGCACGGCGTGAAGGTCAGCATGCGGCATCCCACGATGTTGGCCCGGGTCGCCCTGGTCGATCCCGAGCTGACCCTGGGTTGCCCGCCGGGGGTGACGGCGTCGTCCGGCCTGGACGCGCTCACCCACTGCCTGGAGTCGTTCGTGTCGCCGATGGCGAACCCGCTCACCGACGGCTTCAGTGCCGAGGGGCTGCGCCGCGCCGGCCGCAGCCAGCGCCGCGCCTACACCCACGGCGACGACCTGGACGCCCGCACCGACATGGCGCTGTGCGCGCTGCTCGGTGGCCTTGCCCTAGCCAACGCCAAACTCGGTGCGGTGCACGGCTTGGCCGGAGTGGTTGGCGGACTGACCGGTGCGCCACACGGTCTCACCTGCGCGACCTTGTTGGTCGAGTGCTGCCGCGGCAACGTGACAGCCTTGCGCGACCGTGCCCCCGAAGACCGCGCGTTGGCCCGCTACGCCGAAGCCGGCGAGCTGCTGTCGGGCACCGCCGGTGTGGATGCACTGCTGGACTGGCTGGCCGAGACCGTCCGAGTGCTCGAGGTGCCGACCGTCGGCCAACTCGGCGTGACCCCCGAGCAGTACCCACAGATCTGCCGCCAGGCGGCGGCCTCGTCCTCAATGAAGGGCAACCCGATCATGCTGTCGGCGGACGAGCTGGAGGAGATCCTGCGCCGTTCGTCGTGACGCTGGTCTCGCCGCCGCGGTCGAGGTCGGCGTGCCGGATAGGCTTCCGGCAGGCCTGCTCGAAGGAGAACCATGCCGGAGTTGAAGAAGTCCCCGCTGCACGATCGTCACCAGGCGCTCGGCGCCAAATTCGCCGAGTTCGGCGGTTGGTCGATGCCGTTGCAGTACGCCGGGATCGTCTCCGAGCACAAGGCGGTCCGCGAGGCGGTCGGCATCTTCGACGTCAGTCATCTCGGCAAAGCCAGGATCACCGGCCCGGGCGCCGTTGACTTCCTTAACGACTGCATCACCAACGACGTCCATAAGATCGGTGTCGGCCAGGCCCAGTACACGTTGCTGTGCAACGAATCGGGCGGTGTGGTGGACGACCTGATCTGGTACTGGCTGGCCGACGATGAGATCTTCCTGATCCCCAACGCTGCCAACACCGCCGAAGTGGTGGCATTGCTCGCGGACGCAGCGCCCGAAGGCATCGCCGTCGTCAACGAGCATGACGAACACGCCGTCCTGGCCGTGCAGGGACCGTCCTCCGACGAGACCCTGGCCGCGCTCGGCTTGCCGGTCGGCCACGACTACATGCGGTTCGCGTCCGGAACCTTGGACGGCGTGGAGCTCACCGTCTGCCGCACCGGTTACACCGGGGAGCGTGGTTACGAGCTGGTCGTGCCGTCCGAGGCCGCCGCGGCCGTCTGGGACGCCGTCCTCGCCGCCGGTGAACAGCATGGGATCGCACCCGCTGGGCTGGGGGCTCGCGACACGCTACGCACCGAGATGGGATACCCGCTGCACGGGCAGGACCTGCGCCCTGAGGTGTCTGCCGGGCAGTGCGCGGTGGGCTGGGCGATCGGCTGGAAGAAGGACGGCTTCTGGGGCGCTGAGCCGCTGCGGGCCGAGAGGGCTGCCGGCCCGGAACGCCGGCTGACCGGGCTGCTGGCGCAGGGACGCGGCATCCCGCGTCCGCACATGGAGGTCGTCCATGACGGCGAGGTGGTCGGCGAGGTCACCTCGGGCACCTTCTCACCCACCCTGGGCAAGGGCATCGCGCTCGCGCTGTTGCCCCCAGCGCTGGCGCCCGGCACGCCGGTCAGCGTCCGGGTGCGCAACCGGGAGGAGCCGTTCGAGGTGACCAAGCCGCCGTTCGTCACCCCCGGGGTGCGCGCATGAACGGACGCGGCTGGCGCCGGTGGGCGCACCTGGCCCTGGCGGCCGCGGGCCTGGTGGCGGTGCTGTGGGCGGTGGCGTTCAGCGCCAATCCGACGATCTGGTGTCGCGACCAGGTGATGCGCCCGGGCGAGGTGTGTCACAACGCCGAGGGCACCAAGATCCAGACCTATGAGGAACGGGCCAGCGCAGCGCAGTGGGCGCGTCCGGTGGTCGGCGTCGTGGGTGCCGGTGTGACCGCCTTCGGCCTGGTGCTCTGGCGCGGCGAGCGTCGTAAGGTCGCCGTCTGAGCTCTCCTCAAGGCCGGGCGGAACCCTCCGGGGAAAGCGTTGATCAAGGCAACCACCGCTGATTGAGCTTGTCGAAATACCGCTGGTTGAGCTTGTCGAAACCCCTTGCCCGCACGATGTTCGTCGGAGGTCTCGACAAGCTCGACCAACGGAAAACCAGCCTAGAAGGTGTCGCCGCGCTTCAGTACCGGACGGGGCATGCGCATCCGTCGGATCGACAGCGAACGGTTGAAGCCGTAGTAGAGCAGACCCTTCAGCGGTTCCTTCGGGATGCGCTCAGCGGCGAGCTTCTTGAAGCCGCGCCACATCCGGGTGATGTCGATGCCGATCAGGATCATGAAACCCCAGGTGCCGTACGTCGCGGGCTCGACCGCCTTCGGGAAGATCGGGGCCAGCACCAGGACGAACAGCAGCATCGTCATCAGGATCGGCATCGACAACTCGGCGAGATTGAACCGGCTGTCGACCCAGTTGCGCATCAGCACCTTGCCCGGGGCATTGTCGATCGCGACCATCTGCTTGCGCCGCTCGACAGCCGCCTGCTCGCGTGACCTCCGCTTGGCCTCCTTGGGGCTGAGCTGGGGATTGCGCCGCTCCCGGCGCGCGGCTTCGGCGTCGCGGCGCTTCGGGGTGGGCACGGCCTTCGCCCGTGGCGCGGTGCCCGTTTCCTCGGGCGTTGCAACCGGCTCCTGAGCGGCTTCCTTGTCCTTATTGGCGGAGAACAATCCCACGTCGAACCTCGATGTCGGCGGATCAGATGACCCCTCATCTTACCCCGGACGCCGACCGCCACCGACCGCCCGCACCGCCCCGGGACGCGCTGACTGCCAGGTCCTCGGCGGCTGGGTTCGGCGGCCGGATAGGCTGGTCGCGATCGCGCACGTCAACGGAAGGCGACCCCTCATGGCTGGGCTTTTCCAACGGATGAAAGCCATCTTCTCCGCCAAGGCCGACAAGGCTCTCGACAAGCTCGAAGACCCGCGCGAGACGCTGGACTACTCCTACAGCAAGCAACTCGAACTCCTCCAACAGGTCCGCCGCGGGGTCGCGGAGGTAGCGACCAGCCGGAAGCGGGTCGAACTGCAGGCCGGACAGCTCAACCAGCAGATGGACAAGCTGACGGTGGCGGCCACGCGCGCACTGGAGGCGGGCCGGGAGGATCTCGCTCGTGAGGCGCTGACTCGCAAGTCGGGACTCCAGCAGCAGCTGGCGGAACTGCAGGCGCAGCACGCGGCGCTGCAGGCCGAAGAGGAGCGGCTGGTCCGGGCCAGCCAACAGCTGCAGGCCAAGGTGGATGCCTTCCGGACTCGCAAGGAGACCATCAAGGCGACCTACACCGCCGCCGAGGCCCAGACCAAGATCAGCGAGGCGTTCAGTGGCCTCGGCAAGGAGTTGGGCGACGTCGGCCAGGCCATCCAGCGTGCCGAGGACAAGACCACCCAGATGCAGGCGCGCGCCGCGGCGGTCGACGAGCTGCTGGCCAGCGGCGCCCTCGATGATCCGACCGGGCTGGCCCAGGACGATCTCACCCGCGAACTGGACGCGCTGGCGTCCGGCGCCCAGGTCGACAACGAGCTGGCCGCGCTCAAGGCATCACTGTCCGGCGGTGCAGAGCCGGGACAGTTGGCCGGCGGGACGCCCGGGCAGGCTCCGGGGGGTGAACTGGCGGCCGGCACCTTCGAGCAGCCCCCCGCGCCGGGGTCGGCCCCGGCGGCTGACTCCTCCGAGAACCTGCGGTGAGCGTCGGCGTCGATGGCTGAGCGCGGCCCGCGGGTGCTGCTCGCTTGCGGCGGAGTGGCGGAGCTGTCACCGCGGGCCACCGCGGAGGCACTGGCCAGGGGTTTCGCCGAGTCGGCAGAGGTCGCGGTGGTGGGTCTTGCCGCGGGCGGGCGCGCCCTCGGCCAGGCACTGGTCGAGCCCGTCGGCGAACTCGAGTCGCTGCGCGCAGGCTGGCTGGCCCGGCGTCCGGGACTGCTCGCCGTGGGTGCCGACCCGGAGCTGCCGGCCGACCCGCTGACCGGCAGCAGCGCCGCTCTGGGACGCCTGGTCGGATACGCCCTGCAGAGTGACCGTTCCCTCCCCAATGACGGTGCAGTCCCTAGGGAAGCGCTGATCAATCATGTCCCGGCCGCGGCGCACTCGGCGGGCGATCTGGAACCCCCAGCTCTTGCGCCGCATGACAGTGGCCGAGCTGCGCTCGGTGATTCTGCGCGCGGCGAGCGGACGACGTCCGTGGCGATCGACCTGAGCGCACTCAACGTCCACGACGCCGGGGCCGGGCTGCTGGGGGCGCTCGGTGCCACCGCCGACGTCGTCCTGGACGCGGGCCCCGAGCCGCTGGCGAGGATCAGCCGGCTCGATCTGGACGCCGCCCGGGCCCGGTTCGCCGGCTGCGATCTGGTCGGGCTGGTGTCGCCGGGCGAGTTGGACGACCAGCTGTTGGGTCTGCGCGGCATCACCTCCCGGCGCGGACGCGGGCTCGGTACCGCCGCGGAGCGGATGCTGGCGGTGGATGCCGGGCTGGAGCGGTTCTCCGGACTGGCCGACGCCGGTCACGCCCGTGCGGCCGGTGCCGGTGCGGCAGGCGGGGCCGGGTTCGCGGTGCTTGCGCTGGGCGGCCGGCTCAGCACCGGCGCGGCGTTCTGTGCGGAACGGGTCGACCTCGACCGCGGCCTGGCGGCGGCGGACCTGGTGGTCACCGCATGCGATTCGTTCGACTTCGGCACCCGCGGGGGTGGAGTGGTCACCGATCTCGCGCAGCGTTGCGAGGCCGTCGAGACCCCGCTGCTGGTGGTCTCGCCGACGATCGAGATGTCCGAGCGCGAGATGCGGGTGATGGGCGTGGAATCGGGTCATTGGCTGGAGCCCGCCGCCGATACCGGTGTGGCGCTGACAGCCACCGGACGGCGGCTCGTCGCCGGCTGGTCGGCGCGCTGGTGACCGGCGTTCATCGCGATGCCGGCGAGCGATTACACTGATCCCGGAATATCCGCTCGTCCCGGAGACGTTGCTCCGGGCGAGTATCCCCGAGAAACCGGAGTCACCATGTCCCTGGACCAGCAGCTCGAGATCGACGGCATCATCCTCACTGAGGCGGCGGCGACCAAGGTGAAGGATCTGGTCTCGCAACAGCCCGACGAGAGCCTCTTCCTGCGCATCTCCGTGGCGCCGGGCGGATGTTCTGGCCTGCGCTACCAGCTCTCCCTCGATGAGCGGGAACTCGACGGCGACGTCACCAAGGAGTGGTTCGGCGTGCCGGTGGTCACCGACCGGATGTCGGCGCCTTACCTGATCGGCGCCACGATCGACTTTGTGGACACCATCGAGGCGCAGGGCTTCACCATCGACAACCCGAACGCGCAGGGCTCTTGCGCCTGCGGCGACAGCTTCCACTGAGCCCGACCCCCCGCTGCGGGCGGGACTACGGGTAACAATCTCAGATTCGACAACATCGGGGCGCCCCAGGGGGGCGTCCCGATGTGCTTTTGGGTTAGGGTGAGCCCCTAGGAATCTGACGATTCGGATGCTTGCCCGGAGCGACCATGTCTTCGGGGGCATCCGTCGTGGGAAGGCGGAACGTCCGTGGTGAAGAACCGCACACGCGCCGGACGCGTCCTGACGCTGGGTGGCGGCGCCCTGGTGGCGTTAGCGCTGACCGGCTGCAGCCAGGACACGATGGCGCAATGGGGGCGCTGGGGCATGCCCGTGGCTGCCAGCGAGCAGGCTCCCTGGATCGGCAATCTGTGGAACGGCGCCTGGATCGCCTCCATGGTGATCGGCGTCTTCGTCTGGGGCCTGATGCTCTGGGTGTCCGTCCGGTATCGCCGCAAGCACGACGGTGAGGTGCCTCGGCAGAGCCGGTACAACCTGCCCATGGAGATCCTGTACACGACGGTGCCGTTCCTGATCATCGGCGTGCTGTTCTTCTTTACCGTGCAGAGCCAGGACAACGTGCTGGCGAAGGTGAAGGACCGTCCCGTCCACACCGTGAACGTGATCGGCCAGAAATGGTCCTGGTCCTTCAACTACATGGAACAGCAGAACCCCGCGGTCAACGCGGTCGTCTATGACACCGGAACCGTCGAGCGGCTGCCCGACCTGTATCTCCCGGTCAACGAGCCGGTGCGGTTCAACCTCGCTTCGGCCGACGTCATCCACTCGTTCTGGGTTCCGGAGTTCTACTTCAAGCTCGACGTGATCCCCGGACACCCCAACTCCTTCGACGTGACGCCCAACCGGACCGGCGAGTTCCTTGGCAAGTGTGCCGAGCTGTGCGGCACCTACCACTCGGCGATGTTGTTCAAGGTGCATGTGGTGAGCGTCGAGGAGTACAACGCCCACCTGAAGGAACTGGCGGCCAAGGGGCAGACCGGAGAGCTGAAGCCACCCGCCTGGGTCAACACTGTTCCGTCGGCGCCGGCAGATGAGGAGCATGAACGATGAGCGTTGCACGAGTGACCCTCGGTTCGACCGAGCGCCGGGCGGTCCGCCGGGCCAACTGGGGCAGCAGGGCGATGACGCTGCTGACCTCGACCGACCATAAGCTCATCGCCAACCTGTACTTCGTTACAGCCTTCGCCTTCTTCGGCTTCGGCGGCCTGCTGGCCCTCGCCATCCGCGCCGAGTTGGCCTTCCCCGGTCTGCAGTATCTGCACTACGAGACCTTCAATCAGTTCTTCACCATGCACGGCACGATCATGTTGCTGATGTTCGCGACCCCGATGTTCGCGGCCTTCGCCAACGCGATCATGCCGTTGCAGATCGGCGCTCCCGACGTCGCCTTCCCGCGGATGAACATGCTCAGCTACTGGCTGTACCTGTTCGGTTCGGTCACGGCGTGCTCCGGCTTCCTGTCGCCCCAGGGCGCGGCGGCGTTCGGCTGGTTCGCCTACGCCCCGCTGTCGGACGCGATCAACTCGCCCGGCGTCGGCGGTGATCTGTGGCTGATGGGCCTGTACGTGATGGGCCTGTCGACGATCCTCGGCGCGGTGAACTTCGTCACCACCATCGTCTGCATGCGGGCGCCGGGCATGACCATGTTCCGGATGCCGATCTTCACCTGGAACATCTTCGTGACCTCGCTGCTGGTGCTGCTGGTCTTCCCGGTCTTGGCCGCAGGCCTGCTGGTGCTCGAGGCCGACCGCCGGTTGGGTACGCACATCCTCGACCCCGGCGTTGGTGGTGCGGTGCTGTGGCAGCACCTGTTCTGGTTCTTCGGGCACCCCGAGGTCTACATCATCGCGATCCCGTTCTTCGGCATCATCACCGAGATTCTGCCGGTGTTCGCCCGCAAGCCGATCTTCGGCTACGTGGGCCTGGTCGCCGCGACCATGGCGATCGGCGGCCTGAGCGTCGCGGTCTGGGCGCACCACATGTTCGTCACCGGCGCGGTCAACCTGCCCTTCTTCTCGTTCATGACCTTCATGATCGCGGTGCCCACCGGCTTGAAGTTCTTCAGCTGGATCGGCACCCTGTGGGGCGGTTCGATCAGTTTCGAAACACCGATGATCTGGGCGATGGGCTTCCTGACGACGTTCCTGTTCGGAGGCCTGACCGGCGTCATCCTGGCCAGCCCACCGCTGGACTTCCATGTCTCCGACAGCTATTTCGTGGTCGCGCACTTCCACTACGTGCTGTTCGGCACCGTGGTGTTCGCGATGTTCGGCGGCTTCTACTACTGGTGGCCCAAGTTCACCGGCCGGATGCTGAACGAGCGCTGGGGCAAGGTGCACTTCTGGATGCTGTTCTTCGGCTTCCACCTGACCTTCCTGGTGCAGCACTGGCTGGGCATCGAGGGCATGCAGCGACGGATCGCCGATTACCTGCCGACCGAGGGCTTCGAGTTGCTCAACCAGATCTCCACCGTCGGCGCCTTCCTGCTCGGCATCTCGATGCTGCCGTTCTTCTGGAACATGTGGATCAGCCGCAACGCACCGCTGGTGAACACCGACGATCCGTGGGGCTGGGGCCGTTCGCTGGAGTGGGCGACGTCTTGCCCGCCGCCGCGGCACAACTTCAGTAAGCTGCCGCGGATCCGTTCCGAGTCGCCGGCCTTCGATCTGCATCATCCCGAGATCCATGGCGTGGACCGCGCCGAGGAACTGGACGTCCTGCTGACCGGCACTGGCTCGGCGTCCTCCATCGAGAACCCCAAGGGGAAGTGAAGCCATGAAGGTCGAAGCCTGGATGTTCAGCGCGATCGCGATCTTTGTCGCCGTCGTGACACCGATCTACTGGTTCATGTCCCACGAAATCATCGGCACCGTCGCGCTGATCATGACGATGCTGCTGTTCGCAATGGTGGCGTTCTACCTGTTCAACCTTTCCCGCAAGATGGATGCTCGGCTGGAGGACCGCAAGGACGCCGAGATCGCCGAAGGCGCCGGCACCTTGGGCTTCTTCCCGCCGAAGAGCATCTGGCCCTTCTGGGTGGCCCTCACCGTGCAGCTGCTGGCCCTCGGCCCCGTCTTCGGCTGGTGGATCAGCATCCTCGCCGTCTGCCTGGGCATCTGGTCGTTGAGCGGCTGGGTCTTCGAGTACTACCGCGGCGACTACCAGCACTGAGCCCGCGGACCCGCCCGCCCACGCTCAACTAGGCCCTCCCTAATCAGTTCTAGCCTCCCGTCGACGGGAGGCTAGAACTGTGATGTCTCGGGACATTGGTGACAGTTCTGTATCAGGACATCGGTGACGGTTGATGTGTCAGGACATGGGTGAC
>WBZS01001856.1_pt1 | contig 15072 bp, 13 predicted proteins | sample 5204201 | NCBI WGS metagenome assembly WBZS01 (sample SAMN12344357, study PRJNA552823) | activated sludge metagenome | biome: Activated sludge suspended growth; feature: Nitrification reactor; material: Wastewater; isolation source: activated sludge from nitrification reactor of wastewater...
CTTATTGCACTGAAAACGAGGAGACCCCACCCAGCCAGCGGGGCTGCCAGGTATGCAACCCCCAGCGGTACAAGCCCAGCACCACCGCCGCCACCGCCAACGCCAGCGGCCAACCGATGGCTTCACGCTCGCGCAACCAGATCACCGACCCCAGCAGCAAGAACGGCAAATAAAGCGTGAGGTAGCCACGCGTCCACTCAGTATGCGTCGCCCACGGGCCCAAGGCATAAAGCAGCACCATCAGAAGCACATACACCAACGCCAGCGACTTTCCGCAGCGCGCGCGTGTCAGGCCCACAGCGCGCAGCGACGCCATCAGTGCGTAAAACAGCATCTCCAACCGCAATGTCCACTCCACGCCGGCCAAGGCATAGGGCGTGCCGAACACGTCTCCCAACAACAACAGCTGCGGCACCAGCACGTCCACCCCGGGCGCCTGGCCGCGCTGGCGCAGCAGCAGCCATTCGGCCAGCACCGCCACCACATACAGCGGATAAATCCGAAACAGACGCTTGAGCAGGAACTCTGGCGTACGCTCGCGCTGCAGCACCTGCGTGATGATGTAGCCGGAGACCAAAAAAAACACCACCACGCCAGCGCCGCCGCCTTCGATGAAAGGCCAGATCACGCGGGCCACGGCATGCCACGGACTTGCATCGGACTGCGCCGCCGCCTGCACCGGCGCGCTAAATTTGTGACCCGCCAGAACGCTGCCAAACGCAAAAATGCGCAGGTAGTCCAAGAACGCTACCCGCCCCGCAACGGTCGTAGGCGATGAGCTTGCGGAGGGCATGGCGCCATTATCGGCGCGGGGAATCAGGTGTCCGGCAACACAGCGGTGACTTCAATCTCCACCTTGGCGCGCGCCTCCATCAGCCCCGCCACCTGCACGCAGCTCATCGCCGGAAAGTTCTTGCCGATCACTTCGCGGTACACGCCGCCCAGTTCCTTCAGGCGGCTGTTGTATTCGTCGCGGCTCACCACGTACCACGTCATGCGCACCATGTGCTCCGGGCCTGCACCGGCCTCTTTCAGCACGGCGACGATGTTGAGCAAAGCCTGCCGCGTCTGCGCAATGAAATCGTCGCTCTCGAACTGCTGCTGCGCGTTCCAGCCAATCTGGCCGCCGACGTAGATCTGCGTGCCGCGCGCGGCGATGCCGTTGGCGTAGCCCTTGGCCGGTGCCCAGCCCGGTGGCTGGAGAATTTTCATCATGTCTGTTGCCTCAACTTGAAGCGCTGCAGCTTGCCGGTTTCGGTGCGCGGCAGCGCGGTGACGAATTCGATTTCGCGCGGGTACTTGTACGGCGCGATGTGGCTCTTCACGTGGTCCTGCAGCGCCTTGACCATGGCCGCATCGCCCACCTGACCGGCTTTCAGCACCACGATGGCCTTGATCACCATGCCGCGCTCGTCGTCGGGCTTGCCGATCACGCCGCATTCGGCCACCGCCGGGTGCGTGAGCAGACAGTCCTCGACCTCCGGCCCGCCCACGTTGTAGCCGGCAGTGATGATCATGTCGTCGTCGCGCGACTGGTAGTGGAAGTAGCCTTCTTCGTCCTGCACGAAGGCATCGCCCGGGCGGTTCCAGCCGTCGGGCACGTAGCGCGTCTGGCGTGCGTCGTCCATGTAGCGGCAGCCGGTGGGGCCGATGACGGCCAGTTTGCCCACGCTGCCGCGCGGCACTTCGCGCCCTTCATCGTCCACCACCTTGGCCTGGTAGCCCGGCACTACTTTTCCGATAGCACCCCGTCGAACCTCCGCGCCGGCCGACGAGATGAAGATGTGGAACATCTCGGTGGCGCCGATGCCGTCCAGCATCTCGATGCCGGTCGCCTCCTTCCACAGCTGGCGTGTGGCGTCGGGTAGCGCCTCGCCCGCGCTCACGCAGGTGCGCAGCGTGGGGATGCCGATGGCCTTGGCGTGCGGCGCCATCTGGCGGTAGAAGGTGGGCGCGGTGTAGCAGGTGGTGACGCCGTGCTCGCGCATCTGGCGCACCATGGTCTCGGGGTTGTAGGGCACATCCGGGTAATAGATGCTGGCACCCGTCCACATGGGAAACAGCAGCAGACCACCCAGGCCAAAGGTGAAGGCCAGCGGCGGCGAGCCGGTGACCACGTCGTCGGGCTTGGCCTTCAGCACATGACGCGGCCAGCATTCGCACGCGGCCAGCACGTCGCGGTGCGTGTGCACCACGGCTTTCGGCGCGCCGGTGGTGCCGCTGGTGAAGGCCAGCAGCGCGATGTCGTCGGCAGCGGTAGGGCACGCGGTGAAATCGGGCGACTGGCGCGCGGCCAATTGACCCAGGTCGTGGGGATCATCCGGGGCGCCAAAGCGCACGATGTGGCGCAGCACGTCCGGCTGTGCGGCCTGCGCCTGCTCCAGTTCCGGGAGCAATTTGGCGTCGCAGATGGCAGCGACGGGCCGTGCCTTGTCGATCACCTTGTCCAGTTCCACCGCGCGCAGCAGTGGCATGGTCGCCACTGCCACCAGCCCCGCCTTGACCACCGCCAGCCACGACAGCGCCATGCCGATGGAGTTGCCGCCGCGCAGCAGTACGCGGTTGCCGGGCTCCAGCTTCAGTTCATGAATCAGGTGGTTGGCGATGCGGTTCACGCGCTCGCGCGCCTCGGCGTAGCTGAACGTGACCTGCGGCGAGCGCAGCAACGGCCGATCGCCCCAGCCCTTCACATCGACCGCGTCATCCAGCAGCCGCTGCACCAGGTTCGCCTGATCGGGCACCTTAAGCTCCGGCAGGTCGTAGCGCAACTCGGGCCACTGATCGCGCGGCGGCAGGCGGTCGTGGACGAAGCGGTCGGTCTGGGCGCTGGGGGTGGTCATGGCTTCATTCCTGCAAGACAGCCTTGCCGATGATCAATTGCTGCACCTCCGTCGCGCCCTCGTAGATGCGCAGGCTGCGGATGTCGCGGTACAGCGACTCAACCTTGGCGCCCACTTCCACGCCGCGCCCGCCGTGCATTTGCAACGCCATGTCGATCACGCGCTGTGCGTTTTCGGTGGCGGTCATCTTGGCCATGGCGGCGGCCACGCTGCGTTCTTTCATCGAGCCGTGGTTGGTGTCGCGCATCCACGCCGCACGATAGGTCAGCAGCGCGCCGGCGTCGATCAGCGCGGCCATTTCGCCCAGCTTGGCCTGCGTGAGCTGGAAGTCGGCCAGCGTCTGGCCGAACATCTTGCGGTGGCGCGCGTGGTCAATGGTTTCGGCCAGCGCGCGGCGTGCCATGCCCAAGGCGGCGCCGGCCACGCTGGCGCGGAAGATGTCGAGCGTCTGCATCGCCAGCTTGAAGCCGCCGTTCACCTCGCCCAGCGGCGCATTGCCGGATACGACGCAATCGGTGAGCTGCAGCGTGGCCAGCGGGTGCGGCGCCATCACGTGGATGTGCGCGCTGTCATCCAGGCCCGGCGCGCCCTTGTCCACGATGAAGGCGGTGATGCCGCGGCTGCCCGCGTCAGGCTCGGTCTTGGCGAACACGCAGTAGAAATCTGCCAGGCCGCCGTTGCTGATCCAGGTTTTGGTGCCGTTCAGCGCCCAGGCGCTTGCTGCGTCTTTCTGTGTCGCTTGTGTTTTCATAGCAGCGACATCGGACCCGGCATCAGGCTCCGACAACGCAAACGCCGCGATCTTGTCGCCGCGCGCCACCGCCGGCAGATAGGCCGCCTGCTGCGCCGCCGTGCCCCCGAGCGAGATGGCGCCACTGCCCAGGCCCTGCATGGCGAACGCGAAATCGGCCAGCGGCGAGTAGAACGCCAGCGTTTCGCGCAGCACCACCAGCGCGCGCGAATCGAGCTGCCGCAAGGCGCCACCATGTTCGGCTGCCACGCAATACTTCAGCCAGCCCGAGTCCCCCAGTCGCCGCACCCAGTCGCGGCAGGCGGCGCGGTCGTCGCGCTCGTCCACATCTTGCGCGGCCGCCCAAGTGGGCAGGCGCTCGGCCATGTCGCGGTGCGCAACGTCGAAGAAGGGCAGCGCCAGGTGGGCTATGGAAGGGGTCATGTGTGCAATCGTTTGAATGAATACCAATACCGGACGCAGAGGACGCAGAAGTTACGCAGAGGGCGCAAAAGGAAAACCAAATCCTCTCTGCATTCTTTTGCGTCCTCTGCGTCCTGTCTTTTTGTTTTCTCAGTCGCCCTCAAACACCGGCTTCTGCTTGCCCGCGAACGCCTCGTACGCGCGGCGGAAGTCCTGCGTCTGCATGCAGATGGCCTGCGCCTGCGCTTCGGCTTCGATGGCCTGCTCGATGGTCATGGCCCACTCTTGCGACAACATGGTCTTGGTCATGCCGTGCGCGAACGTCGGTCCAGCAGCGAGATCCGCCGCCATCGCGTGCGCCTTGCCCAGCAACTCACCGCTGTCATGCAGCGCGTTGAAAAAGCCCCAGGCCAAGCCTTCCTGCGCCGTCATCGCGCGGCCGGTGAACAGCAACTCGCTTGCGCGGCCCTGCCCGATCACGCGCGGCAGCAGCGCGCAGGCGCCCATGTCCGCGCCGGCCAGGCCCACGCGGGTGAACAGGAAGGCCGTCTTGGTGGCGGGCGAGCCATAGCGCAGGTCGCAAGCCAGCGCCATCATCGCGCCCGCGCCGGCGCACACGCCGTCGATAGCGCCGATGACGGGCTGCGGGCAGCCACGCATGGCTTTCACCAGATCGCCCGTCATCCGCGTGAACTCCAGCAGCTCGGGCATCGTCATCTTGGTGAGCGGGCCGATGATGTCGTGCACGTCGCCGCCCGAGCAGAAGTTGCCGCCCTCGCCCGTCACCACCACCACTTTCACGTCGGTGGCGTAGCGCAGGCCGTTGAACAAGTCACGCAGTTCGCCGTAGCTGTCGAAAGTCAGCGGGTTCTTGCGCTCGGGCCGGTTCAGGCTGACGGTGCCCACGCCATTGGCGTCGCAAGCCCAAGTGAAGTGTTTGGCCTGATAAGGCGCGCGGGCGTCGAACTGGGGGCGCATGGGGTTGCCCGCGCCGATGTAGTGCTTCATGCCGTCTCCAAAAAGTGGGCTTTCACCTTGCCCAGCAAGGCGTGCAGGGTTTGAATGTCGTGCGGGCTCAAGCCCGCGAAGGCGTCCACGATCCACGCCTCGTGCGCGTGCGCCATGGCGTTGAATTGCTTGCGGCCCTTGGGCGTCAACCGCACCCGGTAGGCGCGCCGGTCGCCTTCCACCTCGGCGCGCTCGACCAGGCCTTCGGCCTCCAGCTGATCCGTGATGCCGGTGATGTTGCCGCCCGTCACCATCATGCGACGCGACAGCTCGTTCATGCGCATGCCCTCGGGCGAACGCTCCAGTTGCGCCATCAAGTCGAAGCGCGGCAAGGTGGTGTCGAACTGCTCGCGCAGGTCGGTGCGCACTTGCTTTTCGATCAGCTGCGTGCAGGTAAGCAGGCGCAGCCACAGCCGCAGCTCGTCGGGGTGTTCGGCGTGGGCGCGGGCTTCCAGGTCCATGGCTTCAGACCGTCGTTGCTGCGACATTTGCTATGGATTGCGGAGCTACTTGCGCTGGACTGGTGGGCGCCAGCATCGCTTTTTGCCTTGCCAGCTCGCGGTACATCTGGTCGCGCCCGCTCAGGTATTGGCGTGGCCAGGCGATGGCCTGGCTTTGCAGCTTGGCGGCTTCGTGCAACGTCCAGGCCGGGTCGGCCAGGTGCGGCCGACCGACGGCGCACAGGTCGGCACGGCCCGCTGCGACGATGCTGTTGGCGTGGTCGGCCTCGCTGATCGCGCCGACGGCCATGGTGGCAATGCCCGCCTCGTTGCGGATGCGGTCGGCGAACGGGGTCTGGTACATGCGGCCGTAGGTCGGCTTGGCGGCGCGCGTGGTCTGGCCGGATGAGACGTCGATCACGTCGCAACCCGCGGCCTTGAACAGCTTGGCGATGGCCAGCGCGTCATGCGGCGTGGTGCCGCCGGGCGCCCAGTCGTGGGCCGAGATGCGCACGCTCATCGGTTTGTTTTGCGGCCAGGCTGCGCGCATGGCCGTGAACACTTCGATTGGATAGCGGCAGCGATTCTCCAGCGAGCCGCCGTAGTCGTCCGTGCGCAGGTTCGTCAGCGGGCTGATGAAGGACGACAGCAGGTAGCCATGCGCGCAGTGCAGCTCCAGCCAGTCGAAGCCCGCGGCATCGGCGCGGCGCGTGGCGGCGACAAACGCTTCGCGCAGCGCGTCCATGTCGGCGCGGGTCATCGACTGCGGGGTCTGGTTCTGCTCGCCATAGGGCACGTCGCTGGCGGCGACGAGCGGCCAATTGCCTTGCGGCAGCGGCTCATCAATCGCTTCCCAACCGAGCTGCGTCGAGCCCTTCGGCCCGCTGTGGCCCAGCTGGATGCCGATGGCCGCGTCGCTGTTCGTGTGCACGAAATCGACGATGCGTTTGAACGCCGCCTGCTGCTCGTCGCTTTCCAGCGCCGGGCAGCCCGGGCTGATGCGGCCGTCGAAGCCGTGGCGGTGCGTGGGCGAGGTCATCTCGACCATCACCAGCGCCGCGCCGCCCACGGCGCGCGCGCCCAGATGCATCAGGTGCCAGTCGCCCACCACGCCGTCATGCGCGCTGTACTGCGCCATGGGAGAGACGACGATGCGGTTTTTCAGCGTCAGGCCGCGCACGGTGAACGGCGTGAGCATGGGCGGCACGGCCTCACCAGCGCTCGCCGCTTGCCTCGCCTGGTGTTCGGCAAACCAGCGCTCGTATCCTTCCAGCCACGCCGCATCGCGCAGGCGCAGGTTCTCGTGGCTGATGCGCTGACTGCGCGTCAGCATGCTGTACATGAACTGCGGCGGCTCCAGGGTGTCGCAGTAGCGCGCGCCGCAGACCTCGAACCATTCCATCGCGTTCCAGGCGGCGTTCTGCAGTTTCAACGCTTCGACGCTGCGCGTGTCCTGGTAGTGCGTCAGCACATCGCCGATGCGCTCGGGCGCGTCGCCCATTTCGATGAAAAGGCGCGTCAACTCAATCGCATCTTCGATCGCCAGCTTGGTGCCCGATCCGATGGCGAAGTGCGCCGTGTGCACCGCGTCACCCATCAGCACCACGTGCGCACCGTGCTCATTCTTCAGCCACCATTGCTCGCACTTCACACGCTGGAAGTTGAGCCAAGCCGAGCCGCGCAGATGGCGCGCATTGGTCATCAGTTTGTGGCCCTGCAGCGTGCCGGCGAACAGCTTTTCGCAGAAGGCGATGGACTCTTCCTGCGTCGCCTTGTCGAGCCCGTGCGCCAGCCACACGTGCTCGGGACATTCGACGATGAAGGTGGTGGTGCTTTCGTCAAATTTGTAGATGTGGGCCTGGAACCAGCCGTGCTCGGTCTTCTCGAACACAAAGGTGAAGGCGTCGTACAGGCGATTCGTACCCAGCCAGATGTAGCGGTTGGGGCGCACCACCAGCTCGGGCTGGAACACGCTTTCGTGCAAGGTGCGAATCTTCGAGTTGATGCCGTCGCTGGCGATGATCAGGTCGGCGTCTGGAAACTCGGCGTCGGAGTTCACATCGGTCTCGAACACCAGCTTGACGCCCAGCTGCTCGCACCGCGCCTGCAGAATGTTGAGCAGCTTCTTGCGCCCGATGCCCACAAAGCCGTGGCCGCCCGAGCGAATCACCTCGCCCTTGAAGTCCAGCTCGATGTCGTCCCAGTGGTTGAAGGCCTGCTCGATCTCGTCGGCCGTGACCTTGTCCCATTGCCGCATGTTGTCCATGGTGGCGTCGGAAAACACCACGCCCCAGCCAAAGGTGTCGTACGGCTTGTTGCGCTCGACCACGGTGATGTCGTGGGCGGGGTTGTGCTGCTTCATCAGCAGTGCGAAGTACAGGCCAGCGGGGCCGCCGCCGATGCAGACGATGTTCATGATTCAATAGTTTATATATGAATGATTTGGCGTCAACTGTTTTTTGAAGGCCAGGGCTGTCTGGCGCGCAACTCCAGGATTGGCGGTCACTCCGCCTGTTCCGGCGCGGTCAAGCGAACCGCACCGGTGACGCCAAGGGACCGGTTGATCCCCATGCGGCGTGCGTCGTCCTTACTTCAGCAGCACGAAGTTGCCACCGCGCACGGTGATCAGCTCGCGCCCGCGCTTGTCAAAGCCGCTGTGGTCTTGCGGCGACATGTTGTAGACGCCCTGCGTGCCCACCAGCTCGCGCGTCTGCTCCAGCGCATCGCGCAAGGCTGCGCGGAATTCCTTGGTGCCGGGTTTGCCGCGCTTTTCGGCCAGCGGAATCGCCTGTTGCAGCAGCAGGCCCGCATCGAACACGTTGGCGCCAAAGGTGGCCGGCTTGCTGCCGTTCAGCTTTTCGTAGGCGGCGATGTAATCCGCGGCGATCTTCTTCGACGGGTTGCTGTCGGCGATCTCGGGCAGCACCAGCATCAGGCTGGCCGCAAGGATCGTGCCCTCGACCTTCCTGCCACCCAGCTTCAGGAACTCGGGCAGCGCGGCGCCGTGGGTTTGGTAAACCTTGCCCTTGTAGCCCTGGTCGAACAGCGTCACCTGGGGCAGCACAGACGGGCCACCCGGCACGGCCACCAGCACCGCATCCGGACGTGCGCCGACAATCTTCAGGCCTTGGCCGACCACTGACGTGTCTGACCGCTGGAAGCGCTCGTTGGCGACGAGCTTGATGCCCAGCTTGTCGGCCATGCCGCTCACGACCTTGTGCCAGTTTTCACCGTAGGGGTCGGCGGTGCCGATGAAGCCCAGCGTCTTGACGCCGTTCTTGGCCATGTGCTCCAGCAGGGCGTCGGCGATGATGTCGTCGTTCTGCGTGGTCTTGAACACCCACTTCTTCTTGTCGTCCATCGGCACCACGACGGCGGCCGTGCCCACCGGCGCCAGCAGCGGCACGCCGGCGTCGGCCACGAACTGGATCACGCCCATGGCGTTGGGCGAACCCGACGGGCCGATGATGGCGTCGACGTTGTTTTCCGCGATGAATTTTTTCACCGCCGTGACCGAATTGGTGGGATCGCTGGCGTCATCGAGCGCGATGTATTCGACACTCAGGTTGCCGATCTGTTTGGGCAGCAGCGGCACGCTGTTCTTCTGCGGAATGCCGACCAGCGCGGTGGGCCCTGTGGCGGAGGAAATCACCCCCACTTTGACCTGGGCCAGCGCCGCCGCGCCGACCCCGAGGGTCAACGCCAGGCAGGCGGCGGAGCGGATGACATGCGTGAGTTTCATGGTTGTCTCCTGAAGCACGGGTTTGGAAGTTGTCGACTCAAAGGGCGAGCGAGCCCACGCTCGTTCCGCCGCACACATACAGCACCTGACCGGTGACAAAACTGTTGGCCGGGTCCGCAAAGAACGATACCGCACGCGCCACGTCGGCAGACTCACCCAGCCGCTTGACCGGGATCGACGCGGCCAGCGCACGCTCGCGCTCACTGCCCTTTTCCACCACGTCGTAGAACATGTCGGTGCGGATCGGCCCCGGCGCGACCACGTTGACGGTGATGCCCTCGGGCGCCAGCTCCAGCGCCCAAGTGCGCGCCATGCCCAGCATGCCCGCCTTGGTGGCCGAGTACGCCGTGCGCGTGGCCAGGCCCAGCGCGGCGCGCGACGACAGCAGCACGATGCGGCCATAGCGCTGCGCGCGCATGGTGGGCAGCGCGGCCTGCACCAACTGGATGGCGGTGCCCAGGTGCAGGTTGACCAGATCGTCGACATCCGCCAGCGCGACATCCGGCAACAGCGCGGCGCGGATGACGCCGGCGTTGTGCACGACGGTGTTGACGGCTTCGCGCGCCGCCAGTTCACGCACCGCCTGCGCCGTCGCATCGCGGTCCATCAGATCGACCAGCACGTTGTCGAGCTGCGGGTGCGCGATGTCGCACGGCCGCCGTGCCAGCGAGATGACGCGGCAGCCTTCGCCCAGCAGCTGCTCACAGATGGCGCGGCCGATGCCGGCGCTGCCGCCGGTCACCACGGCCACGCGAGGGGGTGTCTGCGCCATCAACCGCTCCTCATTCACTCTTGATGCCACGCGACTTGACGATGGGCCCGAACAGGGCCACCTCGGACTGCACCATGGCCTTGACCTCGGTCGGGTTCAGCGGCATGGCGTCGGCGGCGAACTCGGCGAACTTGGCCTTGATGGCCGGCTGCGCCAGCACACGGTTGATCTCGCGGTTCATCCGCTCCACGTGCGCCGCCGGCATGGCGGCCGGCGCGTAGACGACGAAGGGCGTGTCGACCAGCACGTTGGGGATGCCCTCTTCCGTGATGGTCGGCGCGCTCGGATAGTTGGGCGTGCGCTGTCGGCTGGCCACGCCGAGCAGCTTGAGCTTGCCCGCCTTCACGTGCTGGAACATGGTGCCGGGCATGAAGCCGAAGTCAACCTGCCCCGCCATCAGGTCCTGAATGGCGGGCGCGGCGCCGCGGTACGGGATGTGCGTCGCGAAAATACCGGCGCCCTGCTTGAACAGCTCGCCGCCCACGTTGGGCGTGGTGCCGGCCCCGGCCGATGCATAGCTGAGCTTGCCAGGGTTGGCCTTGGCGTAGGCGACCAGCGATTTGACATCGGTCACAGGCAAGGTCGGTCGTGTGACCAGGAACAGCTGGGTGTTGGCCAGCAGGGCCACATGCTGAAAGTCCTTGGCCGGGTTGACCGGCATGCGCTCGAACATCACCGGGTTGACCGATTCGAGCGTGCTCACGTTCACCATGAAGCTGTGTCCATCGCCGCCGGTGCGCGCCAACTCGACCGCGGCCACGTTGCCGCCGGCGCCACCCTTGTTCTCGATGATGACGGGCTGGCCCAAGGTCTCACCCAAGGGCACCTGCAGCATGCGCGCCAGCACATCGGCCAGGCCACCCGGCGGAAACGCGACGATGAAGCGCACCGGCTTGTTCGGCCACGCCGCAGGCTGGGCCAGCGCGCCGGCCGTCATCGCCAGAGCGCCCACCATCAGCATCCATTTGCCCATTGATCTGAACACTCTGTGTCTCCTCAAGATAAACCGTTGCCCTGCACCAGCGCCAGCACCCGCAGCGGGCTGCCACTGCCGTTCTGGATCTTCAGCGGCGGGCAGATCAGCACGGCGCCAGTGGGCGGCAGCAGGTGCAGGTTGGTCAGGCATTGCAGACCGTACTTGCCGGCGCCATGCATGAAGTAATGGCACGGATACGGCGGGCGCAGGTGGTAGCCCTGGCCCGCGTCGGTGCCGATGGCCTCGGAGCCGAAGCCCAGCACGTCGCGCTCGTTCACCAGGAACTGCACCGCCTCGCTGCTGGGGCCGGGTGTATGCTGTCCGGTTTCGTCGAAGTTCTGGTACGCCTCGGGGTCGCGGCGCTGCGACCAGTCGGTGCGCATCAGCAACCAAGCCCCGCGCGGGATGCGGCCGTGCGCGGCCTCGAAATCCAGGATGTCCTGCACCGTAAGCAGGTAGTCCGGGTCATCTTGCGCCTTCTGGCTGCAGTCGATCACGCAGGCCGGTGCGACGAAGTGCTGCGGCGAGATGGTGTCCACCGCGTTGTGGGGCAAGTTGCGGCCGGATATCCAGTGAATCGGCGCGTCGAAATGCGTGCCGGTGTGTTCGCCACACGAAAAGTTGTTCCAGTACCAGCCGGGGCCGCGCTCGTCGTAGCGCGACACCTCTTCAATGCGGAACGGCCAGCATTGGCCCATCTCAGGCGGCAAGGCGATCTGGGGAAACTCCGGCGTCAGGGTCTGGGTCAGGTCGATCACGCGGATTTCGCCGGTTGTCAGAGCCGCCGCGAGTTGGGTCAACAACGGTGGAGCTTGGTTAGACATCGGGTCAGCCTCCGTTCATGGCCAATTCGCGCTCCAGCACCTTCGGGTCGTCGCGCCAGCGCGCCAACCACTCCTGCGCCACGTCGCCGGGGTACACGTCTTCGACTCCATCGCGCAGCGCTTTCACGACCGCACTTGCCAGCGCCGATGGCGCCAGCTTTGGGGGCGGCAGCTGCTGGTTCCACTCCTCGTCGATCGGGCCGGGGAAGACGTTGATCACGCGAATGCCCGCCGGCCGCATCTCGGCCCGCAAGCACTGCGTCAGCGAATACGCCGCCGCCTTCGACGCCGAGAAAGTGCCGTGCGGCGGAAAGTTCGACAGCGCGTAGATCGACAGCAGGTTGACCCAGGCACTGGCGTGCGTCACGCCGTCGGCCGAGCGGCCTTTCAGCGCCGGGCCGAACTCCTGCGCCAGCCGCAGCAGGCCCAGGTAATTCACATCCATCTCGGCGCGCGCCACATCGGTGCCGCGCCGCGCGGCAATGCCAAAACCACGGTGCACCTCGGCGTTGTTGATGACGATGTCCACCTTGCCGCCGATCTCACCGGCCAGCTCGGTGACCGAGCGGCCGTTGGTGACATCGAGGGGCACCATGGCTACCTGCGGCAGCTGTGCCAGCTCGTCCATGCCGGGCAGCTTCTTCCACGGTTCGGCGTGGCCCACCCAGACGATGTCGGCGCCCGCCTTCACCAGGGCTTTCACCAGCGCCTGGCCGACCGCGGTCTTGCCATCGGTCACCAGCACCTTGCGGAATTTGGGGTCGGACGTCATCTCGCGCAACATTGGGTCGTCGGCCATGTGAGCCTCGTCTTCAACAGGAAAAGCAATGAGCACGGCCTGGCCGGCCCGGTCAAGCCGCGCGCCCAGGCGAACGCGCTGCGCGTCGGCCTTCACCGCGCCGTGCAGGTGCGCCATGACGCTGGGGCCGGCGTCCAGTTGCACCATGCCCAGCCGCCACGGCAGGCGCTCGCGGAAGTACAGGTCGTTGCTGTGGTGCAGCGTGGTCACGGCCAGCAATCGGCCCGCGCCGGACTGCTCGCGCCAGCGCAGCCGGGGCGACAGGCAACGGTGGCAAGCCTCGCGCGGCGGATACTGCACAGCACCGCAGTCGGTGCAGGTTTGCAGCTCGAAGCGACCCAATGCGGCGGCGGAAGTCAGCCCCAGCGCCACACGACCACGCGAGCCCGGCGGCAGGTTGATCTGCGGCGTGCGCAGAACGGGGTTCTTGCGCTGGGGGCGCATCAGCGGCATGGTCATGTCGGCGTCCCCAAAATGGCAGCACCCGTGCACAGGCAGCGATCGTAGGTCACCATGCCGAAGCCGCAGACCAAGCCAGTGGTGGCATTCGGCACGCTGCGATCGCCCGCCGCGCCGGTCAACTGGCGCAGCGCCTCGACCATGCCGATGAAGCCACCCGCTGCGCCCGCCTGCCCCACGGACAACTGGCCGCCGCTGGTGTTGTTGGGAAAGTCGCCATCCCAGGTGAGTGTGTTTTGTCGCACGAAGGCCGCCCCTTCGCCTTTGTCGCAGAAGCCAAGGTCTTCAAAATGCATCATGACCACGACCGGGTAGTCGTCGTAGGTCTGGATGAAATCGATGGCATCCGGCCCCACCCCGGCCATGGCGTACAGGTCGTCGCGGTCCATGCGCCAGCCGCCGCGCACCATGATGGGGTCGTCGGCATAGGCGTTGTGCCGCTCGATGGCGCCACGCACCTGGGCGTAAGGCAGGCCGAGGTCGCGCGCGCGGGCTTCGCTCATCACCAGAAAGGCGTCGGCCCCGGCACACGGCATGACGCAGTCGAACAGGTGCAGCGGTTCCGAAATCGCTTTGGCCGCCATGTACTCATCCAAGGTGAGCGGCTTCTTGAACAGCGCGTTGGGGTTGCGCAGTGCGTTGGCGCGCTGGCTCACGGCGATGCGGCCGAAGTCTTCACGCTTGGCGCCGAAGCTGCGCATGTAGTGCGCGGTGATCATGGCGAACACCGAGTTGGGCCCGCCCGATCCATACGGATAGGTGGCATCGCGCGCGAACTGGCTAAAGCCGCCGAGCGTCTGCCGGAACGAATCCACATGGTTGGTGTCCGCAGCCACGCACGCCACCACGTTCGCATCGCCCGCCTGCACGGCGCGGGCGGCGCGCCGCAGCGCCATCACACCCGATGCGCCGCCGGTCGGCAGATGGTCCAACCAGCGCGGGCTCAGTCCCAGATGCTGCGTCACGCCGACCGCTGTGTCCGGTGCCAGAGAAAAGCTGCTGACCGCCAGGCCGTCAATGTCGGCCTTGTCGATGCCGCTGCTTTCCACCAGCGCCTTCACGGCCTGCCCCAGAAACCAGTGCGCGCCCTCGGTCGCGTAGCGACGGTACGGCACCGTGACCGGCACAGCCACGGCCACGCCTTCATAGCCGCGACGCAGGGTGGGATGGGCCATGATCTTTCAGCGCACCAGCTTGTAGCCGGCCGCTTCGCGGTCCCAGGTGGCGGGGGTGACGCCGCGCTCGCGCAGCTTGAACTTCTGCACCTTGCCGTTCTCGGTGGCCGGCAACTGGCGCACGAACTCCACGTAACGCGGCACGGCGAAATAGGCCATGCGCGGCTCGCAGAATTTCATCAGCTCGATTTCGTCCAGCCGATCACCTTCGCGCAGCACGATGGCGGCCATGACTTCGTCTTCGGCCAGCTCGCTGCGCACGGGGTAGACCGCCGCCACCTCGATGCACGGGTGGCTCATCAGCACCTGCTCCACTTCGTAAGACGAGATGTTTTCACCGCGCCGCCGGATGGCGTCCTTCAGGCGGTCGACAAAGCGGAAATAGCCCGCCTCGTCGCGCACCACCCGGTCGCCGGTGTGAAACCACAGGTTGCGCCAGGCCTCGACGGTCTTGTCGGCCATGCCAAAGTAGCCGGTGGCGAATGAAAACGGTTCGTCGGCGCGCAGCAGCAGTTCGCCCGCCTCGCCGGGTGGCAGCTCGTTGTCCTGATCGTCCACCACGCGGGCCTCGAAGCCGGCGCGCACGCGGCCCATGGTGCCGGCGCGTTGCTCGTCCAGCGTGGCGCCGATGACGAAGTTGGTCTCAGTCGAGCCATAGCCTTCCAGCAACTGCATGCCGAAGCGTTGCGTGAATTCGTCGTGAAACTGAGGCGGCACACCGGGCGCCAGCGCGACCCGCACGCGGTGCGCGCGGTCGCTGGGTCCGGGTTCGCGTGCCAGCAGGATCGGCACCATGGCGCCCAGCACGTAGGTGACCGTGGCCTGGTGGCGCGCCAGCGCGTCCCAGAATGCGGTGGCGGAAAAGCGCTTTTCCACCACCAGCG
>WBZS01001857.1_pt1 | contig 15070 bp, 10 predicted proteins | sample 5204201 | NCBI WGS metagenome assembly WBZS01 (sample SAMN12344357, study PRJNA552823) | activated sludge metagenome | biome: Activated sludge suspended growth; feature: Nitrification reactor; material: Wastewater; isolation source: activated sludge from nitrification reactor of wastewater...
TCGCCCGTTCCAGCGGGGATATCAAGAACAGTTGCGACGTCACTTCGGTCCACTGGCATTTTCGACCGTTTTGCCTGATTATGGGGGCTATGAACGCTCCATCATCACCCGCAACCCCGTCGTCTTTTGTAGCCCCAGGAGCCGAGCCGCCCGAGTCGCTCGCGAACTCTTCGCCGAAGTCCTCCACCGCGCGCAGCACGACTGAGGTCGTGGCGCGGGCTTTCGCCGAGCAAACTTTCTCGGCCAAACCCACGCTTCCTTTGAAGGAGTCCGGCGGCAAGACGCTTCAGACCGACCAACGCCGGCTTCCCGGAGCCTTTCTCATTGCAGCTTCCCGGCTGCATGCCGATTCCAACCAACCCCGGCGTACCGTGGACGAGGCCCATCTCGCCGAACTCGCCGACTCGATCCGTCGGCTCGGTATCCTGCAACCGATTACCGTTCGCCTTGATTCGGAGGTCGATGGCTACCGGATTATTTCTGGCGAACGCCGGTATCGTGCGGCTCTCGTTGCTGGACTGGTGGAAGTGCCCTGTTCGGTGCAGACGCCCGATGAAATCGAACTGCTACTACGACAGGTTGCGGAAAACTGGCAACGCAGCGATCTGCATCCGATGGACTTGGCCGACTCGCTTCGAACGCTGCAAACCCGCTTCGGTTGCACGCAGAAGAAGCTCGCGGAACTCACCGGAAAATCTGAAGCCGAAGTGAGCAAATACCTGACGCTTCACAAGCTGAATCCGGGTGTTCAGGAACAGGCCCGCAACGATACCACCGGCGCGATGGGGCGTCGTTTGTTGACCACGATCGGCCGATTACCGGAGACCGAACAGCCCACGTTTTTACAGCGGGTCGTTGAGCAAAATCTCACGGCTACCGAAGCGGAACGCCTTGTGCGGGATCGCCTGGATCGAAGCAACGGCCAACCCAAGCGAGGTGCGCCGATCGGAGCCAATCGGCGATTCGTGACGTCCAACGCCATCGTGCGATTGTCGTTTCGGAAACGCGACGTATCGGACGCCGAGGTGTTGAAAGCCCTTCGCGAAGCCGCCGATCAAATCCGCGAGGAGCGAGGCCAACCGTCCGCGTAAATCGAGTGACTTTTTGGCAGGCGCTTGCGAAATTCGCCGGAGGTTGCCCCGGGCAATTCGCCACGCTGGGTCACTCGGCCGGAGGAATTCGTACCTCGGGATACATCCTCGGCCGAATTCGTACTTGGGGACATATAGAAATCGTATCTGCGGATACCCAAAACACAGGACAATTCGAATCTCGGGGTACAGGGAATTCGTACCTGGGGATACATTGTTGACCGAGAACACCCACGAGGTTTCCGCTTCCGTACACCTAAAAGTCGCGTTCCCGTTTTGTCGGCTAACCACTACTGAAACCTATTTACCATAACTCACACTCTAACGGAAAGTGTTGGATCGGTTTGATCGAATTCGTAGAGAAACAGATTCATGCGGTCCGACAACGGTGGCCCCTTGAAAGCCCGGCCCATCGAGCGCAGACTGTTCGGCGATGACGCACACTTCCAGGCCAACTCACGAGGGCCGCGACGAAATGAACCTGGCCGACTTTCCGATCTCGGTATTGGATTCGCATCAGCCGAAACGGATCGATGGTGGAAAGGTGGACACCGTCGTTTTCGAAGCGACGCGCTACGACCCACTCAGCAAGCGTCGCCTTCCCCAGCGAGTGACGCTACTCACCAACTCGCAGATCGGACTGCCAACGCCAACGGATGAGAACGTCGTTCTCGGCTCGCTGTGCCTTGCCAAGCAAGCAACGAATTTCGAATCGCCCCGGGTTCACTTCACGCCGCATGCGTTGATCTCGGTGCTGCGATGGGCTCCCACCGGCAAAAACTATCGCAGACTCCGCGATTCGCTTCGCCGCCTCAAGGCCCTAACGATTCGTTACGAAAATGCTTGGTGGGACAAAGATGGTCGCGAGTACCAAAGCGAGTTCTCGACCGGCATCATCGCCGAGTATTTTCTCGCCTCCCAAGTGCGAGGCCGACGCAAGGCAGATGCCGTGCCGGAAAATTTTGTTGTGTTCGCACCGAAGTTCTTCGAATCGCTGCAAAAGGGAAACCTCAAACGGCTCGACTTGAACACGCTGTTTTCGCTGAAGCTGCCCACGTCGCAACGGATGTATCGCTTCCTCGACAAGCGGTTCTATGGCACAGATTCGTTCGAAATGGACCTGGTCGAATTCGCCTGCGGTCACATCGGCGTCAGCCCCACCCAGAACGTGGCCCACCTCAAGCAGCGGCTGAATCCGCCGATTCAGGAACTCGAAGGCATCGGCTTTCTAAGCAAGAGCGATCCAAGCGATCGCTATCGGAAAGTGGCTCCGACAGTTTGGCGAATCCAGTTGCAAAAGGGAGATGGTTTGCCGACGCTCACAGTCGACGATTCGCGAACGCTGGCCGAGCCAACAAGAGAAGTACCGCCTGTCGTTTCGCCGCCGAACGTCTCGACCCGGTCGCCCGAAGACCATTTGGTCCACGTGTTTTACGCGGTCCGGTTCGGATTGCAGACGCCTGTCATGGTCAGCGAGAAGGAACGTGACTACGCTCGCCAACTCCTCGCACGGTATGGCTCGCCAAAGGCTCTTGAGGTCGTCGAAGCAGCCGCGAGCGTGATCAAGACTGCCTGGCCAGAAGGAAAGACGCTGCTCGCCATCATGCACTACCTGCCCGAAGCGGAAGCCCGACTCGAACAGGAGGAACGCAAGGCCGAGCGAATGCGTCGAGTGATTGAGGACGAGGAACTCTCGCGGATGCAACAAGCGGAGCAAGCCAAAATTGTGGCGGCTTGGAAGCCGCGATGGGACTCATTGTCGGAATCGGAAAAGGAGAAGATTCGCCGACGCGTGTTGGCCAGCCAGCCGAAAGGGATCGAGAAATTCCCTCGCACCTTGGAAAGGCTGTGTTTGCTCAGGCTGGCTTGCAGCTATTCAATGGCGAAGTGAAAAGACCAAGCCTCGGCGTCACTCAAGTTCGCAGTCGGAATGCGATTCACACCTCGTGAAAAGGAAGGGGAACGTCAGCGAAGGCTTCCCCTCTTTGCGTGTGCGACGAACCCGCCGTGTGTTCAAACGCCTCCGCAATGGCCGCGTAAATCGCTCGTAACGGATTACGACCCGATTACGATGCGCCTGCGGTCGGAGACCAGCCGGCGACGGCTCCCGCTAGCCGCAGGGCGCGCCTCCTACGAGGGTCACCGCCCGTGGCCCACGCCACGGGAGGGCCGCCTCGACACGCTCGCACTCGCCTACGCTCGTGACGTGTAGCGGCTCGCCGACCCTCCCGTGGCTTTTGTAAGGTTCAAAAGGTAGCCACGGGCGGTGTCCGCACTCCTCCGCTTCGCCCACAGCTCAGCGGGACCACGCCGAAGGCGGACACCACCGTCGCCGACTGGCGACGGAATAACGCCGACGCTCCATCGCATCCGATCCGAATGGGCATCCTCTCCATTGATCTATCCTGAGCCACACGAACGGCGACACGGCCCGCAAGGTTACTCGGATGCGTCCGCCTATCGCCCCTGGTTGCGAGTTGAATTCTCATTCCGGTGCTTGTTTCGCTTGTTCCGCGAGCAATTCGGTCGAGATCGACCTCGACCATCGTTCCCGTTCACGATCCTCGGATCCAAAGTGAGGAGAAGATTTAATCACGTCTTATTGACGGTTTAATGACATGCTGCTATCGTGCGATCAACGAGGATCTACCCGATGTTCGCACCGAATTTCACGCTCACGCCAGGCATCACCAAAGCGCTGATGGAAATCGAAGCGTGCCGACAAGCCGTGCTTCGGCTGCCGCTCACGGCGCCGATGCTCGATTCGCTTCGCCAAACCGCTCGGCTTCTTTCGACGCATTTTTCGACTCAAATCGAAGGCAATCGCCTGAGCCCATCCCAGGTCGAAGAAGTGCTCAAAGGCGGCGGAGGCTTTCCGGGCCGGGAACGCGACGAGCAGGAAGTGCGGAACTACTACCTCGCCCTGGAATTCGTTCTCGAGCAGGTTCGAGTAAAACCGCGCTTCACCGAGTCGTTCCTTCGGACCGTTCACGGCCTGGTGCTACACGGTCGGAAGAAGGCGACGGCGTATCGTGATGGCCAAAATGTGATTCGCGACGGTCGGACCGGGGCCATCGTCTATATGCCGCCGGAAGCGAAGGATGTTCGCCATTTGATCAAGGAGCTGGTGGTCTGGATCGAGGCGGAGACGCAACGCGACGAACTTCCGATCCCAATCATCGCGGCCATGGCGCATTACCAGTTCACCACGATCCACCCCTATTACGACGGCAATGGCCGAACTGCCCGATTGCTCACAACGTTCGTGCTCCATTGCGGCGGCTACGGGTTGCATGGCATTTATTCGCTGGAAGAGTATTACGCTAAACATCTTGCCAGATACTACCAGGCCCTCGCGATCGGGCCAAGCCACAACTATTACCTCGGCCGAGCCGAAGCCGAGATGACGCCGTTCTTGGCCTACTTCTGTCGCGGCATGGCGGACAGCTTTGCCAAGATCCGGGCGCGTGCCGAGGAAGCCGAGCGAAGCGGCGAACAAGATCGCACGGCCACGCTCCGCAGCCTCACGTCGAGGCAGCAAAAAGCCCTCTCGCTGTTCGCCAAGTTAAGCACCGTGACATCGAACGAGGTCGCGGATTTCTTTGGGATTACTCGCCGAGCCGCCTCGGCCTTATGCCTTACCTGGACTGAATCGGGCTTCTTCGCGATCGCCGATGCCTCGAAGAAGGCGAGACGCTATCGCCTTGCGGATCCCTACGATGCGATCGTCGCCGAGGATGTTCGCAAGAAGCGGAAACGATGAGGCCATTCATCGGTCGATGGTTACCGGCGTTCCAATGAGCGTGTCAGACCGCCAACGCCATCGCTACCTCCGCCCACTCCTGAATCGTGATCGATTCAGGCTGCCGTCCCGTGAATTTGCCGCCAAACATCTTGCTGGTCCAGGCCAGGCGAACGAAGGTTCGCTGTGAAAGGTAGCCGAGAGCTTGGCGCATGCCGGCCTCGCCTTCGGCGTCGCAATCGAGGAATACGGTCACTTTTCCGCCGCAGAGCTTGGCCGCGATTTCCGCCAATCGGTCCGATTGCTCGCGTGTGATCATGTTCGAGCACAAGCCGACGGCCGGGACGCCCAGGGTGTCTAACCGAATCACATCGTTCGGGCCTTCGACGACGAGGAGCGTACCAAGAGCGTAAACGCGGGCGGTGAACTCGGGGTTCGCGAGCTGATGTTGCCCGAACAACTCTTGGCCGCGATGGAAGCCTTTGACGAAATGGAATTTCTGCGGTTCCTTGTCCACCTTGCCGGTAGCGTTCCATTTCTGGTGTTTGTCTTCAAACTCCGGATCTCTGCCAAACCACGTGAGAACCTCGCCCTGTTCATTGAGGTAGGCGTACACGATCTTTCCTCGCATCGTGCCGCCGCTCTTGTCCTCGCCGCCGACATCGCGGGGCAAGTAGCCGACCCGCCAATTTCGGCAAACGTCCGGCGTCAGAAACGGACGCCTTCGAAGGTACGCGGACGCTTTCGGGTTCATCTCGGCAGCATCAACCACGAACTTCTGATCGAGATCGACCAGGCTCCTCGCCCGTTCGTTGTCCGAATCCTTGAGCGGAATATTGACCGCCGATTCAACGGGCGCCGTTGTTTTCGCGAGGGGAGCAGCTATCGGTGCGTTGGCAACCGTCCCGTTCGCCATCGTTTGAAGGTCGCTGGCAATCGCTTTAAATCTCTCCCCTTTCGGCCGACCGTTCATGGCCTGGCCCGGTTTCATCAAGTCGCAGAGCGAAATCTTGTTGCCTCCCTTGCCGCAGCCGTATTGGTGGCAATGCCATTTCCCGACGGGATCGCCTTCCTGAATCGCGAGTACCCGGGGCCCCGTCTCTTCGCCTCGGCCACAATTGAGGAAACACTTGGTCCGCGTCTCGGCGCCGATGCGATGAAGTTCCGGCAGCGGAATGCCATAATACTGGGCGATCTGTGGCAGCGTCACACGTGGCATCAGGGCGTCGACATCGATAAAGTTCTTGCGCTCGGCCATAGGGAGGGTTGGAAAGAAAGGCGGGTATGGTACACTTCCTTTCCTCGATATGCCAACTGTCACTCACACGCCCCGCGACCACGAAACGCTGCTCGCCCTGGCCCGCACACCGCTGACCGCCGATCAGATCTTTCGGCTCAGTGTCACGTTTGCGAAGCCGTATTCGAGTATCTTCCGCGTGTACGAACGGTTGGCAAAACTTCACGAGGCCGGCCGATTGTGTCGATGGCGCACCATCGCGGACGGCCACATGCAAACGTGCTACGCCCTGAGCCGACAAGGCTTCCAACTCCTTCACGGTGAAGAAATCCTGGTTCCGCGAGCCCGCGCCTTCCGCCCCATTCCCGTGACGCGCCAGCCGCACACGCTCGCCCTGGCCGATGCCATCGTTCACCTCCTAGTCGGTGCCCACCAGGCCAGCCTTCGCGTCACCGGCTTTTGCCCCGAAGGCACGGTTTCCTTGCCCGTCGGGTCGGAGGCCGTTTTTCCGGATGCAGCGTTCCAGATCGCTGTGCCCGATGGAGCCTCCTTCTCTTACTTCTTGGAACTTGATCGAGGCACCGAAGCCTTGCAAATGCAAAGCCGACTCGACACCTGGCAACGAAAGCTCCGCCTCTACGACCGCTTTCAGGATGCTTCGCCCAAGCGATTTCGCGTGATCCTTCTCACCACTGGCGGCGAAGACCGGCTTCGCAACATCCTTGACCTGGCTGCCGAAACGTTTCGAAATCCCTACCGCTCTTTGCTCTACGGTTGCACGCAGCGCATGTTCCTGAACGCCCATTCGCCGCTGACGGATCGGATTTTCGAAGACCATCGCCATCGCCTGCATGGGCTGATGCCAAGAACGACAACAGGAACTTGTTGCCAATCTGAGGGAAGGGGCGTATCGTCTTTTCCTGCCGTTCGCGGGGAACGTGGAGAGACTTCCCATCGTTTGGAAGCTCATCGTTCGCCGCCTTCACCGAGCCCTTCGGCCCGACCCGGAGCCGGTCAGTGAAGGACTCCGCCGTCAGCCGAGGGATCTTGCGGACCACACAATCCGCCCGCTCCCCGGCGACCGTCCCCCACCTCCCCAACCCCGAACCCAGCAGGCCCTGCCTGCAAGGAAACTCGCGGGCGGGGAGTTCTTCGTGTTTCTCGATCCCTTTCGGGTGGCTTACTCTTTCCGTGGTCTAGAGCTGAATTCGCCCGGTGTCCCGTTGATAATGTCTTGAATCCATGTAAATACCGCGACGGTGCCTGGAAAGCCAACCGTGCCTAATGCCAATGCGATCACCTGCTCAATCTCTTCCTTCGAAATTCCCATAGCAAGGGCTTTTCGTACGCTTGCTCGCACGGCTCCTTCGCGACTAGCACCGATTGAGACGGCAAGTTTGATTAATCGTCTCGTCTTGTCGTCGAGAGGCCCCTTCGTTCCCGCTTCTGAAACGGCTTCCCAAGCCTGTGCGATTTCAGGAAATCGCTTGATAAAATCTTGATACGCATGCGGAGGGCGTGGTTCGGACATATTTGACCTGGCAGGTTAGGGTTCGATTTGGCGAAGGATGAATCCAGACCGTGAAGAATTCGCAATATGCGTGCCATGGCGGCGGGTGCAGCTGCACGGTGCCGTCGCCTCACCCAGGCGGACAACCGAAAATGGGGTTCAGGTGACCAGAGACTCGTTCTCGCGGATGTCATTGCCCAAATTCCGCAAGTAAAATCTTGCGTCCAAGTAGCGTTCACTGCATATCCTAGTCTCTTTCTTAACGCGGGCTTCGCCCGCAACCCTTGGTAGTGCGCATATTTTCCAATTGCCCGGCAGCAGGGTGAAGTGAAGCGACGCATCCTCTTTTTTCGCAATGGTGCAAATCAGCGATGTTCTTTTCGCTGCCTGCTGATTCGCTTGATAGTGTGTGTTCCCTGTAAATAATCAGGGGTTTATTGCCAACGTGTGGCTTATTGAGGACACCGTCTCCACTCAATCTACGACAACAAAAACTTCTCCGCAACTGCAATAGAAGTTCAGCGGTCAGATACTAACGTCACCGAAAGGCTTTGCTGGGCCATATCCGCACACGTTGACTCGCAATTCCGCACATTTGACCGATAAGCAATTCTTGGGCAGAACGGAAAAGGATTTGCGCTAACCTTTTCTTCGAATCAAGTTACGGCAGAGGTTCTCGTTGGAGTCGTTGACTTTGTGCGGAATTTCACATTTGGCATAGAGCATGCATATCGGACAACAATATCCAATTTACGTTACCCACTGGTGCTTCGAATGAACTCTCCGCGAAGTATCGCCAATCCTTGGGTGATACGTCTAGCGACCTTGGCCATTGGCTGGTTCGGTGTGAACCAGCAGGCCGAAGGCCAAGAAACCGCCGATTATTTCAAACGAAACTGTGCCAATTGCCACACCATCGGTGGCGGTCGGCTGACCGGGCCCGACTTGAAAAACGTCGGTGACCGAAAGGACGCCGCCTGGTTGACCAAATTCATGCTCAATCCCAAGGGCCTGATCGACGCAGGCGATCCCTACGCGAAACAACTGCGTGAAGACTCTCGAGGCGTACTAATGCCCGCGACGCCGGACCTCAACGCGGATCGATGCGAATCGATCCTCAAGTTGATCGAGGTCGAGTCGAAGCTAGAGCGTTCCCAGTTCGCGGGATCGGCCGCGAAGATTCCGGACCGCCCCTTTACGCCTACCGAAATCGCCAAGGGCCGAGAGATGTTCGTGGGCACAGTTCGGCTGGCGAACGGCGGCGCACCGTGCCTCTCGTGCCATTCGAGCCAAGATGCCTCCCTGGTCGGCGGCGGAATGCTCGGGCCTGATCTGACGCAAGTTTACAACAAACTCCAAGGTCGTAAGGGGCTGGCGGCCTGGCTTTCCGCACCCGCCACGGCCACCATGCAACCCATCTACAAGAACCATCCCTTGTCCGAGGACGAAATACTCCATCTGGTGGCGTACCTCGAACATTCCAAAGACGGACGCGAAACGTTGAGTTCGGCCCGCTTCAATTTCTTCCTGCTCGGTTTGGCGGGAACGGCCGGCGCTTTGGCGCTCTTCGATTTCATCTGGCGACGGCGCTTCCGCTCGGTTCGTCGCGCGCTCGTGCATGCCACCACGGTAAAGGAGATCGCATGAGTCTGAACGGATACCTCTCCTGGATCAAAGACGAAGTCGATCCCCAGGGTCGCCAGTGGGAAGAATTTTACCGCAACCGGTGGCAGCACGACAAAATCGTTCGCAGTACCCACGGCGTCAACTGCACCGGCGGTTGCACCTGGCAGATCCATGTCAAAGATGGGATCGTCACCTGGGAGATGCAGGGCCTAGATTATCCCTCCCTCGAAGCGGGACTACCACCCTACGAACCACGCGGTTGCCAACGGGGGATTTCCTACTCGTGGTATCTCTATAGTCCGCTTCGCGTCAAATATCCGTATATACGAGGATGTTTGCTCGACCTATGGAAACAGGCCAAGGCAACGCATCCCGACCCTGTGGAGGCGTGGAAATCCCTCGTCGAGAATCCTGAAGCTCGCCAGCGTTGGCAGAAGGCACGCGGCAAAGGCGGATTTCGTCGCGTCGATTGGGATACCGCGTTGGAGATTTCGGCGGCATCTTCGATTCACACGATCAAAACCCAGGGGCCTGACCGAATCGCCGGCTTTTCGCCGATCCCAGCCATGTCGATGATCAGCTACGCCGGCGGGGCGCGAATGCTGCAACTGATGGGCGGTATCTCGCTGTCGTTCTACGATTGGTACTGCGATCTGCCCCCGGCCTCGCCCGAGACCTGGGGCGAACAGACCGATGTGCATGAATCGGCCGATTGGTACAACGCCAAACTGATGGCGGTCATGGGCGCCAATCTCAACATGACGCGAACCCCTGACTGTCATTTCGCGGCCGAGGCAAGGCACAACGGATCCAAGATGTGGGTTTTTTCGCCCGACTTCAACATGGTCGCCAAGTATGCGGACGAGTGGGTTGGTCTTAACACCGGCCAAGACGGCGCCTGGTGGATGGCTGTCAATCATGTGCTGCTCAAGGAATTTCACCACGAAAAGCAGATACCGTACTTCATCGACTACACAAAGAAATATACCGATGCGCCTTTCCTGGTGGAGTTAGTGAAGGTGGACGGTGTCTACCAACCTAGCCAACTGCTACGAGCCGGTCGATTGAAAGGGTATGAGCAACTCGAGAATAAGGAATGGAAATTCCTGATGTGGGACGAGAAGGATCAGCGTCCCAAGGTTCCCATGGGAAGTTCCGGCGACCGTTGGGGTTCTGCCAGGGGCAAGTGGAACCTGCTGCTCAAAGACGGCGTTGACGGCAGCGACATCGATCCAACCCTGACACTTCTCGCCAACAGCGATGCCACGGTTCGCATACGGCTTGATGATTTCGCCGAAGGCAAGACCGTCGAGCGTTCCGTTCCCGTGAAACACATCCAGACCAACGACGGCCAAACGGTGTTGGTCGCCACCGTGTATGACGTTTTGATGGCTCAATACGGCGTGCCCCGTGGCTTGGAAGGCGATTATCCGGCGGACTACAACGATGAATCCGCCCCGTACACGCCTGCCTGGTCCGAAAAATACACTGGTATCGACCGAAAATTGGTCATTCGCTTCGCCCAGGAATGGGCTCGCACGGCCGAATTGACCAAAGGGAAATGCATCATCATCATCGGCGCGGGCGTCAATCATTGGTACCACAACAATTTGATGTACCGTGCCGGCATTCACGCTCTCATGTTTTGCGGATGCGTCGGCGTCAACGGAGGCGGATTGGCGCACTATGTCGGTCAGGAAAAGTTGGCCCCGATGGAGTCGTGGTCCTCGATCGCGTTCGGCCGAGATTGGGTTCCCGCAGTACGACTGCAGAACGCGCCGAGTTGGCATTATGTCAATACCGATCAATGGCGGTATGAGAAAGATTTCACTGATTATCACACGGTTCCGACGCATCAATCGCCCGACACCCTCGCGCGTGGCCACACCATGGATTTGCAGGTTCGTGCGGTAAAGAATGGTTGGTTGCCCTTCTATCCGCAATTTAACAAGAACCCGCTCGACATCGTCCGCGACGCCGAGAAAGCCGGGGCGACCAAGGACGAAGAGATTGTCAAGAGCGTCGTCGATCAACTCAAGACGAAGAAACTTCGATTTTCCGTGGAAGATCCCGATGCGGAGGAAAATTGGCCCCGCGTGTGGTTCATTTGGCGAGGCAACGCTCTAATGGCCAGCGCCAAAGGCCATGAATATTTTCTTAGGCACTACCTCGGGACGCATGATAACGCCATCGCCCAAGACATCGCCAAGGATTCCGTGAAAGAAGTGACTTGGCACGACAAGGCGCCGCTGGGCAAGATGGATCTCGTGGTCGACCTGAACTTCCGCATGGACACTTCAGCCTTGTATTCCGACCTCGTGTTGCCAGCCGCCAGTTGGTACGAAAAGGCGGATCTCAATTCGACGGATATGCATAGTTTTATCCATCCGCTGTCGAAGGCGGTGCCGCCGTGCTGGGAATCGAAGAGCGATTGGCAGATCTTCGAGGCGATCAGCAAGAAATTCAGCGAGCTGGCGGCCAAGCATTTTCCGGAACCTGTGAAGGACATTGTCGCATCGCCGCTCGCGCATGACAGTGCCGCCGAGATCGCCCAGCCCAACCTCAAGGATTGGAGCAAAGGAGAGATCGAGCCGATCCCGGGAAAAACGATGCCGGGCCTGAAGGTGGTGACCCGTGACTACGCCAACCTTTACAACCAGTTCATAAGTTACGGTCCCGCCGTGAAAACGAACGGCCTCGGAGCCCACGGCACCAGTTACAAGGTCGACGATGTTTACGACGATGCGCTGAAGTCGATGCCCTGCGTTTCCTGGGGCGGGAAGCGATATCCATCGCTTCGAGATGACGAACACGTGTGTGATGTCATCCTCCGGTTTGCGAGTGTAACGAACGGCGAGTTGGCGTACCGATCCTACAAGAACATGGAAGAGAAAGTTGGCCTGCCCCTGGCTCACTTGGCGGAACGCAATCGTGGCTCCCATGTCAGTTACAAGGAACTTCAAGCAAAGCCACACCGATTCATCAACAGCCCGATGTGGTCCGGTCTGATTGAAAATGGCCGAGCCTATGCGCCATTCACGTACAACGTCGAGGCGTTGGTTCCGTGGCGCACGTTGACGGGCCGACAGCACTTCTATTTGGATCATCCGCTGTATCTACAGTTCGGCGAACATGTGCCGACCTACAAACCGAAACCCTTGCCGACCGAATACAACGATTTGATCTTCACGACGGACACCAGCAGAGCGATCAATTTGAACTTTCTGACGCCGCACGGAAAATGGCATATCCATTCGACGTATGGCGATAACGAGAGGATGGAGACGCTGTCACGCGGCTGTTACCCCCTTTGGATCAACGACAAGGACGCGATCGAACTCGGTGTCGTCGACAACGACTGGGTGGAAGTGCACAACGACAACGGTGTAGTGGTTACCCGATGCATCGTCAGTGCTCGGCTGCCTCGGGGTATCTGTTTGCAGTATCACTCGCCGGAGCGGACGCATGGCGTGCCGAAGTCACCCCTTCGAAACAACAAGCGGGCGGGCGGACACAACAGCCTGACACGCGTGCGCCTAAAACCCAACCTGATGGCCGGCGGATACGGCCAATTTACGTACCACTTTAATTATTGGGGCCCCACGGGCTGTAATCGAGACACCCATGTATTGGTGCGAAAACTCCCCGAATTGAAATGGTAGTCGGATTCGCCGTGCGCCGCAACAAAAGGGATCATTCATGAACGTCCGGTCGCAGATAGCCATGGTTTTCCACCTCGATAAATGCATCGGGTGCCATACGTGCAGCGTTGCCTGTAAGAACGTATGGACCGACCGCAAGGGCACCGAGTACATGTGGTGGAACAACGTGGAGACCAAACCCGGCACTGGCTATCCCACGCAGTGGGAAAACCAAGACAAATACAACGGCGGATGGGTAACGTTTCAAGAAAAGCTCGAACTGCGGTCCACCAGCAAGACGCAGTCGGTCTTCAATATCTTCCACAATCCGCATCAGCCGAGCATGGACGATTATTATGAACCATGGACCTATGACTACCAACACCTTTTCACCGCGCCCGAGAGCAGCGATCAGCCGACGGCAATTCCGCTGTCCTTGGTAACGAATGAACCGATCGATATCGAATCCGGCCCCAACTGGGACGATGACCTCGGCGGTTCGCCAATTTACGCCGCCAACGATCCGAATCTGAAAGACGTGCCCGAGGATCAACGCCAACAACTGATGGCGATTGAACGGCTCGTATACTTCTATTTTCCGCGCATCTGCAACCATTGCCTGAACCCCTCCTGCGTGGCGGCCTGTCCGTCGGGAGCGCTGTACAAGCGAGGAGAAGACGGAATCGTCCTGGTCGATCAGCAGCGTTGCCGAGCTTGGCGATCCTGCGTGGCGGCCTGCCCGTACAAAAAGGTGTTTTACAACTGGCATACGGGGAAGTCGGAAAAATGCATTTTGTGCTTCCCTCGTTTGGAGACGGGCCAAGCGCCGGCGTGTTTCCATTCGTGCGTGGGCCGAATTCGCTATCTGGGTGTCTTGCTTTACGACGCCGACCAAATCGAGACGATTGCGAAGAAACCCGATGCGGAACTTATCGACGCCCATCGAGAGATGATCTTGGATCCACACGATCCAAAGGTCATTGCGGGGGCGAAGGCGAATGGAATTCACGAATCGGTGATCGAATCGGCGCAACGATCGCCGGTGTATCAGTTCGTGAAAGTGTGGAAGATCGCATTGCCGCCGCATATTGAATATCGCACGCTCCCGATGTTGTTTTACGTGCCGCCTTTGTCGCCGGTGATGGCGATGCAGGAAGGGAAGACCATCGACCATGTATCGCAGGAATTATTCCACGATATCGACCAGGCTCGTGTGCCCATGAAGTTCCTTGCCAATCTGTTTGGGGCGGGCCACGAAGGAAAAGTACGTTTTGCGTTGGCGAAGCAGAAGGCGGTCCGGATCTATCGCCGAGCCCTTACCGTGGGCGACGTGGACATGCCCACCGCCAACCGCGTGTTGCGAGAAGCCGAATGCAACCAGGACGAAGCGGAGGCGATTTATCGGCTCACTTCGTTGTGCACGTTCGATGATCGCTTCGTGATTCCGCCGATGCATCGTGAGGAAGCCATCGAGATGTTGAAAGATCCCCACGAACACCGCCAGGAAGCCGGGTTTGGATTCCTCGCCGGTCCGAGGAGGGGGCTGTAATGAATGTCACGCAAACCTACGATCTGTTGGGCAGTCTTTTGGCGTATCCCGATAATCTCTTCTTCCGACGGCTATCGTGTTGCCAAACGATTCTTCGCGAACAGATTCCCGAAGCCGGCGATTGGATCGACGAATTCGTTCGCTCGGTCCGAGAAAAAGGTTACGCGGAGCTTCAAGAGATCTACACCCATACCTTCGATCTGAATCCGGTCTGCTCGCTGGAGATCGGGTGGCAGCTCTATGGCGAAAATTACAGCCGAGGCGAATTCCTGGTCGACATGCGGCAATCGCTCAGGCGTCTAGGCGTTGAAGAATCGACAGAGCTTCCCGATCACCTCACGCATGCCCTGGCTGCGTTTGGACGAATGTCGGCGATGGAGGCAGATCGCTTTGCTGCCAAAATGCTACTGCCTGCCTTGGAAAAGATGAGCGCCGGGCTCAACGGAAAAAACTGCCCCTACCAACATCTGTTCGAGGCGATCCGGGCGGTGGTGCTCAGTCCGCTCGGCGTCGCCCTGGAAGAGGTGCACCATGGATAACTGGTCGCATTATCTCGATCAATTGCTGTTCGCGGTGCTGCCGTTCGTGGCCGTGTTCACCTTGATCCTCGTCACGATTCAGCGCTACCGGGCGCAAAGCTTCACGTATTCAAGCCTAGCGCCAGCCGGAGCAGC
>WBZS01001858.1_pt1 | contig 15058 bp, 14 predicted proteins | sample 5204201 | NCBI WGS metagenome assembly WBZS01 (sample SAMN12344357, study PRJNA552823) | activated sludge metagenome | biome: Activated sludge suspended growth; feature: Nitrification reactor; material: Wastewater; isolation source: activated sludge from nitrification reactor of wastewater...
GGTTTAAACGATAGCGACCCAAGAAGTAATCCAAGTTTCAACCCTGTTTATGCTCCACAAGATTCCAGCATTCCTTATACACCGTTAAGCCAAGATTCAGTAGCAGATTATTCAAAACTTCCACCTGCACCTCCTGGCTCTTGTTCGAATTTTGGCATAAATGGAAACATGGACAATATAAACAATAAAGTGAAGCTTGATACAAATTGTTTATGTATTGCTTTTGGTGGACCAATCAAAATGGTGAGTGGCTATAGACCAGGTGACCCAAGAAATCACGGAAAAGGTCTGGCAATAGACATAGTAGAAAATAACTATAAAGATAAACAAAAAGATGCTATGTTTGTGGTGACATTAATTGCACTTGGATATAACATTGGGTCTTATCACCCAGGTTTTGGATCATGGCACGCAGATATAGAAAACTCAAACCAATGTGGATCCAGAACGCCCTACACTTGCTGGAAAACTTGGAGTGGAGTTGCTCATACAAATTATTCTGGAAGTTATTCCAGAAATTATTACAAACAAGTCCAGGATGCTTTAAATTTAATTGGTACACCTGCAGTAAGCGCAGCACAATTTAGATCAACTTATGGAAGTCCTTCAAAAGAAGAGATGATGCAGCGAGCAAGAGCTATTATAGAAAAAAATGGAAATGATGCACTAAAAAAATGTTTAGCAACTTAATTTTTTAACCAAAGTTAATAAAATTAGAAGATTCATATTTTTTGATCGAAATTTTAAATACAAACAAAGCAAGAAAAATCCAAAATAGAGTAATACCTAAAGTCACCAAATACATGAACAGACTTGGATTTTTGATTATTTCTGCTGGTAAATTTCCCAAAAGCATTGCTGGAACTATAAATATAAAAATATTTCTCAAAATTCCTTGAAATGCACCTCCATAAAAAATTGCTGGTGTTAATAACATTTCTATTACACCTTGTACAATTGTTCGTGAATCTGCAAAGTAGAATGCAAGTGAATTTGCAACAACACCAAAAAAGAAAAATATACAAGATGCTGAAATAGAAAAGAAAATTGTATTTAATAAAAAAATAATTGAGAAAGATTTTGTTAAAAATGCCCAAGCAAAAATACAGAGAATACCAAAAATTAAATCACCCATAGCAGAAGCTTCAAACTTTGAAACAGCAAGTCTCAAGAGAATATTTTTTGGAGATAATAAAAATTTATCTAGATCACCAAATTTTACAACCTCAGGTAAATATCTAACACCAGCAAAAAAACCGTAACAAATCCCAAACGCAACCGTAAGTACCCCACTGGCTAATAAAAAGTCAATATAACTCCAACCACCCATATTCCCTGCAACTTTTCCAAAAGACATCCAAATGACTAGAAAAGCAGTATTATTTATCATCATTCCAAAAAGAGAAGTCATAAAACTTGCGCGCAACTCTGCACTACTTTTTACATTTTGTTTTATTGAATGCCCAGCAAATTTAATTTCTTTAAAAATTTCTTTCATATATTTATCCTCCATTTACGGAAAGTTTTTTAAATGCACTTTTTTGAATAAAAAACAAAATCATTCCCATAATTAATATCCAGAAAATTTGTATTGAAAACATTTTAATGTAAATGTTTGGCCAATTTTCATAAACTATATAGGTCAAGAATTGTGAAGCACCAATTGGTGTATACAAAGATAACTTTTTTAAAATTTCTGGGAAAAAAGCAACTGGAAAGTAAGCACCTCCTAGAATCATTACAAGCTTGTCCACTATCCATCTTATTGGATTTACATCTTGCATCCAAAAAGACAGAAGTCCTAAAATCACAAAGATCTCAAAAGACAAGATGAAACAAAAAATAAAAGTAATACAGAATGTTGCTAGGAAAAACATATTAAAAATGTTTTGTGGAATTCCCAAAAACAAAATCATAAAAAATAACCCAACAAAAGTAGAAACAAGAAACGTAAAAGTTCTCAAACCTAAATATTCACCTAATTTATAATAAATATAAGAAATTGGTTTGGATAGAAGTATTTCAATTTTTCCACTTTGAATATCTTTTTGAATATCAGAAGAAATATATCTTGGATTAATAAACATAAAAACAAAATACACAAACATAGACCAAGCAACCGTTTGTAAACCTATACCCATAATATTTTCTCCTTTGAACTGAAAAAGATAATAGTAAAGCCAAACAACCACACCAAATCTCATTGTCGTGATCATCAAATCAGCAAAAATTTTACTCAAACTTTCATTAACGTCTTTAAATCCAAACCGAAAAAGCAATAAGACTAATTTTATTTCGTGTAAAAAATTATTTACTCTTGGCATACATTTCTCTGATAACTTCTTCTAATTCTATGTCATACACATCAATGTCTTCTACATCATATTCATCCAAAAGTCTTTTTAATCCTTCACTTACCGATTCTTTTTGTGTATCAATAGTAAATTTATTTTTGCTACCATTTTTTAAAGTTAAATCGATGTATTTTTCGTGGATAAAATTCTTTTGCAAATCTTCTGTCTTCATATCAACAACAATTTCCCCGTGGTTAACAATGATCGTTCTCTCACATAAAGCTTCTATATCTCCAACATCGTGAGATGTCAAGAAAATAGTCACATCTGCTTCTTTATTAATCTTTAAAAGTAATTCACGTAAACTTTTTTTAGCAATTACATCTAAACCTATAGTTGGTTCATCAAGAAAAATTATTTTAGGAGAATGCACTAAAGCACAAGCAATTTCCCCACGCATACGTTGTCCTAAAGAAAGTTTTCTAACAGGTTGATCTTTAAATTCCCCCAAATCAAAAACTCCGCACAAATAATCTATTCTTTCTTGTATTTTTTCTTTTTTCAAGTCATACATATGACCAAAGAAATACATTGAGTCGACAATAGAAAGATTTGGAAACATTTGTGAACGTTGTCCAAAAACTGTACCAATTTTATATGCCAACTTTTTTCTTTCTAACTGTGGATTTAATCCAATCACTGAAACTTTTCCAGAAGTCGGGAAAAGAATTCCAGTCAACATTTTTATTGTTGTAGATTTTCCTGCTCCATTCGGACCAATGAATGCCACTCTTTCTCCTTTTTTTACTTCAAAATTTATACTTTTAACGGCTTCAACTTTTTTATTTTGTGGTTTAAAAAGATTAACAAAAAAACCTTTCTTGTCATCTTTTACAGAAAAAATAAATTCTTTCTTTAAATTTTTAACTTTAATTATTATATCTGTCATATTTTTTATTTTTTAATTATCTCTAAATTTCTCCACCAAACTAGAAAATTTTGTTCAGCTTCTTCCCACCAAAACATTCTCCTATCTTCATTCATAGATTCATTTTTAGTTTCGTTGTTGTTATAAAGAACAATCAAATTTTCACCTTCGTCCAATTTATTAAAAAAATCTTTTTGGTAACGGATTTTACCCAAATTTGTCTGACTATTTTCTGATTCTTGCAACTCTTCATTTGCTATAGTCTGTTTTTTTTCAAATAATATTTTTGCTTCATCACTTTTATTCATAGTTGCAAACCAAATCGGCAAAAGAGTAATACATTTATAAATAAAAAAAAGAAAAACTAAAAAATAAAAAACACTTGCTGGTTTTGAAAAAATCAAGCTTCTAACTGTGGCTTTTTGATTTGCGATTCGCATTCAAACATAGTTTAACAGATTTTTACATTTTTGTGTTATAATTGCGTGTATAAAAATAAATATATGTTCGACAAAAAACACAAAGCAAAAAGAGAAACAATCATGAAAGTAATTGCGATTCTTTGTATAATTTCTTTCGTTGGATTCGCCATTGCTCCAGCACTTTTGAGATAGACTAAATCTATATTTCTTTCTCACCAATAGCAATCAACTATTTAAAACAAACTCAAAAATTTTCTTGTAAGATACCCGTCCAGTTTCCTTCTACTTTTGAATTGTTGAAATATTCACCTCTTGGTACATGAACTATAGAATCAGGAATGGCATTTCCAAAAACTATTTTATAAATTGACATTCTTAATATTAGCTCTGTAGGATTTTTAAGATAATGATATATGATTGGTAAATGTCCCGCACCGTATGTAAGTGCAATCTTACTTTCTACTGGTAACTGTTTACTGAGTGTATATACTGTATATGCAGTATATACATCACGAAAATCATCCCTATCAAATTTTAAAAAACCAAGCTCGTCAGTTCTCCGTTTAAAAATTGGGTTTATTTTAGGATCAACTTTTTTTCCTAACTCACCGTATAAGCTCATAGCATTCACAGCTGCAGTAGCAAAAGCCCCAGTAATAAAAGTTCTTCTTGAGATAGAAATAGCTTTGTTTTCCATTTTAGTCTTTAACCTAGACACCATCTCATCATTTACACCTAAGAATAAAGTAGAAATAGCCCCAAGAAGTGTTGCGAACTTAATTGTTTTTAATCTTTCATTTATTGCATCGAGACTTCTTTGGTCATTAGGGTTATTAGAAACATGTTCATGAATATCATTACAAATATGAGGAACTTTTTTGTTCCAAGCAAGTTCTTCAATTTTTTCAAAGAAATGTTTATAGCCAAGCGAATCCCCTTTCGCAAGATGAGCTGTTTCTATTATCAACACTTTAGCATTATCTAAAAGTCTTTCAATCTGTGATTTATAAACTCCAAATAAACCATCGGAGTGTATGTAGCCTGACAATACCACTTTACATGAATTAAGTTCAAACTCTATTTCTGCAGGCTTTGTATCCAAAACTTCCTTAAGAAGTTTTTCTTGGTCCGCACTACTTAACTTAAGGTCTTTCAACTCATCTTCTATTCTTTTTGTTAAATCACGTAGTTTTTTTACTTGAGATAAAAGTTCTTTTTCTTTTTTATTTTCTGCAAAATTTCCGAAAATTTCTAATACCATAAAAACATTTTAGCACAAAAATTAGTCACGTCTTTCTTGTGCTGGGCCGGCTTTCATCATTTTCATAAAAGTATCTTGAGAAACATTCACCTTTGCAAAACCTTGCATTTTCTTCTTACCTTTTTTCTGTTTCTCACGAAGTTTCATTTTACGAGTAATATCTCCACCATACAGATACCCTGTCACATCTTTTTTCATTGCCGAAATACTTCGAGAAGAAATAATCCTTCCATTGGCTCGTGCTTGGATCTTCACCACAAAAAGCTCGCGTGGCAAAATATTAAAAAGTTTTTCTGTAACTTCATCAGCTTCTATTTGCAATCTTCTGCTTCCTACAATTCTTGTAAAAGCTGGCTGAACTTCTTCTGCCAATAAAACTTCTAGCTTGCGGACATCAGCAACTTGGTGTCCAGCTGGTTCATAAGAAATAGAAGCATAACCAGAAGAAACACTTTTCAATTCGTCAAAAAAATTTCTCATCAACTCACGAAGTGGCATGCGCACATGCATCGAAAATCTCTCACCAGAAAACACATCAGTTTCCTCAGTAATTCCCTCATGATCGTAAAGAATTTTTGTAACAGGAGAAACATAGTCTGGTGGACAAATAATATTTAATTTCACAACAGGCTCTAAACACTCTAAATATGTTCCTTGTTCTGGAAAATAAGCTGGGTTGTAAATTTCTTCTTCAACAATATTTTCTCCTTTTTTAAATTTTACAATATATGGAATAGACGGAGTTGTAATGACAAGTTCCAAATTAAATTCTCTGCGAAGTCTTTCTGTGATAATTTCCAAGTGAAGCATACCCAAAAAACCACAACGAAAGCCACGGCCTAAAATACCCGAGGCTTCTTCTTCAAAAGAAAGTGAAGAATCAGAGAGTTTTAATTTCAAAAGCGCAAAACGCAAGTCGTGAAATTTGTCTTGTTCCTCTGGGTAAATAGAAGCAAATACAAGCGGACGTGCGTCAGCATAACCTGGAATTGCCGGCAATTTTTCTTTTACAGAAATAATAGTATCACCCACTTTTGTTATGCCTGGCTCTTTTATACCAGTCACAATATAACCAATTTCGCCCGCTTCCAAAAAATCTTTTTTTTGTTTGTCTGGTTTAAAAACTCCACATTCGGAAACTAAAAATTTCTTATCCGGGTTACAAAAAATCATTTCATCGCCGACATTTATTTTTCCATCAAAAACACGCACAAAAACAATTACACCTTGATGGTTTGAATATCCGAAGTCAAATATTAAAGCACGACCTCCTTTTGAGTTTGTAAATTTACCTTTTGGCCCAGGAACTTTTTCATAAACTTTTTTTAAAAGTTCTTCTACACCAGCCCCAGTTTTTCCTGAAACATAAGAAATATCTTCTGTTGTACAATTTAAAAGCTCGATCAATTCTGCTTCGACTTTTGGTAAATCTGCAAGTGGTGAGTCGATTTTAGAAATCACAGGTAAAATTGTAAGCCCTGCGTCTTTTGCCATTTGTAAAACTGTCATAGTTTGCGCTTGCACACCTTGAGTTGCATCTACCAACATAAGTGCTCCTTCTACCGCACGAAGCGAACGAGAAACTTCATAAGAAAAGTCGATATGTCCAGGTGTGTCGATCAAATTAAAAATTATTTTTTCTCCATTTATCTCATGTTCCATTCTTACTGGTTGCATTTTAATGGTAATTCCACGCTCTTTTTCGAGTTCCATATTGTCGAGGACCTGGTCAGTCATCTTTCGTGGGTCGATAGTTTTGGTAACTTCCAAAAAGCGATCAGACAAAGTTGATTTTCCGTGATCGATATGAGCGATAATAGAAAAATTTCGTATTTGCATTTCTAAAAATTTGTATCATTATAACATAAAAATCTGTTTTATCTCCAAAAAAATAACCCTACGGCTCAACGTATTTCTACATCAAACCGCAGAGCCCAGCCTCAGGCACTATTCCCTACGCGAGGAAACTGCGCCGAAGACCAGTCCGAGAAAAACCGCAATTGCAAGAGCTATCCCGACCGTGGCCATTTTACTTAAACCATGTTCTAGCAGGTTTGCCACAAGGGCAATTAAACCCACCCAAAACACAGCTGGGAAAACAGCGACAATAAACAAGCTTTGCGTACGATCTGAAATTTTAATTCCACCAACTTTTGTGACATTTACCGTTTCCGGCAAATTATCATTTGTAGTGGCTTGAACTTTGTGAAGAGCCTTTAGGTAAACTTTGCCCATGGCACACTCTCCCTGTTGTTCAACTGCAATTCTACCACAAAAAACATTTCTGTCATCGTGTGTCAATTTTAAAATTATTTTTCACTTGCAAGCTCTGATAAAACTTTTTTATTTAAAATCGCTTTCACTATTTCCTTTATATAAAAAATAGTATTTTGAGGAAGACTATTTATCGGACACCAAATAAGTTCGTCGCACTTATTTGGCTCCATATTTTTTATTTCTCCACCCCACTTTGTAGCCAAAAAGTAAATATTTATATAAGGGTCATTTTCTTTGTCACTGTAATAATTATGTGAAATATGTATAAAACGTAAATCTTTTTCTTTCAAATTTATTCCAATCTCTTCTTTTGCCTCTCTAATTATACAATCCACAAATCTTTCACCAGGCTCTGCGTGTCCAGCTGGAAAAGAATAGAAACCATCTTTATCTCCAGTATTATGTCTTCTACTTAGTAAAATTTTTCTATTTTTACCTTTTCCTTTCTGTAAAATTATGAAAACAGCAGGTGTAATTTTATGTCTCCCTATTTTCTTTGCCATAATTTGATTGTATCAGAAAATTATCTGGAATTCATCTTTGTATAAAATATTTTCTGGTTTTTTATTTAATTCTAAAATTTTTATCTTCCCATCTATCACACCTTTGTGCCAATCAAAGAGTCCAGAATTTTTATATTTCTGAAAACCTTTTTCTGTCCAATAAGAAATCGCATCAGGAAAGTTTTGTCCAACTTTCGGAAGCCACGATCCGTCAGGTTTATTTTTTCTCCTTTCGTCACTTCGCGGACAAAATTTATCAACTGCTTCATATATTCCCACATCATCACAAACAACTCTATAAAATTTCTCATTCATACTTTTTAAATCTGGTTTTTATATTTCAAAACAGCCAGTGAAAAAATTGTCGTTAAAAACATAGAAATATTTATACCAAAAATCAAACAAGTAAGAATTGGCTTTTCAGAAAAAGTATTTAACAGATATGTGAACGTAGCAACTCCAAAAAGCAGAAGCAAGGTTTGCAAACCTGCCAAGAAAATTTGCTCCGTAGAATAAAAATATTTTCGTACAACTTCTAAAACATTGAAAAATGGAAACGCTATGGAAAGCATAGACAAAAGAGTTGCAATATAAATTTCTTTTTCAGAAGAAATACTTGAGAAATAATATAAAATTTTTACAATCAAAGTCGAAGTAAAAAATAAAATTAATCCAGCAAAAAGTGAAAGTATAAAAATGAAAATTATACTTTTTTGTAAATTCTTTTTTTGAATTTCTTTAACACCTTTCACATGAGCATCGGAAATTCGTGGCATCAGAACCGTCGAAAAACTTGCACCCAAAACAAAAAACGCTGCTAAATAAAGGTTATTTGCGATCGAAAAAGCAGAAACTCCCCCAGCACCAGACAAAGAAGCAACACTCAAAATAAAAATTCCATAAAGTTGGTAAAACAATACAGCGACAAATCTTCCAAAATTTTCTTTAATAAATTGCAACCATTCTCTTGCTTTAATTGTTATTTTAAAATTTTTAATAAATTGAAAAGCTTTTGGATTCCAAATTTGTACAAGCATAAAAAGAACACTTCCAAAAATCACAGAAAAAGTAAGTCCATAAATTCCAAAAAAAGGAACTAACGCAATCGCGGACAAAAGAATCCCGATGTTGTAAATAAAACCGCTAACAGCCATACCAAAAGGTTTTTGAAAAATCATACCCAAACTTCCACCAAGAATTCCAATCGGAAAGAAAAATTGTGCGATTAAAAGAATTCTTGATAATTGTGTTAAAAGAACTCTTTCATTTTCTGACCAAGTTGGAGCTAAGATTTTTGTAAGCTCAGGCATAAAAATTTCCAAAACAACAAAAACAAAAACCAAAGAAATTAATACGAAAGTTCCAATGGAATTTATTTTTTTCTGCATTTCTTCTTCACCTTTTTGCTGATCAGGATTATTTTTGAGTTTAGTTAAAAGCGGAATAAAAATAACCGAACCTAAAAACACACTATAAAAAATATTTAGAAAATCTGGTATTTTAAAAGCTAAATAATACGAATCTAAAACTTGTCCAACACCAAAAACTTTTGCTAAATATAGATCTCGTATAAGTCCGAAAGCTTGTGCCAACAAAACAAAGCTTGAAAACAGCAATGTGTGTTTTAAAATTTTTTTAGTCTCCTGTTTGGTCTCCATTTTGTGTATTATAACCGACTCCTGACTTTCCACAATCAATTCTTGGTTTTCCAGACTCAATTATTTTTGCGACTTTTCCTGTAAATTTTTTATCTTCCAGTCTCATATCTTCCACAAGAATTTTTGCATTATCAACAACATAAGAACAAGAACCAATCAAAGAAACAGTGTACCTATCTATGCCAAAGAAATAGTCATTTGTGTAAGATCTGTTATTCGGACTAATTTTAAAATTTTTATAATCACCATTAAAAATTTGATCCGTTAGCAAATAAATTCCTCTTGGAGAATTATCATAATTAAACTTGTCATAAGAAAATTGAACATTAACTTCTGTAGTTGTACCGTTTTCAAATTCTGCTTTTACTGGTTCGGGTTCTGGTTGTGGCTCAGGCTCTGGATCAATACAAGCATCTTTTGCTTCATTCAAAATTTGTGGCTCAGTACATTTTAAAGGCTCTTCTTTTATAACAACAGGAATAGGGACTGGTTCGTTTATAACTGGTTCAGGAACACCTTGATTAATTATAGCTTGCGCTGTACTTTCTACACGACTTTTTGAAAAGAAATAAAGGAACATTCCAGCAAAAATTATCGCAAAGATTGTAAGTGCTATCGGCAAAATAAAAGGTTGAATTTTTTCTAAAAAAGTCTGCTCTTGTTCAACTTCTTCATAGATAACTTCATTACCATTTTCATCAACAACAACTTTAGAATTTTCGTCTTGCTTGATTTTAGCCAAACGACTTTCCAGGTCTTTCACTATTTCATGACTTCCATCATCATTTAAATTTAAATCTTGAAATTCTCTTTTTAGATCCATAAATTATTTTGTTTTGAGTATACAACGACAATACAAAAACGCAACCTTTAGGGTCACGTTTTTGATTAGCATGTTTATAAGCCGAATTCTGTTTTTGATAATCATTTGTCTTGTTTTTGTATTGCTACAAAAATCTCTGCGTCACTTCCAGGAAACTTCTGGACACGGACTTGCTCGCCAGTAAGTATTTAGCCGTTTCACCCGAGTGCCATTTTTTGAAAATTAACTTTCGTAGAGAGAGGAGAATTCTCTGTAAGCTTTAACCGAGCTGCAGGTTAAACCATACAAAGATTCGTGTCTATGGATCGTTCTGGACACTCACCATAGCATATATCTCCTCCCACGAAAACTAACTTTCAAAAAATGGCACTCGATTCGTCACTGTTCGCAACTCTTGTGTTTCCACAGACGGGAATTACCCGCTACCGTTTTACAAAATTTCTTTTGTTCGAGTTCGGACTTTCCTCACTTCAGGTTTCCCTTCCGTGCGACTACCCAACATGCATAAAATATTTTACTATAAAAAAAATATTTGTCTAGGCTACATAAAAAATTTTCAACAGAAAAGTTTTGATAATTTAATTTTTAATATGCTAAACTGCAAAAAGAAAACTATGCAAACACAAATCAAAAAACTCAACAACTTAATTTGGATAAATATTGTGAACCCAGAACTCACACAAGTGAAACAAATACTTGCAGAAAATAGCATGAACGAGTCTTTGGCAGAAGAAATTGTAGAACCAACTTTGCAAGCCAAGTTGGACACTTTGCGCAACGCGATTTACATGACTCTTCACTTCCCTGTTAAACGTGGAGATAAAATAGAAGTTGAAGAGGTCGACTTTTTAGTTAAAAATAATTTAATTATTTCTTCACAATATAAAGAAATTTCTAATATAAAAGATTTTGTTGAAAATTTACAACAAATAAAAATTGATACAAAACACGGCAATCAAACTCATGGTGGGGTGTACTTTTCAAAATTTCTTACGCAAACTTATGATGACTTAAAAAATTCTCTTTCAAAAATTACAGAAGAAATAAATACAATAGAAAAAAATATTTTTCTTGGTGATGAAAGAAAAACTATTGAAGAAATAGCAAGTGCAAGTAAAAAAGTCTTTGATTTCCACACTTCCCTCAAACAACACAAAGAGGTTTTAAAAATGTTTAGCGAATCAAGTTTGAAAATGTTTGGAATCGACTACAATATTTACACAAATATAATTGAAGAAAATTATAAAAAAATTCTTTCTATTGTTGAGAATCAAAGAAATATGTTGGAAGATTTGAAAGACACAACCAATTTTTTAATTTCCAATAAAACCAACCAAATTGTAAAAGTTTTCACTGTTGTTTCTTTTGTGATTTTGCCACTAACTTTTTTGTCAGGATTCTTCGGTATGAATACAAAGTTTCCAGGTGACTTGGTAAATTCTCCTTTTGGAACCGTCTATATAATGTGTTTTATGTTTTTTGTTTCAATGTGCGTATTACTTTATTTACATTTCAAAAAGTTGATTTAATGTGTTAATATATTTTCATGAAATTATATAACTCGAGAACTAGAAAAATTGAAGAATTTAAGAGCCTTATACCCAATGAAGTAAAAATGTATTCTTGCGGGCCGACTGTTTACGACCACGCTCACCTGGGAAATATTCGTGCTTTTATTTTTGCTGATTTGCTTCGTAAATCTTTAAAATTTTCTGGCTATGAAGTAACTCAGGTTATGAATATTACTGATTTTGGACATTTAAAAGGTGATGGTGACGATGGCGAAGACAAAATGAGTGTCGGCTTAAAAAGAGAAAATTTACTAAGAACACTGGAAGGAATGAAAGCACTTGCAGATAAATATACAAATATTTTTTTTGAGGATATAAAAAAAGTAAATATCGAGCCTGCCAATTTCTATCCTCGTGCCATAGAATATATAGAAGAATATATAAAAATAATTATAGGTTTAGAAGAAAAAGGTTTTACTTATAAAATTTCTGACGGAATATATTTTAATACTTCAAAAGACAAAAATTATGGTTATATGTCTCTATTAGATAAACACAACCATGGAGTGTCTCGTATTGGGGAAAAAAGTGAAAAAAGAAACTTAGCAGATTTTTGTCTTTGGAAATTTTCTGACGATAAACTTTCTGTTATTGGTTTCCCTTCTCCATGGGGACTTGGGTTTCCTGGTTGGCATATAGAATGTTCCGGCATGGTTTTAAAATTTTTAGGTGAGCAAATAGATATTCACACTGGCGGCGTAGATCATATTAATGTGCATCATACAAACGAAATAGCTCAATCGGAAAATTTTACAGGAAAAACTTATTCTAACTTTTTTTGTCATAATGAGTTTTTAAATGTTAATAATGCAAGAATGGCTAAGTCAGAGGGTACAGGTTTAACAGTAAAAGATTTGGTTGAAAAAGATATTAATCCACTTGCCTTTAGATACTTGTGTTTGCAAAGCCACTATAGACAGAAAATGAATTTTTCATTTGAAAATATCGAGGCCTCTCAAAACGCTCTTAAGAGATTACAAAATACCATAACCTCATTGAAGAGGTCTACTGACGAACGTAGTGAGTCAGAGGGTGATGTTGCAGAAAAATATTTAACTGAATTTAAAGAAAGTTTAGAAGACGACTTGAACACAGCTTCTGCTCTTGCAACTCTCTGGGAAATGTTAAAAGATTCTGAGGTTACTGATAGCCAAAAATATTTTACGGCTTTAAAAATGGACGAGGTTTTGTCACTTGATCTTGGCAAAGAAACACAAAAGGAAATAACTCCAGAAATAGAAGAACTTATAAACTTGCGTAACAAGTACCGTGCAGAAAAAAACTGGGCAGAGGCTGACAAAATCCGCGAACAACTAAAAACTCTAGGTTACGAAATAAAAGATAAATAAATTATTTTCTTTTATTTATTATGTTTTCAATCTTATCATCCAATGTATAGAGCTTAGCAAAAGTTTTAAGTATTCCATTAAAATTATTAGTTTGAGATACAAGATTAGTCCCATTGTGGGTATTTAGAGCTTGAACTATTGATTTTTCAACTTCTGGGTCAATTGTAATTTTTGATATCGAAAGTGTTACAAATTCATAAAAATCCTTCATACTTTTTTGTTGACTATACAAATATGCCATTAAGGCAAAACCAAAAAACATCGTATTAACAAACACTGTCGGACCAAAACTAGCTACAAATGTAGGTGCGGCCAGTTTTATTATTGTTGCCCAACCAACACCAACTGACCCACCACCAATTGTTGATATGAAACCCTCTAACACAGTTGATATTCGTCTTTTCATTTTTTCAACTTGCGTTGGTTTTCCAACAAATACATGCAAACCACTATCGTCCATATGTGGCGTGTGATCTTTAAAAATTGCTGATAGTGCAGTATATACAACCCTTGGCTCTAACTTGACTGGTAGGTCAAAATCACCAAGTGAAATTTCTCGCTCAAACTCCCTCCAAATAATATCTCTTTGTTTTCTTAAGTCCTCTAATTTTTCTTTTCCTCCAAATATTTCTTTCATATTGACTAATTTTAACAAATCTTAAAAAATTTAACACTACTTTTCCCCACTTTGTACACCATGGTTTTGAACATAATTCAACTATGAATTTTCCGTCTAATTAACTATAATGTAAGAACATCATTTTATGGATCCACTAAAAGGCCGAGTGCCACCCCAAAACCTTGACGCTGAAATGCACATGATCGGAAGTATTCTTGTACGCCCTGACGTTTTGCATGATATCCTAGTATATTTCCGAGACGAATATTTTTATGCCGAGAAACATCGCATTATTTTTAAACATATAAAAGAGCTTTTAGAAAAGAATGACCCTATTGACCTTGTAACTTTAGCTTCCAAGCTTCGTGATAGTAAAAGTCTGGACTCAATAGGTGGAATCGACTATTTGATGGAAATCGCTGGTAGTGTTGGGACTTCGGCCTCTGCAGATTATTTTGCAAAAGAAGTTTACAAAAAAGCAATCCTTCGTGACCTTATCCGCGCTTCTAACAAGATTGGTGAGTTTGGATACAATGAAATAGAAGAGCTTGATGCTACCCTAGAAAAAGCTGAAAAAGAGATTTATGAAATTACTCAGAAAATCGGAAATACCGGAGCTCAATTCGTAGAAATTAAAAATACTCTGGAAGATGCTTGGGCAAGAATTGAAAAGATGCATGAGCAAAGCGGACAGCTTCGTGGAGTTACCACAGGTTTCAAAGATCTAGACAATATGCTTTCTGGTTGGCAAAAATCTGACCTGGTTATCCTTGCGGCACGTCCTTCTGTTGGTAAGACTTCCCTTGCACTAGACTTTGTTCGTAATGCTGCACATGCCAAGTTTGGTGTAGCTTTCTTTTCACTTGAAATGAGTAAGGAGCAACTTGTAGACAGAATGGTTTCTGCGGAAAGTAAAGTTAACTCTTGGAAATTGCGTACAGGCGCAAAGCTTTATGATAATGAATGGCAAATGTTGCAAGAATCATTAAACAGACTTCGTGCTGCGAGAATATACATTGACGATGAACCAGCTATTTCACCTATAAAAATGAAAAGTAAATTGCGAAAAATGAACTCTAGAGGAAAAGTAGATTTGGTGATTGTGGACTATTTGCAGCTTATGTCTTCACAAAAAAGTTATGACAGTATGGTAAATCAAGTTACAGAAATTTCTCGCGGTTTAAAAGGTATTGCCAAAGAGTTTAATGTTCCTGTAATCGCACTTTCACAGCTTTCTCGTGCCGTGGAAACTCGTGGTGGTAAACCAAAACTTTCTGACCTTCGTGACTCTGGTTCTATCGAACAAGATGCCGACGTGGTTATGTTTATTCACCGTGAAGACTATCAAAAATC
>WBZS01001859.1_pt1 | contig 15057 bp, 12 predicted proteins | sample 5204201 | NCBI WGS metagenome assembly WBZS01 (sample SAMN12344357, study PRJNA552823) | activated sludge metagenome | biome: Activated sludge suspended growth; feature: Nitrification reactor; material: Wastewater; isolation source: activated sludge from nitrification reactor of wastewater...
GATAGTCCTGTTCCTTGAATGTTCTCGATTCCGTCTCGTGCAATGGCTGCCGTGTTTCCCAGGCACTGCGGGCTACGTGCACGTGCCTACGCCCAGAGAATCTCCATGTTCGAAAACCTCTCCCTGCGACCGAATCGCGGTCGCCGCCTTCGGCATGAATCCGTGAGTTCGGTGTTGTTTCGTTTGGAAGAACGTCATTCACCCGCGAATCTTACGCTCACGTCCATCGAACTGGTCGATGGGAATCAAAATCCTCAGCCCACCCCCGTGCTCGGACAAATGATCTCGGTGTTGGCGCGGTGGACGAACACCGCCATGAGCGGTTCGGAAAGCTACGTCGTTCGCTACTTCGTCGATGGCGTGCCTGCGGACTCAGCGACGCTGACTGGTGGAAACGGCAACTTCGTATGGTACCGCAACGGATTCTACGCAAGCCCAGGCAGCCATACGGTCCAAGTAACGGTAGACGGCGGGAGTGCAGTTTCGGAATCGAATGAGTCGGACAACACGATGTCGTTCACGTTCACTCCCGCCGCGCCGACCGACCTTCCCAGCAAATTTTTGCTTCCCATCGGCCGAACCGCGAACCAGGATTGGGCGATCAACAACTACGCCGACGTGGACCCGCGTTCTGGTCAAGCCGCCGATTACCGTGGCGGCACCTTTCAGTACGACGGACATGACGCCATCGACGCGGGTCCATGGGGTTTTGACAAGGCGGACGCCGGCATCCCGATCTACGCCGCCGCCGATGGCACCGTGACCCAAGTCGACGATGGCCATTTCGATCGCGAAACCACTGCCACGGGAAATCCCGGGAATTTCGTGCGCATCGCGCATGGCAATGGCTGGGACACCGTCTACATCCACTTCGCTGCCAACACGATCACGGTCAAGGTGGGCGATTCCGTTCGAGCGGGGCAAGTGATCGGCCTGATGGGAAGCTCTGGCAACAGCACGGGGCCTCACCTGCATTACACGGCACTCTACAAAAACCTGCCCGTGGAAGTGGGCTACTCACCGAACGATTATTGGCAGAACCCGCTTCCCTACGGCGGCGATGTCACCCAGTTCGCGTTCGACGCCGGTGTCACGCCGTTCGACCCGTGGTCCGACATGTACGAATCCGTGCCACACATTTCGAGCTACCCCACAAGCCAAACCGGCCTGTTATATAGTTGGGTTCAGACCTACAGCCTTAATCCAGGCGACTTGTTGGCCTGGCGATGGATTCGTCCCAATGGCTCCGTGCTCGACACCACCTCGTTCAATCCGACGGGGAACGATCGTTTTTCGTGGTGGTATTGGTCAAGGCCCTTCAGTGCCTTCACCGGAACGCCGGGAACTTGGCAGGTCGTGCACTTGCTGAATGGCAATGAAATCAAACGAACATCGTTCACGATCAACGCGACCGGTGAACCCTCGGCACGGGTCGCCTTTAATAGCAACAATGCCGTGCTGATCGACGGACGCACGACGCCGATCGACTTTGGCACCGTCGCGGTTGGCGGTTCGGGACCTACAACGGTGCTGAAAATCGAAAACCAAGGCACAGCGCCGCTTGCTCTCTCCAATTATCAACTTCCCCCGGGATGGTCGATCGTCGGTTCGCCTCCGACTTCGGTGGCGGCGGGTGCGTCGGCAACGCTGACGCTGCGCTTGGATTCAGCCGTGGTCGGCGCGAAGTTTGGCCGATTCACGTTCACTACGAACGACCCGGACGAACCGATCTATCGCTTGAATCTGACAGGTGTGGTGACGGGAAGCCAGCCGGCGGGAACTCCTGTGTTGACAAATACCGGACCCGCGACGGCGTACAACTTCCATTCGCTGCCTCGTGTGCTCGCCGCTACCGCCACGGTGACCGATTCGGATTCCGTCCATTTTGCGGGCGGTTCGCTCCGCGTGGACGTGGAGAACCAGGGCGATGCCGACGAAACCCTCGATCAGCTCGGCATCCAACACGTAGGAACCGGCACGGGCCAAATCGGTGTGACTGGCACAGTGACTGGCTCCGTGACGTTCGGCGGCACGGTGATCGGCACCTACTCCGGTGGGAAGAATGCTACGCCCCTCGTGATCGATTTGAATGCCAATGCGACCGTGTCGGCGGTGCAGGCACTTCTGCGATCGATCACCTATGCTCACACGGGAGCCTCGCCCATCTTCAATCGCCGATATATCCAGGCCCAACTGACAGATAACTCGGGCAAGGTCAGCAACCAATTAATGCTGTTCGTCACACCGTCCGGTGTGGAACGGTCGCCCACGTTGAGCTCCCTTCCCAACCACACCGTCGCACGCGGAAGCACCGTCGCGCAAAACGGTTCGTTCACCGATCCGTTCGGCCAATCCTGGACGGCGACGGTGGATTTTGGCCTGGGGAATGGGAAGCAAAACCTCACCCTGAATGGCGACAAAACCTTTTCACTGTCTCAGGTTTATGACGTCCCAGCCGGCACCTACTCAGTGTCCGTGATGGTGCAGAACAACGAGGGCGGTTTCGCGACGACCACCTTCACGGTCACCGTTCAGGAAGGGCCCGCCAACCTTGAATTGAGTTCGAGTACGATTGCCGAGAATTCCGCCCCCAACACCGTCATTGGCACGCTGACTTCGAACGATCCTCAGCCAGGCCAATCCTTCACCTACACGTTGGTCGCAGGTGCGGGTGGCGAAGATAACGGCGTATTCAACATCTCGGGCGATTTGCTACGCGCCAACTCGGCATTTAATTTCGAGGCGAAAAATTCCTATTCGATCCGGGTCCGATCGACGAATACCAACCAACTTTCGGTGGAACAAGTTTTCACCATCACCGTTTCCAACGTGCCGGAAGCACCGACCGACGTCGCCCTCAGCAACACCACACTCGCGGAACTTAGCGCAGCGAATGCGGTCGTCGGCACGCTTTCCGCGACCGATCCCGAGGGACCGCCTCACACATTCACGTTGGTGTCGGGAACGGGAGACACGGACAACGCGAAATTCACGATCGTGGCCGGGCAACTTCGAGCCAACCAATCGTTATTGTTCGCCGACGGCAACCGCAGCGTTCGCATCCGCGCGACGGACGGGAACAATCTGGTTTTCGAAAAATCATTCGTGATCACCATTACCAATGTCGTCGAGCCACCAACCTCCGTCACGTTAACCCAAAGTCCCGTTGCGGAGAATCTGCCCATCGGCACGGTGGTGGGTACGTTTTCTTCCGCCGGTCCCGACACGAACCAAACTTATACCTACACGCTCGTTTCAGGCCCTGGGTCGACAGACAACGTCAATTTCGATCTCGTGGGTAATCAGCTTCTCGCCCACATCGTCTTCAACTATGAAGCCAAGAATTCGCATACGATTCGCGTTCGCACCACCAACAGCGCGAATCTTTTCCTGGAACAAACCTTCACGGTCACGATCACCAACGTCCTGGAAGCGCCGACCAATCTTTTACTAACGCCCAGCACGCTCGCGGAAAACTCAGCCACCAACGCGCCGGTGGGCGTTTTAGCCGCCATCGATCAGGATGGACCGAGCCATGTCTTCACGTTCGTCCCTGGGCCGGGCGACCATGACAATGGCAAGTTCACCATCGTGGGCACGCAGCTTCGCGCCTCGCAGGCGTTTTTGTTCAACAACGGCAACCGCACCGTGCGCATTCGAGCGAACGAACCTTCGGGGCTGTCCTTTGAAAAGGCATTGGTCATCACCATCACCAATGTCAACGATTCACCCACGGATCTTAAATTAAGCAAAAACACGGTGACTGAGAACGTTTCGCCAGGCACCGTCATCGGTTCGTTCTCATCCACGGATCCGGATCGAGGTGATGCGCGTTTTTATTCCCTCGTGTCGGGCCCGGGAAGTATCGACAACGGAGCCTTCCGCATTGATTCGCAAGGGCGGCTTACCACGGCAGCCCAGGTGGATTACGAAAAGAAAGCCACCTACTCGATCCGTGCTCAAGTCCGCGACGCCGGCAATCGAACGTTTGTCAAGACGTTCACGATCGCGGTGATCAATGTGAACGAAGCGCCGGTGAATCGCATTCCCACTACGGTGCGATCGCTTTACCGAGGCCAAACCGTCGTTTTCAGCGGTAGCCTTTCGCTCGGGGTCCTCGATGTCGACGCTAGCGCCAAAGACCTTCGCGTGACGATTGGCGTCGCCAACGGCACCTTCCGGGTTCTGGCCGCGAAAAATCTGCGAACGTTCGCGGGCAACGGTACGTCGAACGTAGTATTCGTCGGAAGTCAAACGAATATCAATGCCGCACTCGCGAACGCCGTCTTCACGCCGAAGCCAGGCTTTCTCGGGACCGCGAAACTTCGCATGCTCACCACCGATCACGGCTATTCCGGCTTGGGTGGCGCGAAGACCGATGACGACACGTTGACCATCTCGATTCTGAACCGGATCCCCACGGTGCCATTGAACTTCACCCTACCTTCCAGTTTTGATTTCAACGTGCGTCGCGGCACGGTCTTGGCCGTGCCACGACAATTAGGCCTCGTTCGGGAAATAAAAGATCAGGATGGCGACTGGGTGAACGTGAAATTGGTCACGAAGCCGAGCCGCGGAATTCTTTTCCTGAGAGGCGACGGTGGATTTACCTATCAGTATCAAGGCCGCTTCACCGGAACCGAAACGTTCACGGTCCGTTACTTCGATGGGTATGACTTGAGTAAAAACGTGGTCGTGGTTCGATTGCACATCAGCTGACCTTTCACGCAAACGAGCCGCCTTTTCGAACTTCCATGAAGTGAAAAGCGAGAAAGCCTGGAACATCGGATTCCAGGCTTTCTCGCTTCCTGGACTCAAGCCAATTTGGCATGAGCATGGATATCCTTTGGAAGCACGTAAATCATTCACTTCGCTTCGCGACAAAGATGCGATTTCAAAGGATATCACGCGTCGACGTGGTCGCAAAGACAACTCACCGATACGGAGGAGAGTCACGCGATCACGCTTCATCCACCTTGAGATTCTTTTCGCATGCGTCCCTTATGCAAACCGGTCTCGAGCGGTTACCGATTGAATTGCATACAAGAAAACAAACAGGAAACTTGCCGTAGGGTGGGTGGAGCGAAGCGCAACCCACCGCCACCTCGACCTCGAAGGCGCATCACGGACCCGAATCCTGGTTCTGACGGGGGATTTGGGCGGAAACGACGCGTGGCATCCTATCCGAAGCGACGGTGGGTTTCACGAGTACGTTTCACCCACCCTACGGCTACTCACTTGTCCGTATGCGATCCGGTCGTTAAACGCTCTAAGGTGTGAACATCGCATGACCGAAAAACCTGCCGAGCAGCAAGAAGCAATTTTGTTTGAAGTCGGCGGCGCAGCGCGGAGGTTCTTGCGGATCGTTAGGTCCCCCAGTTCATTGCCGTGATTGACCATTGCAGAACCGTGGCCAGCGATACCCATACAAAATAGGGGATCTGAGCTATGGCGACCCAAGGGTAATGCCGCCACACGGCGATCATCATCCACAGGATCGTGGTCCAGACGATCAGAATATCAAGCGAAGCCAGCGGTAGGTTTCGCATGCCGAATTGGATCGGCGTAAAGATCAGGTTCGCCATGAGATTGATGGCGAAGGGCAGCGCGACGCGCCAAGGCAGTTTTCTTCTAGCCGACTGAACAAACACGAAGCCGAAGCTGACGAGGATGATCGGGTAAAGGATCTGCCAAATCAGCCCGATCGTCGGTGGGTCGGGCGTCCAGTCCGGTTTCGCTAACGAGGCGTACCATTCCATCCAGGTCATGGGGTTTCGAACCTCGCCTTGTGTTGCTGCTTCTGCCTTACGTACTCCGGGTGCTGGCGAGCTGCGACATATCGTTCGTAGAACACTGCCGCCGCTGCCGCCTTTTCCTTGTCCACCGTTCTTGGCAACAATTCTTTGGTCTTCTTGTCGTACTTGCGACCGCCTTGGTGGTTGGCGTAGCGCCTCGCCCTGGTCCATCCCATTTGAAGGAACTTGCGGGCCATGTCGGCGCCAGGGAAGTCCTGAGCTTTCAAGTAGGCCAAGAACATCCTGTAGATCTTGGCCGCCGACTTTTTCGCTTCCGCCACGGATTTGAACCTCCAGTGGGGCAAAATTTCGCTCTTGTACGGTTCGACCAACAGCACGCCTTGCTCTCCCTTGCCGATACGGTAGCGGTACGGCTGCTTACGGAAGTCGATGGATTTGAAGTCCAGGGAATAGTCGAATGGGGCCGAGCTGGGCTTCATGACTTCCTTTCTCCCTGAAGGCGTTTGATCATGCCGACGTCTACGGGCATCACCAAAGGGTGATCGAACCCAACGTCATTTGAACGTCGTCGGTCCAACGCTAAAGCCCGTTCGGTCGTTGCAGCGATCGCCAGGTTTGTTGCCTACGCCCTCTCCCGAAAGTAGCGGCAGATGTCGAATCCGTTCAACTTGGGAACGGAGGTGTGCACCGCGGCATCTCGAGCCAAAACATTCGCCCAACTCAACCCATCCACACCCGTTCCGCGAGACGCGAGCGTCGTTCATCATGAACGCCCGCCGAAAGGCGAGTCGCACGGCTTCGTCCATTTGCCATCCAAGCCGAGCATGCGACAACTCGCACGCAAAGGTCGGCGCTCAAACGAACCGCCCATTCATATTTTACCGGCGACTTCGAGCGGTTCCCATCAACGTTGCACATGGTCCGAGCCTGAACACTCGCGAGGGTCGCTGCAATGGCACCTCTCGATGGCGTTCAAACTCGGAGGTCCATGCGATCGATCTGGTAATACTCTCGGCGAGCATGCGGCCGAAGACCGATTGGGGGTGGCGAACCCACGCGAAGATATAATGGACTGCGTGTGAACCTAGTGCTCTGTCCAAACTAAATTTTGGAGTAGCAAGGATGGGTTCGCCGGACGCGCAAGCGACGGCGGCGCCGTGCGAAAACGTCGTGCCGACCCGACCTCAGTGCGATTCCGTCGCTTGCGCGTCCGGCGAACGGTTGCCACGGGAACCCCAAAATTTAGTCTGGACAACGCACTAGGTGTTCGCTTCTGGTAGGTTCTGAAAACGTTTACGAAATACCATTTCTTTCGCGTGGAAGTTGGAAGAGAATAAGCTTCTCCTGTGGTCGGTTTGGCTGCCTTTGGAGTGTGACGATGTCGGATTTGGTGCGTTTTTCCGTATCGATCGAAGCGGATTTGCTCGAGAAATTCGACCGGTTTCTGGTCGAAGCCAAGTTCGCCACTCGCAGCGAAGCGATCCGACAACTTTTCCAGGAAAAACTAACGAGCTACAGTTGGGCGGACGATCCGACGCATGCAGCCGGCACGCTCACCTTGGTGTTCGACCATCACCGCATGAAACTCATCGAGCAGATGATGGCTCTTCAGCACGAGCATTCGGAAATTGTCGCATCGACCACGCATGTGCACCTGGATCACGATACCTGCTTGGAGGTCATCGTCCTACGGGGGCGAGCGTCCGAGATTCAAAAACTAGCCGTCGCGCTTCAAGGCCTAAAAGGGATCAAGCAAGGGCAACTCGTTCTGGCTCGAGCCGAACATTCGCACCCCCATACCCATTCGCACGGCCACAAGCATTCTCACTAAGACGCATTTCTTAATTCGTGGATGCTGAAATGTCTAATCGGAGCCGCACACGGATCATTCAGACGTAGGCGCCTGTGGTCGCAGCTCTTCCACAAAAAAAACGGATTTAAGGCGACTGTTCAGCGATTTGACTAAGGAACATCTGCAAAAGCTCCACGCCATCGCGGCGCTGGGCAAGCGCGTCAGGATTGGCCTCGGACCATTCGAGCGAGAGGACCAATGGAATCATGCCTTGTCCGAGTGAGGTTGTCGCGTCAATCGTGCGGGCGAGCGCTTCACCGATCCGGGCGGCGGGTTCCAGGCGGTCGACGTTCAATTCGTGAAGGCGCGAACACGATTCCGCGGGCGTGGTCACGTGGTGTTCCCGACAAACGATAGGTCGCTCGGGATGTATCCCGCACGATTCCTCTTCCAGAAATGGGCACGCGATCTGAAGGCGGAAATAATTTTGCGAAAGGTCTCGAAGCGTCGCGTCTCGATTGCCTCGATCGCGCGCCAAGAGTGTCCGATTCCCTTTCTCCGCATGAGGGTCAAGCAGGCCATTGGCCTCCAAACGGGCGATGGCGTCGGCAAATCGCTGGCGGACGGCGGCTTGCTTCTCGGCTGGCAGCCGCGCCACCGTATCCGCGACGCCACGAGCCTCAATGAACGAAATCGCGACGAGCTGTCGGCAGCACGCTCCGCAACCGGCCCGGCAACTCACGGTTTTGCCCGAGGCTGTGGCGTTGGCAATGCCCACCGCGATCGCCTCATGCGCGACGGCCCTTGCCGCCGGCAACAGGTCCAGAAGCGTGCTCGGCCCAGGCTGGAAGGTCAACGGAATCGGGCTGACTCGCCCCCGCCATTCGATGTGAACCGTCGCGGATGCCATGGCATCTCCTGAACGAAAGATGATTCGGACGCGCGATCTCTTTTATCACTCGGTGAATCCGGGCCGATTCCTGTACCAGGCATCTGCATTCACCCGCGAATTCATTCCGTGTTTTCTTTATTTCGTTTGCGCGCGAATCCCAATGGTTTTTATGTCGGGCATGATAAAGCCAATGCGGGTGGCGGGGGACCCGGATTGAAAACCCTTCTCGGGGTGGGCGGGATCCGTGAATCGAGGGTCGGCGACCAGGCTTCCTTGATCTTGGCCTTTCCCTTGCCATTGCTGCCAGCTCATGCCCGCCCACGTTGCCTTCTCACGTTGCGGCGAAAAATAGAGATTCTTTTCGAAAACGAAATTCCCATTCTTGAACGAACTATGGAGGAATCGAGGCTGATCACTGACCACGATATTCCCCGCGAAACGAAACGATGGGTGGTCCTCTTCTCGGGTACGGCGGACAAGTCCTTCGCCACACTGAACAATCAGGTTCCCGCGAACGATATTGTCTCGTCCATAGTGTTGGTGAAAGCCAGCTTTTTCGCATCGGTGCACCAGATTTTCTTCCAGCACGATGCCGGTGGATCCTTCGTCGGTGTAAAGGCCCCACGCTCCGTAATCGAAACAGGATAGGTCGTGAATCCAATTTCGGCGAACGATGGTTCCTGGCTGCGGCCCTAACAAATATACGCCGCCCAGGTCGCTCAAGATTTTTCCGCCCAGATGGTGAATGTGATTACCTTCGATTCGATTCGCTTTGCACGGGGAATCCTTATACCCCCACGTCCAACCGACGGAAATGCCGGAGTAGGGCGCGTCATGAAGGTCGTTGTGGAGTAGTTGATTGTCGGCTGCGTGGAAGACGATCAAGCCGACGGCACCAGGATAGAGTTGGCCGTATTGATGGATATGGCAATCCGCGACGGTGTGATGGTGGACCTGAGCCTGCGCGCCGGATTCAGGCCGAATCTCGCCGATGCGGACGCCGCCCGCACCAAGATTTCGCAGTTCGCACCGAGAAACCAGGCAATGGTGCGAGCCCTGGCCAAGGTCGATGGCGTATCCACCAACATCCTCGATCACACACTGCTCGATCGTGCAACGTGAACAACCTTTGAGTTGCACGGCGCCCCGTCGTAAAGCCGCCGCCTGCGAATCGATCTCGCCCTTCGCCACCGGGAAATCGTCGCCACACTCCGCGAAGGTGAGATTCCGCAAGGAGACGTTCTTCGCGCCTTCCATCTTGACCAACGTCGGCAAAACGGCGACGGTTACCTTGGCGGCGGGCGGGGTCGTCAGACCTTCGGGAGGGATGATTCTTAATACGCGTGCGGTAAGATCGGCGTACCATTCGCCCGGCGCATCGAGTGCTTCGGGCGCGTTCTCGATCCAGATGCGATTGCGATTCTCTTGTCGATGGGGCGGCGGGCTCATGGACAGCGTGACGTGACTTTTCTCGACATCGACGCCTCGGATCGGCAGCTTGAATCCCGCCCATTTTTGCAGGCAAACGACATACACGTTCCCGTGCTTCGACCAGGAAGGACGAACGAGATCCTTGGGCAGGTGCATTTCGAACGGACCGGATTTCGGGAAGCGTTCCGCCGTCTCGAGCCATCCCGTGTTGGGCGTACGAGCCCGCTGGAGGCGTCGGCCATTCCAAAAAACGTGCGTGATCGGCTGCGTTCCCCACGTGGAGGGAAGTGGGGCTTCCCATACGGGTTTCGTGGGATCGACCTGTTTCCATCCCAACACGGCCATCGAACCAACGATTCGTGCTGCGCCCTTGGTAGGACCACGTAGGACCAGATCGTGGTCATCCGCAGTTAGCTTGAGCACCTCGGTCAGCTCATGCCTGCCCTCGGCAAGCTCCACGATCGCAGGCTTGCCAACTTTGCGAGCATTTTCCAAGGCTTTCGGCAAACTTTCACCAGGCCGAACGGTGATCGTCTCGGCGTTCGCGATTCCCACGCCGACGAAAAAAACGAAGCCGAGCATTGCACGGGACATGGCTTCACCTCGAAAAATCGCCGCGACAATGGCGTGGTCCGCGAAGACGATCGACAACAGGGATTGAATACGGAATCCCTCCGCTATCCTCGGGCACCAAAGAAATGCCGCCATGCGAGAAAGGCGACAGCGGCGGCGAGAATCGCCAACGCGGAATACCCAATGGTGGCGGTGCGATGAGAACGTGCGTCCTCGGCGATCGCTTCTTCCGTCCAGGAAACAAAAGCTTGGCATTCGATCAGGCGGTTGACGACGCCTCGAACAAAGGCCTGTTCCGTATCCCGATCGGAGCCCGTGGCCGCGACATACGTACCACCGAAAAGAAGCGGACCGTTCACATTCCGCGCCATGCCGTTCACGAGGATTCGGCTCAGGTGGTCGCAGCGTTGTTGCAGTTGGTCCAGGAAGAGAAAATAGTTCTTGTTCTTGGACATCTCCTCCGGTGTATCTTGGGACACTTGAAACTTTCGATACACCAAATCCCTGAGCACGCGATGGCAAAGCCATTGCACCGAGGAATCGAGATTTTTTAGGAGTTGTTCGCCTTGATGATCGGGCGAATCCAGGGGAAATCGTTGTCCGACGCGGGCTGAACGGGCGCGTGCGTCGTGTGTCGCCACGAACTCGCGAAAACCAGGAAACGATTCCATATCGCAAAGCATCGCGAACGTGGGGCAACGGGTTTTCATCACACGGCGAATGGTCGTGAAATCGCGGTAGCAAAGCTCCGCCGTCTGTTGCGCGTCCGATTCCGTGTCGGTGCCACCCAGAGGGACCAGAAACAAGATGCCGTTGATGGGACAAAACGGCTGACGATCGCGAACGAGAAGGCGACACAGATGCGCCAACCGGGCCGTGAGTGTTTCAACTTCGGCCGTTTTGTAGAGTAGCTCTGGGTTGCGTTTACCCAGCATCCGGCGAATATGCCGGCGCTGCAGAGCCTTCATGCCTTCGTCCTGCACCATTGCGAGGGTCGCCATGGCTTGAGATTCCTGGCGATTCGGTTGCAGGGTGCGAGCTACGTCTCCATCAGGTTCCGCCGACACCGGCGAATTATCATCGAGTTCGGAAAGCCCCTCGAGGGCGAGATTGGCGGCATGTTTCCCCATGAGCGAGGCGCCGGCACAGGTTAAATAGATACCGTCGTGGTTGGCGTAAATGTGCAAAGGCGACTTTGCACTCGAGGGAACTTGCCGTAGCACCAAGGACATTTGTGCGGCTTGGAACAGGCAGTCCTCCGGCGCTTCAGGCCTGCCCAAAATCAAAAAGACTGGGACGTCTTGCAGGGAGATCCCCGCTTTGTCGAGTGCCTCCTTCGCTTCGTTCCATGCTTCATCGATATCGGGAAAAGGTAGATCATCGGCGTCGGAGATCAGCAGATACCAGATCCACCATGCCGCCCATGCCAACGAATAGATGAGCAAGAAGAAGAGTGGCAACCAGTACGGCTGAATTCGCGGATCCTGGATCAGGAACCGAACGCCAAAATAATCGTTCAGGTAGTAAAGCACGCCGAGCAGAATGATCAGGAAAATGACGTGCAAAAACCAACGGACGGGTTTGGGGATCTTGAGATAGTTCCCGGTTTGAAAGACCGGAAAAACGACTCCAATGAGTTCTAAGAAGACTCCCCACATCGCTTCAAAAAACGCGACCATATTTGAAAAAGATCCCTTGAGGGTTCCGTGGTCCAAGCCAGTTTGATTTCAAAGGCACGTGAAGGCCGTCTCGGCGACCAAGCTTGGTTTTTAGTGACGGTCCATTAACCGCAGCCGCGAACAACTCCAATGAATCAACGGAGAACGGAAAACAAGTTCAGTAGTCGGCCTTTTTCTTGCGGCACTCGGTTGAATCATCTCTTTTCTCGACCATCCTTCTCTCGATCAACACGACGGAACGTGTGGGATCAGCTAGGTCGGGATAAAAAGTACGCCGCCAGCGGAATAATCACGAGGAGGGCGATGCTGGCCACCATGAACATCTGTTTGAGTTTTCCCGCGCCACGTAGCGGTGGAACGAAGGTGATCGGTTTGCCATCCACGGGAAGTCGAGGATCGGTATCCTCGGTTTTTTCCATCAGGGTACGCGCATTGGCTAAAAATTCGTTGATGCGAGGGATCACGCCAAAATAATCGCCACGAAATCCCAGGATGACACAGAGGTAGTAAACCTCGAGGGCATCGGAGGTGCCCAGTGCCTCGGCTTTTTTCGCCTGCTCCCAAAATTTCCACGCCCGGTCACGGGTGCCAAAAAGCTTGTGTTCGATGATTTTGTCTGGCCATTCGCTGCGCCACGCCGAGATCGTGAAGATCTCGTCGATCCAACAAACCATGGCATACGAAATCCCTAGATAGGTTTCCGAGCCTTTTTGCAGGACGGAGACACTATCGCCGGGCCGAAAGTTGACGCTGCCATCCACGAGTCGGCTTGCCTTGGTGACTTCTTGAAGCAGTCCGAGCAACTCCTTTTGTACGGTGATGAGGTCCGGCGCCAGGCCGCTGTTGACCTGATCCCGCACACGGAGCGCGTAGCCAAAAACTGGAAACACCGCACTGACGACGTCGGCTTGCATTACCCCAACCCATGAGAACTAGAGGGAATCTTTAGGCACCAGGAAGAGCGTGAACTGCATGGTGGCGGAACTCGCCCCCGCGCGGATCGTGATGGTCCGTTGGCCTTCGATATTACCAAGCACCCGACTTTGATTCAACCGAATCGCCAGTGCCAGGCTTTTTTGCACGTTCTGCCATTCTTCTTGTTTGCTGGCGCGATTGACCTGGAAGTAAACCAAGCCCGGCGTGTTCGGCAAGGCGCGCGGCGGCCGAGGGTTGGCGGTGAATTCGAGGCCTACCGAACCCCGTTCGTAAATTTCATCGACCCGATCCGAACTGCCGATCTTCATATCGAGAGGTCCTTGCCTCGTCAGCATGCGAACCGTTTCTTCGGGTGGCAGCGAACTCATCACGCCCACGTACATCGCCCAGTTGACTTCCAGCCATTTCGGTTCCAATCCAACCTGGATTCGCGACTGCTTGCCGATGAACGGTCTTTCTTCGTAATTAGGCTCCTGGATGGGAATCGTTTCCAGAAAAAGGCGAAGCTTGAAAAAGCAGTTCCCAAGATCATCGTGATCGTAGCCGGGAAGATCGGGTGGTTTACGTGTTTCACCAAAGATCGAAAGCCGGCCGGCAATTCTACATAGTTCCGCATAGGCGTGGAACGGGTGCATCCCCGCGGCGAAGGCGACGACCCCCAACACCGTGTAGGCTTGATTGACGGCGTGGAGTTGGCTGATCAATAAGCCATCCCCCGGATTCCGCGAATCGAACGATACCGCGCGAGAAACGACTTGATCGCCCACGAGTTTGATATGTCGGCCAAACCGATCGTAGGTGCTCTGCAAAAGTCCTGCTTGGAGCGGCGTCCACGCGTCGCACGCAAGAAGTGGTGGAATGTAGAGCTTGTCGAGTTGAGGCGGCGCATCGGAGCCCGCGGGCTTTTCAACGCGCGCGATCGGCAAAATTTCGTAACCGGATAAATCCTGCGTCGACATCAACAACTTCACATTGAGCCGACGTACCTGAATCGGATGTGAATCGCTTCCCGTGTTTTCGTCTTCGAGATCGAACGAATCGAGCCAAAAACGGGTTTCCGTGTTGTCTTGCTTCTCGTCCTTGGCGTCTTTCGCGGAGCGGCGCGGCTGAGCGTTCGGCTTGCCGGCGTGCCATTGCGGGATCGCCAAATAGATCGTGATCGGATTGTCTTGCTCGAATCCTGGTTTCAAATCGAGCGGCGAAAGCGAACCGTCCTCTGGAATGCAGACGGTCGTCCCGTCTTGAAATCGAGCCTGGATTCGAGAAAGCGAGAAATGAAAATTTCCCAGGGCCTTCTCGTCGAGTTCGATCGCGCGCAAGCCCCAATGGTACGGCGAATGTAGCCGTTTTTGCCGATCTAGCGTCTGGGTGAGGAAACGCTCATTATGTTGGAGTTGCTGAGGCCAAAGGAACATGCCCTCATGCCAATGGACGGCGTGAATGGTCATAAGGCCTTTCACCTTTCCTGGACCGGGCAAAGAAAATCCATTTCTCCCGCCAGGCATCGGCTGGGAGCGCTCCCTTTGTTGTATTGGAAAATCCAACGAACGCCTGCAAGGTCCGAGAAGGTTCCTCGCCAACTGTATTCCGTGAAGGCTTTCACGAGAGCGACCATTCAACGCATCTCATTCGAAATCCAACAAGCCGCGAACGGCACGAGAAAACCTCGAAGCACTCCGTTTGCCGTTTCGCACTCGCTCCAAATCACGCCGAGGTCCGCGGTGGACTGCGAGAACTTGGGATTTTTCAGGACGCGAAACGGCAAGCCGGGTTTCCGGTAGGCCATCTTTTGTCACTCGCACTTACGCCAAGATTTCACGGATCACTTCGCCATGATCGATCGCAAGGCGAGGTCGGCCGGGGATCACGAGACGATGCGAATCCAGTCCCATCTGGTGCAGCACAGTCGCGTGAATGTCGGTGACGTAGTGGCGATTGTCAGCGGCGTAGAAACCAATCTCATCGGTCGAGCCGTGCGTAATCCCGCCCTTGACGCCT
>WBZS01001860.1_pt1 | contig 15044 bp, 21 predicted proteins | sample 5204201 | NCBI WGS metagenome assembly WBZS01 (sample SAMN12344357, study PRJNA552823) | activated sludge metagenome | biome: Activated sludge suspended growth; feature: Nitrification reactor; material: Wastewater; isolation source: activated sludge from nitrification reactor of wastewater...
ATTCTCCGAAGAAGAAAAAGTGGGTGTAAACCGAGAGATGCACCACCGGTCCCTCGACAGAGCCGCTGCCGAGAGCCGGAAAGAAATCTCTTCTCCCAATGCCTTGAAAAAGATCGCAAGTCCGGGGAATGCGATAGCACGGTCGGAAACCGTTTTCAGAACTTTTTGCAGACCGGAGCCGGATCAATTGGGCGAAGAATCACGCCGGGAATTTCGGGGAAATCCGCGTCGCACTTCATGCTCCCCCACTCCATCGCCAACTCCTTGAACTCACTGAAGGCACAACCCGGAACAGAAGAGAGGGAAGGAGGTGGGGGTCTTCGGGGGCGGAAACTGGGGCCTCTGGTTCCGCCCCCGTTCACCGATGGCATTTGTCTTTGATTGTCCCTTCTTCTCGCAAAAGCCGTTCGTGCAGACTCTGTTGGCGAAATCGATTGATCGTTGTCGTTCGTCTGGCGCTCGGGCTGGAGGGTCTCGTCACCACGTTCAATACGCCTTCGCACTGTCGAGTGACACAAACGGCCTGCAATGAATCCTCTGGACTTGTGAAGATGTGCCGAGGTTCTCTTGCACTCGCTCAATCATGGGCCTCAACATGGGCCTCAAGCGTCGGTCGCACCAAGGGCCACGGATGGTCCGACTGCGGCCGACCCCAGATCGGCCCCCGCCAGGCCAAGGAGGGAATAAAAGGACGAGAGAACGAGCCGCGCAACTTGGGTCTCGAAGCCGATCACAAGTTCGCGGACCGGGGTGAGAGCTTATCGACTATGAGGCTGCGAATCAGCCATGACCAGTCGATAAAGGTGGTTTGAATTAGGACAGATTCAGACGTAACCGGTTGCTTCAGAACGATTTATTATCGACAGAAATGAGGTGAATCGTCGATACGATTATGGATTCAAGGGTGGATCAAAACGGAGGCGTTCCGTTCCCACCGCGGCTATTTCGGGGCGCGAAGTGCCCTTTTTCCGTTTGGGGTAGCTCGCCGCAACTGATTTTTGCTTTTTGGCTTATCAGGAATCGTGAACTCGATTAGACCAAGTTCGGTCAGCCGTTGAAGAGCCTTTTTTACATTTCCCGTCAGGCTACTGTAGCCGAGATGAGCAAAGATTTCTCGATTGCTTTTAGGGGTCGTCTCACAAAAAGCGAGAATCGCTCGTTCGGTTTCCGTGAGGTCAACTTGGGCCTCAACTTGGGCCTCAACTTGGGCCTCGGCAAAGTCGGAATGGATGCGAATCTCAGCGAGGAAATAGGACCGGCTCTCGTCCGTCTCGAATCGAGGAGTGGGCGATCCGTTCGCCTTCAAGGCCGCGTAAATCTTGGGGATGCCAGTTCCCCTCCCCTCGGTCAGTTCCAGTTCCTTCAAAAACTCACCGATGCGGCGGTTGCGGTAACGCCGACCGATGAACTGTTTGCTCTTGAGTGCATCGCGACGAATTGAAGGGTCCGGGCCGGGGTAGCTGATGATCTCGATCCGATCATTGTGAATCCGGACTTCGATGGGTTCCCGCAATTCGTAGCTGCGATGATAGACGGCGTTGACGAGCGCCTCTTCTAACGCGGGATAAGGGTAGTTGAAGACGCGAGTCGCTTCGGCGCGATCGCGAACCTTGGTGATCCGTTCCTTGACGACTGTGTTCTTGAGATAGGTCAGAGCGTCGCGTAACTGCTGATCCAGCGGCCCTTGGAAAATCTTCTCCTCCAATCGATTCCCAGCAACCCCTTCCGGAAAATGGACGATGTCGATTTGCGTCGAGGGAAAGAACTTTTCCGGAGCTTCATTGAAGAAAAGCAGGCCGACGTTGCGAGGCTTGATGAATTCCTCGCTGCCTTCGACGATGTTCAAACGCCGCCCGAGGTCGGCAAGCGGCATTTTTGCGGAACTGCCATGCAGTGCGCTTCCCGTTTTCTTCAGGTAGGCACGAATGAGCGGAACGCGGAGATCTTCCAGTTCTGACCGATGGGAGATGCGGTCGTCGAATGGAACCGTGGCGGCAAGGCCGATCAATTCGCGGCGGTCGCCGTTTTTGGCTTCGACGGTATTTGCATAGCGCCGAATGTAATAGCGGTATTCCTTTTCTTTGGCGGTAACACTTTTCGGTGCTTCGTAGGGCCTGGTCTGGCCCCCTGGCGCCCAGAGGACGACAACGGTTTTTCCCTGAAACTCTTCGATGCTGAGAATCGGGAAATAATGCGGGCGAATGGCATAACAGAATTGGAGCAGTTCTTTCTGAATCTTGTCGAGTTGCCCCTGCGGAACGCCGACCGGAGGAAAAACTGGCTCGCCGTCCTTGCTGTCTTGACCAATGACCAGATACCCGCCCCCGAGGTTCTCGAAGTCGTTGGCGAACGCGCAGAGAGTGCGAATGATTGGGTCGGGGTTCCAGCCAGCCTTGAACTCGATGCGTTCAATCTCGACGACGCGAGCATGAAGAAGGTCGTCGATGCGAATGGGAAGACGGCTAGTGAGAATGCCGGGCGCGGAATCCCCCGTGGTGGCAGAAGTCTTCGGAGCGTCGGCACGTTGTTTGGACATAAGGGCAGGTTAGCCAAATTCATTAACGGCGGAAAGCCGGTTCAGGAAGACTACGGGTGGGGTGAAGGACTCAGAAACACCGGTTCGACCTTCTCGACCAGCCAAACGTGCTCATTTGCTCGCCGGAACGAAGCCCCGGCGGCGCTCGCCTGGGCGGCGTCAATGACCAAGATGGCACTGCCTCCCTTGGCGGCCGCGACACGAACGGCGTAATCGCGGTCGGACGTCAAATGGACGAATTGTCTGCCGAGCGGGTTCAGTCCCTGCTGGTGTATGAGGGGCAGGGCCTCGTCCGTGGTGCCGTGAAAAAGTAATTTCGGCGGCTCTTCTTGGGCAGGCAAGCTACCAAGCTCAAAGCTATGCCCATACGTGGCCCGAATGCGACCGTCGGGGAAGTCGAAGCGACCCTCGCCGAAAGTACGGACCACTCGTTCGACCTCAGCGGATTCCAGTAGTGCCCACGCGTAGCGGTCGAAGCGAAGCCCGGTCACAAGATCATCGAACGCGACGTAGCCCTCGGCATCGAGTTCGAGTCCATACTTCCACGGGTCATGACGAAGGGCATGGATGATAGTCCGAAAAAGTTTCTCCTCGCTCACGATTTTTCTCCGTGGACACTTGGTTTTTGTACGGAGGCGCGAACGAGGACGAGCACACTCTCGCGGACCTGGGGAGCGAGTGCGGCCCAAGACTTCGAAACTTCGATGAGGTCAGCCCCGCCGAGAACTGCTAGAATGGTGTCAGAGAATGACCCTCGGCGACCCTGGATGACGCCGCATTGCAGCGCATTTGCAGCGCAGCACCTTCGACGTAAACCCGATTCGGATATGACTTTGGGCGTTACGTCATTAGTGTCCAAAGGTTCAATTCCCGGCGCCTCCACTATCGGCCACTTGCGAAATCATCGCAAGTGGCTTTTTTCGTTGCGTTTAGGTTGATTCGGTTTTTTCCAACAGGCCAAGCGTCGAACGGTTCAACAAGGGGCCGATGAAGCTTGGAGGTGAATGCCTGAAGGCTTTCGTGGTCGGCACGGGCTACCAAAATAGGGGATTCCAAGGGACTGAGATCATCGTGAAGAAAAACAGGACGAAATTCTTCCGCGGCACTATCCGTCGACTGCGCAGCGAAGGCGGTGGCTGCGCGAGAACCATTTGTGATGGTGCAAGGGAATGAGATAAAATCGACATCATCCCATCCTCAGAAGAAGATTGAGGGAATTATTGACCGGTTGTTCGCGATCGTATCGATGGGCCCCAACGAGCCGCTGCCAGATAGAGGCACGACATGAATCCGACCAGCGCTGAACTGGTGGAAGCCGTTCGCAAGCGATTTGCCAAGGTCGCCCGCATTCCGGACAACGAGACGAAATTCCCGGTAGGTCCCGCCAGCGCCAAGAAGCTTGGCTACGACCCAAACGAGATCGACTCCCTCCCTCCATCGGCGACCGACTCATTTTGCGGCGTCGGAAACCCTCTGCAACTTGGCGCAGTCTGGCCCGGGCAAATCGTGCTGGACCTCGGCAGCGGTGCTGGGTTGGACAGCCTGCTCGCCGCCCGCAGGGTCGGGCCGACCGGGAGAGTAATCGGCGTCGATCTCTGCGTGGAAATGATCACCAAGGCCCGGACCAATGCCGAGCGGGTATGCCTGAAGAACGTCGATTTCGTCCATGCCCGGATCGAGGAGTTGCCTCTGGAAAACGGGTCGGTGGACGTGGTGATCTCCAACGGCGTCTTCAACCTCTGCCCCGACAAGCCGAAGGTTCTCGCCGAGGTAATTCGGGTGCTCCGTCCCGGTGGGCGGCTTCAGATGGCAGACATCGTGCTCGAAGAAGGGGTGACGCCCGAGGAAGTGGCCCGAGCGGGTTGCTGGTCGGACTGAATCGCCGGGGCTATTTGGGAGCGGTCGCTCCTCCACATGTTGGCCAAGGCCGGGTTCGTTGGTGGCACCATGCACGGCTGGACCGGCTACCGCACGTCGAAGTTCACTCAGGGGGCATTGATCACTGCCCAACAACCTGCGTGCGAACAACCGCAACCCACACACCGCCGTTAGGGCTGACCTACCAGCCCTTCGAAGCGCCGTTTGACCAGCACGAGGGAGGGAATTGTGAAGGTTTCGAGCGGCGAAGCGGCGTTCGAGGACGCCGAGAAGGCCGACTTTCGAGTGGGCCGATTGTGCCGAGCCGTCAAAGTGCAGCCGATCCCTGAGGGGCGGTACGCGACCCACCTCCTCATGACCGACTTTGGACCTGCCCTCGGCATCCGGAAGTCGCTGGCGAAGCTCACGCCAAACGACGAAGGGATTGAATGTGTCGGTCAGCAGGTGCTTGCTTTGGCAAACAGCCGCCCGAAGTGCTGACGCTTGGACTGTCAGACGAGCAGCACCAGGCAGGCCTCGTTCGGCCTGAAATTGAAGGTCCCCTGCGCGACACGGTCTACTGGACCATGGAGAGCGTTTCTGCCGCCGACTTTATTTCTCACCATGTGTATGCGGGTCGCTGCAAAGGCGGTCCACATGAGGAAGGACAACAAACCCTTCACCGGCTCGCACAAAGATCGGTTCAGCCAGGTCCACCCAACCGAAATCGCCCACCATCGCCGTGCGGATTAGGTCGAGCCGTTCGCCGGTTGTTGGATCGAGCCGATAGACGGAAACCCGCTGCCCGGCCTCGACGCCTTCAAGATGGAAACGGGAAATCATCCGGTCATCGCTGAAGCGGAAGGTGAAGTGCGGTTCATGGTACAGCGGGATCATCGTTGGGTTTCCTCGTCGGCCATCCCATCTTTCTGACATTTCTCTGGTAGCATAAGTACGGCTTCCTCACATTCCGGAAAACGGTCGGTAGCGGGCGACATCTGCACCCGCACGACCACAAACCCGCACTTTTGGAGCACCCGCAGCGATGCGCCGTTGCTAATCGCCACATGTGCGTACAGCGGACGGGGCGTGACTTCGTTGAGGAGAAGTTCCAAGGCTCTGGAGGCGATGCCTTTCCCCCAGTGGTGCCGCCAGACCCAGTACCCGACGTGGGCTTTGCCCTCATGCGTGAAGCACGAAACGGTCCCAACCAAATCCTCGCCCAGAAGAATCGCCATTGCCGTCACGCTGGGGTCTCCCAGGATATTCGCCCAGTGAGCAGCAAACGCTTCAGCACTCCGAGGGATTGTCACCGCCAACCGGTTCGACTCCGGATCTAATTGCATCTCGTAAATCTGGGGCAGGTCGTCTTGCTCCACCTTGCGAAGTCTGACCGAATGCACTTTTGTTCGCTCAGGCATTTGATCCTCTTGATCGAAGTGTCGCTCAACGACTCGGCAGCATGACGGCACGAGTGCGAGGGCCTATTTCCGTTTCGATCACGATAGCCAGTCCCGAGCCTTCGGCTTCCAGTTGAACCAGCAATTCGCCTTTCGGTGACCAGATCGAACTCATTCCAGCGGATCGCAGGCCCCCGGACGGACAACCGAAGTTCGCCAGGGCAGTCATCATGCGGTGTTGGACAGCATATTGGTTCAACCTCTCGACCTCGCCGTTGAAATCCGAGGGGATAACAAACATGCTGGCAAGGTAACAATCCGCGCCACGTTGGGCCGCTCGTTCCGCATGGGCCGGATTGCCGATGTCGGCACAGACTGCGACCGCTGTGGTGTGTCCGTTGAAATGCAGGAGTGGATTCCGGTCGCCAGACTGAAAGACCGTCGCCTCGGCAGGGGGAACCGTTCCGTCGCAGCTATCGCAAATCGCAGCAGGTGGAAACGCTCCCATACGATGTTTGGTGTAAAGCAACGTCGTTCGATCTGGGCACAGAAGGAACGCTCCGATGTGCAGCGACAAACCGAGCCGAACAGGTGCGCCAACAATCAACGTGATACCACGACTCGATGCCAGATCAGTCAGTGGAGTGAGACGGTCATCGGTTTCCGAAAATGCCAACCTGCCTGCCATCGCCAACTCGTACCCAGTTAGTGACAGTTCTGGGAAGGCAACGATTTTCGCTCCTTCGTCACCAGCCAACTGGGCCAAGCGAAGGTGTTCGCCAAGATTTGCGTCCAGATCGCCCGCGATGGGACAAGTTTGTGCGACGGCGATGGAACGAAATACTGTCATCGTTCGCGGCTCCGAAAATTCCCGCTGGCCTGATTCAACGTCCCAATTCCCAGGGGTATTCCATCTGTTTTGCCGTTTTCGCAGCGATGTCGTTGCCTAGCAGCTTGGCAACCACGTGCAGGCTCATGTCGATTCCCGCGGCAATGCCTGCCGAGCATACGACACGGCCATTGTCGACAAAGCGACGATCGGCGTGAATGACCGTGTTCGGCGCGGTTTGGCGAAGTAGGTCGATGGCTCCGTGGTGTGTGGTCGCCTCCAGACCTTCCAGCAGACCCGCCTTCGCAAGCAGCAGTGAGCCCGTGCAGACGGACAACACGAGTTCAGCAGTTACGCCGACCTGCTTGATCCATTCCATCAGGACTGAGTTGCTCATCTCCTTCCGAGTCCCCTGCCCACCTGGAACGAGCAGAATCTCGGCACTTGCCACATCCGCGATCGGGCGATGCGGATTGACGCTCAATCCGCCGCGGGTGAGGATCGGCCCCGCTTTTTCCGCTACCGTGACGACGGAGAACGCAGGCGAATCGGTGAAGCGATTCGCCACCGAGAATACCTCGAAGGGCCCGCAGAAATCGAGCACTTCGATTTCGTCAAACAACAAAATCGCCAATGTCCGGGTTGTCATGGTTGACTCGCTCTCGGTAAAGGACCAAATTCTAGTTGCTGGCGCATCAGGGCCGCGATCGTCGTGGAGTTCTCGTCGCCTCGTCCCGCCAGCGCCCGGACAACCTTCTCTCGCCGCTCGAGCGGGTGGTTTTGGCTCAGTTTGTATTTCCCCTCAAGCCGTTCGATCTCAAAGCGGAAGCCAACGATCTGCATCAAAAGCCGATCGACGAAGGTGTCATGCTCGCCCAGCGTCCAAGGACGGGGCATCGACCGCTCGTAGACCTCGACGGAATTCCGCACAATGTCAAGCAGGCCTTCTTGATCCTCTACAAGCTGGACCTTCCCGTAGGCGTGAACGGCAACATAGTTCCACGTCGGGACCACATTCTCGGCCTCGTACCACGACGGAGAGACGTAGACGTGAGGCCCGGAAAAGACAGCCAAGACTTGTTGGCCCACGATCTGCTGCCACTGCGGGTTTGCACGTGCGACGTGCCCAAGCAGCGTGCCGAATTGCCCCGAAGTTCGGTCGAGCAAGAGAGGCAAGTGGGTAGCAAACGGGGAACCGGCGTGCTGCGAGACGAGTAGGCCGAAGCTGTGACGCTCGATGAACGCGTGAAGGGTGGAAAGGTCCTCCTCAACGAATGCCGGGGGGATGTACATCGAAACACACCTCAGGGAAGCACCGGTTCACGAATCAATTCAGTCAGACACGGTGGCGGGCTTGAGGGTTCGTGGGGCCATGTTCGGCCTGCCCATCGCCGCCAACGGCAGGACCCGCAGTCCGAACTTGCAAGGCGGGGTTTGCGCCGTCCAATGTCGAACCGCCTTCCTGTCGAGAAAAAGCCCGGAATTGCCAATATTGTAAGGTTTTCGCCCCGAGTCGTCGGAAAAGCTCTTGCGTACACCTCGCCTTCCAGATTCCCGTGAGACCATGTTATGAAAAGCGAGCGGTCCGCCTTGAAGACATACCGACCCGCCTCGTTCATTTCGGCATGGGGCGCCCACGAGTTGTACAATCTCAGTACCGGAACGGGCAAGTGCAGCGTACTTCCGGGCCCTGATGGAGCAGATCAGCAAACGAACCAAGGACAAACGGCGGTTTTTCTTCGCCGCCCTTGAGGAGCACCGATGCGTTACGACTATACCGCAATCCCGGACGCAGAAATTCCCGTCGCCGCCGAGCCGATGTTCCAGCATCTCGTCACGACCTACGTGAGCGAATGCAACAAGACGGCCAGCATGTGGAAAGCCGTGCCCGACGCCTGCCTTGACTTCAGTCCCACGAGGGAACGAACTCCATCCGTACGATCTTTCGGCACCAGCTTCTTTCTGAGCGACGTTTCTTCGGGCAGTTCGTCGGGACGAAGGAACCAGCCGTGGAGGCATTGCTTCCACCCGGCGATAGGCCCAGCGTCGAGGCGTACCTTGAGAAGTACGTTTGGCTGTGCAAACTGCGGTTGCCACAGTTCGCCGTGGGAACGACCTCGTGGTGGCTGGAGCCCAGGCCGTTTTTCGGCGGCGAGGTGCGAGAGCGAATCTGGGTGTTCTGGCGACGGGTCTTGCACACCTGCCATCATCGGACGCAGGTGCAAACCTGGCTCCGGCTGGCAGGCCAGCATGTCCCAGCGATTTACGGGCCTTCCGGGGATGTGAAATGGGATGAAGCCGACCCGACCTATTCTCTGGAGTCGGCCAAGCGGGGTGGCTAGTCGGCTGAATTCCGAACTGCCAAATTGTCCTGTCGAGGGGACGGATCGTACCGCTGGCCAGTAAATACCGCCGCAGACAAACTAACAAGCTTCTTCGACATGTTCAGCCAGGCGGAACGGTCACTGGAAAAAACACGGGGCGGTATGGGAATCGGGTTGACACTGGGAAAGCGATTGACGGAGATGCACGGCGGACCCGTCGAGGTTAGGAGCGGGGGACCGGGCAAACGTTTCGAATTCGTTGTGCTCCTGCCCTCGGGAACGAATACAGATGCCCCCCGAAACCCCGCATGATTCCGCTCGATCAATCAGCATCAGAAGGGGCTTCGAAAAGCTTCAACCGATCGATTGCACTGCAAGGTTGAGCATTCGCAAGAACGCCGTCGTAGCGTCCGGCGCACACGCACCGACAATATCCGACGTATCATCACGTTTCATTTTTTAAATTCTTCAGAATGATCATTGCTCCGTAACTATCCGAAGTTCACTTTACCGATCGCCGATTACCAACCTTGAGCTTCCACGGACCAAGATTTGCATGGATTGGGAATGCCCCTTTGATTTTTCCCAAGGAGAAGCCATGACGGCAGCCCTTCAGACGGAATCCGATGTCGAGCGAATCAGCGCCAGTGAAATGAAAAGTCGCTTCGATTCGCATGAAGCGATCACCATCCTGGATGCACGTTCACCCAACGCTTGGGCGGAAAGTGATGTGCATATTGTCGGTGATACAAGGATCAATCCTGGCCATTTCGTTCCAGAACCCGCTTGGCCTAAAACCCAGCTCACGGTTGTCTACTGTACCTGACCCGATGAAGCGACCAGCGCCCGTGTGGTGCAGCGCCTTCGTGAAACTGGCTACACCAAAGCGTACGCCTTAACAGGCGGTTTAGACGCGTGGCAAGACGTGGGTGGAACCACGGAAGGCAAATAACAGGCACTTCAACCATCAATCCTTGGCAACGAACTTCTCGCGCGTTCCTCCAAAAGAACCGCGCGAGAGGTGCACGCGATGTCGTTTCTCCGTAATCGGGCGGAGATGTCCATACGGACACGCCCTTCGCCAACTTTTTGCCTAAAGAGGGAAGACCCATGAAGCAAACTTCGGTGGCCGAAATGGATTCTCCTGCATCCGTGCCCGAAACGAAGCTCTTAACGCTGACCGTGAACGGAGCGCGAAAGGAATTGGCCGTTCAGCCTTGGACGACGTTGCTCGACCTTTTACGCGAAACACTCAATTTGACAGGGACGAAAAAAGGGTGCGACCATGGACAATGCGGAGCCTGCACGGTCCTTGTGGACGGCACACGCATTAACTCCTGCATGACATTCGCGGTGATGAAGGAGGGTGCCAACGTCACCACGGTCGAAGGATTGACTAGCGGTGACGCTCTTGACCCTTTGCAACAAGCCTTTATCGATCAAGATGCATTTCAATGTGGCTACTGCACGCCGGGCCAAATCTGTTCCGCGGTTGGATTGCTTCGCGAAGGAAAAGCCAATACCACGGATGAGATTCGCGAACTCATGAGTGGAAATATCTGCCGGTGTGGCGCGTATTCCAACATTGTCTCCGCCATTGAGCAGACAATCCGAAACGGCGGAACAAAGTCTGCCCTCCTTCCGAACGATCCTACTCCAGTCCGTTCCTGACCGAGAATAAACCTCACCCGAAGTTTGACCTCCAAGCGGCACGGCGATCCGCGATTTTTACCGTCGTGAGCGTTGCCAAGAAAGGCGAATGATCCGTGAATGCTTTCACTTACCTCCGAGCCGAAGACCTTCGAACCGCGCTTCAGGAAGTGGCCGGCAACGGTCATGCAAAATTCATCGCGGGCGGGACGAACCTTATTGATTTGATGAAGGAAAACGTCGAAAGGCCAAGCCGACTGATCGACATCAACCGCCTGGCCCTCACGCGAATTCAGCCCAATGCCGGCGGTGGAATTACGATTGGCGCCCTCGTCACGAACACGAACCTTGCCTATCACGAGATCATCGAGCAACGCTACCCTTTGGTGTCGAAGGCGATTCTTTCCGGAGCTTCGCCCCAACTTCGAAACATGGCCACGACGGGTGGAAACTTACTGCAGCGGACTCGGTGTGTCTATTTTTATGACACAGCCACCCCTTGTAACAAACGCGAGCCAGGAACCGGGTGTGCCGCCCTTCATGGTATCAACAAAAACCATGCGATTTTAGGAACCAGTGAGCACTGCATCGCTACCCATCCTTCCGATATGTGCGTCGCCTTCGCTGCCCTTGAAGCGGTGGTCCAGGTTACTGGGCCCAATGGCGACCGAGCGATTCCCTTTGCCGACTTCCACCGCTTACCGGAAGACTCGCCTCACCTCGATACGAACTTACGACCTGACGAAATCATCACGTCGGTCGACCTACCCGCGAACGGCTTCGCCGAGCACCACAGTTATTTAAAAATTCGCGAACGCACTTCCTACGCCTTCGCCCTGGTGTCTGTCGCCGCTGCTTTAGAGCTGGACGGTGACACGATTCGAGAAGCCAGACTCACGCTCGGGGGCGTGGCGCACAAGCCCTGGCGCGATCCGACGGCTGAGCGATTGTTACAAGGCCAACCTGCGACAAAAGAAAATTTCCGCAGAGCTGCGGAAGTTTTATTACACGGGGCTCGCGGGTTTGGCCAAAACGATTTTAAGATTGAATTAGCGAAACGCGCGGTCGTTCGAGCGCTCCGTCAAGCTGCCTACCAGACAGATTACCACTTCTTTCAGACAGTTCAGCATGGCCCAACTCGAGCCAACGCGGCGGATCAAGGAGAGAACGCATGAGCACAGCATTCATTGGTAAACCGACAAGCCGCGTTGATGGGCGGGCGAAAGTGACAGGTCGCGCGAAATACGCCGCGGAATATCACGTTCAAAATCTCGCTTATGGCTGGGTCATTTCCAGTTCCGTTGCCCGCGGAAAGATCGCAAGGATCGACACAACCTCCGCCCGGTCGCTTCCAGGCGTGTTGGAAGTGTTTTCCCACGAAAACAACCCAGGACTTGCCTGGTTTGGCGGCAATGCCTGGTTCGATTCTAGTTACCGCGACGAAGTAGCTCCGCCAGGTTCGCCGTTCCGTCCTTTTCACGACGCAAACATCCAATTCAGCACCCAGCCCGTGGCCTTGGTCGTGGCTGACAGCCTGGGGTTGGCCCGCCACGCCGCTTCCCTGGTGAAGGTCGAATACGAGACAACCAACCATGAAACCAATTTGATGGAGCAATTGAAACGTGCCTATGATCCACCGCCCAGGAATGGTATGCCCAGGGTGCCCTCGCCGCGTGGCTATGCCGATGCCGCACTTAGGCGAGCGGCGGTCCAGGTGAATTCGGAGTATCACGTACCCGTCGAACATCACAACCCCATGGAATGTTTCGCGACGACGGCCGTTTGGGAAGGAGACGGCAAACTGACCGTCTATGACAAAACGCAAGGCTGTCAGAACGTGCAAAACTACCTGTGCAATGTTTTTCGCCTTTCCAAGGAAAACCTGCGTGTTCTTTCTCCCTACGTCGGCGGAGCGTTTGGCTCGGGGTTGCGGCCTCAGTATCAAGTGTTCCTCGCCGTCCTCGCGGCGCTCGCGCTGAAACGACCGGTTCGTGTGACATTGACGCGCCAACAAATGTTCAGCTTCGGTCACCGCCCCGCGACCTGGCAACGTGTTGCGCTAGGTGCGGCGCTCGATGGCACCCTCGAAGCCTTACTCCACGAAGCCATCGGTGAAACGTCGCGATTCGAAGACTACAGCGAAACCGTGGTGAACTGGTCAGGCCTGCTCTACCAGTGTGACAACGTTCAACTCAGCCACAAAGTCGTCCCACTCGACTTTCACACCCCTACCGACATGCGCGCGCCCGGAGCTGTCTGGGGTGTGTTCGCGCTGGAGTGCGCCATGGATGAACTTGCTGTCAAACTTGGCGTCGATCCCGTTGAACTCAGGCTCAAGAATTATGCGGACAATGATCAAAACGAAAATCTACCGTTCTCCAGCAAGGAGTTACGGGAATGTTATCGACAGGGTGCGGAACGGTTTGGCTGGTCGCGACGAGGTCCCAAAACAGCATCGATGCGGGCTGGGAACGACCGGATTGGATGGGGCATGGCGACAGGTTGCTGGGCGGCCGAGCAGCAAAATGCGTCCGCGAAAGCCGAGCTTACTTGGGATGGGAAACTGACCGTTTCAAGCGCGACAGCCGACATCGGTACCGGCACTTACACCATCATGACGCAAATCGCTGCGGAAATGCTCGGCCTTCCCCTGGAAGACGTCACCTTCAAGCTCGGCGACTCCTCGTTGCCTACATCCCCGGTGGAAGGTGGTTCCTGGACCGCATCGACCATTGGGTCGGCCGTCAAGTCGGCTTGTGACCAATTACGCGGCAAGCTCTTCCACCTGGCGCAAACGATGGATGGATCGCCCTTGACAGGTGTGAGAATGATTGACGTTACATTCTCCGATGGACGTATCTTGCTGAATCGTGATTCGTCGCATTCCGTCGCACTTGCCGAAGTCATGCGGCATGCGAAGGTTCATGCCCTGGAGGAAGAAGCAACAGGGCAACCCGCAGCGAATCAGTCAAAATTCGCTCGGTACTCTCATTCGGCAACTTTCGCCGAAGTCATGGTCGACGAGGATTTCGGCACCGTGCGTGTGACCCGCGTGGTCACGGCGGTGGCCGCGGGACGGATCTTGAATCCGAAAACGGCGCGGAGTCAGGTTCTCGGTGGCATTGTTTGGGGTATCGGTTCAGCACTCGAGGAAGAGTCGGTCATCGACCATCATTATGGGCGTTTCATGAACCACAGCCTTGCCGAGTACCATGTTCCCGTGAATGCGGACATTCACGACATTGAGGTGATCTTCGTCGCAGAACAAGACGATGTGGTCAATCCGTTGGGCGTGAAAGGGCTGGGAGAAATCGGTATCGTCGGCGTGGCAGCAGCCATCGCCAACGCTGTTCACCACGCAACCGGCAAACGCATCCGTGAACTGCCCATCACGCCTGACAAGCTTTTGTGAAAAACCTGACATCGCACGAGCATCCTGTACCCCGCATCTGGACAAGACGTTTTCCGCTGCGTGGGTACAGCATCGTGCAATCTGCCTTGGTCTTCGGTCAGGATGCCAAATCTCGGTTTGGAACCTTAATCACACAGTCATCTCAAAAATCTCGCCCCTGATGGAATTTTGAACCGCCGCGATGGTGGGTTTCGCTTCGCTTTACCCACCCTACGAATTATTACTTGTTTAATTCGATGTCTTTTCTTCAGTCCTAAATCAAAGCGGTACAGTTCCCTTTTCGAATCGAAGGGATGTTTTCCGATCCTCCGCAAACTTTTAGCCCCGAAAGTTTCTCGCCGCCCATTCGCCGCTTGGGTCGGTGGCGTGTATAAGGAACTTTAAGGGCCCGTCGAAACGTTCACGCGAAGCATTCGTGTTCGTTGCGTTGGTTTGGGCCCTGGCGTTCAGGGAAAGATTGAGGAGCCCTTTCTTTTCAAAGGAGACGGACAGGTGGCAACGTTCATCACGACGATCAAATTCACGCAACAGGGTATCAAGGACATCGACCACTCGACCAAGCGGGCCGCGATCTTCAAAACCGAGGCAAAGAAGCTCGGCGCGAAAGTGAAGGAACTTTACTGGACACTGGGCGAGTACGATGGGCTTTTGATTTTGGAGGCACCCGACGACGAAACCGCGACCGCCGTCATTCTGCACCTGGCCATGATGGGCAACGTCCACACCGCGACGAGCCGAGCTTACACCGCTTCGGAAATGGACACCATCGTGGCCAAGGTCCACGGCGGATGATGACGTAGGCGATTTTTGAGATGCCGAACAATTCGCCAAAATGGGTCCCACTTGGCTCGGCCTGCGAGGACTCCCCTAAAAATTTTTGGTGCCGATAGCGTTTCACGCCCAAAATCGCCCAGCTTGTTAACGCAATTCTAAAAAACTTTCGGTCTTAAGATAATCTCCGCTTTTCGTCCTTTTTTTTGGGCTCTTCGCGTCCTTTAGTGGGTAAAAAGTCAGGTGCATTTACCTAATTTACAGC
>WBZS01001303.1_pt1 | contig 15033 bp, 2 predicted proteins | sample 5204201 | NCBI WGS metagenome assembly WBZS01 (sample SAMN12344357, study PRJNA552823) | activated sludge metagenome | biome: Activated sludge suspended growth; feature: Nitrification reactor; material: Wastewater; isolation source: activated sludge from nitrification reactor of wastewater treatment...
TGCATGGCGATCGTCGATGAGGCCGACAGCATACTGATCGACGAGGCGCGGGTGCCGCTGATCCTCTCGCGGCCGGTCGACGCCGGGCAGCAGGCGCAGTATCTCGAGCAATCGCTGCGCATCGCCGGCGGGCTGCGCAAGGGCGTGGAGTTCCACCTGCAGCGCGAGGCGATGGCGGCGACACTCACCGCGGCCGGCTGCGCGCGGCTCGAACGCGAGGCGGCCAGCCTCGGGCCGGTATGGCACAACCGGCTGCACCGCGAAGAGTCGGTGGCCTCGGCGCTGGCCGCGCTGCATCTGTACCGGCGCGACCGCCACTACATGGTGCGCGAGTCCAAGGTGCATATCATCGACGAGACCACCGGGCGCATCGCCGCCGGCCGCGCCTGGTCGCGCGGGTTGCACCAGCTGATCGAACTCAAGGAAGGTCTGGCGCCGACCGCGCCGTTCGAGACCATCGCCCAGATCACGTACCAGCGCTTCTTTCCGCGCTACCTTCGCCTGGGTGGCCTGAGCGGCACGCTGGCCGAATCGCGCACCGAACTGCTGGCGATCTACGGCCTGCCGGTGCGCCGCGTACCGCTGCGCCGCCCGAACCGGCGCAAGGTGCTGCCCGGCCGCCTGTTCGCCGACCGCGCCGGGTTGTGGGAGGCGGTGGCCGACCGCGTGCAGGCGATGGCGCAGAGCGGCCGCCCGGTGTTGGTGGGCACCGATTCGGTGGCCGATTCGGCCTCGCTGTCGCGCCGGCTGAGCGAAGCCGGCCTCGCCCATGCCGTGCTCGATGCGCGCTTCGACCGCGAGGAAGCCGCGATCGTCGCCGCCGCCGGCGCACGCGGCGCGATCACCGTGGCCACCAACATGGCCGGTCGCGGCACCGACATCCAGCTCGGCGCCGGCGTGGCCGAGCAGGGCGGGCTGCACATCCTGTGCTGCCAGGTGAACACCTCGCGGCGCATCGACCGCCAACTGGCCGGCCGCAGTGCCCGGCAGGGCGACCCCGGCAGCGTCGAGACCTGGCTGTCGCTGCAGTCGCCGCTGCTGCGCGCGCGGCTGCCCGAGCGCCTGCTCGCACCGCTGCGCACGCACGCCGCCCGCCTGCCGGGCTGGGTGACGCCGTCGCTGGTCGGCCTGCTGCAGCGGCTGGAAGAACGCCGCCATGTGGCGCAGCGCAAACGCCTGCTCGAATTCGACCGCAATCTGGATCGCCGGCTCTCCTTCGCTCCGCGCCACTGATCCTGCGGCAGCCCGCATTGTCCTGCCCGCGCATGGCGGGAATCGAGGCGCGGTCTGGACGCGCGGGAAAAAAAGGCATCGCCGCGTACCGCATGGAATGGCGGTCTACAGGCAGGCAAGGCTGCGGGCCAGAATCCATGCTGCTCGCCGGGATGGCATGTCTGAAACCATTGTCCGGTGCGGCTTCCAGGGCATGCCAACCTTGCGATTCGTCCTTCCAACGTGGCTGCGCGCCGGCCTTGCCCCGCGCCGGGCAAGGGACCCGGCGCGGGGCGGGCACTGCATCACGTTCGCCGCGCGGTTTGCGGTCAAGTCCGCCCCGGCGCGGCCGATACGTCACAGGCGGTACGTGTGTTCTCGGGAACAATCCCCGGGTCGTCATTGCAGCCGCGCTTTCACCCTCTTATTCGCGTTATCGCTACAACACAGGTCGCTTATGCTCGGACAGATGATGCAGATCGCCCCGGTCGAGATGGCGTGCGTGTGTCGAGCAATCGATGCGGCGCGCCGACCCTGGGCGCGACATCGCTGACCAAGGGGACGAAAACCATGAAACAAGCCATTTCCTGTGCCTTCATTCTCGGACTCACGCTGGCCGGCGCGGCCCGCGCGGCCACGCCGCTGGGCTGCCTGATCGAACCCGACAAGGTGGCCGAAGTCGGCTCGCCGATGGTCGGCGTGATCGAAACCATGAACGTCGAACGCGGCGACCGCGTCGCCAAGGGCCAGCCGATCGCCGTGCTGCGCGCCGATGTCGAGCGCGCGCAGGTGAGCGTCGCGCAGACCAAGGCCGATGCCGACGCCGACGTGCAGGCGGCACAGGCCAGCGTGGAATTCAATCGCCAGCGCGCGGTGCGCGCCGAAGATCTGTTCCAGAAAAAATTCATCTCCCAGCAGGCGCTAGACCAGGCCCGCACCGAAGCCGACATCGCCGACCAGAAACTGGCGCAGGCGCGTGAGCAGCGGCGCATCTGGCAACGCGAACTCGGGCTGGCCTCGGCGCAGCTCTCGCAACGGACCATCCGCAGCCCGATCGACGGCGTGATCGCCGAACGCTATCTGTCGCCGGGCGAGCGGGTCGAAGAGAAGCCGCTGGTGCGGGTGGCGCGCGTCGACCCGCTTAAGGTGCAGGTGGTGGTGCCGACCGCGCAGTACGGCCGCATCGCGGTCGGCGGCAGCGCAACCGTGATGCCGGAACTGCCGGGCGCCGCACCCGCGCAGGCGCGCGTCAGCCTGGTGGACAAGGTGATCGACGCGGCGAGCAACACCTTCCGCGTGCATCTCGAACTGCCCAACCCCGACCTGCGCCTGCCGGCCGGGCTGCGCTGCAAGGTGGATTTCGGCTTCGACACGCCTGCCGTTGCCCGCTCCGCGCGGCCGCTTTCGCCCGCATCGGCGGGCGGCAACCCGGCAGAACAACCGGCCTTGCTCAAGCTGGAAAACCGCCTGCCCGCCCTGCGCCAGACGGCGCTGCCAGTCAGTCGCCCGGTCCCCTAGCCGCCGCATGAAAATCCGCCCGGTCCGCCGCCGCCTGCTGGTCGAAGAACTCGAACCGCGGATTCTCTATTCGGCGGATGCCTTTGCCGGGCTGCTCGATGCCGACCATGGCGGCCTGCAGGCCGAGGTGCGGGTGGTCGCACCGCCGCCCGCGCCGCCCTCGCCGAATGCCGGCAGCGCGCAGGCGAGCAGCGAACAGGTGCGCAGCCACGAACTGGTGTTCATCGACCGCGGCGTCGACGGCTACCAGCAACTGATCGACGATCTGACCGCCGGCAACGACGGCTCGCGCCAGGTCGAAGTCTTCCTGCTCGACACGCAACGCGACGGCATCGCGCAGATCGGCGAAGTGCTGGCCCGGCGCCATGACATCGGTGCGGTGCACATCGTCTCGCACGGCGCCGACGGGCGCGTCTCGCTCGGCAGCGGCGCGCTCGATTTCGATACCCTGCGCAAGCAGGCCGGCCAGATCAAGGCCTGGGGCGATGCACTGGATGAGAACGCCGACCTGTTGATCTACGGCTGCGACGTGGCCGCCGGAGCCGACGGCCAGGCAATGCTCAAAGCATTATCCCGCCTGACCGGGGCGGATGTGGCCGCCAGCGACGATCTCACCGGACAAGCCGCACTCGGCGGCGATTGGGATCTCGAATACGACATCGGCCGAATCGACACGGCGATCGTCGTGAACAAATCGGCCGAACAAACCTGGAACGGCCTGCTGGCCGCCAACACGGCGCCGACCTTTACGCTCGGCGACGGCATGCTCACCACCGACTTCGGCCTCGCCGACGACTTCGCTTATTCCACGGCCGTGCAGTCCGACGGCAAAATCGTCGTCGCGGGCATGGCCTCGGTCAGTGGCAGTTCGTACGACTTTGCCCTGACGCGCTACAACGCCGACGGCACGCTCGATACGAGCTTCGGCACCGGCGGCAAGGTGACCACCGCGATGAGCACGAGCGCCGACGAGGCGATGGGCCTTGCCATCCAGTCTGACGGCAAGATCGTCATCGGCGGTTATGCCTCGGTCAGTGGAACAGATCAGTTTGCGCTCGCGCGTTACAACAGCAATGGCACGCTCGACACGACCTTCGACACCGACGGCAAGGTGACGACCGCGGTTACGGCCTGGGGGTCGCGCATCAACGATATCGCGATTCAGTCCGACGGGAAAATTGTCGCCGGCGGTTACGCGAACAACGGCACCAAGAACGTGGTTGCGCTCGCACGCTACAACACCAATGGCTCGTTGGACACGACCTTCGACACCGACGGCAAAGTCACGACGCTGATCGGTACGGGGGCGGACGTAGCGAATGCGCTCGCCGTGCAGTCAGACGGCAAGATCGTGGTCGCCGGCTACAGTAACAACGGCAGCAACGACGATTTCGCGGTGCTGCGCTACACCAGCGGCGGGGCACTGGATAGCAGCTTCGACACGGACGGGATAGTCACCACGGCCATCGGCGCTGGTCTGGACCGCGTATTGGGGCTGGCGCTGCAGTCCGACGGCAAGGTGGTCGTTTCGGGCTACAGCCACAACGGGACCAACAACGAGTGGGCTGTCGCACGCTACACGACGGCCGGCGCGCTGGACACGACGTTCGATAGCGATGGCAAGGCGGCTGTGCCGTTCGGCGCCCAAAACGGGGGTGCCTATGCCGTTGCAATCCAGTCCGACGGCAAGATCGTGCTTGCCGGAGATACGCAAATTTCCGGCGCGAATTCGGACTTCGCGGTCGCGCGCCTGAATACTACAGGTGCCCTCGATACCAGTTTCGACACCGACGGCAAAGCCACTGCCGCCATCACCAATTCTTACGATACTCCGTATGGAATGGCATTGCAGTCCGACGGCAGTATCGTTGTCTCCGGCGCAAGCCGCACCGGAACCTACTATGACTTCGGGCTCGCCCGCTTCCTGAGCAACGGCAGCCTGGACCCGAGCTTCGATTCGGTGGTGACCAACACGCTCAACAACGCGCCTAACTACACCGAGAACGGCAGCGCGGTGGTGTTGGACAACAATGTTCAGATCTACGACGCCCAACTGTCGCCCACCAACTTCAGCGGCGCCACGCTCACGCTGGCCAGGAACGGCGGGGCCAACAGCCAGGACGTGTTCAGCGCCAGCGGCACGCTCTCCGCGCTCACGCAGGGCGGCAACCTGACGGTCGGCGGCACCACCATCGGCACCGTCACCACCAACAGCGGCGGCACGCTGCTGCTCACCTTCAGCAACAGCGCCACCAACGCGCTGGTGAACTCGGCGCTGCAGCAGATCGCGTACAGCAACAGCAATGACACGCCGCCGATAAGCGCGCAGATCAACTGGACGTTCAATGACGGCAACAGCGGCGCGCAGGGCACGGGTGGGGCACTCAGCGCGAGCGGCAGCACGACGGTGACGATCACCGCAGTCAGCGACGCGCCGGTCAACACGGTTCCGGGTGCACAAAGCACGAACGAAGACACGGCCAAGGTGTTCTCGGTGGCCAACGGCAATGCGATCTCGATCGCCGACGTGGACGCCGGCGGCGCAAACACCGAAGTCACGCTCAGCGTCACCAACGGCACGCTCACCCTTGCCGGCACCGCCGGGCTGACCTTCGTCACGGGCGACGGCACCGCCGACGCGACAATGACCTTCCGCGGCACCATCACTGCCATCAACACCGCGCTCGACGGTCTCATCTACGCGCCGACAGCCAACTACAACGGCGCCGCCTCGCTCACCCTCACCACCACCGATTCGACGCTGCTCGGCCTGAACATCGATGCGACGCTCAAGGGTCGCTACGCCTTCGAGAACACCGGCGCCCTGGGCACCGACACCAGCCCGGCCGCCGGCTACCCGGGCACGGTGACCGGGGTCACCGCGGTGAATGACGGCACGCGCGGTAATGTCGCCAGTTTCAACGGCAGCAGCAATATCCGTATGACGGGCCATTTCGGCAACCCGGTCGATGTGACGGTTGCCGCCTGGGTGAATCTCACCGCCGCAGATACAAACGGTGCCGACGTGCTGAACCTGGGCGACGGCGTCACGCTACGCCTGGACGCCACCGGCTATATGCGAGCGTATTTCTACAACGGCACCAACTGGAACAACCAGTTGAGCTGGGCCGGCAACCTCGCCGGAACCGGCTGGCACCATGTGGCCTATACCGTCAGCGATACCGGCAACGTCCATACGCTTTACCTGGACGGTGTCGCGGGATCGAGCGTCGCGATTACCGATTCGATCAGCTACGCCTACGCTGCAGACAGCTACATCGGCAAACAGGCTAGCGGCGCCACGACATACGACTTCACGGGCAGGATTGATGAGGCGCGGGTCTACAGTCGCGCGCTCACGGCAACAGAAATCGCCGCCTTGGCGATCGACCGAAACCTGACCGACACCGACACGGTGGCGATCACCGTCACGGCGGTGAACGACCAGCCGGCCTTCACCGGCTTGGACGGTGCGCCGACCTACACCGAGAACGGCGCCGCGGTGGTGCTGGACTCGAACGCCACCATCGCCGATGCCGAGCTGACCGCCGCCAACAACTTCAGCGGCGCCACGCTCACGCTGACGAGGAACGGCGGGGCCAACAGCCAGGACGTGTTCAGCGCCAGCGGCACGCTCAGCGCGCTCACGCAGGGCGGCAACCTGACGGTCGGCGGCACGACAATTGGCACCGTCACCACCAACAACGCCGGCACGCTGCTGCTCACCTTCAACGCCAGCGCCACCAACGCGCTGGTCAACTCGGCGATGCAGAAGATCGCCTACAGCAACTCGAGCGACACGCCGCCGGCCAGTGCGCAGATCAACTGGACGTTCAGCGACGGTAACTCCGGCGCGCAGGGCACGGGCGGGGCGCTGAGCGCCACCGGCAGCACCACGGTCAGCATCACCGCCGCCAACGACCAGCCCGTCTTCAGCAACCTTAACGGCACGCCGGCCTACACCGAGAACGGCACCGCGGTGGTTCTCGATGCCGATGTCACGATCGCTGACGCCGAACTGACCGCCGCCAACAACTTCAGCGGCGCAACGCTAACGCTGGCCAGGAACGGCGGCGCCAACAGCCAGGACGTGTTCAGCGCCAGCGGCACGCTCAGCGCGCTCACGCAGGGCGGCAACCTGACGGTCGGCGGCACCACCATCGGCACCGTCACCACCAACAGCGCCGGCACGCTGCTGCTGACCTTCAACGCCAGCGCCACCAACGCGCTGGTGAACTCGGCGATGCAGAAGATCGCCTACAGCAACTCGAGCGACACGCCGCCGGCCAGCGCGCAGATCAACTGGACCTTCAGCGACGGCAACAGCGGCGCGCAGGGCACGGGCGGGGCGCTGAGCGCCACCGGCAGCACCACGGTCAGCATCACCGCCACCAACGACCAGCCCGTCTTCAGCAACCTCAACGGGACGCCGGCCTACACCGAGAACGGCACCGCGGTGGTGCTCGATGCCGATGTCACGATCGCTGACGCCGAACTGACCGCCGCCAACAACTTCAGCGGCGCCACGCTCACGCTGACGAGGAACGGCGGCGCCAACAGCCAGGATGTGTTCAGCGCCAGCGGCACGCTCTCCGCGCTCACGCAGGGTGGCAACCTGACGGTGGGCGGCACCACCATCGGCACCGTCACCACCAACAGCGGCGGCACGCTGCTGCTGACCTTCAACGCCAGCGCCACCAATGCGCTAGTGAACTCGGCGATGCAGCAGATCGGCTACGCCAACAGCAGCGACACGCCGCCAGCATCGGTGCAGATCAACTGGACCTTCAATGACGGCAACGCCGGCAGCCAGGGCACGGGCGGGGCGCTGAGCGCCACCGGCAGCACCACGGTCAGCATCACCGCCACCAACGACCAGCCCGTCTTCAGCAACCTCAACGGCACGCCGGCCTACACCGAGGGCGGCGCGGCCGTGGTGCTGGACTCGAACGTCACTATCGCCGATGCCGAGCTGAGTGCCGCCAACAACTTCAACGGCGCCACCCTCACGCTGGCGAGGAACGGCGGCGCAAACAGCCAGGACGTGTTCAGCGCCAGCGGCACGCTCTCCACGCTGACGCAGGGCGGCAACCTCACGGTCGGCGGCACCACCATCGGCACCGTCACCACCAACAGCGCCGGCACGCTGCTGCTCACCTTCAACGCCAGCGCCACCAACGCGCTGGTCAACTCGGCGCTGCAGCAGATCGCCTACAGCAATTCGAGCGACACGCCGCCGGCCAGCGCCCAGATCAACTGGACCTTCAGCGATGGCAACAGCGGCAGCCAGGGCACGGGCGGCGCGCTGAGCGCCACCGGCAGCACCACGGTCAGCATCACGGCGGTCAACGATGCGCCGGTACTCAGTGTCTCCGGTAGCGGCGCGGTCGTCGCCGGTCAGGCCTATACCCTGAATCTGTCCGCAACCGATGCCGATGGCGTGACCATCACGTCCTGGACTATCAACTGGGGCGACGGCCAGATTGTGACTGTTGCCGGGAATCCGTCGTCGGTCACGCATACCTATGCCGAACCGCTGGGGGGAATGAGCTTCAACATCACCGTCGCCGCCACGGACGCCGATGGCACCTGGTTCAGCAACCGGCTCTACGTTCCCTCCTGGGCCGGAACCGATGACGTTCACATCTATCAGGGTCAGTCCGGCACTTTCATCGGGACCATGGCCCCCCTTAGCGACGGTCTGAACGATCACATCGAGGTAATCCAGGGCACCAACGGCAACCTGTACGTCTCCTCGGAGCAGAGCGACAGCGTGCTGGAGTACACCACGGCCGGGGCGCTGGTGCGCACGTTCGTGGCGGCCGGATCGGGGGGGCTGAATGGATCGGCCGGCATGGCGTTCGGGCCGGACGGCAACCTGTACGTATCGAGTTACCAAAGCAACCAGGTGCTGCGCTACAACGGCTCGACCGGAGCGTTCCTTGGGGTCGTGGTGGCGGCCGGGACAGACGGGTTCGGGGTACCTCTGGGCCTGAATTTCGGCCCCGACGGCATGCTGTACGTGACCAGCCGTTCCAACAACAGCATCATGCGCTTCGACGCGTACACGGGCACCCACGACACCGGCTTTTCCTCCAGCACGCTCGGGAGCCTGGAGGACTTCACCTTCGGGCCTGACGGGAACCTCTACGTTGCCGACGGCAATCGCATCGTGCGCCTGAACGGCAGCACCGGTGCGCTGATCGATACGTTCGTGGCCGCAGGGGCGGGCGGATTGTCGTATGCCGCCGGCCTGACTTTCGGACCCGACGGCAGGCTGTATGTCGCGGACCAGAACGCCGATGCCATCCGGATCTACCACGGGACCACCGGCGCTTCGCTTGGAGACTACGTGGCCGCGGGCGGCGGCGGGCTCAACAGTCCCGCTTACATCACCTTCGCGGCCAGCCATCAGGTGGCAGTCGCGCAAACGGCGAACGACCAGCCGGCGTTCAGTGGACTGGACGGCGCACCGACCTACACCGAGAACGGCACGTCGGTGGTGCTGGACTCGAACGTCACCATCGCCGATGCCGAACTGACCGCCGCCAACAACTTCAGCGGCGCCACGCTCACGCTGACGCGCAATGGCGGAGCCAACAGCCAGGACGTGTTCAGTGCCAGCGGCACGCTCGGCGCGCTGACGCAAGGTGGCAATCTGACGGTGGGCGGCACCACCATCGGCACCGTCACCACCAACAGCGGTGGCACGCTGCTGCTGACCTTTAGCGCCGGCGCGACCAACGCGCGGGTGAACTCGGCGCTGCAGCAGATCGCTTACGCCAACAGCAGCGACGCGCCGCCAGCATCGGTGCAAATCGACTGGACCTTCAGCGATGGCAATACTGGCAGCCAGGGCACGGGCGGCATGCTCAGTGGTACCGGTAGCATGACGGTGGCGATTAGCGCCGTGAACGACGCTCCCAGTGGCAGCGATTCGACCTTGACCCTCGCCGAGGATTCCGTCCATGTGTTCACGGTCGCCGATTTCGGATTCGGCGATGTAGACGGCAACGGTCTGTACCGGATCACATTCACCTCGACCGTCAACGGCACGCTCAAGTACGACGGAGTGGCCTTCGGTACGCCGAACTACGTTGGCGTGACTGATATCACCGGCGGCAGAGTGACCTTCACCCCGACCGCCGAGGGAAACGGCACCGGGTTCGCCAGCGTCTCGTTCAAGGTATGGGACAACGGCGGTACGGCCAACGGCGGTGTCGACCTCGACCCGACGCCGAATACGCTGACGTTCGACGTCACGCCGGTCAACGACGCGCCGACCCGCACCGCCGGCACCGTCGCCAACCTGACGGTGCCGGAGGACGCCGGCTTGACTTCCCTGGGTTTCGGGAGTCTTGCCTACAGTCCAGGTGGTGGCGCCGACGAGAGCGGGCAGACCCTCAGCTACGCGGTGACGGCCATTCCTTCAAGCAGCGTTGGCAATGTCTACTTGGCCGATGGCACCACGCTGGTCACGGTGGGTTCCTACACGTTGGCACAAATCCAGGGCATGCAGTTCAAGCCGACGGCCAATGCAAGCGGCGTCACCGCTTTCCAGTTCAACGTCTCCGACTCCGGCGGTACGGCCAATGGCGGGTTGGACAGCATCAGCGAGTTTGTCCTGGTAACGGTCAATGCAGTCAACGATTCGCCCGTCATCGCAAACCTGAGCGGGGACAGCCTCGCCTACAACGAAGGCGACGGTGTGGTGGTGATCGAACAGGGCGGCGACGCCACGGTCACCGATGCCGACTCGGCAAACTTCGACACCGGCACCTTGACCGTGAGTTTCGCCGCCGGCAGCGACAGTGCTGAAGATGTGCTGGCGATTCGCAACCAGGGCACGGGCGCCGGGCAAATCGGGGTCTCGGGCGCCAACGTCAGCTACGGCGGCGTGACGATCGGCAGCTTCACCGGCGGCAGCGGTGGCACGAATCTGGTCGTCACTCTCAACGCCAGTGCGACACCGGCGGCGGCAACGGCACTGATCGAGAACATCACCTATCAGAACACCGACACCGCAATGCCCACCCCGGGAGCCCGCACGGTGCGCTTCGTGCTCACCGATGGCGACGGCGGTACCAGCGTAAACCACGACGCCACGGTCACCGTTGGCGCGGTCAACGATCAGCCGGCGTTCTCCAACCTCGACGGCACGCCGACCTTCACCGAGGGCGGCGCCGCGGTGGTGCTCGATGCCGATGTCACGATCGCCGATGCCGAACTGAGCGCCGCCAACAACTTCAACGGCGCAACGCTCACGCTGGCAAGGAACGGCGGCGCGAACGTGCAGGACGCTTTCAGCGCCAGCGGCACGCTGGGCGCGCTCACGCCGGGCGGCAATCTCACGGTCGGCGGCACCACTATCGGCACCGTCACCACCAACAGCGCCGGCACGCTGCTGCTCACCTTCAACGCCAGCGCGACCAACACGCTGGTCAACTCGGCGTTGCAGCAGATCGCCTACGGGAACACGAACGACACGCCTCCTGGCAGCGTGCAGATCAACTGGACGTTCAGCGACGGCAACTCCGGTGCGCAGGGCAGCGGCGGGGCGCTGCAGGCCAGCGGCAGCACGACGGTGACGATCACCGCGATGAACGATTCGCCGGTGGTGGCCGCCACCGGCACCCCGCTCGCGTACACCGAGAACGCCGCCGCCACCGCGGTGGACGCCGCGCTGACAGTGACCGACGTCGACAACGCTAACCTCATCGGCGCAAGCGTATCGATCTCGGCCAACTACGCCAGCGGCCAGGACGTGCTGTCGTTCAGCGATCAGAACGGTATCACCGGCAACTGGAATGCCACGACCGGCGTGCTCACGCTCAGCGGCACGGCGTCGGTCGCGAGCTACCAGGCGGCGCTGCGCAGCGTCACCTACGTCAATTTCAGCGACGCGCCGAGTACGGCCACGCGCACAGTGAGTTTCGTTGTGAACGACGGCACCGCCGACAGCGCCGCGGCCACGCGCGACCTGAGCGTCAGCGCGCTCAACGACGCCCCTACGCTCGGGAATGGCACGCTGGCTGCGGTGAATGAAGATACCGCCAGCCCTGCCGGGCAAGTGGTGAGCACGATCTTCGCCGGCCAGTTCGCCGATGTGGATAGCGGATCGAGCTTTGCTGGCATCGCCATCGTCGGCAATACCTCCAACGCCGGCACGCAAGGCGTGTGGCAGTACTCGAGCAATGGCGGCAGCAACTGGTTTGCGATCGGGACGGTGGCCGACGACGCGACGGCGCTGGCGATCAGCGCGTCGAGCCTGGTCCGCTTCGTGCCGGTGGCCGACTACAACGGCACGCCGCCGGCACTGACAGTGCGCGGCCTCGACAACACTTACGCCGGCAGCTTCTCGACGACCGCGGGCAGCGAGACGCGCGTCACCGTGAATACCGGCACCAACGGCGGCACCGCCGCGATCGCCGCGGCCACCACGATGCTGTCAACCTCGATAACGGCGCTCAACGATGCACCCGTGCTCGACAACAGTCCGCCGCTGTCGCTGACGACGATCACCGAGGACCAGACCAACAACAACGGCAACACCGTGGCCGAGATCCTCGCCAGCACCGGCGGTGACCCGATCAGCGACGTCGACGCCGGTGCGCTCGATGGCATCGCGATCCGGGCCGTCATATCGGCCGTCAACGGCCAATGGGAGTTCTCGCTCGACGGCGGCAGCAATTGGGCCGCAGTCGGGACGGTGGCCAACAACGCCGCGCTGCTGCTGCGGCCGACCGACCGGGTGCGCTTTGTTCCAGACGGTGCCAATGCCGGCAGCGGCAGCTTCAATTTCCGCGCCTGGGACCAAAGCGACGGCAACAGCGCCGGCACCAAGGTGTCGACAGCCGTCAACGGCGGCACTACCGCGTTCAGCCTCGGGGTCAAGGCGGTCAATGTCACCAGCACCGCAGTCAACGATGCGCCCGTGTTCAGCAACCTGAACGGCACACCGACGCACACCGAGGGCGGTGCGGCGGTGGTGCTCGATGCCGATGTCACGATTGGCGATGCCGAGCTGACCGCCGCCAACAACTTCAGCGGCGCCACGCTCACGCTGTCACGCGACGGCGGTGCGAACGTCCAGGACGTGTTCAGCGCCAGCGGCACGCTGGGCGCGCTCACGCCGGGCGGCAATCTCACGGTCGGCGGCACCACTATCGGCACCGTCACCACCAACAGCGCCGGCACGCTGCTGCTCACCTTCAACGCCAGTGCGACCAACACGCTGGTCAACTCGACGCTGCAGCAGATCGCCTACAGCAACTCGAGCGACACGCCGCCTGCCAGCGTGCAGATCGACTGGGCATTCAATGACGGCAACACCGGCAGCCAGGGCACGGGCAGTGCAATGGCCGCGACCGGCAATACCACAGTCACGATCAGCGCGACCAACGATCCGCCGGTGCTGGCGTTCGGGGAGGGCGACAAGAGCTTTACGGAAGGTGCCGCGGCGGTGATGATCGACGCTGCGGCAACGGTGAGCGATGTGGACTCGCCAAACTTCGACACCGGGACACTCACGGTAACGACCAGCGTCAACGCCACGGCGGGCGACCGCGTCGAGTTGCTGAACACCGGCATGGGCGCCGGACAGATCGGGGTCAGCGGAGTCAGCGTCTACTACGGCGGTGTGCAGATCGGAACCCAGGGCGGTGGCGTCGGCACGTCGCCATTCGTGGTGACCTTCAATTCGAACGCCAGCGCCGCCATCGTCCAGGAGGTGATGCGCAACATCCGCTTCTGGGTTGCGGGCGATGCGCCGTCGACGGCCACGCGCCATATCGATGTCGTCTTGACCGATGGCGACGGCGGTACTGCAGCGACAGAGTCAAAGCAGATTTCAGTGGTGGCGCAAAACGACGCGCCGAGCGGCCTGCCGACGATCGGCGGCACGCCGGCCGAAGACCAGACGCTAAGCGCCAACGTGAGCGGCATCGCCGATGGCGACGGTCTGGGAGCTTTCAGCTACCAGTGGACCCGCAACGGCAGCGCCATCGGCGGCGCCACCGCATCGACCTACACCCTGGGCGATTCCGACGTCGGCGCAAACCTGCGCGTGGTGGTGAGCTACACCGACGGCGGGGGCACACTCGAAACGCTCACCAGCAACCCGGTCGGTCCGGTCAGCAACGCCAACGACGCCCCGACCGGATCGGTGGTCATCGACGACAACACACCCACCCAAGGTCAGACGCTCAACGCCAGCAACACCCTGGCCGATGCCGACGGACTGGGCAGCATCAGCTACCAATGGCAGCGCGGCGGGGTCAATATCGCCGGTGCGACAGGCGCGACCTACACTACGACGCAGGCCGATGTCGGCAGCGTGCTGCGGGTGGTTGCCAGCTACACCGACGGCCAGGGCACGGCAGAGAGCGTCGCCAGTTCCGACACCGCCGTTGTCACCAATCTGAACGACGCGCCGACAGGATCGGTCACCATCGACGACACCACGCCGGCGCAAGGTCAGACGCTCAACGCCAGCAACACCCTGGCCGACGCTGACGGCATGGGTGTGGTCAGCTACCAGTGGCAGCGCGGTGGCGTGAATATCGCCGGTGCCACCGGCGCGACCTATACCACCACCCAATCCGACGTTGGATCAACGCTGCGGGTGATCGCCAGCTACACCGACGGGCAGGGCACGGCAGAGAGCGTCGCCAGCGCCGACACCAGCGCTGTCACCAACCTGAACGACGCTCCGACAGGGTCGGTCACGATCAACGACACCACGCCGACGCAAGGTCAGACGCTGACGGCGTCCAACACCCTTGCCGATGCCGACGGTCTGGGCAGTATCAGCTACCAGTGGCAGCGCGGCGGGGTGGATATCGCCGGTGCCACCGGCGCCACCTACACCACGACGCAGGCCGATGTCGGCCAGGCGCTGACGGTAGTGGCCTCCTACACCGACGGGCAGGGCACGGCAGAGAGCGTCGCCAGTGCCGACACCAGCGCGGTGACCAACGCCAACGACGCCCCGACCGGATCGGTGGTCATCGACGACAACACACCCACCCAAGGCCAGACGCTCACCGCGAGCAACACCCTGGCCGACGCTGACGGCATGGGTGTGGTCAGCTACCAGTGGCAGCGCGGTGGCGTCAATATCGCCGGTGCCACCGGCGCCACCTACACCACGACGCAGGCCGATGTCGGCAGCGTGCTGCGGGTGATCGCCAGCTACACCGACGGCCAGGGAACGGCAGAGAGCGTCGCCAGTGCCGACACAAGTGCCGTCACCAACACCAACGACGCGCCGACCGGGTCGGTCACCATCGACGACACCACGCC
>WBZS01001861.1_pt1 | contig 15017 bp, 18 predicted proteins | sample 5204201 | NCBI WGS metagenome assembly WBZS01 (sample SAMN12344357, study PRJNA552823) | activated sludge metagenome | biome: Activated sludge suspended growth; feature: Nitrification reactor; material: Wastewater; isolation source: activated sludge from nitrification reactor of wastewater...
AGGCCGATCTTCTCCCCGATCTCCGGCGCGGCCTCCTTCATGGCGCGCTCAAGATCGACGCCCCATAGGGTGCGCTGCTCGCCCTTGGCGTTTTCCAGCGTCACGAAATAGCTGCCGGACTTCTGCGGGTCATGCTCGAAGGGCGCGGCCCCATGCTCGACCAGCCGGCCGGCATTGGTGAACTCGTCCTGTGCCGCGTAGAGCTGCACCCCGTCACGATGCCGGGTCATGGCGACATAGGTTAGATGCCGGTCCATCGTCCCCGACGCCATCACATAGGACCGATCGACCGTCGCCCCCTGATTTTTGTGAATCGTCGTCGCATAGCCGTGGTCGATCGCCTGATAGTCGCCCATCGGGACGCTGACGCTATCGCCGCCCCGGCCGTCGAGCTGCGCGACGATCCGGCCGGCCTCGACATGCTCGACGGTGCCTAGCATCCCGTTTTTCACGCCAAGGTCGCGGTTGTTCTCAAGGAACACGATGCGGTCGCCGGGCGCGAACTCCCGCTGGCCGTCATTGGTCTGGAAGGTCAGCGCGCCGGCGTCCTCGCCCTGCGCCAGATCGCCCCGGTCCTGTAGCTCGGTCCTGATCGCGTCATTGATCGCCCGAACATCGGCCCGGCGATGCGCCATCGCTACGCGGGTGCCGTCCGGGCGCTCGTCGCGGTCGGCAAGATAATCCCGCACGATCTGGCCGCGCGCGTCCTCGCCCGTCTCGGCAAAGCTGATATTGCCATGATCCCGATAGGCTGCCAGCCCCTCGGCCGTCCGGTGCGTGGCGAAGTCAACCGACGCCTCCCGCTGCCAGTCCACGCGCTGCCGGCGTATCTCGGACAGCTCGGCATGGCCGATTTCCTCCGTGATCGCCCGGAACGGTGCGCCGGCCCCGATCGCCTGTAGCTGCTCATGGTCGCCTACAAGGACGATCTTCGCCCCGCGCGCCTCGGCCTCGCCAACGAAGCGGGCGAGCTGGCGGCTCCCGACCATGCCGGCCTCGTCGATCACGAACACGTCGCCGCGGCCGATCGTGCCGCGGTCGTTCTCCCAACCGCGGGACCATGACGCGAGGGTGCGGCTCTGGATGCCGGAACTTTCCTCCAAGCCCTCGGCCGCCTTCCCCGACAAGGCCGCACCGTGGACCTGATAGCCCTCGGCCTCCCATGCCTCGCGCGCCGCCGCGAGCATGGTGGACTTGCCAGCGCCGGCATAGCCGACAACGGCCGCGATCCGCTCCGGCCCGGTGATATGCTCGATCGCCCGGCGCTGCTCGTCGGACAACCGGGCGGAAGCATCGCCGGCGCTGCGCTGAATGGCGGCGTCCTGCCGCTCTATGGCGCGCTCGACATGCCGGCGATCGACGCCATGACCATGCGCGCCGTGCATCCGCTGCGCGCTCTCGATCATGCCGGATTCGATCTCGACCATTTCGCGGGTCGAATAGCGGGCAAGCTCGATCTCGCCCGTTGCCGGGTCGGCCCGCTCGGGCTGAAGCTCGACCAGCGCCGGCGAGGCCATCACCTTGGCGAACGCGCTCTGAAACTCCTGCGGATCGTCGTTGATGTAGCGATGCAGCGCCCGCGCAACGTCGTGCCGGTCGAACACGCTCTTTTCCCCGGTGATGAGGGTTAGAACCTGCTCGGGCTTCTCCCGGATCAACTCGGCATTGCGCCGGGCCGCTTCCTCGTCCAGCCGCGCCCGCGATACGTCGAGGCCGCGCCGCTCCATCTGCGTGGCATGGACGCCCATATGTTCGGTTGGCGCGATCTCTAGCCCGCGCTCCATATGCGAACGATGGTCGATGCGAATATCTAGCCCGGCCATCGCAAGCCGCTCGTTGGCGATCCCCTCCCATCGCTGGCGAAGGTCGCGGAGCTGCATGTCGGTCGTCGCAAGCCCATTCGACAACAGCCATTTGTTTTCGCGCTCAAGATATGTCTTGTCGCCTAGCCCGTCCTCCGTCACCTGCCGCGTGGTCATAAGAATGTGGGCATGGTGATTGCGAACGTCGCTCGCCTCGTGCGGCGCATGAATGGCGAAGTCCACGGCCGCGCCGTAGCGGTCGGCCAGCTCCTGCGCCATCTCCCGCGCCGCCTCTAGCCGCTGCTCGGCCGATAGCTCATGCGGCAAGGCAATCTCGAACTCCCGCGCAACGCGGGCATCCTTGCGCTTCTCGGCAAACTCGGCGGCGTTCCACAAGTCCGACCGATCCCGCGCCCAATCGGCTGAAACGCCTTCGGGCAAGACGATCTCGGCATGTTCAACGCCCTGCTTGCGGCTGAAATCATGCGTGATCCCGTCGCGTTCGTTGGTCAGCTTCTCCCCGGCACGATAAGCCATTGAGGCGACGGCGCTACGGCCGCCCGCCCGCGAAACTGGCTTCATGCTCAAATGGTAGATCGCCAACCCGTTGCCTCGATCTAGTTTCCGCCTTTCCCGCCAGCCTCCAAGCTGGCGGCGCGCTGAGTTGCATAGCAACTCGTAAGTGCGCCCTTATCAACTCAATCGCTACGCTCTTTCGTCGCTCGGTGTGGCGCTTGCGGCAAGGTCGATGCGATTAACTGAGGCCCTGATTGTGCTGCACAAGCTGCCAAAAATTCAAGGTAGCGCATAATCGTGTTTGGTGACGCTGCTTGCATCGGATAGACTTCGGCTCAAATGGGAGTGCAGACCGATGGCAATAGACAGCGCCGGAACACTTGCGTTGCTGATCGACGGCGATAATGCCACCCCGAAAATCATAACCGGGCTGCTGGCTGAGATCGCCAACTATGGCACCGCCAGCGTCAAGCGCATCTATGGCGATTGGACCAAGCCGAACCTCAACGGCTGGAAAGAGTGCCTGCTGGAACACTCGATTCAGCCGGTCCAGCAATTCGCCTATACGACCGGGAAGAACGCAACGGACGGCGCGATGATTATCGACGCGATGGACTTGCTCTATACCGGCCGCTTCTCCGGTTTCTGCATCGTCTCAAGTGATAGCGACTTTGCCCGCCTGGCCGCGCGCATCCGTGAGCAAGGCGTCATCGTCTATGGGTTCGGGGAGCGCAAGACGCCCCGCCCCTTCATCACCGCTTGCGACAAGTTCGTCTATTTCGACGTGCTCAACACGGCCGGGGAACAGAAGGAAGCGGAAGCCGTCACCGCGCCTAAAGCGGCCGCCGCCAAGCCTGCACCGGCGAAAGCGGCACTCGATCGCGCTGCCCTCGACATGCTGGCGAAAGCTGTCACCGCCTCGGCCGACGAAGACGGCCGCGCTAATCTGGCCCGCGTCGGCGCGCACCTGGCGAAACAATCGCCGGATTTCGACGCCCGTAACTATGGCTTTCCCCGCCTCTCCGATCTGGTCGAGGCGTCGGGCATTGTCGAGGTCGAGCGCATTGGCGAAAATCCGAAAATTATCATGGTTCGCCTCAAGGGCGGGCCAACCCCTCGCCCCGCTAGATAGAAGGAAACGACACATGGCGCGCAAGACGATCGAACAGCGGTTGGCCGAGCTGGATGCGCAGCGCGCCACGCTCAAGGCCCGGCTCGGCAAACAGGAGCGCGCCAACGATACCCGCCGCAAGGTGCTGCTCGGCGCGCTCGTTCTGCATCGCCTCGAAAGCGGCAAGGATGAGGAATTTTCCCGACGCCTCCGCGAATGGCTCAAGCGCGAGCTGCCCGACTTCCTGACGCGCCCTGGCGATAAGGAACTCTTTGCCGATCTGATCGCCAACGCGCCGGCCAGGGAGACAACAGACAGCGCCGGGGGGGCCGCCTCATGAATCAGGCGACGTTAGCCTGGGCCGCGTTCAAGAACATGATGCGGCAGGCTGCGCGTGATCCGCTATGGGCGTTCCTATCCCTGCTCGCCCTGCCCTTCCGCATCTGGAAACCGCTTCTCGGGCTTCTGTTCATCCTCATCATAACCCTGTTCGTGGTCGGCTTCGGCGGCCGGTTCTTCCTCGAACAAATGGGCTTCGGCCCCGGCTCGGTTCCCTTCATCGCGCTCGATCTCGTCACGCTGCTGGTGCTGGCCGCGATCACCTTCCGGCTCGTCACCAATCCGCTGATTATCCATTTCGGGGATATGGACGGCGAAACCCACGGCTCGGCCCGCTTCGCCACCGACAAGGAAACCGCCGCCCTTGCCCGCGCCGATTCCGGCCTGCTGATCGGCCGCGACGGCAAAACGGGAAAGCTCCTGCGCTATGACGGCCCGGCCCACCTGCTGACGATGGCCCCGACGCGCACCGGCAAAGGGGTGGGAACCATCATCCCTAACCTGCTCACGGCCGACCGCTCCGTGATCTGCATCGACCCCAAGGGCGAAAATGCCAAGATCGCCGGCCACGCCCGCCAGACCTTCGGCCCGGTCCACGTCCTCGACCCCTTCGGCGTCACCGGCCAGCCCTCGGCCGCCTTCAATCCTCTCGACCAGCTCGACCCGGCCGGCCTCGATGTCGCGGAAGATGCAAGCACCTTGGCCGACGCCCTCGTGTTCGATGAACCGGGCATGGCCGGCGAGGCGCATTGGAACGAGGAAGCCAAGGCGCTCATTGCCGGCCTGATCCTCCATATTGCCGCCAGCGAGCCGCGCGACAGGCGAAACCTCGCTACCCTGCGCGAAGCTCTCACCCTCGCCCCTGAAGCCTTCGCGGCGCTCCTGAAGGACATGCAGGCGTCAACGGCCGCCGGCGGCCTGATCGCCCGCGCCGCAAACCGCCACCTCGGCAAATCCGACCGGGAAGCGGCCGGCGTCCTCTCGGCCGCGCAGCGCCATACCCATTTCCTCGACAGCCCCCGCATGGTCGCGGTCCTCGGCCGATCCGATTTCCGCTTTGCCAATCTCAAGCGCCGCAACGCCTCGGTGTTCCTCGTCCTGCCGCCCGATCGCCTCGCCACCTATTCCCGCTGGCTGCGTCTGCTCGTCGCGCAAAGCCTGACCGACATGGCGCGCGACCCCGCCAAGCCGGCCGTGCCGGTCCTCTACCTGCTGGATGAGTTCGCCGCCCTCGGCCACCTCGCCCCCGTCGAGCGCGCAATGGGCCTCATGGCCGGCTATGGCGTCCAGCTCTGGCCGATCCTGCAAGACGTTCACCAGCTCCGCGCCACCTACGGGCAACGCGCCGGAACCTTCCTGTCAAACGCCGGCGTCCTACAGGTGTTCGGTGTCAACGATCACGACAGCGCCCGCCTCGTCTCCGATCTGCTCGGGCAGGAAACCGTGGTGTTCCAGACCATGAGCCGGGCGCTCGATTCCGAAAAATCCGGCCTCTCCTATGGCGAGCAACACACGGCCCGGCCGCTGCTGACCCCCGATGAGGTCCGCAACCTGCCGCAGCATGTCGAATTGCTGTTCCTCGCCGGGCAACGGCCGATCGTCGCCGGCAAGCTCGCCTATTACGCCGATGCAGAATTCCGGGGGCTGTTCGACCAAGCATAAAGGATGAAACCATGACCGACACCGATGCGCCCGAATGGCCCGATCCCGCCGACAAGGCCCATGCCGTTGAACAGGCCAAGCAGCTCCGTGACCAGGCCGCCAAGGGCGGCTTGCGGTTTGAAGCCTATCTGCCGCCGTCGCTGGCCCTGTGGCTGCTCGATCTGATCGAACAGGACACGTTCCTTGATCCGTCCGAAGCCGTGTTCGTGATCCTGGGCGAGCATAAGGAGCTGGCACCCCATGCCGATCTGCGCCGGGAACTACTCAAGCGCCGCATACAGGTGGCGGCCGATGATTCCCGACCGGGTATTTCGATGGAAGAAATGAAAGCCCTACTGCGCGAAAAGCGCGAAGCCCCCCTGCCCGAGCCGGCCAGATGGGAAAAGCGGTCCCGGCGCTGACGCACCGGGGCTTCTCTCTTGCGGCCCTCCGGTCACTTCGGCGCTATGTGGGAGCGCGTTCCCTCCGGGCCGGGGCCGGCTGCTCGCCGGCATCGCTCAACCAGGCCACACCCGCGACGCTAGCCCCCGGCCGTCCCGCTCTCATCATCTAGGGCCGTAGGGACGGCCGGGGGCGGGATACAGGCAGACAACTTGCCAAATTGCTTGTTTGCCAACTTGCCAGCAATCAGGCAATCGCCTCAAGGCCCCTTTTCTGAATAACGGTCAGCAGCCGCAGCGCCGGGCCGCCGGGCTTCTTCACCCCACGTTCCCAATCTGACACCAGCCCCTTACTCACGTTGAGATAGCGGGCAAAGACAGGCTGCGAGATACGCTCACGCTCACGAATAGAACGGATTTCCTCGGGGGTCAGCGGCTCAACGGTTGTCAGACACCCCTCGTCAAATTCGCGCATCGTCTGCTTGTCGATCGCGCCGGACTCATAGAAGCCTTCCATCATCTCATGGACGGCCGCCAGAGCTTCACTCTTGTAAGTCTTGCTCATCGCAATTCACCTCGAACATTCGACCCGCAGCAACTTCCGCGTCCATCTGCGCATCTGCAAACCCCAAGACCAGCTTTGCGGCCTTCTTCAAGTAGGCTTCTTCCGCATCATCAAGGTTCGCCATATCGCTCTTGGCAAACCCGAACGCGAAAACCGCCCTCGTCTCCGCGCGGAAGAAAACCAGCGTTCGGAAGCCGCCAGACTTTCCAGCGCCGGGCCGCGCTACTCGTTGCTTGATAAGGCCGGCCCCTAGATCGGCGTCGATCTGGCCGCGCTCAGCCCGCTCTACAGCCTCACAAAGCATCGCGTCAGAGATTTTCTCCTTTCGGGCAAACTTGTGAAACCGGCTGTTTTTGAAAACCCTCACGCGACTTCCTCGCCCCTGAATGTATGACACATAGCGTTACACTTCAAGGCCCTTACCGCATCGCCGCTTTGCTGGCAATCAAGCACTATGTTTTGCCAGCAAGTCAGCAAGCGCCTCGCGCATGAGGTCTTCAATGGAGCGGTCGGTGTCGGCTGACAGCCGCTTAACCCGGCGATGTTCCTCCGGCTCGACCACGACTGTCACCCGCTTCATTCCGGCCCGCGTGGCGGCATGGTAACGCTTACCCTCGGCACGATCCGGGGTCGGCGCGGGGGCGGATTCCGCGATAGGCGCAACAGGCGGCGTGGTCTGCGCGCCCACGGCCTTCATGCTCGCGGCTAAACTCGGTCTTTTCGACATGGTTTTATCCCATCAAACTGCCAGTTTGCCAGCAATACCATTATGCCTTATTGCTGGCAATACAGCTTGCCGTCAAATCAGCAATTGGCCTCTAAGCCAGGTCAGCAATTCGGACACTTCCTCGCTGGCTTTGCCGGCCGGCTCATACTCCGGAGCGGTTTTGCCGGCCGTGAGCGCATGTCCGAAAGCCGCCCGCTGCTGGAAGGCGACGGGGGCAACCTCCAAGCCGTGAACCTGAACGGCTTCCCGCGCATCGGCCAGAAGCTGCGTGGCACGCGGCGGCACGGCGTTCAAAACGACAAAGGCCGGCTTTTGGGCGAGTTTCACCAGCTCGGCCGTGCTTCCGATCGCGCGAAGATCGAGGATTCCGGCTCGGCACGGGATCAACACCATGTCGGACGATCGCGTTGCCGCCATTGCGGCCGCTTCCGAGTGCGGCGCGGTGTCGATCACGACCAGCTCGGCCCCGCCATCGGTCGCGGCCTGCAAGCCTTGCGGCAAACGAGTGTGAGGAAGCGCGACGACAACCGGGGCCTCACCTTGTCGGCTATCGCCCCATCCGGCGGCGCTTGCCTGGGGGTCAAGGTCGATGATAGCGGCGGGAAGCCCGGCCGCCTCGGCGGCCGTAGCAAGGTGCAAGGCGAGGGTGGTTTTTCCAGCCCCGCCTTTTTGGCTGACTATGGCGATTGTTTTCATATTGCTGGCATAGCAGCAAACCGCATTGACGGCAAGAATTTTTGCTTAAATGCCTTATTGCTGGCAATACAGCAAATATTAAGCCCCGCCCTTGCCCCTCGCTCCCTCTCGAAAGCCCGTAGGACGGTTGCCGCCGGCGCGAACGTGGCGGTTTTGCTGTGAGGGTGCCGCCTCCCGATCCGCCTTATACGCGGATCGGAACCGCCGCAGGGCTGCGCAAGCAGCCCGAACAGCGGCGACCGCTTATGTTTGCCCTCTTAGATAAAGATCAGATGGGGATTCAGTCTGGTTATCGGACTCACGTTTCATCACACTCTTTGCCAGCATCACGAGGGCCTTACCGAGCGGGCTATCGCCGGTGTCGAGCTGCGTCCGCTCATCGAGGGGCAGGGTGGTCTTGTAGGCGTCGATTGCCTCGCTCCATGCCTGCTGATCCTGTCCATGATCAGCAGGCGGGGGCGGGGCCTTGCCGAACCTGCCGAGAAACTGACGGGCCTTTTCCGGCAAGGACAGGCGATAGGCGTTGCTCGTCTGCTGGACCTGTGGGCCGCGCCCCTCGTTGCCGGTCGGCTCGTAGCGCCGCAGCCAGTCGATGAAACCATGCGCCCGCAGGTTCTTCAGCGCCCGCACGATCGTATCGCGCGACCGGCCTAGCCGATCCATGATCGTGGTGATTGACGGCTCTAACCGGCCGGTGCGGAAGTCTATGAGATTGACGAACAGCCGCAGCACGTCGAGCGCCACCGATCCTAGCGGGCCGCTTCGCTCGCCCTTCTCGTGCAAGCCGGCCTCATTGTAGATTTCGGCCGCCTTCAAGATTGCCTGAACGTCCTTGCGCGTCGTCGGCCGCCATATCCGGCCCTCCGATCGGCCCCGGATATGACTATGCCGGCGAACTGGCGTCGGGCATCGCTCGGCCGGGGGCATGACCAGGCCAAGCCCGGCCTGTCCCGATCCCCGCCACGCCTCGCGGCGCTCATGGGCGAGCGTGGAGAGCTGCCCGGCGTCTTCCTCGGTGAGCTGGCCGGCGCTGTAGCGCGTCCATACCTCCCGCATGATCTCATCAAGCGCGCTTGCGCGCGCGCAGCCGATCGCGGCCGCGATCTGCGTCCTCAACATGCCTGTCGTCCTTCCATTTGAAGGACATGACGGCGCGGACGGCAGGCACGGCTTTCCTGTTTCCGCAAGAATCAATCTTGCGGATTGGAGTGCTGTAGCGTAGATAAGGGGAGAGCTTTGGCCCCGTCTCTACGGTGTGTCTGACGGCCTACAAAAACGCTCGACCGTTGGCGCGGTCGGGCGTTTTGCCGTTATGTCCCTTGCTTCGCTTCGATATAGAGCCTCAATGCTTCCTCGATGATCGGCGCGCGGCCAAGCACGCCCCGCTGCTCCTTGATCTTGTCGATTTGGGCGAGAAGATCAGTCGGAACATACGTGGTCAGCGCGATACGGCCGGCCGCAAGCTGCCGCGCCCGATGGGCGGCAACGTCCTTCCGAATCCTTTCCGAGTCGCGCTTCATTCTTAGCAGTAAGGACGAACTCGCCCGATTCTGCAATCCCTTGCGGAAGGAACCGCGAAAGGCACTACTTCTAGGGCCGGCAACTAAACGTGGTTACGTCAATGCGTATTCACGTCAATGCGTTCTCAAGCGCCCGGTAGAGCGTGGCACGATGCACGCCCAAGAGCCGGGCGACTTCCGCCACCGGCTTCTTGTCGTCATGGATAAGCTGGCGGGCATGGGCGATCTGCTCGGCCGACAGGGCAGGGGAGGGGCCGAACTTCACGCCTCGGGCTTTCGCCGCGATCCGGCCGGCGCTCGTGCGCTCCACGATCAAGCTGCGCTCGAAATCCGCGATGCCGGCGAACACGGTCAACACCATGCGCCCCGCCGGCGTCGTGGTATCGACCCACGGCTCGGCCAGCGAACGCAGGCCAGCGCCGGCCTCCTTGATCCGCTCCGCGATCGCCAGAAGGTCGCCGGTCGATCGGGCGAGGCGGTCTAGCCTGGTGATCGTCACCACGTCGCCGGCACGCAGATGGTCGAGCATCCGCGCCAGCTCGGGCCGATCCCGCTTCGCCCCGGAAGCCTTTTCCTCGAAGATGCGGACGCAGCCGGCCGCACCCAGGGCGGCCCGCTGCGCATCGAGGTCCTGGCCGCGAGTCGAAACGCGGGCATAGCCGATGAACACGCGGCCGGCGTCGGAATCTGGTCGGCTGCTCACGGCTTCCCCCTGTCGCAAATCATGTCGCAAGTTTTCTACCACTTGCGACAAAGACATGCGACACGAAAAGCCCTGATTTTCCGGGGGCGGCCGATCTGTTGCAGGTTTTACGAGTTACGCGACGGTTACTTGCCATTCAGTCAGGCTGGCGGTGCTCTGCTTTTTCACCTGCTGTCCAAGCTGTACGAGCACACCAGCGTCGTGATCACGACCAACCTGAGCTTCGCAGAATGGTCGCGCGTGCTCGGCGACGCCAAGATGACCACCGCCCTGCTGGATCGGCTTACGCACCACTGCCACATCGTCGAAACGGGCAACGAGTCCTACCGCCTGCAACACAGCAGCTTGGCGGCTCAGGCAAAGATCAAATCACGGGAGCGAAAACGCAAGGACGATCAGAAGCCGGTGGACGACGAACCGTTTTGATTTTAGGGAAAGGATGGCCTGCTGCATGACGACATGTGGCAGGTCTTCAGTCGCCACTTGGGGCGATCGAAAGGAAGGGATTTTAAAGCAGCTGCGCTGATAGACTTATCCACAGTTGCTGATATAGAAATCAGCAATCCGCCCTGGGTCAAATTTCAATCGGCAGGGTGGGTCAATTTTCCATCAGCACCAACATCCCAGGGCGTTCAATGCCGTCGTCTAGCTGCCATACCGTCCTTGCCGAAAGCTTCTTCCGTCGCAACGCAGAGTTGTTTCGCCCGCACCTCGCTGCTGTCGGACTGCGCGAGCAGATTCTCAGCGCACCGGAATCAGAAATTCCAGTGACAAAGTACGTCGCCCTCTGGGAGGTGCTTGGTAGCGAGGTTTCACCGACCATTGGCCTGGAGGTGGCCATGCGCACTGAGAGCAGTGAGTTCGGTGCCTATGGCCATGCCATACGCTGTGCCCCTTCCATGCAATTGGTACTGCGGAGCCTGAGCCGCTTCATGGTGGTGTTGACCCAGGCCACGCAACTGGACTTCGAGGACAACGGCAAGCGGATTAGCCTGGCCTATCGGGTCACCGACGCGTCCATCGTGCAGCGTCGCCAGGATGCGGAATTCACCATTTGCACCATCCTCAACCTGCTTCGTGAGGTGACCCGGAATCCGCAGCTGTCACCTGTTCGAGTGGATTTCGAGCATCGGGCCCCCAGCGACCTGGCCTCCCACCGCGAGGTATTTGGGTGTCCCATTCGCTTCGAGCAGCCGGACAATCGGCTGTACTTCTCACGCGAGTTGCTGGACATGCCAATCCGCACCGCCGATCAGCGCCTGTTCCAGGCCCTCGAGCCCTTCCTTGAACAGCAGCGGCAAAGCCGGGCGGCGTCGACAGACGTGCTCAGCCAGGTCGCCCACCACATTGCCAGCAGCCTGAGCAGTGGCTGTGCCAGCCTGGAGCAGGTGGCCAGCGACCTGAAGATTGGCGTTCGTACATTGCAGAGGCGTTTGGCCGAGCAGAACGTCGGGTTCAGCCAGTTGGTGGAGGATGTGCGCCGCTCCCTGGCCGAGAGCTATGTGATGCAATCCGACTACAGCCTGACGGAGATCGCACTGCTGCTCGGTTACTCCGAAGCCAGTTCCTTCTGCCGAGCCTTCCGCCGCTGGACCCAACTGACTCCCCAGCAGTTCCGCCAACGCGGCCGATCCTGAATCGAGCCGCCCACCTTCCGAGCGGATTGTCATCCGCTGCCAACGATTTTGTCATGAGCTGCCAAGCCTGCGCCTGGGGGCGTCGCATAGCTTATCCCCGCAGATGGGCGTGACTTCAGGCTGACGTACATCGCTCAGCTGGCAGCTTCTTGCGCCCTTCACTTCAAGAACAATGACAAATGAGGTGTGGGTCGATGGCCGATGAAAAAGACGACGCCAAGGGCGTCAGTCGTCGTGGTTTCCTGCGTGGCGCCGGGGCTGGCGCGGTTGTGGTGGCAGGCGCAGGGGTCATGGAAAATGCCATGGGCGCTGAACAGAAAGGCTGCAAGACCGCGGGTTGCGATTACGACGTGGTGGTGATCGGCGGCGGCTTCGCCGGTGTCACCGCCGCCCGTGACTGTCGCAAGAATGGCTACAAGACGCTGGTGCTGGAGGCGCGCAATCGCCTTGGCGGTCGCACCTTCAGCACCGAGTTCGCCGGCCACAAGGTGGAGCTGGGCGGAACCTGGATTCACTGGACCCAGCCCTTCGTCTGGGCCGAGACCCAGCGCTATGGCCTGAAGGTCATCGAATCCCCGGAACGCGCTGAATCGTCACTGGAAACCATGGTGATCCTGGCGGAAGGCAAGCGGACGCAACTTGCTGGCGAAGAGCTGCTGCCGGTGCTGCAAGCGTTCGATACCTACTTCGCGGACGCTCGCGACATCTGGGAACGTCCCTACGACTCCCGCTTCCGCTGGAACAAGCTCATGGCGCAGGACAGCCTGAGTGCCCGTGATCGCCTCGACCAGTTGAAGCTCAACCCTGTGCATCGCGCTGCCGTGGACTCGTATCTGGTGGGTATGTCCCATTGCCCCTCTGACCAGGTTTCCTACAACGAGATGGCACGTTGGTGGGCCCTGCCGGGTTACAACCTGTCGGTCCTCAACGACTCGCTCACTCGCTACACCTTCAAGGACGGCACCATCAGCTTGATCAACGCGATGATCGAAGACGGCAAGCCCGAAGTGCGGCTGTCTACGCCGGTGAAGAAGGTCGAGGACAAGGGCGACCACGTGGTCGTCACCACCCAGAAGGGTGAGCGCATTGTGGCGGGCAGCGTGGTCCTGGCGCTGCCGATGAACGTGCTGCCCAACATCGAGTTCTCTCCGGCGCTGGACCCCAAGCTGATCGAGGCCGCTCACGAACGGCACGCCGGCACCGGAGTCAAGGCGGTCATCAAGGTCAAGGGCAAGGTCGGTGGGGAAGGCAAGCTGTATGGTCTGGCCGACTCGGATCATCCCCTCAATGTGGTGTTCACCTACGCCAAGGCCGAGGACCACACGCTGTTCATCGGCTTTGGCGACGATCCCGCCAAGCTCGACGTCCTGGATCGGGACGCCGTGCAGCAGGTCATGCAGTCCTTCTTCCCGGAAATGGAAGTGGAAGACTGCTTCGGTTACGACTGGAACCTCGACCCCTACAGCCGGGGAACCTGGGCCAGCTACCGACCCGGCTGGTACGGCAAGTATGCCGATCACTTCGGCAAGGCTCCGGGTAGCCGCATGTTCTTCGCCCAGGGCGACCACGGCGAGGGTTGGCGCGGATTCATCGACGGCGCCATCGGCGGGGGCGGCAAGGCGGCCCTGCTCGTCAAGGAGCTGCTGGGATGAAGCAGCTTGGTTTCCTTCTCGCCCTTGGCCTCTGCGCCATCTCCGGCACGGCCGCGGCGGCTTGCGATGCCGCGGCCGGCCAAAAGCTGTTCGAGTCCAAGTGCACCGCCTGCCATTCGCTGGCGGAGCACAAGGTCGGTCCGCGTCTGCATGACGTGTATGGCCGCAAGGTCGGTACGGCGCAGGGCTTTGGCTACACGCCGACCCTGGAGCAGGCCGGCTTCACCTGGAACGCGGAAAAGCTCGATGCCTTCCTGAGCGGCCCGATGAATTTCCTGCCGGGTACCGCGATGGCGTTTGGCGGCCTGCGCAAGCAGGACGATCGGCAAAACATCATCTGCTTCCTCGAACAGCAGAACAGGAGCTAGTCATGAACATCACTCTCTTCACTCGCCCCAAGAGCGTGCTGACTGTCGGTCTGGCCCTGCTGCTGGCTTTCGACCCCAACCTGATCTTCCAGTGGACGGGATTGGTGCTGGGTGACGCCGGCACGTTGCTGGGCCGCATTCTGGGCCTGGTCTACCTGGGGATCGCCATCGAGCTGTGGTTCGTCCGCAGCAACTCAGACCTGCCGGCGCGCAACGCGCTGCTTCTGACCGCAGTCGACTGTTCCGTCGTGGCCTTGCTGGTCCAGGTGCAACTGGCCGGGCTGATGAATGTGCTCGGTTGGGGGCTGATTGCCGTGTACCTCGGCTCCGGCCTGGGATTCCTCTGGTGCGCCATGCAAGTCGCCAGGAATGGCGCCGTACGCGAAAGCCTTTCCTGATCCAAGCGATTTGCACTTTTTTGATATCACCGGATTCCAGCCCCTTCGTACCTTCTGCCCTGCTCGTCGCCACCGGCGCACGGGGCAGACTCATCCTCAGCACAACAAGAATCTCCTGTAGGAGAACGTAATGAACATCTTCAAGCTATCCCTGTTGAACTGTGCGGTATCCCTGGCGCTGCTATCCGCTGGGGCGCAGGCCGCCACTGTCGATGTGAGCAAGCTCGGCACCGAGCTGACTCCCTTCGGCGCCGAGAAGGCCGGCAATGCCGATGGCTCCATTCCGGCCTGGACGGGTGGCCTGACGAAGGCGCCGGAAGGCTGGGCGCCTGGTCATGGGGTTTGGGGAGCAATGGAACCAAAAACCAACGTAAGCTCTGAATCCCACCGTAAAGGGGCTTTCCGATCTCCAGCTCACCCGCCAGGCATTACTCTCTGATCAGTGCCTCGATGATCGGGCAGATCGTTCCGCCGTCTCCCGCATCACATTGCTGCACCAGTTCGCCTAACAGTTGCTGCATGACGACCAAGTCGGCCATCTTCTGCTCGATCAACGCGAGCTTGCGTGCAGCCCGTGCTCGCGTTTCGGCACAGGCGCACGACTCATCCAGCGTCAGCAGTCCACCGACTTCCGAGAGCGTGAAACCCAGCGCCTGAGCCCGCTTGATGAAACGCAGTCGCTTCACCATGTCCACCGGATAGCGCCGATGGCCACCCAAGGGTTTGGCTGGTTCATCCAGCAGCCCGCGTCGCTGGTAGTAGCGGATCGTCTCGACGTTCACCCCGGCGGCGTCTGCCAGCTTGCCAATGGTCAGCTCTGTGGCCATCACTTTCTCCTTGATTCCGTACTTTGGTACGGAGTTTAGAATAGCACCTAGGCAATCAGGCTCAGGAGATGGGAATGGGGATGCAACTCACCGGGAAAGGCTCGCTGGTCGCGA
>WBZS01001024.1_pt2 | contig 15016 bp, 11 predicted proteins | sample 5204201 | NCBI WGS metagenome assembly WBZS01 (sample SAMN12344357, study PRJNA552823) | activated sludge metagenome | biome: Activated sludge suspended growth; feature: Nitrification reactor; material: Wastewater; isolation source: activated sludge from nitrification reactor of wastewater...
CGCCACCCCATAGATCATCGGCTTGGCTTCCGCCATGCAATTGATCGTTTCCCGACTCGCCAAAAAATTCGGCCGACCAAAAATTTCCAGCATCATTCTCCATCACAATCGAATCATGACCGTCGCCTGCGTGGACAATAATCGTTTCGCCGTTGGTGTAGCGTTGTGAGGAAGTTCTGCCATTGATGGTCACTATGGCGAAAGCAATTCCATTGCGTATTTGGCGACCAATTCGAATTGAATCGTTGGCGGAAGTTCCGTAAACAACCAGGCCACCTTGGCCTGGGCCTTCGTCAAAACTGTTGTTTCCCGTTCCTCCGTCCAAGAAATCATTGCCGGCTTCGCCAAAAAGTTGATCGTCTCCATCTTCGCCTTTGATGGAATCGTCACCGTCACCTCCATGGAGTTCGTCGTCTCCTGCGTTGCCATTGATGTTGTCGTTTCCAGAACCGCCGTCAATAAAGTCGTTTTCGTTTCCACCAGTGAGAATGTCGTCGCCTTGACCTCCTTTTAGGATATCTGCTCCAGTCCCACCGTTAAGTTTGTCTGCGCCGACTGCCGAAAGCGAATCGCCTGTCAGTTCATCATTCCCCTCGCCACCATTCAGCGTGTCGTCCCCGCTACCCCCAAACAAGAAGTCGTTTCCAGCGGCCCCCCCCAACGTATCGTTTCCGAATCCACCAAAAATCGTGTCATTGCCACCTGCGCCCAGAAGTAAATCATCGCCCTCACCACCATCGATTCGGTCATTGCCGGCCGTTCCGCGAATTTCATCGTTGCCACCATTTCCAATCAACGATACGGTCATGCCCAATTGCGACAAGTCGTTGGCATTGAGAGCCGTCAAGTCAAAAAAATCGTCGGCCGGACCGCCACTCAAGCTCAAACTCTCGAATCCTTTGCCGCGAGCCGTGCCACCTAATCCGTTAAAGTCAAAGGTTACTAAAACTTCATTGGTCAATTCGTCTCGGTCAGCCGAAAACCGACGAGGCTCGACAAAACCCGAAAACGAAATCTCGTCGACTCCACCAACACCTCCGTCCAGAAGATCATTTCTGTTCAGGAACAAAACATCGTTTCCAGCGTTCCCCTCGATCGTATCTACGTCCTCGTCGTTGGATCCCTCTAAAACGTCCGCATCCTCGTTGCCAACAAGATGATCGGCGCCGCTACCACCCGTTATTCGGTCCTTGCCAATACCTCCTTCGATCGTATCAATTCCGTCGTTACCAGACAAATTATCATCTCCCGCGTCCCCAAAAATTTGGTCATTCCCAGCATTTCCAAAGACCAAATCGTCGCCATCGTCTCCGTGAATAGTGTCTGCCCCACCCGTCCCTCGAATGGTGTCGTTACTTGGACCGCCAAAAATGTCGACTTGTGCGATTCCAAAACTACTCAAACTTGCTTGTGAAAGGCTGGATAGGTCAATCGTATCGCTCGCCAATCCGCCAAAGATTCTCAGTTTTTCGATTCCGCCCAACAATTGATCCCGCGCCTGGATATTGCCATTCTTTGCCAAGATGACCAAGGTAATCTGGTTGAGCGATTGATCGAATGATGCTTGGACAGTATTTCCGCTTCGTCCACTGCCATAAGTCTCTTCGTCAATACCCGCTCCCCCGTCAATTTGATCGATTGCCAAGAAAATGAAATCAGAATTGCTTGCCTCACCTCCATTGAGCGTATCATTTCCTTCTCCACCCAAGAGGCTATCGGCCCCTTCGCCGCCAAACAACTTGTCATTGCCAGCGTCGCCTTGGAGTGTATCATTGCCGTTGTTTCCAAAGATGATGTCACTGTTGTCACCGCCACTAAGCGTGTCGTCACCGTCCCCGCCAAACATTTCGTCGTTTCCGCCGCCACCGATAATCGTGTCGTTTCCCTCATCGCCGTTGAGCGTATCGCCGACGTTCCCGCCGTCAAGCTTGTCATTTCCGGGACCGCCAGAAATCGTGTCATTGCCATCCTGGCCAAACAAAGCGTCGTTGGCAGTTCCTCCCAACAGCGTGTCGTTCCCAAGGCCTCCAATCAATCGAATGTTGCGGTTGATCGAAGTTCCAACCAGGTTGTTGCCTTGTCCATTGATCGCGTCGCCGCCGCCTTTGGCGTCGATCGTAAACACTTCGATGCCTTTGGGCAGTGACATGTCAATGACATCGTCACCATTCATGTTGATGCCGTTGACCCCCAAGTCAAAAATGTCGTTGCCATTGGTTCCCAAGAGGGTCAGGTTGTCGAAACCCCCCTGACCCTCGACGAGAAATGAAGTTGACAAAATAGAGTCAAACTTCCCGGCGGAATGATCAATCGTAATCGAATCCCGGCCACCACCGGCCCTGATTTCGACTCGGGAAATAGCGAGCTGAATTGATCCTGGCGCGAAAACCGGTAGGTCATTGATCGTATACCCGTCTTGCGCTGAAAACTTGATGACAATGGTATCATCCGCGCCATCACCCACAACTTTCAAAATGGTTGGCCCGATCGGAGGAGTGAATTCAGTGGTAAACGTCACGGCCAACATCGCCCGTTGTTCCAATTGATCAAATCGAAACGGCGAACGGTGGTTTTGATGGGATTTTCTTTTCTTAATCTGCCGTCTAGTTTTCATGGGTCGATCTCAAATGGGTGAAGGGTTCGCGATGGGATTGATTTTTTGCCGGTCGCTCGGTTGAGGCGGATTCCCTCAAAATCAACTGCGTATTTGGCTCGGCCGAAGCGCAGAAAAAAGAAACAAATTCTGAAAAATTGCGGAAAACGCTCCTGGATCCCACGCAAGTCGCCTAGTTTAGGATTCGTCTGGCCCAGTTTGTTCTGTCTGCGCAACGGAAATGGAGGCCGTTGAAATCACCTTTGGAAACGTGCGATAATGGATGAGATGAGCAATGTCACGCAAATCCTCAACGAAATTGTCGAAGGCAACCAACACAACGCTGCCCAGTTGTTACCATTGGTTTATGACGATTTGCGACGATTGGCCAATCAAAAAATGGCCCGCGAGGCCGCCGGGCAAACCCTCAGCGCGACCGGTTTGGTCCATGAGGCCTTTTTGCGTCTGGCGGGAAGTGGCGACATGCCTCGCTGGGAAAGTCGCGTGCATTTTTTTCGTGCGGCCGCTGAGGCTATGCGGCGAATCTTAATCGATCGAGTTCGGACCAAACAGACGCTGAAACGCGGGATCGAATTCAATAGGGTCGAACTGGACGACACGGCCTTGGCCGAGAATCAGGAAATTAATCAACTCTTGGCGTTAAACGAGTCCCTCAACAGTCTCGAGGTAGCGGACGCGAAAGTGGCAGAGTTGGTCAAACTCAGATTCTTTGTCGGCCTGACACGAGACGAAGCCGCTGAAATGCTGGACATATCGCCACGTACGGCCGACTCGTGGTGGGTATACGCCAAGGCCTTTTTGGCTGCTCAAATGTCGTGTTCGAGCAGAAGTTCCCCCGAATCCTACTAACACGCAGCCGCGATGCGGCTTTGTACTAAAATCCCAAAACCGACGGCAACAGGCATCAAAATCATAGCCCTGACTTCACATAAGCCAGAAAATAAATCTCATCAAAAACTGGGTCGCGCGCGTTTGCGCGGACGAATCCCATCGATTCGTATAGCCGATGAGCCGGAATCATGGTCGGCTGAGTCCACAACACGGTCTTTTGGAAGCCCATTTTTGCGATTGAATCCAGAGCTTTGGTCATCAGCAGCCGGCCAAGCCCTTGGCCTTGAAATTGTGGGTCAACCCCCAGCAAATGGATTTCGGCTTCATCCGATTCAGCCATTCGCCTTGCGGGAGCATCCGGCCGGACAATAATCACCATTCCTGCAAAAATACCCTCGGGCGTCCGCGCACTAATCAGTTCTCCCCGTGTCCGCACGGCTGAGGGAATAAACGCATTGGCCGCTCGTTCGGGAGTGGTAAAACCTCCTTCCACATAGGCCTTGCTCAACAGAATAGTGATCTCCGAGTCCGAGACACTGTTGGGATTGCTTTCGAAATGGAATGGTTTCATGTGGATCCCTTGCAGTGATTGGTACTAGCGAACGTTTGTTGCGGTTCGTTGACGAATGGGAAACGAAAGCACTTGATATCTACAAAGTTACCGCAAATCACAGGGTCAAACAGGCTGTGTAGAAAAAGGTTCGGAGAATTGAAACCGTTTGAAATTATAGATCGTAGTGGTTGGCCGTGGGTACCACGAGCTACCACGAGCCAATCACCTGAAGAAATACTAAAGGGATTTCCCAAGTGCTCGCAAAATTACAGTCCGAAAAAGTCCACACAAGGACAACTGTTTGCCGGTCTGGTGCTGAAGAATTTTCTCAAATCCGATGACCGATGCCTGCGGAATCTACTTTGTTCGCTCGGCCCAAGACGCGCGCCAACTCGCGGGCGGCGTGGTGCAACTGCTCGTCGGTGTGGGCGGTCGTGAGGCTCAATCTTAGTCGAGAAGAGTTCTCGGGGACGCTAGGGGGGCGAATGGCGGGAATCAGGAATCCTGCATGGGCCAATTCGCGACTTGCTTGCATTGCATTTCCCGCGCTGCCAATTACGATGGGAACGACTTGACTTTCGCTGTCTCCGGTTGCAATTCCCAAACGATCCAATTCGCCACGCAGCATTTTGCTTTTGCGAATTAATTCACTGCGCCGTTGCGGTTCTTGCTCGACAATTTGAAGCGCGGCGACACCGACGGCAGCGGCGACTTCAGGCATGGCGGTCGAGAAGATATAACTGCGGGCCTTGTTGCGGACCCAATCGATGAGCACCTGTGAGCCGGCCACGAAGCCGCCGACGCCACCTAAGGCCTTGCTAAGTGTACCGACTCGCATGGGAATCTTTCGGTCGACCTGCAATAACTCGGCGATTCCCCGGCCCCGGTCGCCAAAGACGCCAGTGGCATGGGCCTCGTCGACCATCAACATTGCGTTCGCACTCTCAGCAATCGGCACCAATTCAGGGAGTCGGGCAAAGTCCCCGTCCATGCTGAAGAGGCTATCGGTCACAATTAGCATTCGTCGGAATTGATCCGCAGCCGAAATCAAGGACTTTAGATGTTCAACATCATTGTGCCGGTAGACTTCAATCTTCGCTCCCGAAAGGCGGCAGCCGTCGATAATACTGGCATGGTTCAACTCATCGCTGAAAATACAGTCGCCGGGACCGACCAAGGCAGTAATCACGGCAATATTCGCTGCGTATCCACTACCGAAAACCAATGCCGCTTCGACCTCCTCGAAGCGTGCCAGTTCCAATTCCAGTCGCCGATGCCACACACCATAGCCGGTGATCAGCGGACTTGCCCCACTGCCAAAGCCGACCTGGCTGACGCAACCATGAACGGCATCGACCAGTCGAGAATCGGCCGCCAGCGCCAAGTAATCGTTTGAAGAAAAATCAACCAGCGTTTTCCCGTCGACTTGGACGAGGCCGGAAACATGCGGACTTTCGCGTATCCGCTGCATTCTGTATTGGTCTCGTTCTGCGAGGCGCTGCAATTCTTCTTCGATCCATTGCAGTACGTGAGAGGTGGACATGCTGTGTTTACTGGAAGGGTCAAGTCCTGTTATCGCCGATCGCGAACGAAGTCACTATAATCGCACGACACTTATGCCGTCTATTCTCCCATAACCCGATTTTGTTTTTGCACTATGGAACCGTCAAACATCAAACAGCCGTTGTGGAAAATCTGGCACTGGAAACTACATTGGCAAATCCTCTTGGGGCTGGTGATCGGCATTTCGGTCGGTTATGTGATGGCTCAAATGGCAATCAACAATCAATCTGGTCTCACGCCTCGTGAATATCTGGAAAACAATTCGTTCCGGTTAATTTTCAAGACCGGAGGCGAGATGTTTTTGAACGCCTTGAAATTGGTTGTGATTCCTCTGGTGACCAGTTCGATAATTTTGGCGATCGCTTCGATTGCAGCTCGGCAGGGATTCGCGCGCCTTGGCCTAAAGACCTTGATGTATTTCTTGATCACGAGCACCATTGCCATCCTCATTGGCCTTTTTCTAGTGAACTGGATTAAACCCGGGGTGATCGATCCCAACAAGCCGTTGCTTGATGCCGGACGTGTGTCTGAGATTCAAGCAAATTTCTCTGCAGAAACGAAGCGACTAGCCGATAGCGCGAAAATGGACCAAGAGAAAAGCGGTGAGACTTTGGTTGCCAAAGTCATGGGGGTTTTGAAAAGCCTGGTGCCCGCGAATCCTGTAAAAGCGGCCGTAGACATGGACCTCCTTGGCTTGATCACCATCGCGTTGTTCTTTGGATTTTTTATGAGTCGTTTGCATGGGGCAACCCAATCGACGATGGAGAACTTTTGGCAAGGCGTTAACGACATCAGCATGATGTTTACGGATTTTATTTTGAGGATGGCGCCCTTGGGTGTGGCGATGTTGCTGGCGCATACGATTATGGACAATTACGTGACTTTGGCTGCTGAGGAGCGAGTCGCCGACCTGATTGAAGCGCTAAAGTGGTTTGCGATTACGGCCTTGGTTGGCTTGTTAATCCACCTGTTCATTGTCTTACCGGGTATTCTTTTTCTGTTCACCGGGATTGGCCCGATTAAGCTATTCCGCGCCATGTTACCCTCGTTACTGACAGCGTTCTCGACTGCCAGCAGCAATGCAACGATTTCGGTGACCATGGACTGTTGCGAAAATCGGGCGGGGGTTTCCAATGAGACCGCAGCTTTTGTCGTTCCGCTCGGGGCGACCGTCAACATGAATGGGACGGCGCTTTATGAATGTGTGGCAGCGATGTTTATCGTGCAGCTTTTTGGCTATCAACTCGACGCATCGGTCCAGTTCATGGTCGTGTTGATTGCCCTGTTGACCAGCGTGGGAGTCGCCGGCGTTCCCAGTGCCTCTCTCGTGGCCATCATCATCATTCTGAATTCGGTTTCGAAGCAACTGGGAAATGGTGTTGATCTGTCGGGCGGATTGGCGATCCTCTTAATCTTGGACCGACCGCTGGACATGGTTCGCACGGCGGTCAACGTATTTGGCGACGCGACTGGAGCGATCTTGATTGCCAAGAGTGAAGGCGAAAAGCCTTTTTCGGGTGGCCCCAAGGTTGCCGAAACATGATCTTGATCATCGACAACTACGACTCGTTCACCTACAACCTCGTCCAACGATTGGGTGAGATCAATTCAGCGTTGGATATCAAAGTATTTCGCAACGACAAAATTTCGTGTGCGCAAATTGAGAGTCTTAGACCTTCGCATCTCGTGATTTCGCCTGGGCCTTGCACGCCCAAGGAAGCGGGCATTTCGACCGAGGCGATCGAACGTTTTCAGGGGAAATTGCCGATCTTGGGCGTCTGTTTGGGACATCAGGCCATTGGAGCGGCGACCGGCGGTGAAATCGTCCGGGCCAATCGGCTCATGCATGGGAAAACGGACCGGATTCATCACGTCGGAACGGGAATTTTCAAATCACTTCCGAATCCAATGACTGCGACGCGCTATCATAGTCTGGTAATTCGCCCGTCCACATTGTCGAAAGATTTTGAAATAACGGCTTGGGCAATCGACCCGGACGGTTTTCAAGAAATCATGGCCATTCAACACCGAAGATTCCCAACGTTTGGTGTGCAGTTTCATCCAGAGAGTTTCCTGACGGAGTACGGCAGTCGACTCCTTCAAAATTTCTTGGCAACGACTATTTAGGCGAATCACTTGCATGATCGAGATCGCAACAGCCCTGGAGTTGATTGTAAAGCACACCCGACCCTTGCAAGCTGAGCGTATCCAATTAGCCGAGGCGGTCGGCCGTCGACTGATTCGTCCAGTGGTTGCCGACGTTGATTCGCCACCGCACGACAAGAGTCTGATGGATGGCTTCGCAGTTCGCAGTGTCGACTTGCATGAGCCCAATGTCCGCCTCCAAGTGATCGACACAATTTTGGCTGGAAGGTATTCCACAAAAATCCTGACTGCAGGAACAGCAATTCGGATCATGACGGGCGCGCCAATTCCAGCGGGTGCCGACGCGGTGGTCATGTTGGAGCAGACAACTTTTGATTCAACGGCGGACGCGAGTACGGTATTGGTACATGAACCAGTAGTCGCCGGACGAAACATTATGCGCCGCAGTCAATCGATGCGTTTGGGTGAAGTTGTGCTGCCGGAGAGTCATTTGATTCGCCCGCATGACGTCGGACTGTTGGCCGAGGTGGGGATGCAGGAGCTCGAAGTATTTCGGAGTCCATCGATCGCCATCTTGGCAACCGGCGATGAGTTAGTGTCAGCGGCGGAAATGCCAGAGAAGGCTCACATTCGCAACAGTAACGGACCCATGTTGGCGGCGCTTTCCATGCGATTGTCGAATTCGGTGCATGATTTGGGGATCGCTCGGGATAATCACAACTCTTTGCGGGAAAAGATCGCTATAGGTTTGGAGTCCAACCTCCTCGTTTTGTCGGGAGGCGTTTCGGCAGGGATGGTCGATTTGGTCCCGCAAGTCTTGAACGAGTGCGGCGTTCGGCAGGTTTTTCACAAGGTCTCAATCAAACCCGGTAAGCCTATTTGGTTTGGCGTTCGGGAGGACGGCGAACATTGTCAATACGTTTTCGGCCTGCCGGGAAACCCAGTTTCAACTCTCGCTTGTTTCGAAGTTTTTGTGGTTGCCTGCTGGCAACGTTTGACCGGCGGGGTGTTTCCTGAGCGAACGATGAGAACCGGTGTCTTAGCGCAAGATCACGTGGTACGCGGTGGGCGACCAACGTACTGGCCGGTCAGGACTTCGGTCGACGATGGAGGTGTCACCAGAATTCACCCGCTGCCATGGCAGGGGTCTTCGGACTTGAAGTGCCTTGCAGAGGCAGACTCGCTGGCGCTATTCCCGCCGCGCGATTCGACTTATCGAATCGGTGAACAAGTCCAGGTATTACTGCTGAATGAAATACCGAATTGTTAGGATCGATGCAACGCGTTTTACACAGCGCGACGAATTATGCAGCGCGACGAATTACGCAGCGCGACAAATTACGCAGCGCGACGAACGCCGGTTTTCGAGTCGATACGTTTCAATTCCAAGTCCAAACGGGCCTTGCGATTTTGCATCAACAGTTGGCGTGCGCGAGCATCTTGTGCACGAAACCTCTTGGCGGAAAATCGCTCAAGAGCGTGATTGATTTTCCACAGGCCAGCACCCAGCGCCGATATCAAATCGGCGACGACCGGGCTGCCAGCCGATTTTAGATAATTCGCATGGCGCGCTTGTGCCCGCGCTGCCGAGCAACCGTGAGCCTGTCGTCCCTCGGTCAGAACTGAATCACAGTTACTGGAGACGACCCAATCCTCGGCAACAGCCGACGCATAGCCGACTTCGTGCAAGCCCAAGGCGATTTCGGCGTCAAGGTAAAGGTCAGCGATTCCCGAATCCACCTGTGGCAACCAGCCGATCGCTTCGTTCCGATACACTGCGGCATAAGTGGTTGGAGCAGTCGTCTTACTTGGTTTTGAAGCGACGAGCCGGCGTGTTCCGGTAGGGTCGACCTCGATCCCGAAGACTCGACGTTGTCCCACCTTAACCACAGGAGCGAGCATTCCCAAGCTGCGATCGTTGAACGCCCGCGCGGCTTGAAAGCTCCATGCATCCTCGACTTCGACTCCGGGTCTTAGCACAACCAACAATTCTCCAGTTGCGCGACTGAGAGCGGCGTTCCAGAAATCGATGAGGCGACGATTGTTGGGAATTGCGACGAACTCAACGCCCTCGGCTTTCAAGTCGTAGCGATCTACATATTGACCGTCGAACGGGACAATAATTTGGGCCTGAGCAGGCTGGCTTCGTAATACCGAAGCCAACGTTTGCTCGAAAAGTTCCTGGGAACCCAGCAAGGGAATCAGGATTGTAAATGTGGGCATGGGCGTGCCTTGGTCCAAGCTCGAATGTGTACTGACCCGAATGATAGAATCGGAAACTTGATCGTTCGGAACGGAAGTTTTTTCTTGTAGCTACCCTTTGCGGTGCTATCAACCTCGGGATAGGCACGGGTAATGTGATAGGAAGTGGTAAACATTGACGATTGGCTAAGCAGCACGGCGCGACTGCATTTCCTGCGGTGCCGCGACTTCGATTCGCATCACCTCGGTGCCGTCGAGTGTAACTACTGCCATGATGTCAGCAAATTTCCAAACGGCGGAATATTCGCCAAATGTGAAATGGACCCCAACCAGTTGATTGCTGACAACTTGATAGGATTGCGAAATTTGAGCGTCCGAGTCGTTCACCAGCCGAGCCAATCGACTTCGGACGAGTTCGCGAACTTGAGAAATGTTGGTGGTTATTTGCATATTTTCCGGCCTGCTCTATCGAAACCAGCACTTGCATCGTCTAAACGCCGCGAACCTGTACGGTAATTTTCTTGGTCCCCACAAAGTCCAGCGTGAATGGAAGCAATCCTCCCCACCCAGTACGACTGAAGGAACGCTAAAATGGCGATCCGATTGGTTCTTCGCCCAAATTCGGTTTGGCTTGATGCGGATTTTTGAGTTTGTGGTGCGGTTCAAACGCTGGCGTTTCAAAATTGCGATCGGCGGAAACCACTAGGTACCCACTGGAAAAAAATGGACAAGTCGCAAGCAAATTGGGCAAAACTCGCCTCCCAAATTGAGGGAACGGTTGACACGGGATTTGGTGCGCGCGGTGCCTTTGCCACCGACGCCAGCGTCTACCAACAAATGCCTGCTGCAGTTGCCTGTCCCAAGAACAAGGCCGATCTTGAAACGGTCACTGGCTTTTGCCGAGAACATCGGATTCCCATCGTCGGCCGCGGGGGAGGGACTAGCCTTTCGGGACAAGCCATCGGCTCCGGGCTGATCATCGACTTTTCACGGCATATGAATTCGCTGATCCAACTCGAAACATCAAGGCGAACCGTTGTCGTTGAACCAGGAATCGTCTTGGATGATTTGAATGCCATCCTCGCTCGCCATGGCCTTCTCTTTGCTCCAGATCCAGCAACGGCCAGTCGGGCAACCGTCGGAGGCATGATCGGCAATAATGCCTGTGGAACACGTTCCATCGTATTCGGACGAACTTCGGACTCCGTCGAGTCATTGCGGTGCATCTTGTCAGACGGCAGTTGGCTGACGACGCAATGGCATGAACCCGACGCTTGGTCCGCGCTTGCCGCCGATCCCGATTCAAGGTTGATTGCGAAGTTATCTGCGATCGTCGAGCGGTATCGACCCGAAATTGAAGCTCGAATTCCGAACTTGCCACGAATTGCAGCGGGGTATTCGCTGCAATACTTTGTTGATCGGAAACGTCCCAAGTCCCTTTCGGATCTCATTGTCGGTGGCGAGGGAACGTTGGCTCTTGCGGCGGAGGCTACGTTGCGACTCCGCCCGGTCCCTGCAGCCACGACCATCGTCGTTAGCTCATTCGCTTCAGTAGACGAGGCACTGCGGGCATTGCCAGAAATTCTACGGCATCAACCGAGCGCCGTTGAGTTGCTGGACGATGTATTGTTGAGCGAAGCGGTGCGCAACGCTTCCACGCGCGAAATGAGTCGCGTCATCGTAACCGGCGGTGCAATACCCGCCGCGATATTGCTGGTGGAGTTTTTTGGCGAAACCGTGTTGGAGGCGGTCGATCGAGCTCAGAAATATTTGAATTGCAGAAGTGAGATCGGAGGCGCCGGCCACCATATTTTGCAAAACCCCGAGGAACAAAAACGAGCTTGGGAAGTGCGGCGACTGGGGCTTGGTTTGATTTCGAATATCCCGGGCAAGGCCAAAGCTGTCGCCTTGATCGAGGACGCGTGCATTCCGATTGATCGTTTACCGGAATACAATCGTTTCGTTTACGATTTCGGCGAAAAGATCGGAATGGGCATCTCAACCTACGCTCACGCCTCTGTTGGCGTTCTCCATTACAAGGTGATGCTCGACCTCCACGAAAATCTGGATCGTCGCAAGATGCGGGAAATCGCCGAGGCATGTTTCGACAAGTGCTGCGAAGTTGGCGGTGTGTTCTCGGGCGAGCACGGCGACGGTATTGTGCGTGGAGAGTTTTTGCGACGACAGTTTGGGCCGCAAGTCTATCAAGCTTTCGCAGAAGTCAAAAAGCTCTTCGATCCGGAAAATCTATTTAACCCCAATCGCAAGATCGAAGCGCCGCCGCTGGATCATTTATTGCGATATGGCGACAACGAGTCCGATAGGGTTGCCTATTTGGAGACTACCGCACAGGTTTCGTCGCGATTTCGTTACGGAGAGCAAGCGAACCTGACCGGGGCAATTGAACAGTGCAATGGAGTGGGGGCTTGCCGGAAGAACTTGAAAGGGGCGATGTGCCCCTCCTATCGCGCGACTCGCGACGAACGCGATTCAACTCGTGGGCGTGCAAATTTGTTGCGTCTCGCTATTTCCGGGCAACTGGAACCGCCTGGGTTGGCGAACCCCGATTTACACGCGGCATTGGATTTGTGTCTTTCATGCAAAGCCTGCAAGTCGGAATGTCCGAATGCCGTCGATATGGCGCGATTGAAGAGCGAAGCGTTGCAAGTGAAATGGGATGAACAAGGCCCTTCGACAAACGCCAAATTCATCGCAGGAATGCCGCAACGATTGGCGTTGGCAGCGCGAATGCCCTGGGCCGCAAAACTGGCGCTGCGATTGCCGTTCGCTCGCGAACTTTTGCAAAAGCGTTACGGAATCGATCGGCGGCGGCAACTCCCTCAACCGGCGAAAGTCAGCTTCGATCATTGGTGGAAACAAAATCGCGAACGTGGAAAGGCTTCAGGCCGCAAGGTTGCTCTCTTTGTGGACACGTGGAATCGTTTTTTGGAGCCAGACATTGCTATTTCCGTCGTCGAATTGCTTTGGTCCTGCGGTTATGAAGTCGCAGTAACGAGAGCCTACGATGCCTTGCGAACGCGAATGTCCGTCGGTTTTCTGGATGATGCAAAGACCCGTAGCAGAGAACTTTTTCTAGAACTGTCAGAGTATGTAAATTCTAAGACACCAATCTTGTGCATCGAGCCATCGGAGGCTTCGGCTCTCACCGACGACTTACCGGACCTTATTTCGGACGAAGGGCTAGGCCGCCATGTCGCCGCACACGTTCATTTGCTCGATGATTTCCTGGCGGCTGAATTGGCCAGCGGTTATTTCAAATTGGCGAAACGTGAGCCCGCTGACACTCGCGAAATAATTATCCATCCGCACTGCCACCAACGTGCATTGTTCCGGGAGGCGGCAACCCAGGAGTTGTTAGCCGCAGCTGGCTATGTTGCCAACCTCACGGATCTCGGTTGTTGTGGAATGGCTGGGGGTTTCGGCTACGCGCATTACGATGTGTCCTTGAAGATTGCCGAGCAAAAGTTTTTGCCTGCGATTCGCCTGGCCCAGCAATCCAAAACGCTGATTGTTGCCACCGGAACGTCTTGTCGCGAACAAGCACATGACCTGGCGTCGGCTCAGACCTACCATTGGGCTCAACTCATTGTTGGCTCAGAACGAGTTGATTGACGGGTACCGCTGGGCGAAGGCACGGTTCGGCGCTACTCGCTGGGTTCGTTGTCTTCCCCAAAATCACCTTCAATGAGGCCTTCTTCAAGGTCCGGCATTTCGCCGACATCGACATACGCATGACAGTGACTGCACATTTGGACCGTTCCCTCCAGCGACGCTGCGAAAGATGTTTGCTTCCCGCAATCCTCGCAGGTCACCACCGTTTCGCCGAGCACGACACTGGGGTGTCGGATCTCCTGACGTTCGTGTTCAAACGTTGCAAGCTCGCCGGTGGCACGTTCCAAATCTGCTTCTTCCACCCATACTCGCGGTTTATGAATCTGCGGAAGTGTTCCTAAAGCCCAAACGCCAGCAGTGGATTGATCTTCAACTGCAAAAGCCGTAATTCCCTTGTTGCGAAGGAAGTCGACGATCAAATGGGCGTCATAGTTTGAGTCTGCAGTATACGCCACCACTGGTTTTTCGAGATTCATGGAGAGTCCAAAGTCAGTTGCGAACAAACGAATTAGATCGCACCATTTTAGTGCAGTTCAACTTGAAATGAGTCTGACGTTCGCAAAAAATTCTGCCCATGAGACTGAGGGTTTTCCTAAATCTGTGTCTCGCCATCGGGCATTAATGTCGGGACTTGGAGCGACTACCACAACTAACGTGGTTGGTCGTTTGCGACAGCAGACCGATTGGCAAGGTCTGGGATTTTGATCGTCGTTCCAGGCGGAAGTTTGATCGGGCTGGGGAGTACATCCTGATTCGCGACATAGATTTCCAAGTAATGTTCATCGCTGTGATAATACCGTTTGGCAATCGATTGCAAGGTCTCGCCTGCCCGTATCACGTGAACCTGGAACGATGACCTGCGATTGGGATTCGCGATCAAGTTTCTTTCAGGAATGGCGGCCAAGCTGGAAGGATGTGCCTGTTGAGCCGCAGGCGTTTCGGCAGACAAATTCAACTGCGAAATTTCCGGCGTGATCAGCAAGGAGTTATCTTGCGGCGACTCAGGAGGGATCAAAGGTTTGAAAGCATCACGAGTTTCTCGCGGATTTGAATTGGCAAGAGGCTCAGCGGGGAACTGGCTTCGCTCGAGAATGCTCGAGGCAGGATTTTCCGAACCTGACTTGATCCGGGAGAAATCGGGTTCGACAGATTGCTCTTGATGCATCGCCGCGACATTGTTGGACTTCATTTCCAACTTAGGGATCTGCTGTTCGGGTTTCGCGAGCGCAGGGGCTTGCAAACCAGCAATCTTGGCCGCAGGATTGGGAAGTGGTTTTGCTGAAGCATTGTTTTCGCCAGGGGGCAGTAACGGTTTCTTAAGCGTCAAGTCTTCGTTTGCCAGCTCGGCAACGCTATTCATTTCGGGAGCAGGTTGGTTTTTGTAATTGATCCCGAAATAGAAAGCGGCTGTCAACAATGCAGCCCCGACCAGAATTTGACCAAGGTGAAACTTTTGCATGGATTGGCCTGAAATTTCCGAAACTCAACGTAAATGCCGTGACGACAACTCGTCG
>WBZS01001862.1_pt1 | contig 14996 bp, 12 predicted proteins | sample 5204201 | NCBI WGS metagenome assembly WBZS01 (sample SAMN12344357, study PRJNA552823) | activated sludge metagenome | biome: Activated sludge suspended growth; feature: Nitrification reactor; material: Wastewater; isolation source: activated sludge from nitrification reactor of wastewater...
CCGGGTGGGGATTGAAACCAGTCAAATCAACGTAGGCAAGACCCGCCGCCCGGGTTTCACCCGGCCAAACCGCCGGGTGGGGATTGAAACCGAATGAAAGAGCTGCGCAGCAGCGCCATGGATGGTTTCACCCGGCCAAACCGCCGGGTGGGGATTGAAACAAGTACGTGGTGAGGGCGCTGACCGCGCTGTCGTAGGGTTTCACCCGGCCAAACCGCCGGGTGGGGATTGAAACAAGAAGTGGATCATCAGCCAGTTGGTTTTCGCCAGTTTCACCCGGCCAAACCGCCGGGTGGGGATTGAAACACGCTGTGCTCATTCGCATAATCCGTATGCACTTGGTTTCACCCGACCAAACCGCCGGGTGGGGATTGAAACCAGAACACGCTGGAGAGCCGGCAGAACGCGCCGGGGTTTCACCCGGCCAAACCGCCGGGTGGGGATTGAAACAAGATGATGTTGCGCGACCAGATGTTGCGGACGAAGTTTCACCCGGCCAGACCGCCGGGTGGGGATTGAAACCACATGCGCCGAGTTTCGCCCGCGGCCTCAAGTTTCACCCGGCCAAACCGCCGGGTGGGGATTGAAACGGGCTGATCCAGCGGCACTCCGCGAACCACGCGCGTTTCACCCGGCCAAACCGCCGGGTGGGGATTGAAACAATTCGATCATGGGGCAGGCGCCGGGCCTGGCGCGTTTCACCCGGCCAAACCGCCGGGTGGGGATTGAAACAATTCGATCATGGAGCAGGCGCCGGGCCTGGCGCGTTTCACCCGGCCAAACCGCCGGGTGGGGATTGAAACACGAAGTAAGGGCAGGCACTGACCAAATACTCGCCCGTTTCCAAACCGCCGGGTGGGGATTGAAACTGGTCGACCTTGGCGTTGAGGTTCACCACCCGCAGTTTCACCCGGCTAAAGGGTAGGGCTTAAAAAAAATGCCGGCAGACAGCCGGGCACATTGCCGCAGGCCGTTGGACCGGTCGGCCGAGGTCAGCGCCTTTCCTTCGCTGGGGGCCACGCCTCGCGTGGCCATGAACATCAGCGTTTGCGCCGAGCACCGACAGCCAGCAGCGCCAGGCCAGCCAGCAACATTGCGTAGGTCTGCGGCTCGGGGACGGACGAGACGGGATGTCCTTGCACGTCCATCTCGAACAGGTAGCCCCAGTGCGGCGAGCCCCCATTCAGCGTGTAGCGCAGGTAGCGCGCGGTCACGTTCTTGCCCAGGGAGGCATCGCTGACGTCGAACACCGCGCCGTATTTCGGCTGCATGCCGACGTTTTGCGTCAGCCGCGGCTCGAGGTGATAGCCACTGACGGCAATGGCCGACCAGCTCAGGCCGTCGGCGCTGGCCGACAGGGTGAACGGGTTGTAGTAGGCGTAGAAGCCGTAGAGCTCGACGCGGTCAATCGCATACACCGAACGCAAATCCACTTGCACCCAGCCGGCATAGCCGCCGTAGTTCCAGGAGTTCAGCCCGGTATTGCCGCTGGCGCCGTAGTCGCCGTCGAGCACGTTGGAGGCGTCGTAACTCGGTTTGCCGCAGCCGAGGTAGCAGCCATTGGCGCTGGCTGTCACGCCGGGCAGGTCGGTCAGTTCGATGGCCTGTGCGGCGCCCAGCGGCGCCAACAGCGCTGCCGCGAGAAAGGCACTGGAGGTCTTCATGCGTATGTGCTTTCGGTGGATGTGTAGAGGCACTGCGTGCCATGCCATGGCGTGCTGGACCGGCGCTTGCACCGCTCGCGCAGCCAAGGCGGCGTGGTTGCGCAGAATAGCCACCGTGCGAAACCGCTCTACCCCTGACCAAGGGGGCGCCGCCAGGCTCGCCAAAGCCGCGCTGCCGTAGCACGCATTGAGCCGTGGGGCATGCGCCCCGCCCGGCCGCCCGAAGGGGCGAATTCCCGCTTGGCGGGACCGGCCGTCAGGCCGCAGGGTGCTCGATTTCGCCCCGCCCGGCCGCCCGAAGGGGCGAATTCCCGCTTGGCGGGACCGGCCGTCAGGCCGCAGGGTGCTCGATTTCGCCCCGCCCGGCCGCCCGAAGGGCGAATTCCCGCTTGGCGGGACCGGCCGTCAGGCCGAGAAGGTGAATCAAGCGCGCATCCCATGTGCCCGTGGCCACCCTTGAACGAGCGCCCGCATCCACGGGGGCAACCCCGCGTTCGGGCGGCGTGAAGTCCCTCGCGCCAGGGCGTCGACGCGCTCGGCGGGGCAGCCCCGCGTTCAGGCGCCGTAACGGCAAGTCAACCGCGCGATCGCGGGGGCCTGGTGGCCAGGGCGTGCACTATTGAAACGCAACAAACGATACTAGTGCCAGATTTGATCTTGTGTGAAGCTGATAAAAATGGTGAATTTTTCGTTCTGATCGAAAACCCGCTGCGGCGGTCGCTGGTGCCATCGCGCGGATTCGCATCGGCGCAGGTCGACACAGTCGCGGCGTTGTCTGCTACACAACGTTGAGCATGGCCTATTGGCATTGCCCCAGCGCCAGCTTGCCCGGCAACAACACGATGCAGTAACAGGTGTGAAATGGGTTTGACCGGTCAATTGCCCCTGCTTGGGGTCGACGCACTGCGCATTGCGGACAGGGTCCGCGTCGATCAGGTGGAAAACCACTACGAGCGCACCCTGGTGGCGCTGTGTGTGGGAATGGTGTTGTGCGTCGGCGTGGCGGTGGCGCTGGCGCCGGTGATCGGCCTGGCTGCCGGCTATTCCTGGCTGGCGGTCAAGCTGCTGGTCAGTGCCTACCGATTGATCGAAATCCTGCGCTTCAAGCGCGATGCGCACCACGCCGAACGCATCGGCAACTGGGAGCAACGCTACTGGTGGTGGATGTGCCTGGACGGCGTGGTCTGGGGCGCGATGGCGCTGGTCTTCACGCCGTCGGGCATTCAACTGCTCGACATGCTGATCCGCACGCTGATCTGCGGCGTGGCGGCGATCGGCGTGTTCAGCGTGATGGGCAGCAAGCGGCTGAGCATCGGCTTTTCGCTGACCACGCTGCTGCCGGTGATGGCCAGCATCCTGCTGGTTGAAAACCACCTGATCGGCTGGACCGCGGTCGGCTGTCTGCTCATTTACCTCGGCATGCTCAGCTTCGAGGCGATTCGCGTCGAGCATGCGATCCAGGAACTGCTGTGGCTGCGCCACCAGACGGCATGGATCGCCGAGCAACACCGCATTGCGCAGGCGCGCGCCGAGGAGTCAAGCGCCGCCAAGTCGCGCTTTCTGGCCACCGTCAGCCACGAGTTGCGCACGCCGCTGAACGGCATTCTGGGCATGGCGCAGTTGCAGGCGCGCACGCCGCTGGAGGCGATGCAGCGCCACCGCAACGAAGTCATCGAGCAGTCGGCGCGCCACCTGCGCACGGTGATCGACGACATCCTGGACATGGCGCGCATCGAATCCGGCCGCATCGAACTCAGCAGCAAGCCGTTCGACCTGCGTGCGGTGGTCGAGGTGGTGTGCGAGATGCTGTTGCCGCTGGCGCAGGCCAAGGGGCTGCGGCTGACGGTGCGCGTCGGGCGCGAGCTGCCGGCGCGCTGGCTGGGCGACGCCGACCGCATCCGGCAGGTGCTGCACAACCTGATCGGCAACGCGATCAAGTTCACCAGCCAGGGCAAGGTCGGGCTGAGTGTGGAGCGCAGCGACGACCTGGGCCTGCGCTTCGTGGTTACCGACACCGGCCCGGGCATCCCCGCGGCGTCGCTGGAGCGCATCTTCGAGCCGTTTGAACAGGTGCTGCGCTCAGGCACCGGGCCGGACGCGCGCGGCACCGGCCTGGGCCTGGCGATCGCGCGCCAACTGGCGCGCGCGATGGGCGGCGACGTGCATTGCCGCAGCAGTGCAATGGCAGGCTCGACCTTTGTCTTCGACCTGGCCTGCACGGCGCTGGACGACGCGCCGCCGCAGGCCGAGCCGGCAGTGCCGCCGGCGCCGACGGCGCCGCGCGCCGAGCCACTGGCGGCCCTGTCGGTGCCGCGCGGCGCGCGCGTGCTGCTGGTCGAGGACAACCCGGTCAACGCCGCGGTCGCCGAGGCGGCGCTGACGCTGTGGGGACTGCACTGCGTGCATGTCGATTGCGGCGAGGCGGCGCTGGAGCTGCAGCCGGGCGACGGCTTTGACCTGGTGCTGATGGACATCCAGTTGCCCGGCATCGACGGCTGCGAAACCGCGCGGCGCTGGCGCGCCAACGAGTCGCAGGCCGGCGCGGCGCGGCGCGCGCGCATCATCGCCGTTACCGCCAGCGCGGCGGCCGAGGACCGTGCGCTGTGCCTGGCGGCGGGAATGGACGACTACCTGTCCAAACCCTTCGAGCTTGAAACCTTTGCGGCCGTGCTGCGGCGCTGGCTGCCGGTGCAGCCGCCAGGCAAGGGCTGACCCTGGACCAGCGGCTGCGCGGGCGCTGCGCGCAGCCGCCCGCACACGCCTTGCGCAGCAACGTACAGCAGCACGCCAAGCGGTCCGTACAAAAAGGTGGCCGGCAGTGCAACGATGAGGGGCATGCGCGACTGACCACTTGTCAACGCGTGATCGACCAGCCATCGCCCGACGAGCAAGTCAAAGGCCAGAAAGTGAAGCCAGGCGCCCAGCACCTTGCCGGGCACCGAGAACAACACCCCGACCGCGGCCAGCGAAGAGAAGCCACCCCCCGGCGCGGTGCCCCAGTAGCGCCACAGCGCCGCCACATAGGCCAGCGCCAACGCCAGGGGAACGCCGCGGCCACAAAGCCACAGCAGCCCGCGACGCGCGGTGCCGGGCGTGAGCAACGCCGCGACCGCCAGGCCGACCCAGGCGGACATGGCCGTGATGCTGGCCAGCGAAAAGACGGCATCAGGCATGGCCATCCTGCGCCGATGGGCTTGCGGGCGGCAGCACGACCGCCTGCCGGCCCATGCGGACAACGCTGCCACCGCGCGTGGACGCGAACGCCTCGGCTTCGGCGGCGCTGCGAAACCACAGGTTCAGACAGCCGGGCCCACGCTGCCAGACGGCCAGGTGTTGCAGATCGGCTGCCGTCATCCGCTCAAGCGCCGGCCGGTACGCTTGCCAACTGTCGAAGCCGGCCTCCACGGCCAGCGCGCGAAGCACATGTTTGCGCTGCAGCGTGGCCCGTTGGCGGTAGGCGACCGGAAGCGTCGCGGGCGTCATGGCGCCGCTGGCCAGCAGCCGGCGCAGCACCGGCAAGGCGCAAACCAAAGGCCCCGACACGGCGGCACGGTGCAGCCTTCTGGCTTCGCGAAGAACCTGGGCCACGGCCTGGGGGCAGCGACGGTCCAGGCCATCCTGGGTGGTGACGGTGTGCATACCTTCTCCGATGCATGGTGGCCGGTCTCGCAGTGGGCCACGGAGGGTATGCAAGCCAGTTGCTTGCGTTGCAGATGCTTGCGCTTTTGCGAGTCGGGCGGTCTGAGGCAGCCCGGGCGGCAGTGTACGGGCGCCGCCGTGGCGCACGGCACCGGGTTGCCGGCGGCAGGCGGCGAGGCGCTCAGCGCAGCGTGACGACGATTTCCAGGTAGTCGCTCGGCACCACAAGCGAGCCGGGGCCGGCGCGGTTGCAGCGCTCGAGCAATTCGGTCAGGTCGTGCTGCAGGGCCTCGGCCTGCGGCGGCGGCAGCGAGGCAAAGGCCTTGTGCGTCGGGCCGTACCAGGTGCGGAACACCTCGATGAAGTGCGCCGCCGAGCGGTAGCGGAAGTTGAAGCTCCGCGGCACCGCGTTGAGCGACGCCGCCCGCTCGCCGAACAGCGCGCGCACGTGCGTGGCGACGCCCCACATCGACGGCGGCGTCACGCCGGCGGGCGGCGCCACGTGGCGGCCCAGCACCTTGAAGAGCTGGCCGATAAAACCCTCGGGCGTCCAGTTGGCCAGCCCGATGCGCCCGCCAGGGCGGCATACGCGGGCCATCTCGGCGGCCGAGCGCGCATGGTCGGGCGCGAACATGACGCCGAAAGTCGAAAGCACGGCGTCGAAGCTGGCGTCGTCGAACGGCAGCGCCTCGACGTCGGCGACCTGGAAGCTCACCGGCAGGCGTTCGGCGCGGGCGCGCTCGGCGCCGCGTTCGAGCAGGCTGGCCACATAGTCGGTCGAGGTCACCACCGCACCGCGGCGTGCCGCAGCCAGCGTGGCATTGCCGTTGCCGGCGGCGACGTCGAGCACGCGCTCGTCGCAGCGCAGGTCGCAGGCTTCGGCCAGTGACTCGCCGACCTGCTGCAGCGTGGTGCCGATGACTGCGTAGTCGCCGCTGGCCCAGGCGGCCTGCTGGCGGGTCTTGAGGGCGGTGAAGTCGGGGGTTTCAGTGGTGGCATGCATGGCGAAGTGCTCCATTGGCGTTTGCTGGGTGCTGTAGGGGGCTAAGGGGGTACCGCGGCGGGGCCGCGGCGGGTGGCGCTCGTTGCCGCAGTGGCCAGAGCGATGGCGCCACTGTCGGCTGGCAGGCCCGGACCAGTCCTTGAGCGGCCTGAAGCGGCCTGAGTCGTCCTGAAAGCCAGCGCAGCGGCGTGACCCGCGCGGCACGAGACCGCGGCCGCCGATGCCGGCAAGCGGCGGCCGCGGCCGCCTCGGTTGACCTGGCACCGGCCCGCGGTGGCAACGGCGTACGATTTCGCGCCCGGCGCCGAGTCGGTACACCGCAGCCATGAGCGACAGCGCCAACGCCCCTTTGCACTTCGACCGCTTCGAGGTTCGCCCGGCGCAGCGCCAGGTGCTGGTCGATGGCTTGCCGCTGCCGCTGGGCGCGCGGGCCATCGACGTGCTGATGGTGCTGCTCGAGCGCCGCGAGCGCGTCGTCACCAAGCAGGAACTGCTTGACCTGGCCTGGCCCGGCCTGGTCGTCGAGGAGAACAACCTGCAGGTCCAGATCAGCACGCTGCGCAAGCTGCTCGGGCCGCAGGTGATCGCCACCGTGCCGGGCCGCGGCTACCGCTTCACCGCCATGACCAGCGCGCAGGCCGCGACGCTGCCGGCGCCGTCGCTGGCGACGGCCGCGGCGCGCCCCGCCGATCGCGCGGTGCCCGGCCGGCGCGGCAACCTGCCGGCCACCGGGCCGCGGCTGATCGGCCGCGACGCCGAGACCGCTGAACTGGCGCGCCAGGTGCGGGCGCACCGCGTCGTCACTGTCGTCGGCGCCGGCGGCATCGGCAAGACCCAGTTGGCGCTGGCGGCCGGGCAGGCGCTGCGCAAGGCGTTCGAGCATGGCGTCTGGCTGGTCGACCTGGCCTCGGTGGCCGACCCGGCGCTGGTGGCCTCGGCGGTGGCCCAGGCGCTGGCGATCAGCCTGCCGCCTGCCCAGCGTGCCGACGAGGTGCTGGCCAAGGCGCTGCGCGGGCGCGAACTGCTGCTGGTGCTGGACAACTGCGAGCACCTGGTGGCCGCGGTCGGCCCGCTGGTCGAGACCCTGGCGCGGCAAACGGCGCTGGTGCGGGTGCTGGCGACTAGCCAGGAACGGCTGCGCATTGCCGACGAGCAGCTCTACCGGATCGCGCCGCTGGGCATTCCGGCCGCCGCGACGCTGGAGCAGGCCGCCGCGGCCAGTGCGGTGCGGCTGTTCGTGCAGCGGGTGCAGGCGCTGCAGGCCGGCTTCCGGCTGGACGAGGGCAACGTCGCCGCCGTGGTCGACATCTGCCGCCAGCTTGACGGCCTGCCGCTGGCCATTGAGCTGGCCGCCGCGCGCACGCCCTTGCTTGGCGTGGCCGGCGTGCGCGAGCGGCTGGACGACCGCTTCCGCCTGCTCACCGCCGGTGCCCGCACCGCGCTGCAGCGCCACCAGACGCTGCGCGAGATGCTCGACTGGAGCTGCGGGCTGCTCAGCGACGCCGAGCGCGCGGTGTTCACCCGCGCCGGCGTGTTCGTCGGCAGCTTTTCGCTCGAGGCGGCGCAGGCCGTGCTCACCGACGAGCACGGCATCGACCCATGGACGGTGCTCGACCTGCTCGGCAGCCTGGTCGACAAGTCGCTGATCGTCACCGAGGACACCGGCGCGCCGCGGCTGCGGCTGCTGGAGACGATGCGCGCCTATGCGCTGGGCCGGCTGCACGCCTCGCCGGTTGACGCCGATCGCGTGATGCGGCGCCACGCCGAGGCCATGCACGCCATGCTGGCGGCCAGCCTTGGGCGAAGCTGGACCGAGCCGTCGCAGGTTCGGCTGGCGCAGGCGCTGCCAGATCTCGACAACCTGCGCGCCGCCCTGGCCTGGGCGCGACGCACGCCGGACGCCGCCGACCTGCATGTGGCGCTGGCCGGCGCGTCGGCCTGGCTGTGGTTTCTGGCCGGCCTGCGGGTCGAGGGGCTGGAGCAACTCGACGCCGCGCGGTTGCGCGTCCACCCTGCCACCGCGGCCGACGCCGAGGCGCGGCTGCTGGCGGGCTGGGCGTCGCTGCGCTTTCCGACCGCCGGGCCACCCGAATGCGCGGCGCTGGAACGCGCGATGGACCTCTTTGCCCGCCACGGCGACCGCCAGGGCGCCTATGCGGCCTGCTGGACGCGCATCCGGGCCGCCGCCGTGGTCCAGGACGTGCCCACCTGCCACGACCGGGCGCGCCAACTGCAGGCCTTGTTCGACCCGGCCTGGCCAGCCATCGCACGCTGGGAGCTGCTGACCTCGCGCTTCATGATCTGCTGGTGTACGCAAAGCGAAGCGGTGGCCACGGTGCTGGCCGAAACCGAGGACAGCCTGCGTCTGGCCGAGGACTTCGGCGACCTGCGGCTGCGCGCCTCGTCGCTGATGTACCTGGAACAGGCCACCGAAGGACTCGGCCGCTTCGACGAAGCGGTGCAGCGCGGCCGCGAACTGCTGGCCGTGCTGCGCGACCTGCCGTTCACCATGCTGCGCCCGATGGCGCTGAGCAACCTGTGCCTGTCGTTGACGCACCTGGATCGGCTGGACGAGGCGCTGGAAGTCGGCCGCGAGGCGCTGGCCGAGCACCGGCTGGACGGCACGCCGGCGGTGATGCTGGACGCCGCCGCGCTGCTGGCCATGAAGCGTGGCCGCTTCGAGGCCGCGGCAAAAACCCTGGGCCGCGCCGACGCACTGGTGGCGTCGATCGCCGGTGCCCGCCAGCCCAACGAGGCGCGGGCACGCGACATCACCCTCGACCGCCTTCAGGCCGCGTTGCCTGCCGCCGAGCTGCAGCGCCTGATGGACGCCGGCGCCCTGCTCGGCGACGACCAGGCCGCCTGCCTCGCGCTCGACGTGCGCGACTAAAGCGCTGCACCGCGCCGCGGCGGCGCCCGGCGCGGCCACGCTTCAGGTGGTTTCAGGACGTTCAAGGACTTGAACGCCGGACCGAGGCGACAGTTCGTCCGGCACACCGCGCCTTCGCCAGGCACCGAACCCGACGCCGCTTTTAGGGCAACGCTGAACAAGTCCCTCGCGGCGCGCGCATCCCCGGGCTCGGGCGCGCAGCGGCGTTGCAAATGCTCGCCATACCTGCGGGTATGTCTGCGCTTTGCGCCTTGCTGCGCATCCCGATCCGGGGCGCGCGCACTCGCGCGGACTTATTCAGCGTTACCTTGGGCGCCGATGCCATGGCGAGTCATCCCCAGCCACTACGCGCCCGCGAGCGAACCGCCCATGCCGAACGACGACACCCGCCGCCACTACGACACCCTGCTGGCGCCGGTCTACCTGTGGCTGGCGGGCGGCCTGGAGCACGCCGTGGCGCTGGGCGCGCGCGACCTCGCCGAATTCGTCGGCAGCGGCGGCACCGGCGGCTATGCGGTCGATCTCGGCGCCGGTTTCGGCATGCACACCGTCGCCCTGGCCAGGTCTGGCTGGCGCGTGCTGGCGGTGGATTTGTCTGCCCACTTGCTGGCCGAGCTAAAGCAGCACGGCAGCGGCCTGACTATCGAGGTTGCCGCCGCCGACCTGATGGGCTTTGCCGAGTTCATGACCGGCCCGGCCGACCTGGTGCTGTGCATGGGCGACACACTGACCCACCTGGACAGCGAAGACCAGGTTGCGGCGCTGATGTTGAAGGTCCGCCAGGCACTGCGGCCGGGCGGGCAGTTCATCGCCACGTTCCGCGACTACAGCCACCTGCCGGCCGCGACCGACCGCTTTATTCAGGTGCGCAGCGATGCGCAGCGCATCCTCACCTGCTTTCTTGAGGCGACGGCCGGCCATGTCATCGTCCACGACATCGTCCACGAACGACGTGGCGACACCTGGACGATGAGGGTCGGCCGCTACCGCAAATTGCGGTTGTCGCCCGAGGCGGTGGTGGCTGCCGCACAAGCCGCGGGGCTGAGCTGCCGTGCCCACGACGGCCCACGCGGCATGGTGGCGCTGCGCGCCCATGCCTGACCCCTGGCGCCCGGCCGCCCGATCGGCGTCAATGCCCTAAGCCAGCGCGCTGACCAGTTCAGGCACGGCGACGAACAAGTCGGCCTCCAGGCCATAGTCGGCGACGCTGAAGATCGGCGCTTCGGGGTCTTTGTTGATGGCGACGATGACCTTGCTGTCCTTCATGCCGGCCAGGTGCTGGATGGCGCCGCTGATGCCGCAGGCGATGTACAGGCTGGGCGCGACGATCTTGCCGGTCTGGCCGACCTGCCAGTCGTTGGGCGCGTAGCCGGCGTCGACCGCGGCGCGGCTGGCGCCAAGCGCGGCGCCCAGCCTGTCGGCCAGCGGCGTCAGCACCTGGTTGAACTTGTCCGCCGAGCCCATCGCGCGGCCGCCGCTGACGACGATCCTGGCCGCGGTCAGCTCGGGCCGGTCGTTCTTGGCGATCTCGCTGCCGACCCAGCTCGACAACGCGCTGTCGGCGACCGCCGCGACGCGCTCGACCGCCGCTGCGCCGCCTTGTGCCGCGGCGGCGTCGAAGCCGGTGCCGCGCACGGTGAGCACCTTGGTCGCGTCCAGCGACTGCACGGTGGCCACCGCGTTGCCGGCGTAGATCGGGCGTTCGAAAGTGTCGGCCGAGATGACCTTGCTGGCATCGCTGATCTGCGCCACGTCGAGCAGCGCGGCCACGCGCGGCGCGACGTTCTTGCCGTGCGCGGTGGCCGCGAACAGCAGGTGCGTATAGCCCGCGGCCAGCGCGACGACCTGGGCCGCGACGTTCTCGGCCAGTTGGTGGGCCAGCGCCGGATCGTCGGCCAGCAGCACCTTGGCCACGCCGGCGACTTGCGCAGCGGCCTGCGCCGCGCCGTCGGCCTGGTGGCCGGCGACCAGCACATGCACGTCGCTGGCGCACTGCAGCGCGGCGGTGACGGTGTTCAGCGTGGCCGGCCGCAACTGGCCGTGGCTGTGTTCGGCAATGACGAGTGCGGTCATGTCAGATCACCTTGGCTTCGGTCTTGAGTTTGGCCACCAGCGTGGCCACGTCGGCCACCTTGATGCCGGCGCCGCGCTTGGGCGGCTCGGCCACCTTCAGCGTCTTGACGCGCGGCGTCACGTCGACGCCCAGGTCGGCGGGCTTGACGACTTCGAGCGGTTTTTTCTTCGCCTTCATGATGTTGGGCAGGGTGACGTAGCGCGGCTCGTTCAGCCGCAGGTCGACGCTGACCACCGCCGGCAGCTTGACGCTGAGGGTTTCCAGGCCACCGTCGACCTCGCGCACCACCTGGGCCTGGCCGTCGGACAACGCGATCTTGCTGGCAAAGGTGGCCTGCGGGCGGCCGGTCAGCGCCGCCAGCATTTGTGCGGTCTGGTTGCAGTCGTCGTCGATCGCCTGCTTGCCCAGCAGCACCAGGTCCGGCTGCTCCCTGCCGACCAGCGCCTTGAGCAGCTTGGCCACCGCCAGCGGCTGCAACTCGTCGGCGCACTCGACCAGCACCGCGCGGTCGGCGCCGATGGCCATCGCGGTGCGCAGCGTCTCCTGGCAGGCGCTGGCGCCGCAAGAGACCGCCACCACCTCGGTCGCGCTGCCCTTTTCCTTCAGGCGCACCGCCTCTTCCACTGCGATCTCGTCGAACGGGTTCATGCTCATCTTGACGTTGGCCAGGTCAACGCCGCTGCCGTCGGACTTGACTCTGACCTTGACGTTGTAGTCGACGACACGCTTGACGGCGACAAGAATCTTCATGGCGTGGGCTCCTTGCGGGCAATCGAAACGGCCCGCGCCGCGGCAGGCGCGGCCGGGCGGGCGGTGGTGGTCAGGACGCCGCGCCGGATGTCTGGCGTTTGGCCGATGAGGTGGTCATCACCAGGGCCTGGCCGTCGATCACCACCGTGCCGGCGACCCGGCACACGGTGTCGAGGGTGACGCGGCGGCGCGCCAGGTCGAGTTCGCTGACGGTGACCTCGGCGTGTACCGTCTGGCCGGGCCGCACCGGGGCGCGAAAGTTCATCTGCTGGCTGAGGTAAATGGTGCCGGGCCCGGGCAGCCGGTTGGCCACCGCCGCCGAGATCACGCTGGCGGTCAGAAAGCCGTGCGCAATGCGGCCGCCAAAGCGGGTGGTGGCGGCGAATTCCTCGTTGATGTGGATGGCGTTGTTGTCACCCGACACGCCGGCAAACATCACGATGTCGGCCTCGGTGATGGTCTTTGAAAACGTCGCCAGCATGCCCACGTACAGGTCTTCCACGTCGTGGCCGTTCATCTCGTTCATGCGATCTCCATTGCGTTGTGTGTGGGTGATGTTCAACAGCCAGCGCACCGCGCACTGCGCGGGCAGCTTTTGTCCGCTCAATCGCTACGCCAGGCTGCGCAGTGCCCTGCTGAATCGGCAGGGGCGATCGCATTAGAACTGCGCGTCGTTCAACCCAAGGGTGGTCGCCGCGCCATGCAGCGTGGTCTGGCGCAGCGCCGCCGCCTCGGGCAGCACGTGCAGCGCGTAGTGCTGCGCGGTGACCACCTTGGCGGCAAGAAAGTCGGCGTCCGGGTGGTCGGCGGCCGGGCTGAAAGCCGCCAGTTGCGACGCGGCGGCGTCGGCGGCGCGGGCCATCATCCAGCCGCCAATCACCGTGCCGCTCAACTTCAGGTAGGGCACGGCGCTGGCCGCCGCCTCGCGGCTGGATGCGCCGAGCAGCCAGTCGGTGGCCTGCGCCAGCGCCTGCACGCCCGACTCCAGCGCTGCCGCAATCGCCTGCAGGGCGGCCTGGTCGCGGCCCTTGATCGCGGCGGCGTCTTCCTGCATCGTGGCGATCAGCCGCCGCATCGTGACCGCGCCGTCGCGGCCGACCTTGCGACCGATCAGGTCGTTCGCGTGGATGCCGGTGGTGCCCTCGTAAATGGTGGTGATGCGGGCGTCGCGCAGGTGCTGGGCGGCGCCGGTCTCCTCGATGAACCCCATGCCGCCGTGGATCTGCACCCCGTTGGAGGTGATGCCCAGCGCGTTTTCGGTACACCAGCCCTTGACCACCGGAATCAGCAGGTCGACCAGGCGCTGCGCGTCCTGCCGCGACGCGGCGTCGGCATCGCCATGGGCGCGGTCCATCTGGCCGGCGGTGAAGTAGGCCAACGCGCGCATGGCCTCGATGCGCGCCTTCATGTCCATCAGCATGCGGCGCACGTCGGGGTGGCCGATGATGGTGGCGCTGGCCGCGCCGTCGCGGCCCAGGGTCTTGCCCTGCACCCGGTCCAGCGCGTAGGCGCGGGCCTGCTGGTAGGCGCGTTCGGAGATCGCCACGCCTTCCAGGCCGACGTTCAGCCGCGCGTGGTTCATCATCGTGAACATGCAGGCCAGGCCTTCGTTGGGCTGGCCGACCAGCCAGCCGATGGCGCCCGGCCCTTCGCCAAACGACATCACCGCGGTGGCGCTGCCGTGTATGCCCAGCTTGTGTTCGATCGAGGCACACACCAGGTCATTGCGCTCGCCCAGCGTGCCGTCGGCGTTGACCAAAAACTTCGGGCACAGGAACAGCGAGATGCCTTTGACCCCCGGCGGCGCGTCGGGCAGCCGCGCCAGCACCAGGTGGATGATGTTCTCCGCCATGTCGTGCTCGCCCCAAGTGATGAAGATCTTGGTGCCGCTGACGCGGTAGTGGTCGCCCTCGGGCTGCGCCTTGCTGCGGATGGCCGCCAGGTCGGAGCCGGCCTGCGGCTCGGTGAGGTTCATCGTGCCGGTCCAGCGCCCCTGCACCATGGCCGGCAGGTAACGCTGCTTCAATTCGTCGCTGGCGTGGTGGGCAATCGCCTCCACCGCGCCCAGGGTCAGCATCTGGCACAGCGAGAACGCCATGTTGGAGGCCTTCCACATCTCCTGCACGGCGGTACACAGCAGCGTCGGCATGCCCTGGCCGCCGAACTCGGTGCCGGCCGGCATGGCGTGCCAGCCGGTGTCGCAAAAGCTGGCGTAGGCGTCCTTGAAGCCGTCGGCCGCGGTCACGACGCCCTGGTCCCAGCGGCAGCCCTGGATGTCGCCCTGGCGGTTGATAGGCGCCAGCACGTTGGCGGCGAACTTGGACGCCTCTTCCAGGATGGCGGGAACTAAGTCGGCGGTGACTTCCGCGTGCCCGGGCTGGGCCAGTATGGCCGGCAGTGCGCCGTGTTCCTGCATCGCGAACAGCATGTCGCGCAGCGGTCCCGCATAAGTGGTCATGGTGAATGCCTTTTGACTTGATGGGTGGGTGGCGACTGACGTGCGTTCACTCGATCGCACTGGCCGACCTGGCGCGCTCGCGCAGCAGGAATTTCTGCACCTTTCCGGTCGAGGTCTTGGGCAGTTCGCCAAAGACCACGCGCTTGGGCGCCTTGAAGCGCGCCAGCAGCGTGCGGCAGAAGTCGATCAACTCGGCCTCGCTGACCGCGACGCCGGGCTTGGCTTCCACGAACGCGCAAGGCACTTCGCCCCACTTCTCGTCGGGCTGGGCCACCACCGCGGCGATCATCACCGCCGGGTGGCGGTGCAAGGCGTCCTCGACCTCGACCGACGAGATGTTTTCGCCGCCCGAGATGATCACGTCCTTGCTGCGGTCCTTGATCTTGACGTAGCCGTCGGGGTGCATCACCGCCAGGTCGCCGGTGTGAAACCAGCCGCCGGCAAACGATTCCTCGGTGGCCACCGGGTTCTTCAGGTAGCCCTTCATCACCACGTTGCCGCGGAAGAAGATCTCGCCC
>WBZS01001864.1_pt1 | contig 14993 bp, 15 predicted proteins | sample 5204201 | NCBI WGS metagenome assembly WBZS01 (sample SAMN12344357, study PRJNA552823) | activated sludge metagenome | biome: Activated sludge suspended growth; feature: Nitrification reactor; material: Wastewater; isolation source: activated sludge from nitrification reactor of wastewater...
GCCGCGGTCGCGGGTCACGGCAAGGGCGAGGCCGAACACCCGGCGTTCGAAGCGCCGCACGAACGCGACGGCGGCTGCCTCGTCGCCCACGGCCAAGCCGGCGACGAGGGCGGCGTCCGGAGCGCGGTCGGCCAGCGAGAACAAGGTCACACCCTCAAGTACGGACGAGGGGCCACCAGGGATTGCGCGCAATCCCCACGCGCGCCCGGTCCGTATCACCGGTATCCCCTCGTCGGGGGCTGGCGCCCGCACCCCGCGGCGTCCGGAACCACCAGGAGGACCCATGACCACCACACCAGCCTCGCGCATCGCCGTCGCCGCCGGAACCCTGATCGCGCTCGGCCTGCTCGCCGGTTGCACGTCCGGCGGCACCGCCCAGCCCGCGGCGACATCCGCCCCCATGGCGACGGGGAGCGCCTCCCCGGCCACCACCCCGGCGTCCTCGCCCGCCATGACGACCGGCGCCGCGGACGCCGCCACCCTGGCCGTGAAGATGGCCGACAGCACGCTCGGGTCGATCCTCGTCGACGGCAAGGGCATGACGCTGTACATGTTCACCAAGGACAGCGCGAACATGAGCGCCTGCGAGGGCCAGTGCCTGGTCAACTGGCCGCCGCTGTTGGGCAAGCCCACCGTGGGCGCGGGGGTCGACGACTCCAAACTCGGGTCCTTCCAGCGGACCGACGGGCGCACCCAGGCCACCTACAACGGCTGGCCGCTGTACTACTGGAAGAACGACGCCAAGGCCGGCGACACCACCGGGCAGAATGTCCAGGGTGTCTGGTTCGTGCTCGACCGCGACGGCGACCCGGTCAAGGGGTGACCATGGACCTCCTCGGACTCCCGTTCCACCCACTCGTGGTGCATGCGGCGGTGATCTTCATTCCCCTGGCTGCCCTGGGGGCCCTCGCGGTCCTGTTCTCGTCCTGGGTGCGGACGCGGTACGCCGGGCTCGTCGTGGCGCTGGGTGCCCTGGCGGCCATCTCCGCCTTCGCGGCCATGCTGACCGGTCCGTTGCTGGCCATGGACCTGGGCATCGCCGGCTCGCCGCGCATCGCCCGACACCAGCTGCTGGGCACGTGGACGCCGTGGCCCACCCTGCTGGCCGCCCTCGCCCTGCCCGCGTTCCTGCGGGCGCGGCGGCCGGCTGACGGCCCACCCGGGGTCCCGGCGAGGGTGCTCGGCGGCCTCACCGCGCTCGGTGCGCTGGCCGCACTCGTCCTCGTCGGCCTGACCGGCCACGCCGGCGCCACGGCCGTCTGGGGCTGACTCCGACAGGGCGACACTCGCGTTGCCGAAACCGTGACGGGAGCGCCGTTGACAGCGTGCGAACTCGGCATCACTACGCAGAGGACTGCGTGACCTGTGTCGGAAACGTCTTCATCCAAGCGCGGTTCGTGGACCGCGCCCGACTCCACAGGGCACTGAGGCAGGCGTCTCCCTCAGGCTCAGAGCACGTCGCGTGCCTCGTAGAAGCGGACCCCGCGCCGGTGGTGGGGCTGGGAGATGTCCGCGGCGACCTTCGGCGAGGGCCCGGTCGGCGGGCGACGTGTGACACTCCGTGGATTCGTTGGACGGTGGCGCTGGTGAGCACGGGAGTGGCGGGCAGATCGCGGACGATGAGGGCGGTGGCCGAGTCGCTGCGGACGCCGCGGACCTTGCCCTGGTCGGATCGAGCGCGGTTGAGCCTGGAATCCCAGTCGGCACGAAGGTCGGCGAGGTCCGCGGCGAGGCTTCCTGGAAGGGAGGGCGCCGCGGGAGGGCTACGAGGTTCGCTGGACCGGCGGGGGGTCCGGGCGTGCGGGTGTGGTGGCGTCGCGGACGAGGATGCGTGCGGTCGCGGCGGCCTGGAGGGCGGCGTCGGGGTCGGCGTCCAGGGCTCCGGAGGCGAGGACGCCGTCGAGGAGCAGGGTGAGGGCGCGCGCGAGCGCGTGGGGATGACGCGCCCGAGCGCGGCGGGCGAGCTCGGTGATCCAGCCCAGGACGGCCTGTTTGTGGGCGACCACCAGGGCGTGGACGGGCGTGCCGGGCGCGGTTTCGGCGGCGGCGTTGATGAAGCCGCAGCCGCGGTAGCCGTCGCGGCGGCAGGCGGTGGTGAGCGCGTCGAACAGCCCGACGAGTTGATCGGCCGGGTCTCCCCCGGCGGCGGCTGCTGCGGCGTGCAGCTGGCCGGTCCAGACCCGGTCGACCTGTTCGAGGTAGGCGACCACCAAGGCCTCCTTGGTGGGGAAGTACTTGTAGAAGGTGGCCTTGGCCACCCCGGACTCGGCGATCAACAGGTCGACCCCGACCGCGCGGATGCCGCGCGCGTAGAACAGCCCGGAGGCGACCCCCAGGATGCGCTGCCGGGCGGAAGCGGTTGCGGGTAAGGCGGTCTCGGTCACCCCTTGATGGTAGACAGACCTGTCTGCTAGCGTCCACCTCACGGGTAGACCGATCTGTCTAGTTGAGGGAGAAAGACCATGAACGTCGCCGTCCTTGGAACCGGAATGGTCGGCCGTGCGATCGCCGGCAGGCTGGCCGAACTCGGCCATCAGGTCAGGGTGGGCACCCGCGACCCGGACGCCACCATGGCCCGCACCGAACCCGACCAGATGGGCACCCCGCCGTTCGCCGCCTGGGCGCACACCCATCCGCAGGTGCGGCTGTCGGGCTACCGCGACGCGGCGGCGTCCGCTCAGCTGATCGTCAACGCGTCGTCCGGCGCCGCCACCCTGGACGTGCTCGCTTCGGCTGGCCAGGACGCCCTCGAAGGCAAGGTGCTGGTCGATATCGCGAACCCGCTCGACTTCAGCCAAGGCATGCCGCCCACGCTGGCCGTGAAGGACAGCGACTCCCTGGGCGAGCAGGTTCAGCGCGCGTTCCCGACGGCGAAGGTCGTGAAGACGCTGAACACGCTGAACGCCGACCTGATGGTCCACCCCGAAACCCTGCATGAGCCGACCACGGTGTTCGTGTCCGGCAACGACCCGGACGCCAAGGCCACCGTCACCACCCTGCTCCGCGACCTCGGGCACACCGATGTGATCGACCTGGGCGGGATCGAGACCGCCCGCGGCCCGGAGATGTGGCTACCGCTGTGGCTGCGCATCATGGGCTCGCTCGGCACCGCCGCGTTCAATCTCCGGATCGTGCGTTGAAACTGCGGGGCACCGCAGCCTCGGCAGCCTCGATCGCCCGGTCGCGCACGACGAGCAGCCCCAGTGCCGTCAGCCCGCTCACCGAGGCCGCGACCGCGAACGTCGCCGGCAAGCCGAACGCCTCGGCCAGCAGGCCGCCGGTGAGACCACCGACCGGGATCAGCCCCCAGGCGAGCAGCCGGTAGCACGAGTTGATGCGTCCAAGCAGTGCGTCGGGGGTGATCTGTTGCCGCAGTGACACCACGATCACGTTCCACAGCGCGATCGCCGCCCCTCCCAGCGCCCACGCCCCGCCGATCAGCCAGGGACTCGTGGTTACCGCCGGGACGCCGATGCTCAGCGAGATCAGCGCGACGCCCAGGGCGAGCGAGCGCGCCCGTCCCAGCCGCGCGGCGATCCGGGTCGCGAGCATCGCGCCCGGCACCGACCCGACCGCCATCGCCGTGATCAGGACGCCGTACTGCGGCTCGGTCAGGCCCATCGCCGAGCCGGGACCGACCGCGTAGAGGACGAAGACGCCGAAGACCATGGCTGAGGCGAAGTTCGAGGCGCCGGTCATCGCCGCCATCGTGCGCAGGACCGGGTGCCGGATCAGGAACCCGAAGCCCTCCCGGATGTCGGCGCCCAGGCTGGTGGACGGGCCGGCGCGCTCGACCCGATACGACCCCGGCAGCGTGGCCAGCGCGGCGACCGCAATCCCCCACAGCGCGGCCGGCACCCCCAGAGCCAGCGCCGCCCCGGCCGCCACCAGGAAACCGCCCAGCGGCGGGCCGACGAAGTTGTTGGCGGTGAGTTCCCCGAGGTAGAGCCGCGAGTTGGCCCTCGGCAGCACCGACCGTCCGACCACCTGCGGCAGAATCGACTGGCTGGAGGTGTCATAGAACACCTCGGCCAGCCCGAGCAACACCCCGGCCAGGTAGAGCATCCAGAGCGAGCCCTGCCCGGCGCCGACGACCACGGCGAGCACGGCCACGACCAGCCCGCGGCACCCGTTGGCCAGCAGCATCGCCCGACGGCGGTCGACGCGGTCAGCGATCGCGCCCGCGTGCAGCGCGAACAGCAGCCACGGCAGGCTCATCGCGAACCCGACGCCCGCCACCAGCAACGGCGAATCGGTGAACCGGACCGCGAGCACCGGCACGGCCAGCTTCAGCACCCCGTCGGCCAGGTTCGAGACGGTCGAGGCCGTCCACACCTTCGCGAAACCGGCGCCCAGGCGGGTCGGTTCCGCCGCAGGCTCGGGCGCGTCCTCAAGCATGGCCCGATGCTACGGCAGAGGTTCCCGGGAGAAACCCGACTGCTCGACGTCATCGACTGCTACCTCGCCACCGACACCGAACGCGCCGACGCCGGACACCCCACCCGCCGGGGCATCGTGCTGCTGCACCGGCCGGAAGAACCTCAGAGAAACCGCGTGCCGCTCCCGACGCGCTCGAAGATCCACTCAGGCGTCGTGGTGCGCCACGATGATGTCGGCCAGCGTGGGGGCGGGCGCCGCCTCCAGCGCGCGGTACTCGAAACGGCGCACGGTGACGGTGCCGGACAAGCACTCGACTCCGACCGTCCGGCCGGTGAAGCCGCCCGCCACCTCCGTAGACAGGTGGCGTCCGTCGAGGGTCGCGAGGTCGGTGACGGCCTCGCCGTCGACCACGGCCAGCGTTACGAGGTCGGGCGCACCCGGACGCATCATCGGCCCGCCGGACGGAAGGACCACTGCGATCCGCAGCGTCACGGACGCCGCGTCGCCCACCTCCGCCCGTCCGAACTCCTGGTGGAACGGCACGCTGTGCCCCACCGCCCGGACGCCGTCGGCGTCCGCCTCGACGCCGAACCAATGGTCGTCGTCGAGGTAGACGAGAAGCCGCGCCGTACCCTCGCCGACGTCGACCGACGCGTCCGCGACCCACGTATGGTCCTGCACGCGCACGACGACCGGACGCCCGGCGTCCAGCACCAGCCCGGCCGCCGTCGTCCGGGCGTTGCCGAGGTCGCCCTGCGGCGACACCCACCGGACGCTGAGCCCGCCGGCGAAGTCGTCGTCGAACGAGGTGTCGACCTCGTAGGTGAGCGCCTCGTCCTCGCGGAACACCGGCCAGCCGTCGACCCAATCGACCGGGCAGACCATGGTCTCCCGGCCCAGCACGTGGAACTCCGGCGTCATGCCGTGCGGACGCGTGCCGTGGTAGCACGCCCACCAGCGACCCTTCCACTCGACGAGGTCGGCGTGTCCCACCGACTGCACGGGGTGGTCGGTCGAACGGTGGGTCAGGATCGGGTTGTTCGGGCACGGCTCGAAACCTCCATCCGGACGCCGCGCCCGCGCGACGGTCACGCAGTGGCCCCGCTCGGTGCCACCCTCGGCGATCAGCAGGTACCACCACTCGCCCACGTGGAACAGGTGCGGGCCCTCCGGCGCCTTCATGCCCGTGCCGGCCCACAGCTTCCGTCGCTCCGACAGGGTCGCCCCGCTGCGCGGATCGATCTCGACCTGCACGATCCCGTCCGGGAAGCCGCACCACGTGAGGTAGCAGGTGCCGTCGGCGTCCCAGCAGAGGTCGGGGTCGATGCCGACGGTGCCCGGCACGAAGACCGGGTCCGACCACGGGCCCGCCGGTTCGGACGCCGTGAAGATCGCCTGCCCCTCTCGCACCTGGGCGATGTTGGTCGTGATGAACCAGAACAGCCCGTCGTGGTAGCGGATCGTCGACCCGAACAGCCCAGCCGATGCCCCCGCGAATGTCGCCAGGTCGAGCTGATCAGCGCGGTGCAGCACGTTGCCCACCTGGTCGAACGACGTCATGTCGACCGAACGGAAGACCGGCGCACCCGGGAAATACTCGAAGCTCGAGTTGGCCAGATACACCGCGTCCGGCCCGGCGCACATGGTGGGGTCGGAGTAGAACCCCGGGATGGCCGGGGTGAGGTTGCGGAACGCCATGGCTGTCTCCTCATTCGGCAGGGTGACGCTGTCGACGTTCAGTATTGCTTCTGAGAGATCGCACCGTAGCGCGTACCGGGCGTAGAAGTCCTCTTCAACATGCGGGCGTCGAGGTGCGTGAACAGCCGCCCGGACGCGCCGCCGACGCACTCGACCACCTCGTCCACCCGGAGGCCGTGTTCGTCCACATGGGCGCGGCCTTCGCCAAGACACAAGAGCTCGAGATCATCCGCACCGGCGGCATCGAGGACAAGACCATCGACTTCCAGTTGCACACGCACTGAACAGACTCGACCCGACGCTGACCGAGGAGGAGCTTGCCTTTCGCTCGTCCTTCGCGTCAGGCGGTATCGTTGACGTCTGCATCCATTGGCTCTCGACCGAGACGCCGTCCTGCTCCAGCGAGGAACTCACCGCCCGCGTCCTGCGCATCGCTGAGCAGCGCCTCGGACACCTCTTCCGACAGGCTGACGGGCCCTGTCTAGGTCATGGCGGACTCCCGATGGGCCTTCGAGGTCACCGGACCGCAGCCGATCGTCGAGATCGGCCCCACCTCGACTCCGGGGGACGTGGTGATCTCGATCATGTCGGACGCCGGGAAGACGAGGCTGGACAGGGCGTATCGACCTCCATCGACGAACACCTCGATCGACCCGGCGTCCGCGACGATGGTGATGGGCAGCGGGTTGCGTTCGCTTTCGACGCACACCCATTGTGGCGTGACATAGGCCTCGTGGAACGCGGGGTCATCGGATCCTGAGCGGTCGATCGTGAGCCGGCCGGCGTCGTAGGTGAGCGTCGCCGTTCCGATCCCGAGAACGCTCGGGCAGGGTAGGTACGCGTCGAAGACCGCGGCACCGACGATGGTGGTCGGACCACAGCCTTCGGGGGAGGACTTCGAGCCGGCGTCGCCGGCCATCACGGCGCTCAGTTCTGGAACGGGCTGCTGGCACAGGAGGTATCTGTCCCCGTCCGCCACGAGTCGCAGTTCTCTCGGAATGGCCATCGCCCCTCGCCACGGGCTGGTCGGCGTGACTTGGGCGTAGGCCCAGTTGCTCATCCAGCCGATCGCGACCCGCCGGCCGGCGGGGGCGTCGTTGAAGGTGACCGCAGCGTAGAAGTCAGTCCCGTGGTCGAGCCAGTGGTACCGACGCGGGTCGAGGGAGTCGACCACCGCAGCGGTGAAGGTGACTCCGTCGAACTCCCCCACGAAGTACTGCACCCCCGACCCCCCGTACAAGCCGCCAGGGTTGACGCTGACAATCAGAACCCACTTCACCGTGTCGGTTCCCTCCACCACGAGGGGAAACAGGTCGGGACACTCCCAGGTGGGTGCGGTCGCGTTGGCTGGGCCGAACTCGCTCAGGAGCGTCCAGTCGAGGAGGTTCTCCGAGCGGTAGAAGGTGACCACGTTCTGGGTCGCCTCCACCGCCGTCATCAGCCAGTAGCCGAACGGCTCGACCCAGGTGACTTTCGGGTCACGAAAGTCGGGGGAATGGCGACACAACACGGGGTTGCCCGGATACCGGGTGAATGTCCTGCCCCGGTCGAGGCTGTACGCGACTCCTTGAGCCTGAGTTCCGAACCGGGACGATGCCTCGGTGTAGTGCTCGGTGAACACCGCGACCAGGGGTGCCACGCCACCGCGGCCAAGGCCCGAGGTGTTGGCGCGGTCGTCGACGCAACTCCCCGAGAAGTAGTGCACCTCGTCGGTGGCGCGAAGGGCCACGTCCTGCTCATCCCAGAAGACCAGATCGCGCGAGACCGCGTGCCCCCAGGACAAGCTGCCCCACGCGTTGCCATAGGGGTTCGTCTGGTAGTACAGGTGCCACTCCCCGTCACGGTGAATCAGGCCGTTCGGGTCGTTGAGCCACGTGGAACGCGCGGTGTAGTGAATTCTCGGCCGGGCCGTCTGGCTCATGGTGTTCCTCTCAGGGCCGCCCGAAGAGTTCGCGACGACTGTTGACGCGCGCCCCCCGAGCAGATAGGGTTATACGTATAACGGTAGCAGGGGAGGTGGAGATGTCCAAGAGGCCCACAATGCACGACGTGGCGGCCGCGGCCGGCGTGTCGCAAGCGACCGTCTCGCTCGTCCTTGGGACGAAGGGCTCCACTCGCCGCGTCTCAGACGAGACCGCAGAACGGGTCCTGGACGCCGCCCGCCGCCTCGGCTACCGCACCAACGCCCACGCCAAGGTGCTCCGCGAAGGCCGGTCGCGCATGATCGGCCTGATCGGCCAGGAGATCGCCACGGCCCCCTTCGCCGGCGAGCTGATCCTCGGCGCGCAACGGCAGGCCTGGGAGTCGGGAAACGTGCTGCTCACCGTCGACACGGCCGGCGATACCTCACTGGAGGCTGCCGCGGTCGAGATGATGCTGTCCTACCGAGTCGAGGGCATCATCTACGCCGCCATGTACCACCAACCCGTCACGCTGCCCGCCGTCCTCGCCGGCGTCCCCACGGTCTGCGCGAACGCGCAGGACTCCTCCGACTCCGTCACGAGCATCTTTCCCGACGAGGTGCGCGGTGGGCGCGAAGCAGCCGAGGTTCTGCTGGACGCCGGCCACCGGCGCATTGCCATGATCAACATAGCCAGTGAGGACTCCCAGCTACCCGCCGCCGCGGGCCGGACGGCCGGTTTCACGCAGACCCTGGCCGAAGCCGGCGCACCCCTCGATCCTGCACTCATCGCACGCGGCTGGGGCACCTACGAAGACGGGCGGGCAGGCGCTGCTCGCCTAATGGACCACCACCAGCCACCGACGGCCATCTTCTGTGGCAACGACAGGACCGCCCTGGGCGCCTATCACGCCGTGGCGGCACGGGGGCTCTCGGTGCCGAAGGACGTGAGCATCGTGGGCTTCGACGACCAGTCGATCCTCGCGTCCCTGTTCGACCCGCCACTCACGACCTTCAAGCTGCCCCTGCAGCAGATCGGACGCCTCGCGGTCGACGAACTGCTTCATGGCAAGGCACGACGCGGACGCCGCCTGCCCGTGCACTGCCCGATCCACAGCCAGCACTCCGTCGCCCAACCCAAGGAGTCAGCATGACGCCGACCACGGCCCACGCCCCACGCCGGCGCGCACTGGGTCCCCGTATCGTTCATTCTTGGCAGTTATACGTATTACTAGCACCTGCGTTGGTGTACCTCGCCGTGTTCAAGTACTGGCCGATGTACGGCGCGCAGATCGCGTTCCGCAACTACTCCCCCGCCGGCGGCTTCTTCGGCAGCCCCTGGGTCGGCCTGCGTCACTTCGAACGCTTCGTGAACTCGTTCCAGTTCGAGCAGTTGCTCATCAACACCCTGACCATCAACACGGCCGGACTGCTGGTCGCCTTCCCGGTTCCGATCGTGCTCGCCCTGCTCGTCAATCAATTGGGATCGGAGCGGTTCAAGCGCCTCGTCCAGACCGTCCTATACGCCCCGTCCTTCATCTCCGTCGTCGTGATCGTGGGGATGATCTTCCTGCTGTTCAACCCACGATCCGGTGTGGTCAACAACCTGATCACCCTCACCGGCGGCGACCCCGTGTTCTTCATGGGCGACCCCAACTGGTTCCGCCCGCTCTATATCGGCTCGGACATCTGGCAGAATGCCGGGTTCTCGATGATCATCTACCTGGCCGCGCTGACGGCCGTCGACCCCAGCCTCCACGAGGCCGCCAAGGTCGACGGCGCCAACAAGCTTCAGCGCGTGTGGCACATCGACCTGCCCAGCATCCTGCCGGTCATCACGATCCTGTTCATCCTCGCCATCGGCAGCGTCTTCAACCTCGGCTTCGAGAAGGTCTACCTGATGCAGACACCGCTCAACTTGCCGACGTCCGAAGTCATCAACACCTACGTGTACAAGGCCGGCCTGCAACAAGCCCAGTTCAGCTACTCCGCTGCCATCGGGCTGTTCAACTCGGTCCTCAACCTGATCCTCCTGCTGGTCTTCAACGCCGTTGCGAAGAAGGCCAACCAATCGAGCCTGTGGTGACAATCATGACTACCTACGCTGACAAGCGCCCCGCCGTCGACCCGATCCCCTCATCCGCTCCGAGCCACGCCCAGCACCACCAGCGCTCGGGCAGGACGGCGGACAGGCTGTTCAACGCCTTCACCATCGGCGTCCTCGCCATCGCCATCATCGGGATCGTCTATCCGCTCTACTTCATCGTGATCGCTTCCGTCTCGGATCCCAACCTCATCCAGCAGGGCAAGGTGTGGCTGCTGCCCAGCGGATTCACCCTGGAGGGCTACCAAACCCTCTTCAAGGACGAGACCCTGCTGCGCGGGTTCGGAAACTCGCTGCTGTACACCGGCCTGGGCACGTTCGTCAGCGTGTCCATCATCCTCGGTGCCGGATACGCCCTGTCGCGCAAGGACATGCCCGGGCGCAACTTCTTCATGATCCTGTTCGTCATCACGATGTTCTTCGACGGGGGCCTCATTGCCCGCTACCTCGTCGTCAAAGACCTCGGACTGCTGGACACGGTCTGGGGAGTCATTCTCCCCGGCGCCGTCGGCGTGTGGAACCTGATCATCGCCCGCACGTTCTTCGAGCAGAACGTCCCCGCAGAGTTGCGCGAGGCAGCTCAGATCGACGGAGCGACCGATTTCCGATTCTTCTTCCAGATTGCGCTACCCCTCGTCCTGCCCCTGATCGCCCTGATGGCGATGACCCACATCGTGGCCTATTGGAACTCCTACTTCGACGCCATGATCTACCTCAACGACGAGTCCAAGTACCCGCTCCAACTCGTCCTGCGCAACGTTCTGATTCAGTCCCAGGCGTCCGCCTCACTGGACACGGGATCGATCGATTCCTACGCCGCCGCCCAGCGTCTCGGTGAGCTCATCAAGTACTCCATGATCGTCGTCACCACGGTTCCCCTGCTGATCATCTTCCCGTTCCTTCAGAAGTACTTCGTCAAGGGTGCGACCCTTGGCGCCCTCAAGTGATCTAAACGCAACACGTCCAACTAAACGCACGCCTCATCTCCGACACGAAAGGCCCACCACCATGCTTCATCGACGCTCCCTCCTGCTCGGCGCGGCCACCCTGGCCGTCGGCGGCGCGCTCGCCGGCTGCGGAGGCTCTAAGCCGTCCAGCACCTTGCCCGCGGACGCCTCAGGCGACTTCGGCTTCCAGCGCGAGGGCCTACCCATCACGCAACGCCCGCTCCCGCTGAAGTACTCGGGGACCAAGTCCGCGCTCGCCCCCGACTTCGAGACCATGCAGCTCGTCCAACAGTGGAAGTCCGACACCAACGTCGACATCACCTGGAACAACCTCCCCGACGCCGTGTTCGCCGAGAAGAAGAACCTGATGCTGGCGTCCGGCGACCTACCCGACGCACTGTTCAACACAGGGCTCTCTGACGCCGAGGTCGTGACCAACGGCACCAACGGCGTCCTCATCCCCCTGGAGGGCCTCATCAAGGAGTACGCGCCCATCCTGAGCGGCATCCTCGCGAAGCGTCCCGACATTCGCTCAGCCATCACCGCGTCCGACGGCCACATCTACACGCTCCCCTCGGTCGAGGAACTCGGCATCCTCTCCTACCCGAACTTCCTCTTCATCAACAAGGCGTGGTTGTCCCAGGCCGGGTTGGGCGTCCCCACCACCGTGGCGGAGTTCAAGGCCGCTCTGACCGCGTTCAAGGCCCGGGGCAAGGGCGTCATTCCCTGGTCGTTCAAGATCGACCACTTCTGCGCCAACCCATGGGACTTCATCGCCGCCGTTGGAGGCCTGCCCGACAACAACGACCACCGGATCGTCCAGGACCACAAGGTCATCTACACCGCGGCCCGCGAGGAATGGCGCCAAGGCGTCCGCGAACTCGGCCAGTGGTACAAGCAGGGACTCATCGACCCCGAGTCCTTCTCGCACGACGACACCGCCTACCTGGCGAAGGGCAAGGCCGACCCGGTCGCCCTCGGAGCCTTCTACTGGTGGGAACTCAAGGAAGTCGTCGGCGACACCAACGTGGCCGACTACGCCCACGTCGGCATCCTCAAGGGAACGGACGGTCGCCAACGCGCCTCGGTCTCCAACTTCCAGGAGATCAACCGTGGTTCCTTCGCCATCACCAGCGCCAACAAGTTCCCGGCCGCCACCATGCGCTGGGTGGACCGGCTGTACGACCCGGTCATGTCCGCACAGACCGCATGGGGACCCCTCGGCGTCACCCTTGCGAAGGACGCCAACGGCATCCTCGTCCAGATCCCCGTCAAGCCCGGCGAGTCCGAAGGCGAGCGGCGCCAGAAGGTCGCGCCAGGCGGCCCCAGAATCACCACCGCCGAAGACTTCAAGACGGTCGTCGCGCCCGAGCCACGAGCCAAGGAACGGCAAGACATGGTGAAGGAGTTCTACGAGCCGTTCAAGGCGAATGACAAGTACCCGCCCGTCCTGATGAGCAATGAGGAACTCGACCGCATCGCGCAGCCCATGACTGACATCAGTGCCCTGGTCAAGCAGAAGCTGGCCACCTGGGTCGTCAACGGCAACGTCGACTCCGAGTGGGGCACTTACACCAAGCAACTGGACTCCCTCGGCCTGAAGGAGATCATGAACGTCTACCAAACCGCCTACGACCGCTACCGCGCCAACGCCTGACCCCGGCCCATCGCCCGCGGCCGAGTACTGGCCGACGGGCGAGTGGGCGTTCAGGGATGCACGGTGGCGAGTCGATAGCGCAGTTGTTATCCTCGGCCTTCGTCCGCGCGAACCACGCCGCCACGTCTTCGCGTGGGATCACGGTGGTGTTGCTCGCCCACGCGTCGTCAGGGGGATCGGGCCGCGGTCGCTGACGACGACCTGGGGAGCCGGTTGTCGTGGCGGCTGATGGCCCCGTTGGTGGCGTCCCTGGTCAGCGCGAGCGGGTTGCCCGTCTCGTCGGCGAAGTAGCCATCCAACGAGACGATGTTGTTGACGATGACCCTGCGCATGATCAACCTCCGTCCGAGGCTCCTACTCTGACACGCGGCTCGTCCTCGCCTCCAGACTCGTCGGGGCGCTCGACCCCGTCCAGCAGACCGGTGACCGTCGGTAACGAGGTCGCTGGGCCGGCTCCAAGTCGGCGGGGCAGCGTGAAGTCACCCCAGGTCGACGAGTTATCCACAACCTGCCCATCGCACGGACAGAAGTGTCGCCCGTGGTGTCCATGCTGATCGCATGACTACTTCTATCGAGCGCTCCTCGACTGACCAGGACCGCACGCGCATGCTGACCGAGATCCTCCGGCTGGGCGGGGCCACCCCCGGCACCACGCTGGTTGCGTACGTCGACGAGGCCACCCTCGACGTGGTGGCCGTGCGCAGCCTACCCACGCCCGACGCCACCCTCGACGCCGACTCATGCTTCCCCTGGCCGACCATCAGTGCGCTCAGCGACGTCCTGCGCTCCCTCGCTTTGGAGTGCGCACCGAACAGGTTCTGGGACGGCGAACGCTTGAGCCCGATGACCGGCGACCTGATCACAGTGGTGTGCCGCGAGGGCCGAGCCGAGATCACCCCCACCGAGACCCTGTTCCACTGGGGCTGGCGGTACAGCAACCACCTCACGTCCGCCTTCCAGGGTGAGGTGTACGCCGTCACTCCGCAGGGTTGGGTCAGCCTGTACCACGAACTCTCCGGCCCGGAGCCCTCGCTCACGTGCCAACTCGACCCGGCCGTGGCGGAGGCCGAACACGTCCTCACCGAACTGTCGAGCGCGCTGCTGGGCCCTGCGGCTGGCGAGTGCCTACTCTGCTACGTCTACCGAATGATCGGCGAGCACGGCTGCGATTGCCGCCTCAGGTTCGCCACCCACTACCGGGACGTGCGCGCCCCGCGCGCGACCGGCCTGGAGCGCCGGCTCGGACAGGTGGGCGGGTTCTGCGACTGCGAGATCTTCCTCAACGGCTACGAACCCCGGCAGGCGCTCTGGGTCCCTGACGGTATCGATGACCCCAACTCGCACGACGTCCCCGAGCTGACGTGGCCTCAGGCGATGCCGGCCTGCGGCGGGGTTCGTGCAGGCTCCACGCAGCCCTGCTCCCTGTGGTGCCGGCAGGGACGCTCCTGGTGAGTATCTCGGGCGTGACGACCTGAGGCAGGATGGGGGGATGGCCATGATCGCCGAACCTCGTCGGCTGAATCCGATCCTTCGCCTCGGGATCGCTGCGTCCGAGCGGGTCACGGGCCGTCGCATGGAACCGGCCCGCCTGCTCGCCTGGTATCCGCGCGCAGCACTCGGTTCCGGCGTCCTGGAGTCGCTGGTCGCCCACCGGGAGCCGTCGACGCGCCTTCTGAAACTGGTGCGGGTGGCGGCGTCGCTGACAACCTCCTGCCCGTTCTGCGTCGACATGAACAGCTTCGAGGCCGACGCTGCTGGGGTCGCCGACGCCGAACTCATGGCCCTTCAGCGAGGGGAGGAGGACGGGCTCGCCACCCTGACGCCACGGGAGCGGGCGGCGATCGCGTATGCCCGCGCGATCTCCTCGACGCCGCTCGTCTTCGACGCCGGCCAGCGAGACGAGCTCAGGCGTCTATTCAGCGAACGGGAGATCGTGATCATCGCGACCACCGCGGCCCAGGTGAACTATTGGGCGCGCACCATCCAGGCACTCGGCATCGAGCCGGCCGGTTTCTGCACGATCCTCGATGCCTGAACGGCCGGAGCCGATGACGTGTCGGGCTGTGCCGCGGTAGATCGGCCGTCTGCTGCGACGTTCACCAGAGGAAGGGGATGAAGTGGCGCCGGACCCGCTCCCGGTATGTGGCGTAGTCGGCGTACTGCTCCTCCAGCCATCGTTCCTCGCGACGTCGTTTCGCGTCGAAGAAGACGGCGGCCGACGCGAGCGCCACAAGGGCCCAGGGCGATGACGCGAGGGCCCAGGCGAGCAGGAGCAGCAGCACGCCGCCGTAGATCGGGTGTCGGACG
>WBZS01001865.1_pt1 | contig 14988 bp, 18 predicted proteins | sample 5204201 | NCBI WGS metagenome assembly WBZS01 (sample SAMN12344357, study PRJNA552823) | activated sludge metagenome | biome: Activated sludge suspended growth; feature: Nitrification reactor; material: Wastewater; isolation source: activated sludge from nitrification reactor of wastewater...
CACACTGACCTGGGCCATCACGCAGGTAACCGACTTCGCGAAGAAACCCGATTTCGTCTTCGCCAAACTCGGCCTGGCCTAAGTTTGCAAAACTTCAGACATTTCAACACCTGCCGCGATTTGGCGCGCCGCCTCACTTCCGCTACCGTGGCGGCATGGATCGGGTGTTCGCATCGGCCGATAACTCGAACGGCATCCACGGGGTGGCCACGGCGTTGGCGGGGCAGATCGTTCGCGTTGAGGCCAATTTCCTGCGGTTGCCGCTCTTCGCGCTCGATACCAAGCAGCTTCGCACGATGGATGGCCTTTTTTGCGAAGGCACGTTTCGGCGGGCCGGCAAAAGTTTCGCGTTCACCTACCGCGTCACGCGCAACGTGGCCACGATGTATCCGGGGCCGCTTGCTCGGGCGGCTCATTTTGCGTTGCTCAGTCTGGCTACCGAGAAGGGCTTGCCGATTCGCAACCCCATCACCTTCGGTTGGCGGCAACTCTGCGAACGCATGGAGATTTCGCCATCGGGCAAGATCGTCGACGCCATCCGCAACGGCCTGATTGCCACGAAGGGGCTGATGATCGAAAGCCGCGCTGCGTTGTTTTCGAAGGAGGACAACGAGCTCATCGACACCGAAGAGAGTCGCGTTGTCGGCATCTACGATCAGCTCGAATTTTTCGGCTCGCAACGCGACGATGGCTCGAAGGTCGACATCAATGCCGTTTGGCTCAGCCCCTGGTATCTCGACAATCTCAACGCCTTGTACAGTGCCCCGCTCGATTTCCGTCTTTGGCGATCTCTGAACGGCAAAAGCCCCATTGCAAGCCGACTGTATGAGTTTCTGTTCTTCAAGTTCTACGCGGGCCAAGACGTGCTACGATTCAACTATGCCGCGCTAGTGAAGTTCATCCCCGCCCGCACCGAACGGTATCTGTCTGACGCAAAGAAGCAGCTTCAGCCGGCTTTCGATCTCTTGATCGCAGCGGGAATCTTGGCGAACGTGCAGTGGGTGGCAAGCAAGGGCGGATCGCCTCAGTTGCTGCTGCATCGGGGCTCGCTTCTGCGTGGCGGTGACAAAGCCGAGACGGTCGTCGATGTCGGCGAGGATATTTCGCTGAGTCGGATCGAGAACGTTTCGCTTCCTGAGGCGAAAATCGTGCAGGCGTTTCACGAGGCGTGGGGGAACGTGAACTTCCAGCCGTCGAGAGCCGAGCTGGACCTCGCTCGCGGATTGATCCACGAACATGGCGAGGCGTTCGTCAGTGCGTTGATGCCGAGGGTGGTGAAGCGATTGAAGGTGGCCTGGCCGGACGCGAAGTCGTTCGTGGCGGTGAGCCGATACTGGAACGAAGTGCTGCGTGATTGGGAACGCGAACAGGCTCGCAGCGTTCGGGAGTCGCGAGAGCAGGTGCAGGCCGAGGAGGAGCGAAAACGGCGCGTGAAGCAGGCTCAGGATCGAGCCGTGCTGCAAGCCCTGTGGAGCGAACTGCAACCGGATGAGCAAGAAGCGATCCGAGCCGTGGCAATGCAAGGGCAACCGCCGAACCTTGCGAAGTTTCCAACGCTCGTCGAACGATTCTGTTTGAACGAACAGGCTCGGCGAAAGGGCCTTGGGGACCTTTTGCAAGAAGGGTGATACGCTCAAAGCCGATATCAATAGGTTTCGGGCAGTTCGCCTCGTTGACGTCGTTCGAAGTAGGACTGGGCGGTGCCCTCGGGACGTGTGTTGCCGCCGGGCGGCCGTAGCCGTTTCAAGTCCGGCAGGTTTCTCGGATAACCCATCAGCCTTCGAAATAGATCGGGATCGTGCAACTCAGCCAGGGCGATGATCTCGATCCACGTTTGGCGATACTCGACCATGTCTGAACTGTTCAGGCCCAACTCGTGAATGAGTTTCTCCGCGTCAGAAGTCCTGGCCTGCATCACTCCATCGCTGGCCACTTCCACGGAGTCGACGAGAAACGCCGTCAACGGATCGGGCACGCACGAATCGCTCTTGAGGGCGTTGCACACCGTACAAGAGTATCGCAACTCTTCATAAACCGTGGAGAATTCCGAGGCAGGCTCGGCGTCAGCGCGATGAGCGGTCGCGGAAAAATGGTCGAGGTCGAATTCACTCTGTGACCTCAGCCACGCTTCACGTCGGCGGCAATAAACGCAGCAAAAGCTGAATTCGTCGCGGAGCCAGGGACGAAAGCTGGAGTAGTCGGCATATCCTTTCGGCCCGTGACGAAACACGTGCGGCGTCGATGGGTACTGAAATGGTCGTGTCATGATGATTGCTTTGAGGCCGCCAATTCGACCAGTCGCTGATGCAGTTCGCGAGCGTAATCGAGCGGAAGCGGAGCCACACGCCGACGGTAGCGAATCGCTTCATCCTGGAGCAGATTGAGTTCAGCCTCTTCCGCCGAAGAAAGGACAGATTCGTATTTCTTGTCGATCAGAGCGCATCGTCGTTGATTCTTCGCGTTGGTCCAAGATTCGGCTGGGGCTATGCCGGTACTCTTCGGTGGCGGCACGACGCAGGCGATCGGTTTGCCGTTCGTTTCCAAGACCGTGCCGGCGGGATCGATGGCTAACGAAAGCACGAATCGGCGAACGACTTCGTTCTCGGTATCCAGGTTCACGTGATTCATGACTTTGCTCGAACGATTCATGGTCCGTTGGGAAGAATGGTTTGATTATACCCTGAGTCACGTTCAGGGCCAATCGACGGCATTTTCTAGATCGCGAACCCTGACTTCGAGCCAAGCAATGCGATCTGCCCTCGCCGGTCGAACGGCGAGCTTTGAAAGGGGAAAGTATCGCCTCGGGAAGAGGCGAGGGGCGTGCGGCCAATGCGTCGGACCACCTCATCCGTCAACCCTACCGAAACCCCTTCCCCCACCGGTAGACCCATCGGTCGAGGTCGCCGGCCCTCGGAGAGGGACTCGCCGGCGCTTCCGTTAGCCACGGATTCCATCACCGCCTAAGAGGGGACACCGCTCGCGTATTCCGCGAGCCCCCCGTCTTCGACACGCCCACGCCGTCACCGGCGATTCGGGCGGCTCGTCGGGGGGCTCGCGGCTGATGGGCAAAAGCCGTTGCCGCGAGCGGTGTCCCGCACGCTTCCGCTTTCGGCGGTTCAATCGCGGAGCGGGACACCACCGACGCCGATAGGCGTCGGCCGCAAAATTTCCGCATGAAAATCTTGGGCATCGCTCGCCATCGTGCTACGCTCGCCGCTGCTATGACGCTTCTCTACTGTGGTTCGCGTACGCCGGACGGTCGGGCCGAGGTCGTCGATGAAGACGACGTTCCCCTTGATCCTCGGCTCGATCTTGTCGCCCACGCTTCGACCGGCTTCGAGTTTGGCTACGGCGGGGCCGGTCCCGCTCAACTCGGCTTGGCCATCCTCGCGGACGCCGTCGGCGACGAGTTGGCGCTGCAATACCACGCCCTCTTCACCTGTTCGAAGATCGCGTTGCTGCCCCGCGACGACTACTGGATCCTCACCGTGTCGATGGTTCGCGATTGGATGCGGCAAACATTGGCGGTTCATGGCAGCGAGGATCTTCCGCATCGTAGGCTCGGCGAGCCGGCTCCGCGCCTGTCCCGACAAAAAATCACGTACTCGGCGTGACCGACGCGGTACGTCGCCGAAGGAATACTTCCACCTCCTGCCATTCGTCGATGCGTAGCGATTCAGGTTGGCGATCCTTGAACTTTCCGCCGTGCATTCGGCTCGTCCACGCCAGACGGACGGGACATTGCTGAGCGAGGTAGCCAAGGCACTGCTTCATGCCCGACTCACCCGCTTCGTCGCAGTCGAGGAAGATCGTCACCAATCCGTTCGCGTGTTGATAGGCGAGGTCTGCGACCATGTCGGCCTGCTCCCGGCTGATCGTGTTCGAACAGAGCCCGACGCTCGGAATGCCGAGGGTGTCGAGGCGAATCACGTCGTTGGGGCCTTCAACCAGTACCAGGCCCAACTCGGCCAACGTCTGGCGCTTCGGTTCTTCAAGTAGCTGGTGGACGCCGAAGAGTTCGACGCCGCGGTGGAAGCCCTTGACGAAGTGAAACTTCTCGGGCTCCTTGTCGGCCTGGCCCGCCGCTTGCCACTTTTGGTGCTTCTCCTCGAACTCGGGATCGCGGCCAAACCAAGTCAGTACCTCGCCGGACGAATCGGCGTAGGCATAGACGACCTTGCCTCGCATGGTGCTGCCGGCTTTGTCCTCGCCGCCGACGTCGCGGGGCAGATACCCGAGTCGCCACTTGTGGCACACCTCCGGTGTCAAGAACGGTCGACGTCGAAAGTAGGCCGAGGCCTTCGGCGACATCTCACTGACATCGACCTGGAACTTCGCATCGAGCGTGACCAGCGGTCTGGCCCGTTCGTTGTCCGAATCCTTCAGTGGGATGTTGATGCGCGGCACTTGTGGTGGCACGGGGGACGGAGCCGAAGGCGATGGTGCATTTCCCCGGGCCACGCCCGATACCATCTCCCGCAGATCGGCGGCGATTTCTTTAAAGCGGTTGCCACGCGGTCGGCCATTGGCGGAATCGCCCGGCTTCATCAGATCGCAGAGCGAGACGAGGTTGCCGCTTTTTCCGCAGCCGTACTGATGGCAATAGAAGTTCTTTAGGGGCGAATTGGCCTGGATCGCCAACGCTCGATCGCCGGTTTCCTTTTGCTTGCCGCAGTTGAGGAAACAACGGGTGCGGACCTCGTTGCCGACGCGGTGCAGCTCCGGCAGAAGTGTGCCGTAGTAGGCGGCGGCCTGTTCGACGCTGACTTGCGGCATGAGGTCATCGACGTTGACGAACTTTTTAGCGTCCATGATTTGGTGAATGGAAGGGGGTGATGATAGACTGCCGATCCAGGTATGGCAAGACTCACACCTCGCGACCTGGAAATCCTGTCGGCCCTGGAAAAGACGCCGCTAACGGCCCGCCAGCTACAGCGCCTGAGCGAAATTTTTCAGCATGGTGCGTTTGCTTCGGAGCGGCGCGTGAGACAACGGTTGCAGCAGTTGGAGGGAGGCTCGGTGCATCGAGCCCGACTGATGGGTGCAGGTCCTGTTGACGTCGGGCTCGCGGGTCAGGCCGGGACGGGCTGTCCGAATTTGTACTACCTGTCCCGGGAAGGTTTCGAAGTGCTGCATGGCCACGACGCGCCGCTGCCGCCGAGGACGGTGTTCCAGCCGATCCCGTTCGCTCGGCAACACCACAGCCATGCGTTGGCCGAGTTCATCGTGCACACGCTGGTCGCCGCCCATCGCATGCGGATTCCGCTCAAGGAGTTCTACCGCGAGAACGCCTTGGTATTGCGCGTCGGCAGGGAAACGCTCCTGCCCGATGCAACCTTCACGCTCACGACTGAAGAGTGGAGTGACCTGCATTACTTGGTCGAACTCGACAACTCGACCGAGCCGTTGAACGCTCGGTCGGACCATAGCTGGAAGCGGAAGATCCAGCTCTACGATTCGTTGGCGGACGCCGCGGCCAAGCGGTTCCGCGTGTTGGTGGTGACGACGAAGGGGTCGCGTCGACTCGACGCGATCCTCGATTTGGTGGCGAAGACGGCCCGCAATCCGAAACGGATAGTGTTCATCGGCGTGCCGTTGGCGGACTATCTGCGTCGGCCATTGCCGCTGCACGAGGCGTGCTTCCGCAACCATCGCGGGGAGTTTTTGCCGCTCATCTCGCCGAAGAGAAACACACAGGTGAATGAGCTTCCAAGAGAGCTGGTATCGCAGCCGACGCTCTGCTAGTCTCGTCGACCTGCCGGGCGAATCCGAGTCGTGGCCGATGTATCACGTCTTCCGACCCCGGCGGCAAGCCAGGCCCCGGATCGAGCCGACGGATAGGCTCGGCTTGGGCCCCGCCGGCATCGCTCCGGAAACAGGCGAGCAAGCCTCGCCTCGGTCACCACGGGGCCGGCCCCCACACTGGGCTCGACCACGGCAGGCCCGCCCTCGACGGACATGCACCCCCCTCGAGGGCGGGGAATGCGATCGACATCCATCCTTACGGAAACAGGCCTTCCTCGATCAAGCCTCGACGAAGTTCCACGCGATACGGATCGTTGATATTCAGCACGCGAACTGTGACGCGGCCAATGTCGGTTCGGCCCACGATAAGCGGGCCGTCCCAGCGAAAGTGCTTCTCCCACTTCATGCGCCGGGGATGGAACAGCGGCGTCAGCTTTCGATGCGAACTGGTCCGGCTTGCAATATCGCTTCCTTTGTACGAATTGCAATGTAGGCAGCTCAGTGCAAGGTTGGAGGGGACGCTCTGGCCCTCGTGCTTTCGCGCGATGACATGATCGATCTCGAACGTGGCGTCATCGTAATCTTGGTGGATTCGGCAATATTCGCAGCGATGAGTCGCGCGAATCCAGATCATTCGAACAAGGGCCGCTTCCATGGGTGGCTCAAGATTTAGACGTCGGCTTCTTTTTCGTAAGTGCTCGGCGTGCCCTAGATTTTAGGATAGAAAGCATCGTGCCGGTCTTCACGTACGCGAGCAAAAGGTCTTTTTCATTCGCCGACAGATCCCCCTCCTGATTTCGCTGAGCCAACTCATGCATGCGCTTGCGGTCGGATTCGCTGAAGCCGAGCGTGAGCAGGTGTTGAGCCATCTTGGTGGATAGCTTACCTTCGTCGTTGCTCAGGATGCGAGCCAGGATACTCACTTCGTCAGGAGCTTTAAGGGTTTCGATAGACATACGAGGCCTTGGGTAAAGGAAGGATTCGATGGTTTCAGTCTAACGGAAGGTGGGCGATTTCACCAGACAATCCGTGTCGACGTTATGGAATCCTATGCCGCTTGGAACGCGTGATCGGTTACGCCATGATGGCGTGGTGCGATATTCGATCGAAACTCCGGCGACACATGATCGCGGGCCGGCGTACATGGAGCAGGTGCTGCGGACGCTGCACGCGGCCAATCCCGAGCGGTTGCCGATTTCGCTGAGCCTGGAGCGACGCGGCGTACGAACGATGCTGCTCGCGGACGTGCCGACGCCGCTCGAAGCCGTATTCCAAAGCCAACTCTACGCGGCCTATCCCGATGTGAAGATCACGCCGATGGAGGACGCGCCGTCACCCTCGAAACAGGCCGTGCACCTGACGCTTCGGCTCGACGGCGAGGCGTTCGCGTGCCGATGCCATGGCGACTTCACGAGCGACCCAGTCTCGGCCTTGCTCCTTTCGCTGCAGACAACCCACAAGGCCTCGCCGTCGATTACGTTCACGCTTTGGCCCGCGTCACCTAAACGGACAAAACGAACGGCCGATTTGTTTCCGCGTTTCCATTCCTCCTTCCTGAGGCGATGGCATTGGCTCGCGGCCCGGCTTTGGCGGTGGGGCGTTTCGGAGAACCTTATCCCTCGCTGGACGAGCCGCCTGCTTCTCCGCGCGACGCGGCGGCGTGGGAGCGAACCGGCCCTGCCCTCCAAGCTGCACGAACCGCTCTTGGAAATCACGCTAACGTTGAACGTCGACTCTACTTCCGCGAGCGATTCAGGCACGAAGCAACTCGAAGCGATGGCAGGGACGTTCGGTCTGTTCGCAGTTCCGCAGCGGTGCCGATTCATCGCGGAGCGACTGACGGTGGGCACGACTTCGCGTCGACCGGCATCCTTCCTGTTGAGCATTCCCGAGGCGGCCACGCTGTGGCACCCGGTCACCTACGACGTTCGTGCGCCCACGGTCGCGGCTGTCACCAGCCGTGAACTCGAACCACCCACACATCTGCATATATCACGCGACGAGGCTCGTCTCATGCTGCTCGGCAAAACACGGTTTCGTGGCCGCAAACAAAAGTTCGGCCTACTTCCCGAGGACAAAGCGAGGCATCTATACATCGTGGGTAAAACTGGCGTCGGCAAGTCGACACTGCTACATCAACTGGTGTTGTCCGACATCGAACGGAACGCGGGCGTTGCCCTGCTCGATCCGCACGGCGATTTGTGCGACGCCGTGGCTCAGGCGATTCCCTCGCGACGAATGAATGACGTGATCCTGTTCGACCCGGCCGACGCCGACTTTCCCATCGCGCTGAATCTGTTCGACGGCCGATCCGCACACGAACGGCCACTGGTCGCGTCGGGCATCCTTGTGGCCTTCCGCAAGATCTTCGGCGAATTCTGGGGCCCTCGCATGGAGCACCTCTTTCGCAACGCCCTGCTGACGCTGCTCGAAGTGCCGGGCTCGTCATTGCTCCAAGTGCCACGTCTGTTCGCCGACGCCCGCTACCGCCGCCGCGTCACGGCAAACTTGCAGGATCCAGTTCTACGGTCCTTTTGGGAGAACGAGTACGAGGCGATGCATCCCAAGCTTCAGGTTGAAGCCGCGTCGCCCATCTACAACAAGGTCGGCGCCTTTCTGAGTTCACCGCTGCTTCGCAACATTCTGGGCCAATCGCAGGCTCGGCTCCGCATGCGTCCGCTCATGGATCGAGGTCAGGTGCTACTCGTGAACCTCAGCAAAGGGAAGATCGGCGAAGACGCGTCTACGCTTCTCGGCTCGCTGCTTGTGACCGAACTCCAATTGGCTGCCATGAGCCGAGCCGACCAGGCCGAGCGGGACCGGCGCGAGTTTGGCGTCTACATCGACGAGTTTCAAAACTTCGCGACGGCCTCCATCGCCACGGTGCACTCGGAAGCCCGTAAATACCGCGTCACGTTCACGTTCGCCCATCAATTTCTCGACCAGCTTGACGAGGGCACAGCGGCGGCGATCTTCGGCAACGTCGGCAACCTGATCGCCTTTCAAGTCGGCCGTGACGCCGAAGAGCTGGCCAAGCACCTCGGCCCGCCGCTTACGCCCGAGGATCTGCGATTCCTTCCCAAATACCACGCCTACGCCAAGCTCCAAATCCACGGTGTACCGACCACGCCATTTTCGATGGTGACGTTATCGCCGAATCCACGCGCTAATCCGCGAACCCGCATCGACGTGCTCCGGCGACTGACTCGCGAACGGTACGCTCCGCCGAGGGCCAAGGTGGAATCCGAGATCGCCCTAGCGATGCAGTGACCAAGTCGCCAGGTAACGCGCCGGCACGCTCGTTCGACATCCGCCATGATCGAGCGCACTCGGGAGCCAGGCCGCGTCGGTGAAATCGACATGGAAACCTACGACCGGTTCCTCGAATGCCTGCCGATCAATCCCATCGTGTTCACTTTCCTTTGCGCTTGGCCATGGCACGGAGTATCGTTCGCCTAGTCAAGGCACATCGCCTTGGCATCGATCCTTTTCACACCGGAGGCAACTATGTCCGCCAATCTCGTTCTCCACGCCGGAGGAAGACAGGTCAGTTACGAAGCCCTTGCCGAGGTCGAGGTTCCCCCCGCGACCCGCACTTGGGTTCCAATCCAGCATACGACCGTGCTCAACACGACCGTAGCCACGCTCAAGGACGCAGGCTACGCCGTGGCCAAGCAACGACTGGCCCTCAGCAGCAACGGCACGCGATTCTTCGGCGTTCTCGACCTGACGAATGAATTGACCCAAGACGGCATCGTCACGTTGGCCGTCGGCATCCGTTCCAGTTATGACAAGACGTTCCCCCTGGGCTTCGTCGCTGGCACGAGAGTGTTCGTATGTGATAATTTGGCCTTCGCCGCCGATTTGATGGTGAAGCGAAAGCACTCGCTGCACGGCGCGGTCCACTTCGGCAACGACATCGCCAACGCCGTCATGCAACTCGGGAGCTTCCAAGAAAACGAGGCCAAACGCATCACCCTGATGCAGGAAACGTCGCTGTCCGATGAGCGGGCTGAATCGTTGATGCTCAGGGCCTGCCTCGCCAAACAGATCGTGGCCCAGCGGCAACTGCCAACCGTCTGGAACGAATGGCGTGAACCTCGGCACGAGGTTTTTCAGCCGCGTACCGCTTGGTCACTCATGAACGCGTTCACGGCCACCTTGAATGGGTTGCAAGATCGCAATCCTGCCGACCTCGCTCGCCGCACGATGCGGCTGCATGCCCTGCTCACCAGTCCGGGCACCCCGTCCTCCAATGCGTGAAAAATAGGCCCCATTCCATGGAATGGGGCTTTTCGCATCAGTACCGATCCACGGAGGGTAATCCCTCACGACGACGATGCCGATCCTGACAGCCCGAAGTCCATCCCGCTTTCACACCACGCCCCATGCTTGTCGCATGTGGTTTTTCGTAGTTGATTCCATCGATTTAGGAGCTAAATGGAAGGTCTAAATGTACGAAAGTATAGATAAATGCCGACAGGTTCACATACTGGCCGGGATTTCCGAACGAGGTCAAGGCTCGGAGTCGTCGATTTCCGAAACGACGGACCGCTTCGTAGCCTTTGTCGGTCAGAAAGTAAACACGTGATCACATACTTACTGCTGAATTTACTCGATATTCTCTGGCGAACGACTTGACAGAGCTTTGATTTGGGCCCACTATATTCGTAGACCTCTGGCGAGCAATCACTGTCAAGTTGCTCCGATTCTTGTTCAGCTTCTCCCGAAAGGGGAACAAATGACTCTGGAATTCGAATCAGATGGTCCGCGGAACATCATGCTGGAAGACTTCCACCTCCGCGACCAACCCTTCCGAATCTCGGCGATTTACAACCCGGACAAGCCAGATCCGTACGAGCCCCTGATGTACGGTAAGCAGCACACCGAATTCTACGAGAAGTTTTTCATTCAGCCCCTGAAGCGGAAGGAAAACAAGCAAATCATTGGCTCGATCTGGTCAACGCAGTCTGCTGCCGACTGGCGTGGGTTTGGGAAGTCCATGCTAATGGCCGAAGAGTCAAAGGGCGTTTGTCGAGACTTCGGCCTGAAAATCCTGCGAGGATTCAAGGTCAAAGAAGATAACGCCAGGGCGAACCCGTTTCTCGCGGGCTACTGCACGTTCGATCAAGCAAAAGAGATCAAGAACTTTGCCGCCGCTCTGCTCGACGCGGTCGCGTTCATCGTTGAACAACCCTACGAGGACGGCACCACGACGGTTCACCAGGAGCTTCGCCGAAGGATCGCCGAGCGGAATAACGCCGAGGAGAACTTTGAAGGAGAGTCTGTCAGAACCGCTCTCCGAAATCGGCTACGGACCTACAAGACACTCAACGTTCAGCTCAATCATAAGACGCTGGATGAATTCATTCAACTGCTGAGCGGCTCGGACACTGATGCTCTCACCTTGTTCATCCGAAACGAAATCGGCCCTCGCATCAAGGCCAAGCAAGGCTTCAACTTCGTCCACGTTTTCAACGCATACGTCCTGTGCGCTGGAATCGTGTCGGTCACCTACTTCATTGATCAGATCGAGAACTTTGCCAACTGGGCACGAAACCAGGACCAGGAAGTGAAGATCCTGCGGGAGTCGATGGTGCAAACGGCACCGACGGCCGAAATGGCGTCCTTCATCTTCCAAATGCACGTCTCGGCCCTTCAAGGAATCGAAGATTGGTGGCAGTCCGAACACCTGCCGTCGCTCGACTTTGAGCAGCCGATCAACAGAACTCGCACGATCAATCTCCTCGGCCTGCGAACCACAGAGGAGGCGAAAACGCTGGCGATTCGCTATCTGAAAGCGTACCGTCCAGAGGGCGTTAAGGAGCCGAGAGACCCGCTTCATCCGTTCCCAGAAGAAGTCATCAAGATGGTTCGTGACACCACTCGCGGGAATCCCCGCAAATTCCTCGAAACCCTTGGGCAGATTCTCGAACACGCGGTCACGAGCAACGAACGCGTTATCGATTTGAGCCTAGTCGAGCCGCTCCTCGGTGATGACTATCAAGACAGTACGGACGAGGACGCCGAAGCGGACGATTTCGAAAACGAGGAGCGCTAATCGTGAATGACCAAAAACCCCAAGGCACCGAAACGGACTCGGTGCCTCGCGTCTCCGCTCGCGATATTTTCATGGTTCTCCAACTCTTTGACCGTCGGCCCGAAACGACGCTCGAAGAGGTCCGCCTAAGAATTTGCGTTGACCGAGAAAAGCAACGGCGAGGCACCTTCCTGTGGTCTGCGGCCCGCGATACTTCCGGTGAGCTAGTGAAACTCGGGCTCATTGAGGGTTCGCCGTCCGCACGAAACACACGTCAATATGAGTTGATGAAGTCGAACGTGCTTACGCTGACCGGCACCGGCAAGGCTCTCCTTGGACTTCTGAAGAACGAACGGAAAGCCGCATACGATGATCTGTTCTTGCGGCTCGTCGCGAAGCATCCCTATGTTCGCGAATTCATTCGAGCGTTGAACCGCAAGGACTTTATCGCGCCCGTCATCAGTTCGATGAAGGACCACGTGGACGCTCGATATTCGAGCCACACTGTTCTCGCCACGGAGCTTGCAGCGGGGCGGTTCGACACGAAAGCGTTTTGCGAGCAACTGGTCGAACGAATCCAACGTCCGCTCAGGCTGGCGGAGCAGTCTGAAATCGAAGACAAAGTCAAGGAAATGGTGAATGAGTCGAGGCGTTCAGCTGTCTTGGAGGACGGCACGAAACTGTCGAAGCTCATTATCAACCGACTGAACGACATCATCATCCCGGCCATCTTTCGAGTAGATGGCTTAGGATTTGATGCTCGGTCTCATCGGGCCCTGTGGTCGATCGGCGACGACTTCAAAACGTGGGCGACGCTTCGCTCGCATCCAGAGTATGACGGTTGGCTCATCTACCGCACGGCGACAATCGAGTTAAATGCCGACGGCAGCCAACTGGCCCGGATGGAATTTGACCACGGCCTGAAACAAACGGGCGAGAATTTTCTCGCGAAGCTCTACTCGGCCTATCAAAGCCTTCAGGCCCTGAAGGGAAACACGTTCGTGCCCGCGTGGGAACTCAGAGCGGTGTTCTGCTACAACAATCGGTGCCAGATGTCCGTGTTCGATAAATTGTTCGACGAAGCGTATGCCGGCTCCGAGGAATATAAGCTCCATCTGGAAATTCAGCGACAAAAGCTTCAGCACGAAACCCCGGTCCGAGCTGGCAACCGGAATATCGGCACTCTACGTGTGGTGAAACGGTAATCTATGCCAGACACACTTTTTCGCCGACGTGAAGAGCAGCGCTATCCCCGCGCATTGCACAAGCTCACCATCGACATGTTCGCCCTCGTTCAGCACTGGCAACCAAGCGTTTCTGGTGCCGAACGAGGGCGACTCTTTGAAGGACTCCTCTACCGATACGCCAAAACCTTGGGCCTACCACTTTCCGAACAGGCCGGCTCACGAACTGTTCGTGGCGTCCGCTCGGCCTCGGGGTTCATGCACGAGAATGATGCCGTGCTCTCGTTCCCGGATTTCACGGTGCACTGTGAGTTGAAACATCTATCGGGCGAGCTATCCAAAAACGAACTGCTCATTTTCAATCAAAAAGGAATCGATTATTTGATGGCGGGGGATCGCACGCTTCGCAACCTCCCATTCTATCGAATCATTCTGAGCGGCGGCATTGTTAGCCCGGCCGCTCGCCGGTTTGCTGTTCAGTGGGGCATTCTGATAATTGAGCCAGATCGAATCCCGCTTCTCTTACTCCATGATCTGGCGGGTCGAATCGTGCCCGAGTTACGGAGTGTGTCGCTTCAAGTTCAGGACGAACTCTGGGACGAAGTACCGCAGTTCGTGGTCCCGCTACAAGATCGAATATCACGCGTATGCCGGCTGATTCAGAACGGCGAAGAGAGCGTTATCGGGGAATATCGCCTGAATTGGGCCATAGATCACGCACAGCGAATTCTAGGCGATCATTACTGGAGCGCCCTAGACGAACAGAATGAAACATGGCTTGAAGATCGTTACGAGCTGGTCAGCAAGGCTTGCGGACTCGATGCTTAGGCTCTCGTTCACGGCTATGGTTGTCGTCGATCAGCAGACCGCGTTTTGATTCAGCATTCAAACTTGCGGCTAGCGCGGGCGCCGATTTGAAACGAATTGAACACACGTCGGTCCGACCCGTCGCTGAAAACTCGTCCATGGCCCGATTCGTGAACTAATCGGCCCGTCCCATCGAATCTATGAAGCCGTCCGTTCGTTGGTTTTCGACACCTTGCCTCCCCGTCGCTTCTCCGGCACACTCTTCCCCTTGCCCATTTCGAGCAAGGACCGAGTTCATCGGTCTTTCGCATCACTGTTACGCCAAGGGAGCATGTCATGTCCGAAACGTTGCTTCGCACGTTTCTCGCCGAATTGCGAGCTGCCGCCGTTGTACCGCGTCCGCCGGATGAAGAGTGGTCCGCCATGATCGAACGCACCCGGGAGCCGGGCCGCGTCTGTGAAATCGATATGGAGACCTACGACTGGTTTCTCGAATGTTTGCCACCCAAGTATCAGAACGGCGGCCTGTTCGGATTTGCGGAGGGGGCCGAGGCCATTCGCTTATTTTGGCAGATCCGCGACACGTTTTTCTGCCGTCAATTCACGTGGGACGAGACCAAAGACTTCTGCCATTTGGCTCGCATTTCATTGTCGCATTGACCCGTTTCATCCACAGGAGGTTTCCATGGATCCCCAAGCTACTTGGGACCGGATGCTCACGGCCAATGCCGAGAGCGACCTTGCATCCGCTAAGGAATACGCCCAAACCCTGAAAAATTGGCTCCGGAGCGGCGGATTTCCGCCGATCGTTCTTGGCCATAGCGACATTGGTCCCGACTTCGAAAAGGTGTTGGCCCTGGCGGGCTGCACCTTCGTCCTCGGCTTCGACGTGACCGAGGAGGCTGTCTCACGAATTCCAACGACGAAGAGGAGCACGCCATGAATCTTACGACGCACATTGGCTACGGCCCCTTCCACCTCGGCGATTTCGAGCCCGGGGAATTGTGGGCACGATTTGATGGCTCACTGGCCAAGGTCTGCGACCCGCAGCCAACCGGCCGTCCCGATCATGTGTATGTGTGGATCAATTACGGCACTTCAAATGCCGAACGCACTTGGTTACATCGCACGGCCCAGGCGTTTGCCACGAGTGAGGAAGCCACGTGGATCATCGAACGCCGCAAGAAAGGAGATGCACATGTCGAATGACGC
>WBZS01001866.1_pt1 | contig 14988 bp, 11 predicted proteins | sample 5204201 | NCBI WGS metagenome assembly WBZS01 (sample SAMN12344357, study PRJNA552823) | activated sludge metagenome | biome: Activated sludge suspended growth; feature: Nitrification reactor; material: Wastewater; isolation source: activated sludge from nitrification reactor of wastewater...
GCGCCGGTACGACGTCGTAGTGACCGTACACCAACACGGTGGGCTTGTCCGGCCCTGCGCCCAGCCACTCACCGTAGACGACCGGGTAGCCGGCCGTCGGCATCGCCGCGACGTTGGTGAGACCAAGCTGGCGCATGTGGTCCGCCAGCCAGTCGGCCATGCGTCGCATATCGTCGGCGTGGGCAGGGTCGCCGCTGAGGCTGGGGATGCGCAGCATCTCAAAAAGCTCAGCCTGGAATGTTTCGGCCTGGGCGCGGGAATACTGGCGCGCGGCCTCGCTAGGGGATGGCATGCGAGGGTTGCTCCTTTCGTTACGCTACGGTGGGGTCGGCTCTGATACAAATAGATTCATGCCCAGATGGTCGGACAGGTAGGACGCGGCGAGCTGGCCACGGACGCTATTGCCAGCCCGGTCCAGAGGCGGCGAGAATGCCCCCAGGCCACCCTTGCCGGGCGCGACGGTGATGATGCCGCCACTCACGCCACTCTTGCCCGGCAGCCCGATGTCGTACAACCAGTCGCCAGAGGTCTCGTACATTCCTGCGGTCGCCATGACTGCTAGGACATAGGGATCGACGCCAGGGTCGATGACGCGCTCGCCCGTCAGGGGGTTGACGCCGCCGTTGGCGAGGGTCGAGGCCATGACCGCCAGGTCGCGCGCTGTCACGTTGAGGCAGGATTGCCGGGTGTACAGATCGGTCGTGGCGGTGGGGTCGAAGTACAGCCGCTCATAGCCCCACAGCAGGCGGGCGATACCCTGATTGCGGTGGTTGGTGGCTGACGCTGAGGCGTACATGGTCTCATTGAGGCTGAGCGGGCGGCCAGCGAAGCGGGACAGGCCCCGCTGGATGAATTGCCACTTCTCCTCGACCGTTGCGCCGGGCGTGAGGCTGGTCGTCGCCAGCGCGCCCGAGTTGACCATGGGGTTCGTGAGGTGGTCCGGCTGAAGCTCGAGGGCCATGACTGAGTTGAAGGGCAGGCCGGTGCTGTTGACGCCCACTTTCTTGCGCACTGCCTCCGCGCCAAGAGCCTGGCATACCAGGGCGAACACGAATGGCTTAGCCACGCTCATGATGGTGAACGGAACCTTACTGTCGCCCACCTCATACACCTGTCGGTTCGTCGTTACCAGGCATAAGCCGAACAGGTGGCGCGGCATCTCGGCCAGGGCCGGGTAGTGGGAGGCGTTTCGCCCCGCGTCGTTGTCCTTGAAGTGGGCGTAGGCGGCTTCAAGGATGGCGTGGGTGCGGCCCGTCGACGGCAGGTGGCCGGTCGAGACAAAGGCTGGCGTCCACGTGTCACCGTTGCCACTCATCGCTTCTCCATTGGCGCGACTCGCATCGTGTTGCCTCATGCAGCGGACAGGCCGACCCTGCTCCTTCGACCCTCCATCTCACCCGGTTTGGGGGGCTTGCTTCGCCTTGCGTTTGCCGCCATCGACCACGGGCTTCGGCGGCGGCTCCGGTTCGCCGGCCGTGGTGTTGGGTAGACCCAACGCAGGAATGATTGCCAGCGCGGCGATGCCCGCCAGGATGAGGAACGCCGCCTTGAGGGCGCGCAGCCGAGACGCGGTGTTGATGAGCACCGCCGCGTCTACTTGCTCCGGCGTGGCTGTCGTGTCCGCCAGGGTGCTCTTCAACTGGTCATTGCTGACGAAGTTGATGTTGTCAAGGGCCACCTGCCGCTGAAGCGACGCGGGGATGGCCGGACTGCTGGCCAGGCTGCTGGTGACGAACAGGGTCAGGAGACCAACGGCGGCCAGGCTGGCGAAGGCGGTTCCGAGCGCGGTGGACAGGTTGTTGACCACGCCGCGCATCGCGCCCACATCGCCTGCCAGATCCTTGGGCGAGGCTGCCACCAGGATGTTGAACATCAAGGTGAGCAGCGAGCCTTCACCCAGGCCCACGATGATGAGGCTGAGGATGACCACCGGCGTGGCCCACTCGTTGCGGATGGTGAAAGCCAGCATGACCAGGCCGATGGTGACGGTGACGAAGCCCATCACCGCGATCCGCCGTGGGCTGAGGCGGTCATACAAGCGGACGATGAGGATCGCCGACGTGGCGATGGCGAGGGTATACGGCACGACGGCCACCGCCGTGAACAGGCTGCTGCGGCCCTGGACGATCTGAATATAAAGCGGGATGAGGAAGTTGACGGCGGGGCCAAGCGCGCCAATGATAAGCAAACAGTACACTGCCGCCCGCTCGAACCGCGAGTTGAGTACCTCTAGCGAGAGGAGGGGGGTCTTGCCCTTCTCCTGGCGATAGAGGGTCCAGGTGAAGAAGGCCTGGCCCATGACGAGACCGACGAGAATGAGGAAGGGGGCAGGCGATAGGCCCAGGAGGCTGACCGGCGCATCAGGGCTGGCCAGGATAAGCCCCCAGTTCATCAAATTGTTGAAGCCGATGCTGATGCCCATGACGGCAATGGCTGCCAGCACAGCGCCGACCAGGTCAATGCGAATGCCGGATTGGCGTGGAATCAGCGCCAGCTTGAAGCTAAGGGCGAAAATGACAACCGATAGAAGGGCCAGCAGACCGAAGGACACGCGCCAACTCAGGGCGGTGGCGAGGAAGCCGGCGATAAAGAAGGCGGCCGCGCCCGCGATGGCCGGCGTTCCCGCCAGCAGGCCGAGGGCCTGGGCCTGCTGGCGGCCCTTGTAGTTGGCCGCAATGAGCACGACCAGGGTCGGCACGAGGGCTGCGGCCGCCAGGCCGGCGATGGCCTGGGCGCTGTTCATCGCGTCGACGCCGCCGCTGAGGGCCATCAAGGCCATCGCTCCGCCGTGGAGCAGCACTGTCACCTGGAATACGAGGCGGTCGCCGATTAGCTTGCCGAGCTTCGCGCCCAGCAGAACGAAGGCGGCGACAAACAGCGAGTAGATCACCAGGGCGGTGCCGACCGATGTCGCCGGGGCGTTGAACTCCTCGCTGATTGCGCCCACCGATACCGGGAGGGCGTTGACATTGAAGGCCATCTGCGCCTGGGCGAGCATGAGGATGATCATGGGCAGCCAGGATGCCTGGGCGAGGGACTCGGCAGTGCGGGTGGCAGCGGGCGGCGTTCTCATGGTATCTCGATTTCCTGGTCTCGTCGCCTGAGTGGAGAGCCTGCCGGGCGGCCGACCGTCCCACCCGGTACAGGCTGACGAGACGGGCCGACGACGGGAACGCGCATCGGGCGTGGGGACGGCGGGGCCAACCACACCCGACGCAGGCCTCAGCGGGGAATGCTACGCTCCCCACTGAGGCGTGTCGTTATTGTGACTGCGGCACGGCTAGCGGGGCGTGGCGACATGTATCGGCACTTGCCGATACACGGTCGAGCCGTCGCGCAGTACTACCTGCATGGTGTAGACGGTATCAACCTGGGGACAGACGCGGCGCGTGTCCTGACCCGCCACCCCCTGACCATCCAGGAAGGCCGAGTTGATGTTTTCCATGCGCCAGCGCAGCGTCGTGCACTGGCCCTGCGCCACGACGAGGTCATCCGCCCAGAACTCGATGCGCGCCTCGGGCGCAGGGTTCACACGTAGGTTGATGCGCCGCTGCACGACCTGGCCGTCCAACAGCCACACTTCCAGGGTGTAGGTCGTGTTCTGGGTGGGGCACACCTCGCGCCGTCCCTGCCCCGTTACGCCTTCACCCTCGAAGAACACGCGGTCGATATTCTCGACATTCCAGCGGAGGCGGGTGCAGTCGCCCACGCGGATGGGGTTAGTATCGGCCGTGAACTCGATGACCGGCACGGGCTGGGGCGGGAGAATGGCGATGGGCGGCGCGATGGGGACCTGTCCCTGGCACGCGCTGGGCACGACAGGCAGACCTTCCGGATTGGCCTCCCAGGGGAAGCGCTGGGAATTGAGACGCATCTCCAGGCCGCAAGGGCCGTTGACCCAGGAGCGGAAGCCGTCGGTGAAGGCGGTGAAGTTGTCGGCCTTGCGCCACTGCATCATGCCGCCCGTGGTGATCTGGTTCGAGTTACCCTGGGCGTCGAACATCTCGTTGGTGACGCACTGGCCAACGATCTGCGGGATTTGCTGCTGGATGGTGAGGAAGCCGAGGACGAACTGGCATCCCTGCGCCTGAGCCGTGGGCGCAGCGCTGAACAGCAGCAGAGCGGCCGCCAGGGGAAGTAGCAGCCAGGCAAGAATCGACCGTATACGCATAGAACATCTCCTTATCTGGTGTGATGGCCGCCAGAGAGGCAGGGTTGCCGTTGGGCTACTGTACATGGCGGCCACGAACCGCCGATACGTTCGGCGGCCCGACTGAATGGGATTGTCGGCCGCGAGGTTGCACTCGTGGATGGCAGACACCAGCCTCCCCCTATGGGATGGAGGAGCGCTCAACAGCATTGTACATTATCTCCTGTCAATGCGACCGAAATCAGACCGCCGTAAATGTACCGGAAATGTACCGCAAGGGTTTGACACCGGCACTTCGCCCTTGTATAGTTGCCGCGAACTCAGGTGGTCCTGTTTGTCCATTCACCAGGAGGCGGCAGCCGTGGCTGGTCACGCCAGTTGAACGCCAGCGGATGCAGCCCAGGGGCGCAACGCGGAGGTGACAATGGACCTGATGGCCTTGACCCGGTTCCTGGCGGAACTGGCCGCTACCAATACAAAGACCTGGTTTGAGGCCAATCGCTCACGCTACGCTGCCCTGCGCGCCGACTTCACGGATCTGGTGGAGGAAGTGGTGTTCGGCGTAGCCACCTTTGACCGCCGCATCCAGGGGGTCGTGCCCAAGGATACCCTGTTCCGCATCCATCGCGATGTGCGCTTTTCTCGCGACAAGTCGCCCTACAAGACGACGTTCAGCTCATCGATAAGCGACCACGGGCGGATCGGCGCGCCGGGTTACTACTTCCAGGTGGACCATACCGGTAAGCTGATGGTCGGCGGCGGCCTGTGGATGCCCGACGCCGCGACACTGGCGCGCATTCGTACCTACATCGCCCAGCGACCCGGCGCCCTGGACGCCGTGCTGGAGGACGCGACCTTCGCCCATCGCTTCGGCGACTTCGACGGCCCACGCCTGCAACGCCCGCCGCGCGGCTTCGATGAGACGACGCCTCACCTGACGCATGTCAAGCTGAAGAGTTTCACGGTTGGGCAGGCGGTGGAGGTCAAGACATTGAGCGAGGATGAGGCTGCGCCGTTCATCATCGGCGCATTCCGCGCTATGTACCCCGGCATCCAGTGGTTGCGCGACGCCGCGCGCGCTCCGGTTGCGACGGCGTGACAGGCGTGGGGAATGGTTGCCAGGCCGCGCACGCTCACGCCCGACGCCGGCATCACGTCCTCGCCTGGCAGGGCAGTTGCTGAATCTCGTTGCACATCACTGGCTCGACCGGGGGCAGGCCCAGGAGGGGGGAGCATGTCCACTCACAAGCGTCAATCTAATCTGTTTCTCGAGTCCACGGCGGCGGTGGTGGCCGCGATTGTGGGGTTGCTGCTGATCAGTGTGCTACGCCTGGCGTTGGGGTGGCCGTGGTATTGGGCGTGGCTGGTGGGGCTGGGAACGGCCACCTTTGGCTTGTTCGGCTGGGACAAGATGCGCGCCCAGGCGGGCCAGTGGCGGGTGCCGGAACTCGTGCTACTCGGCTTCATGGTGGCTGGCGGCTGCTTTGGGGGCGCGTTGGGGATGGCCGTTTTCAAACACAAGACGCGCCACACCCGATTCCTTGTTACGGCCATCATCGCTGGCGTGGCGTGGGCCGCGTTGGGTTTCTTGTTCGCATAGGTATTTGAGTAGGCAGCGCATGAGCGACTTAGCAAGCCCAGCCATCCGTCACAGCGTGGATGAGACGATGGCGCGTTACCACGTACCGGGCCTGGCGTTGGCCGTCATACGTGGCGGCGAGCCGGCCGCGACGCTGCTGGTAGGGCACGATGCTGATGGGACGGCCATCACGCGCGGCAGCCTCTTCCCCGTCGCGTCCATCACCAAGTTGGCCACGGCGCTGGCCGTCCTGCGCCTCAAGGACCGGGGCGCGCTCATGCTCGACGCGCCCCTTTCCCGCTACCTGCCCGACGCGGAGGCGGCCCAGGACGGCGTGACGCTACGCGCCCTCTTGTGCCACACGGCCGGGCTGCCGGTGGATGTTGCGCCCCACGCCGCACCCTACGCGCTGGGCCTCGACTGGCCGACACTGGCCCGGGTCTGCCTGGCGACCCCTCTGAGCGAGATGCCGGGCACGGTTGTCGCCTATAGCAATGTTGGCTATGGCCTGCTGGCCCTCGCTGTGGAGCGGGAGATGGGGCTGCCCTTCCCCACCGCCCTACGCCAGCTGGTCCTCGACCCGCTGGGGATTGAGGCTTATCTGGGCGACGAGCCGCCTCGCCCACCGGCGCGCGTCGCCGATGTGCGCGGCCGCCATCGCGGCACGGAGCGGGAACCCTTCAACTCCTGGTTCTGGCGTTCGCTGGCGCTGCCCTGGGCTGGCCTGGTTACAACAGTGGACGGCGCGCTGGCTCTGCTGCGCGCCTTTCAGGGTGTGCCGAGCGGCTTCCTGGCCCCGGCTACCTGCGCGGATGCCGTGCGGAATCAGGTTGGCGACCTACGTGGTGAGTCGGGCGTGCTGCGCTGGGACTGGAGTCCGTGGGGTCTGGGGCCAGAACTGCGCGACGGCAAGACCCCCCACTGGGCGCCCAGCGAGGCTGGTCCCGAGTCCTACGGGCACGCGGGGGCGTCGGGGTGTGTCGCCTGGGCCTCGCCCGGCCACGATGTTGTGTACGCTTTCCTGGGCGCACGGGTGGCTGATGGCGGCTGGATGGTGCGTGGCGGACCCGCCATGGGGGCGGCTATCGTCGCCGAGGGCGCGGCATGATTTGACCCTGACTCCCGGTGGGGCTATAATTCGTTGACTTTGGGTTGTGGTGGACCCTATCGCACTCGCCGCCGCCATCCGCGAGCCGGGCCTGGTCCGGTGTGTCTATGGCGGCGTTCGTGTGTATCCACCTCGGAGCCGTCAGGAGGAGTAGCCCCGCAATGAGCAGTAATGGCCGATTTTGGGCGACGGTTGTCTTCATCGGGATTATCACGCTGATCGCTATCTGGATTGACCTGCCCGGCAACCGCCAGTTCCAGTTCCAGGTCGGGCCGTTTGCCCTCCCCTCACGGGAGATCAAGGTCTTCGAGGGATTGGACCTCCAGGGTGGTCTGCAAGTGCTGCTTCAGGCCAAGACACCCGATGGCACGCCGCCCGCCAAAGAGGACCTGGAAGCCACGCGCTTCATCATCGAGAATCGTGTCAATGGCCTGGGCGTGTCCGAGCCAGTGATTCAGATTCAGGGCAACGACAAGATCGTCGTCGAGCTACCCGGCCTCAGTGATCCGGATGCGGCGATCGCCGCTTTCGGGCAGACGGGTCGTCTCGAGTTCGTCGACGCGGGCGACACGATCCTGCCGCCTGGCACGAAGGTAAGCACGACGTATCCCAACCTCTGGCAGGCAGGGCAGGAGCAGCCAGCCGCCGGGGCCGACGGTCAGCCAACCTTCGCTACCGTCATTGCCGGTGAGCATCTGCGCTCCGCTGAGATGCAGTTCGACTCGCGCACTCGCGCCCCAATCGTGACGTTCCAGACGTCGCCGGAGGGCGCGCGCCGCCTGTCGGAGTATACAGCCAAGAATATCGGCAAGATCATGCCCATCGTGTTGGATGGAGCGGTCATCTCATCGCCGCGCGTCAACGCCGTTATCAGCGACGCCGGCCAGATCGAGGGTAACTTTACTCAGCAAGAGGCCAGCGCCCTGGCGCTCCAGCTCAAGTACGGCGCGCTGAAGGTTCCCCTCGACGTGGTCAATACTCGCACCGTTGGCCCGACGTTGGGCCAGGATTCGGTGCGCCGTAGCATCCTGGCGGGTATTGTCGGCCTGACGGCAGTCGCCCTGTTCATGATCATCTACTATCGCCTGCCTGGCGTCCTGGCTACCGTGGCCCTGCTCATCTATGGGTTGATCACGCTGGCCTTGTTCAAGGTCATCCCCGTGACGCTCACGTTGCCGGGTATTGCCGGTTTCGTGTTATCCATCGGTATGGCGGTTGACGCCAACATCCTGATATTCGAGCGCATGCGAGAAGAGCTGCGCGGCGGCCGCCCGCTACGGGTTGCCGTCGAGACGGGCTTCCAGCGCGCCTGGCCGTCCATCCGCGACTCCAACATCTCGACGCTGATTACCTGCGTTATCCTGTTCTGGTTCGGCTCGCAGTTCGGCGCGAGTGTCGTGAAGGGCTTTGCGGTCACCCTGTCCCTTGGTGTGCTGGTCAGCATGTTCACGGCGATTGTTGTGACCCGAACGCTGCTGCGCCTGACCCGCCGCCTGTGGGACCTCGACGAGTCGACGGCGGCGGCCAGCGGCCACCTCCATACCCTGTTCGGGTACTAACACTCAGGAGAGGAAGCCGTGTTCAACATCGTTGGCAAGCGTTACCTTTTCTTCGGCATCTCGCTGGCGACTATCATTCCCGGCCTGTTGGCCCTACTGCTGTGGGGGCTGCCGCTGGGGATCGACTTCACCGGCGGCGCACTGATTGAGATGCAGTTCGCCAATCCTACGACGGCCATTCAGCCGGGCGATATCAAGAATATCTTGACGGCGAATGGCTTCCCCGACGCTGTCGTCCAGACCTCCGATGGCAACTCGGTCATCATCCGCACTGCGCCGATGACCCAGGAGCACAAGCTCGCCCTCTACTCGCAGTTGCGCGGCCAGTATGGCGAGTTCACGGAGCAGCAGTTCGTCAACGTTGGCCCGTCAGTGGGTGCGGCGGTGGCGCAACGGGCGGCGGGCGCGGTGGCGGCGGCGTCCCTCGCCATCCTGTTGTATATTGCCTGGGCCTTTCGCAAGGTTCCGCATCCGTTCCGCTATGGTGTGGCGGCTATCATTGCCATGCTCCACGACGTGCTGGTGCTGCTGGGTCTGGCGGCTATCGTCGGGCACTTCCTGGGCTGGCAGGTGGACGCCCTGTTCCTGACGGCCCTCCTGACGGTCATCGGTTTCTCGGTGCATGATACCATCGTGGTGTTCGACCGCATCCGCGAGAACCGCATCCGCTACCGGGGCGAGCCTTACGAGGATGTGGTCAACTTCAGTATCGTGCAGACGCTGGCGCGTTCCATCAATACCTCGCTGACGGTGCTGCTGACCCTTTCGGCGCTAGCGCTGTTGGGTGGTGTGACTATCCGCCACTTCGTCATCTGGCTCATCGTCGGTATTACCAGCGGTATGTACTCTTCGATCTTCAACGCTGCCCCGATCCTGGTGGTGTGGGAGAATAAGGAGTGGCGCAACTGGTTCGGCCGTGGCGAGAAGAAGCAGCAGACCAGCCAGGTGTAGCCGACTGACGGCGAAGGACCAAAAAAGCCATGTTGCCCCCAGCCCCGCACGGGCTGGGGGCAACGCTGTTCTACCCTGCCGCGCGCCTCTCACGTATAATTAGGGAGTCGCGTGGCCCCAGATAGCGACCCATTCCACTCTGGTCGGAGCGTGCATGCCCTCTAATTACGGTGGCCCCGATAGCGTGCGTGGCCCTCTCGTGGCCGTGGGCGGCGCCGAGGACAAGCTCGGCGACCGCATCATTCTGCGACGCTTCGTCGATCTGGCGGGCGGTAGCGCGGCGCGCATTGTTGTGGTTCCTATTGCCTCGTCCTACGCCGGCGAGGTGGCGGATCGCTACCGCGCGGTATTCGCCGACCTGGGCGCGGCGCAGGTGGATGTGGTGGATGCGGTTTTGCGCGAGCAGGCGCTCGACCCCGCGCTGGCCCGCCCCATCGAGGCCGCGACCGGCGTCTTCCTCTCTGGTGGCAACCAGCTCAAGATCGCCACGCTCCTGGGCGGCACGCCGGCGGCGGTCGCGCTGCGTCGCTGCCATGCGCAGGGCGCGGTGGTGGGCGGGACGAGCGCCGGCGCGTCCGTCCTATCCCAGCATATGATTGCTTTCGGTCGCCCCGGCGGGTCGCCCACGCAGCGCATGGTGACGCTGTCGCCTGGCCTCGGCCTGACCAACCGCCTCATTATCGACCAGCACTTCCGCCAACGCGACCGCATCGGGCGACTCATGGCGGCGGTCGCGCTCAACCCCTTCCTCTTGGGGGTGGGCGTGGATGAGGATACCGCGCTTGTCCTGGATGCCGAAAATATCGGCGAGGTTGTCGGGCGTCACTCGGTCACCTTCGTGGACGGCGCGGAGATCACCTACTCCGATGTCTACCAGGCCAAGCAGCATGCCAACGTAGCGATTCACAACGCCCGCGTCCATGTGTTGACCCATGGCCAACGTTTCGACATTGTGGCCCGGCGCCCCCTCTCGCCGGCAGTTCCTGCCAGCTTACCGGCGGCTGAACTGGAGCTACTAGATGATGACTGATGGGCGCGGGTCTCGCTGGGCCATCGAGGCGGCCGGGCTGACTAAGACCTACGGCGCACTCACAGCTGTCCAGAACGTGACGCTACAGATTCGGCCCGGCGAGATCTATGGCTTCCTAGGGCCGAACGGCGCGGGCAAGACGACCACTATCAAGATGCTGGTAGGCCTGCTCAAGCCGAGCGCCGGTGTCGCTCGCATCGATGGCTACGATGTCCAACGCCAGCCCCTGGCTGCCAAGTCGCGCCTCGGCTACGTACCCGACCAGCCTGTGCTGTATGACAAGCTGCGCGGCCGCGAGTTCCTGGCCTTTGTGGCGCGCCTGTATCGAGTCGACGCCGCCACGGCTGCTCGCCGGGGTGAGGAGCTGCTGCGCGTGTTCGACCTGGCCGATGCGGGTAGCGACCTGGTGGAGAGCTACTCCCATGGGATGCGCCAGAAGCTGGCGCTGGCGGGCGCGCTGATTCACCGCCCCAACGTCCTGTTTCTGGACGAGCCGACGGTGGGCCTGGACCCCAAAAGCGCGCGGCTCATCAAAGACCTCCTCCTCCAGCTGCGGGAAAGCGGGGTGGCGGTGATGATGTCGACCCACATCCTGGAAATCGCCGAGCGCATGTGTGACCGTGTTGGTATCATCGAGCACGGGCAGCTCATCGCCGAGGGCAGTGTCGCCGACCTACGCTCGCGGCGAGGTGGGGCGCAAAGCCTCGAGGATGTCTTCCTGGAATTGACGGGCGGGGCGGACTACGCCGAGTTGGCGCGGGTCTTGTCGTGACGGCGCTGGTGACTGCGACGCTGACGCTCCTCGAATCGGGCGCACGTATTCGGTGGAACCAGGTGCGCCGCTCGTCGTGGCGTTACATCTTGGGCTGGACGATCTTTATCATCTTCATGGCCGGTTTGGCGATAACCTTCGCGCTGGCGATCAATGTCTCGGTGCGGCTGGCAGGCCGCACGGGAAGCACGCCCGATCTGACAGCCGTGCCGGGCGGTCTCTTGGTGGGGGTGTGGTTCTTCACCTTCGTGACCGGCTTCGGCGTTTCCCTGTCAGCCTTATATCTCGCCAACGACCTGGAACTGCTGATGGCGGCCCCCGTGCCCATCCATGCTGTCTTCAGCGCCAAGCTCTTCCAGGCCAGCCTGCCCACCTACCTGTTCGTGGCGCTCCCAGCCCTACCGTCTCTATGGGCCTATGGCCTGGCGCAACACTATAACCCGCTGTATTTCGTCGGCGTCCTGACGGTGCTGGTCCTTCTGCCCGCGCTGCCGGTGGGACTGGCGGCCCTGGCCGTTATGGCGGTGGTGCGCGTCGTTCCGGCCAGGCGTGTGGCGGAGATTCTCGGCCTGGTGGTGGCGGTGACGAGCGTTGCTTTCTCGCTGTGGGGGCAAGGGGCCAGCGCGGGCGCGTTCGGCGCGCTGCGCCCCACTTCCATCACCCGTAACATTGCCCAACTCGACATTCCTTTCACCCCCCCCAGTCTGGCGGGCCACGGCCTGGTGGCGCTGGGGAATGGGGATTGGGAGGGCGCGGCGCGCGGGTTGGGAGCTTTCGCCGCTCTATCCATCGCGGGCTTCGCCGTTGCCCTGGACGCCTCAGCCTCGCTGTACTACTCCGGCTGGGCCAAGATGCGATCGGGGGCGGGGCGAGGGCGTCGCTTGCGGCCCACGGCGGCCCCGTCGCCACTGGCCGCCTGGGCAGCCCATCCCGTCCCGGCCATTGTCCTGCGCGACTGGCTGGTCATTCCGCGCGACCTGTCCAACATCGTTCAGGTGCTGGCGCCGCTGGCCTTTAGCGTGTTCTGGGCCTGGCAGTTGCTGCGCCTTCCTGCGCGCCTGGCGACCGACTCGACATTAGCGCCCCTCGTGCCCACCATGAGCACCCTGGCGACGGCGATGGTCACTGGCCTGGTCTTCACGCGCTTTGCCTTGACTGGCATCAATCGTGAGGGGAAGGCAGCGTGGCTGCTGCGCGCCGCGCCTGTCTCACCCTGGCAGTGGCTGTGGGCCAAGTTCCTGGTAGCCTACCTGCCCTTCGTTGCCCTCGGCCTGGCCCTGACCCTGGGCCTGGGCGTGGCCATGGGAGCCAGCAGCGCCGACATCATCCAGAGCGCGCTGACCCTGGTCCTGGTGGGGGCGGGCATCATGGGCCTGGCGGTGGGCATCGGCGGTGCGGCCGTCCGCTTCGATTGGAGCAATCCCCACCAGATGGTAGGCTACGCGCCGAGCGTTATCGCCCTGGCCGCGTACACGGTCTACGGCATGGCTGTTATCGCCTTGCTGGGCGTGGCGCGGCTGGCGGCTTTTCTCTGGCCGCCGGTGGCCGTGTTTGCCTGGGCGGGGAGCCTCGTCCTGGCGGTGGCGCTGACGATGGGAGCGGTCCTGCTCCCGCTGTGGGTAGCCGCCGAGCGGCTGCGCAATCTAGACTAGCTTTGCCTGTTTGGACGCACCGCGCTATAATCCGCCCTGACGACCTTCCCCGCGACGGAGCTATGCTATGCAGATACTCGAGGAGCGCGTGTATCGAGGGCCGAACCCGTATGGGTATCGGCCTCTGATCCGCCTGACAATTGACCTGGAAGAGCTTGAGGACTATCCGACTACGAAGCTGCCGGGCTTTACGGACAGGCTCATCGAGTTGATGCCCAGCCTCTACGACCATCGCTGTTCCTATGGCGAGCCGGGCGGATTCATCCGCCGCATGCGTGAGGGAACATGGATGGGTCACGTGATTGAGCACGTGGCTCTGGAGCTGCAATGCCTCGCCGGTACGCCGGTGACGTTCGGCAAGTCGCGCACGGTGCCCTGGAATACGCTGCCTGCCGAGCTTCGTGCGCGCAAGGAGGCGCTGCTACTGTCGCCGTCCGCTACGCTTGAGGAAGTCGAGCACGTTCACCTTAACCACGGTGTCTACTACGTCGTGTACTCGTACCAGGAGGAGAAGGTGGGCGTGGCGGCCGGCGAGCTAGCGCTGAGACTGGTCCGTTCGCTGTTACCACCTGATCTGCCGAGTGCGCTGCCGGCGTTCGAGGCCCGCGCCGAGCAGGAGAATCTGGCCCGTCTCGCCGATCGCCTGGCTTTCGGTCCCAGCACGGCATCCCTGGTCGAGGCGGCGCGCCGCCGAGGCATCCCCTCGATTCGCCTCAACGAGCGGAGCCTGGTCCAGTTTGGCTACGGCAAGTACCAGAAGCGCATTCAGGCGACGGTCACGTCTGAGACACGCCATATCGCCGTCGACGTTGCCCAAGACAAGGAATTGACGCGCCAATTGCTGGAGGACGTGGGCCTACCCGTGCCCCGCCAGCAGGTGGTGGAGACAGAAGAGGCAGCCGTGGAGGCTGCGCTGGACCTGGGGTTTCCTGTCGTCACCAAGCCCCTCGACGCCAGTCACGGCCGGGGCGTGTCGCTCAACCTGAACACGGTGGATGAGGTGCGGGCGGGTTTCCACGCGGCGGCCCTGCACCGCGATGAAATCATCGTCGAGACGTTCCTGGAGGGCAAGGACCATCGTATCCTGGTCGTCAACGGCGAGGTCATCGCCGTGGCCGAGCGCGTGCCGGGGCATGTGGTCGGCGACGGCGTGAACAGCATCCGCGAGTTGGTCGAGACCGTCAACCGCGACCCGCGACGCGGCGTTGGCCATGAGAAGGTGCTGACGCGCATCGAGATCGACCGCCAGGCGGAGCGGTTGATGCGCCAGGCGGGCATGACTCTCGATAGCGTTCTGCCGGCCGGCCAGGTTTTGTACCTGCGCTCGACGGGCAACCTGTCGACGGGCGGCACGGCCATCGACCGCACCGATGACACCCACTACGACAACCTCGAAATTGCCCGTCTGGCCGCCAAGGTCATCGGCCTGGACGTGGCGGGCATCGACCTGATTACGCCCGATATCTCGCGCTCGGTGCGCGACGTGGGCGGTGGCATCGTCGAGGTCAACGCCGCGCCCGGCTTCCGCATGCACGTCGCGCCCAGCGAGGGCCAGCCGCGCGACGTGGCCAGTCCGGTGATCGACATGTTGTTTCCGGCGGGCACACCGTCGCGCATCCCCATCGCCGCGATTACGGGCACCAACGGCAAGACCACGACGGCGCGCATGACCGCGCATATCCTGAAGATGGCAGGCAAGCGCGTCGGCCTGACGACGACGGACGGCATCTACATCAACGGTGAGCGGTACTTGAAGGGCGACATGACGGGGCCGTGGAGCGCGCGCATGGTGCTCAAGGATCCGACCGTCGAGGTGGCTGTGCTAGAGACGGCGCGGGGCGGCATCCTGCGGGAGGGGTTGGGCTACGACCGTAGCGACGTGGGCTGCGTGCTCAACATCTCCGCCGACCACCTGGGTCTGCGCGGCGTCGAGACGCTGGAAGACCTGGCGACGGTGAAGCAACTGGTGGTCGAGGTGGTGCGCGACGATGGCTGGTCGGTGCTGAATGCTGACGACCCACTGGTGGCGAGTATGCGCGAGGAGGCGGCGGGCCGCATCGTCTACTTTACCATGAACCCACGCAACGAACTGGTGCGCGAGCACATCGCCCAGGGCGGGCGGGCGGTGGTGCTGGAAGAGGGTGTCAACGGCCAGCGTATCACCCTCTACGACGGTGAACGTTATAT
>WBZS01001867.1_pt1 | contig 14987 bp, 14 predicted proteins | sample 5204201 | NCBI WGS metagenome assembly WBZS01 (sample SAMN12344357, study PRJNA552823) | activated sludge metagenome | biome: Activated sludge suspended growth; feature: Nitrification reactor; material: Wastewater; isolation source: activated sludge from nitrification reactor of wastewater...
CCACCTGCACGAACACCTCACCCACACCAACATGACCATCACCATCAACGACCAGATACTCGAACTTGTCCTGACCCGTGAACCCCACCCGCGGCGAGAACGTGAACGGACCACTGCCCGTGACCGTGCCCTTCGACGTCGAGTCGCCGATCGCGACGAGCGTCGAGGTCTGCCCCTGCGGGTCGGTGTCGTTGGCGGCGATCTCCGCGCCCGTGAACGACAGTGGAACGCCTTCGGCCGTCACGAAATAGTCGTCCGCCGGCGTCGGCTGCCCTGACCCCGACGCTCCGGCGTCGACCTGCACGAACACCGTGCCGGTCGCGCTCGTGTTGGCGGAATCCCGGATGGTGTAGGTGATGGTCTCGGTGCCCGAGAACGTCGACACCGGTGTGTAGGTGAAGCTGCTGCTCCCGATGGAGGACACGGACCCGTGCGCCGGGGTGGCGACCGACACCAACGAGAACGACTCGCCGTCGGGGTCGTAGTCGTTGGAGGTCACGTTGATGGAGATCGACGTTCCCCGGAATGCCCGAGCGACGTCGCGCCCGGCCACGGGCGCATTGCCGGCGGCAGCGGCACGGACTGCCGTGACCCCGAGCGCGGTGGTCAGCACGGCGAGCGTCGCGACGAGGAGGCGCACCGGAACCGTCAACCGATGCCATCGACCGCCCGGGCGATCCCGCTGCTGCCGCAGCGGGATCACCGTTGCCCGGGGTTCCGCCACCCGATCTCCGCCCATCGTTCCGCCTCTCGTGTTCTCGCCGCCGTTGAATCCGCCAACCGGTCCGTTCGTTCGCACCGGCATCAGCTGCACACCCCCGGTGCGCTCACGACCGCGCCGGTCGGACAGGTCGTGTTCGAGAACACCGCCCCCGTCAGATCGGCATCGGTGAGGTCCGCGCCGGTGAGGTCGGCCCCGGTGAGGTCGATGTCGACCATCACCGCACCGACGGCGTTCGCCTGGAAGAAGCTCGCCAGTTCCGCCGACGCCCCCGAGAGGTCGGCCGTGCTCAGGTCGGTGTACTCGAGGTTCGCTCCGTTGAGCCCTGCACCCGACAGGTCGGCTCCGCTCAGATCGGCCTGGTAGAAGTTCGCAGCTTGGGCCGAGACCGAGCCGAGGAGTGCTCCGCTCAGGTTGGCGCCGGTCAGGTCGGCACCATCGAGGTTCGCCCCGGTCAGATCGGTCTCGGACAAGTCCTCCTCCGACAGGTCGCACCCGTGGAGGTCGGCCCCGGGACCCCGGACGTCGCAGTCGACCGACGGGACCTCTCCACTGGTGACGGGCCCGACCGAATCCGACCCGGACCATCCCGAGCCGGCAGCGTTGGTGGCCGTCACGGTCGCCCGGATGTGTCGGCCCAGATCGCCGGCCGTGATGAGGTAGGTGTTCCGGTCTCCGCCGACGCGGACGCATCCGACGCCGACCGTGGTGCACGACTCCCACGAGTAGTGGAACGTCGTCGGGTCGTTGGTCCACGCTCCCGAGCTCACGCTGAGGGTGGCACCGACGACCGGGTCACCGCTGATGGACGGGCGAGGCGACGATGCCGCTGGGACACACGCCACCGCGATGGTGGAGATCAGCATCGCGGCCGCTCGCATCGGCCGCATTCGTCGCCGCCGACCTCCGGTTCGACCGTGCTCGCTCATATCGCCCCCTGCTCGCATTGAAGGATTCCGCCACCTCATGGAGCGCATCCTTGTGACGTCAGCCCTTGCCGACCTCCTCAATTGCTGCCAACTTTGGGGCCCGAATACCACGAATCGGGAGAGGTCGCAGGTTGAACGTGGCGCAATCCGCCGGCGCGCACGTCGCTGTGTGCACCAGCTTCGACCTCCTCGAATCGTTGCTCTGCGAACTCACGGCCGCGGGCCGAACCGTCATCGACCACCCACCCGCCGCCGCCTGTTGGCCTGCCGCCGCGGCCGACTCGACGGTGTACGTCGCGACGATCACGGCCGACGACGCGTCCACCGAACCGTGGGCCCTCGTCACGTCAGCGGCTCGCGGCGTCTCGCTGGCGGTCTGCATCACACCACGCCGCTTGGCGGTGGACCTCGCCGACCAGATCCGACGAGTAGCGCCGACGGCGTGGTACGACTCGAGCCACCGCCCGATCGTTCACGGTCTCGACGCCGACCAGATCCGGCTTCTGGGTGCCCTGCACCGGGGCGATGACGTGCGCACGGCAGCACGCGAGGCCGGACTCAGCCAACGCACCGCCGCTCGACGGGTCGCCGCCGCTCGGGTGACGCTCGGGGAGGACTCGACCGTGTCGGCCGCACTCCGCGTCGGCGCCCGACTCGACGAGCTCCGCCGTTCACCCCGGAGCGTCTAGCCCGAGGGCATCTCGGCCGAGGGCCGACGATCGATCAGGGCCGCGGCATGGCGACGATTCCGCGCTCCCAACTTTCGCACGGCCGAACGCACGTGGCTGTCGACCGTGGTGGGCGAGACACCGAGTCGGGTACCGATCTCGACGCTCGTCAGCCCTTCGGCCACGAGGAGTAACACGGCCCGCTCGCGACCGGTCACGATGTCACCTCGGGACCGGGTCGCCGCGACCGGCCGGCCTGCGACCTCGGCCAGCGCAGCGCGTACCCTCGGTCGCAACGCAGGGCTCCCCCAGCCGTCGAGAGAGCCGTCGAGATCCGTGAGGACCTCCTCCGCCGTGGTGCGATCTCCGCTCCTCCCGAGCTGCACCCCGCGCGCCCACCGGCACCGCAGCGCACAACGAACGAGGATGCGGTCCCACGAGGACGCCGCCACCTCGAACTGCGTCGCCGCCTCGTCGTGGCGACCCGCCGCCGCGAGGTCGATCGCGGTCGCCTCGAGCGTCGCACAGTCGAGCAGGCCGCCGGTCGGCATCGGCGCCGTGATCGGTACGCCCGATTCGAACTCCGCCCATCGCCACGCCACCTGGAGACCGGCGAGTCCGGGGACCCAGTCGGGAGACCGCTCGGTGATCGAGCGGGCAAGACCGATGGTGGAACTCAGATCGCCGAGGATCCAAGCCCGTTGCACCGCCGCCCAACCAATCGCGGACGCCGTGATGACGTCGAAGGACTCGACGACGCGCAGCCACGGTTCGAGGATGGCGCCGCTGCGGTCCACCTCACCACGATCGGCGAGCGCTGTGACGAGCCCCACGGTCGCGACCGCACGGGTGTTCACTCGGACCGGCGCCGTGCGTACCGTCGAGAACCAGGCCAGCGCCTCGTCGTTGGCGGCCCCCGCGTGGAACCGGCTCATCATCTCGATCGTGGTGAACTCGGAGCGCCAGTTGGCGCTCCCCGCCGCATCGGCACGGGCCGCGGACGAACGGGCCAACGCCTGCGCCTCGGCGTGGAGCCCGATGTTCACGAGGATCATGGCGTGATTGCGTGCGGCATCGAGCTCATCGCGGAGCACGGCGTCGAGGAATGCGTCGTGAACCGGCGCGCCCGTGCTGCGAGGACCGGAGCCCGGGTCCTCGTCGGACGCCTGCCTCGCCGTGGCGTCGAGGGCAGCTCGGACGAGGACATCGCGTGTTCCGACGATGTCGCCCCTCCGGCGCTCCGCAGCCGCACGATCGCCCAACGTCATCCGCGCCACCCAGGACCGCATGCTCTCGGCCACCGGGGGATCCATCTGCGAGAGGGTCGAGCCCACCCGACCGATCACGTCGGCGAGCACCGCCCGATCACCGACATTGGTCGCCGCGTACATCAGTTCGATCGTCGCGCGACCCTGCCGGTCGTCGGACCACGCGGTGCCCGACAGGACCTCGAGCGCCTCGCGGTGGCGGAGGTCGCCGTTGAGCGCCGCAGCGGCGGCGATCAGGAGATCCTGCACCTCCCCGTCGAGTTGGTGGTCGGTCGACGACGGCCTCCGCCGTCGCTCGACAGTCGCCGCGATCCGGAGCGCCTCTGCCAACGTCCCCGGCTCCACGGGTCGGCCGGCCACATCCCGAGCCAGCTCACTTGCACCCACGAGGTCCCCGGCGTCCGCCAGTGCCCTGGCACGAACCACATCGTCGAGAGCGTCGGCCGACGCCACGAGCGCCGTCACTGCCGCCACCTCATCGTCGTCGAGCAGCTGAACCTCAGGGCGGCCGAGCGGTTCACATGCCAGGGACACACGATCGTCGTCGACGACGACCAGGTCGAGACCGGCAAGCAGACCGATCCGGCCGGGAAGGCATGCAGCGGGAAGAGCGGTTCCGGCACGCCCGAGGGCTCCCAGCGTGATCCGCTCCTCGCGACCCAACCGGGCGAGCAGCGCTGCGGCCCGGTCCACGTGCACCGACATCGATGCCGGAGGAGCTGATCGCTCGGTGTCTGCGAACGCGACCAGCAACCCCGCGTGGAACGGATTTCCGGCCGAAGCCGAGACGATCCGATTCCGCTCCTCCGGCAGGAGGTCAGGACCGTACGCCTCCACCAGACGTGCGGTGGCGAGCGGGTCGAGCGCCCCGATCCGAACCGGGTGGGCCACGGCGGAAAGGCCGTGCTGAGGAGTCGACCTCGCTTCGATGGGCAGGGAACCGGCAACGACGGCGCAGTAGCCATGCAGCGTCGCCAGCGCGGCGAGCGAGTCCGGGTCCATCCACTGGAGGTCATCGACCACCACCACATCGTCACGGTCGACGGCGCGTACGAGTCGCTCGGCATCGCCGCCGGAATCCACGAGTGCGTCGAGCGCGCCCAGTCGACGATCCTGCAGCGCTGGCAGACACCGGACCTGGTGGACCGTCGTCCCGTCGGCACGCAGCTCGAACGCAAGGCCGTCGAGGAGCAAGGTCTTGCCGGTACCCGGCGCCCCGGTCAGCACGACCGTTCGATACTCACCCACCGCCCGGCGCAACTCGCGAGCCAGGTCGTGCCGACCGTCCTGAGTGGAGATCCACGCCCCAGGTGCCCCGTCGACCATGGCACACGATGGCAGGCGCGTCCGTTCGGGTCCACCGCCTCGCCCCACCGGCTGGGCCCACCGCTGGTCTCCACCGTCGACCTCACCGCGACGGCAGGTCCCACCACGTCTCCTCGGGACAGATCGCCATGCGACTGCTGCGGAACAGCTGGTCGTCACACGCGACCCAGTCGAGCAGGTGGATGCTCCAGGACGCAGCGATCGCCCGGGCACGAAGGAACCGCTCGGCGAGATCGTCGGGCGGCGGTCCGTCGACCACCATCTCGTCGCAGAAGGCGACGGCGAGGCGCGAGCCCAGACCGAGGCTACGGATACACGGGTCCAACCCGTCCTCGGGAGGGTCGAGCCGTGCGGTGTGCGCCACGCTCCGCACGTCGCCGTCGGCGCTTGCGAAGGCGACCATCAGGCGTCGAGGTCCGAACGCCCGCTGTTCGAGCGCGATCGACCACGCGTCGGTTCGGAGGTTGAGACGGTCCCGTTTCCGTCGCCCCCGGCGAACCAGGCCCTCCACCACCACGTACTCCTCTTCCATCCGACACTCCTTCGGTCCCGTCGAGCGGGCTCGAGCACCCGGCCGACGCCGAAGGTACGGATGTCCCGAACGCTGATCGATGGGGGACGTCCCCGATGGACCGGGCCCCCGACGAGGGTCGGGTCCGTCGGCAAGCGAACCGGCCCCGGGCGTAGAGTCGGCCCGACGACGACTCCGGAGGTTGGACAGATGAGTGGTGGATCGAAGCGTGCGGTCGTGCTCGGTGGCGGCGGCCCCGTCGGTGTCGCCTGGGAGCTGGGGCTCGCAGCCGGTCTGGCTGCAGGCGGCATCGACCTCACCGCCGCCGATCTCGTCGTGGGCACGTCGGCCGGCTCCATCACCGGTGCCATGCTCACCGGTGGCGACGACCCGGCACAGCTCGTCGCAGAGGTCGAGGCGATCTTCTCCACCGGCGTCGGCGGATCGGGCGTCGACCAGGTGTCGGAGTCGGCGCTCGCGGAGTTCATGGAGCTCACGTTCGCCTGGGGCGGCGTCGGCGAGGACCCCGCTGCCCGGCTCGCGCACACCATGAAGATCGGCGAGTTCGCGCGGGCGGCAGCGACGGCTCCCGAGGAGTCGTTCGTCGCCGCACTCGGATCGGTCCTCGCTGGTCGCCCGTGGCCGGCGCAGTTCGCCTGCACCGCCGTCGACACCGAGTCCGGTGAGTTCCGGGTGTGGGACGCGTCGTCGAACGTTCCCCTCGAGCGAGCCATCGCCTCGAGTTGCAGCGTGCCCGGCGTCTATCCGCCCATCACCATCGACGGACGGCGGTACATGGACGGTGGTGCACGTTCGGCACTCAACGCCGATCTCGCCGAGGGCTACGACACAGCGGTCGTCGTGTCGGTCACCGTGTTGGAACTGCCGCCCGGCCTCGACGACCCCCGCATCGGCAGCTTCCTGGCGACGCAGCGGGCCGAGATCGAGCGACTCGAGGCCTCCGGCACCAAGGTCGAGGTCATCGTTCCCGACCTCGAGTTCCTCACGGTCAGCAACTTCGGCATGTCCCTCATGGACTTCACGCTGCTGGGAGCCGCGGCCGAAGCCGGGGCGCGCCTCGGCAAGCTCGAGGCCGATCGAATCGGGGAGAGCTGGTAGCGCGCCCCGTCCCGCTGCCGGCCGGCCCCGGCCAGGAGTCGGTCTGGTCGTACCCTCGGCCGCCTCGTCTCGAACCGACGTCGCGGACGATCCGCGTCGAACTCGGCGGGGTCGTCATCGCACGCACACAGGCAGCCTTCCGGGTGCTCGAGACCTCGCACCCGCCGTCGTACTACCTACCGCCCGACGACTGTGACCTGGAGTTCTTCGCGCCCGCCGACGGTCGGAGCTTCTGCGAGTGGAAGGGCGACGCGGTGTACTGGACCGTCACCGCCGGCGGTCTGACGGCGGCAGCGTCGGCGTGGTCGTACCCCGCACCCACGCCGAGGTTCGCGGCGCTCCGCGACCACCTCGCGTTCTACCCGTCGGTGTTCGACTGCTTCGTCGACGACGAGCCGGTCACTCCACAACCCGGCGGGTTCTACGGCGGCTGGATCACGCCCGACGTCGTCGGCCCGTTCAAGGGGTCGCCTGGCACGTCGGGTTGGTGACGGCGCGGTCCAGGCGCTCGGGTCGCCCGATGCTCACGTCGACGCCCGGCGACCAGTGCACGATCGGGTCACCCGACGGCGCCGGAAGACCGGCAGCGACGACCAGCTCGTCGTCCAGCTCCGTGACCGCTGCCCGATACAGGACCCACGGCGGATGGGCCGCCCGCGCCGTTCGCAGACCACGCGGCGTCGTTGCGAAGAGACGGAACCGGGCTGTCATCCAGTGGTCGAGGTCGCCAAGTTCGTCGGGGCCGTACGGCGCGCCGATGTCGACGCCCACGGTCGAGCGCACACCTCGGGGGCCGGGCCAGCGGCGACAACTCTCGTAGCCGATGTGGAGGGGTTCCTTCCGAACGCGCATGTCCGACCAGAAGTACGGCAGTCGGTAGCTCGTCCGGGCCGTGACGACCGCGGCGAGGCGGGACGCATCAAGGGAGAAGAACCACACGCCCGTCGAACCGTCGGCAGCGCGGACGTAGGTGCGGACGTTCGTCTCCGGGAAGCGGGAGAGCCACGGCACGGCGCGGCGATCGACGAGTGTCACCTCCATCTCGAAGGGGACGAGCGCGACCCACGCCGACCCGTCGAACGAGTCGACCTCGAGACCGGGCGGCAGCAGGCGTTGCACCACGTCGACGGGATAGCGCCAGTGCAGGAACGTCAGGTTCAGCCACCGGTGGGACATGACCGGTCGCGCCACCTCGAAGGGACACAGCGGGCCGGGGCGATCGGTGACCGGGGCGCCGGTCGATCCACCCGCCGATCCGTGCTGTGATCTGTGTGATGAGTCGTGCTCCAGGATCTCCACGAACACATCATACGTACGTATGAATGATTCGCCAACCTCGTCGGCGTCCCAGTCCGCCTCGACGCGGCAGCACCTCCTCGACGCGGCCCGACACTGCGTGCGCGAAACCGGCCTCGCCGGCGCGACCTCCCGCGAGATCACCGCCACCGCCGGGGTCAACCTCGCGGCGATCACCTACCACTTCGGCTCCAAGGACGAGCTCATCGCCGAAGCACTCTTCGGCGAGATCGAGCGACGCGTTCGCCCCGCCCTCGAGGCGTTCGCCCACCCCGGCGCAGCGCCCGAGGCGCTGCTCGGCGTGGTGCAGGAGCTGCTCGCCGAGTTCGAACGGTCAAAGGACGACGCGCTCGTCTACCTCGAGGCACTCCTCATGGCGACCCGTGACCCGGAGTACCGGGCCCGGGCCCTCGCGCTGACCTCGTCGATCGGGTCTCAACTGGCCGGCCTCATCGAGGACCTGCGCCAGGAGGGGATCGTTCCGGCGTGGGTCGACGGCCCGGCGATGGCGTCGCTCGTGCTCGCGCTGGCGAACGGCATCGTGCTGCAGGCCGAGCTCGACCCCGACGGACCTGACCGGTCAGCGATGGCCGGCCAGTTCGCCGGACTCCTACTTGCCGCCGGTTCTGTCCCGCGAACGGACGCAGTCTGATTCCCTTCGCGGGACAGAACCGGCTGGGGCGGGACCGGACGCAGTAGAACCGCAGCGTGCCCGCCGCCAACACGCCCGATGCCGAGATCGAGATCGACGAGCCGCTGATCCGCCACCTGCTCGAGACCCAGTCGCCGGAACGGGCGCGCCTCTCACTCGGCTTCCTCGACCAGGGGTGGGACAACGTCCTGTTCCGACTCGGCGACGACGAGATCGTGCGGCTGCCCCGCCGCCAGCTGGGGGCGAACCTCGTCGAGCACGAGCAGACCTGGCTCCATCGCCTCGCTCCCGGTCTCCCGCTGCAGATCCCGACTCCCCGGTTCCACGGACGTCCGACGGAGCGGTACCCCTGGCGATGGAGCATCTGCCCGTGGATCGAGGGTGCCCCAGCGTCGGTCGCTCCGCCGACCGATACCGTCGCTGGTGCGACCGCGCTCGGCGAGTTCATCGCCGCGCTCCACCGCGCTGCACCGCCCGACGCGCCGAGGAACCCCCATCGTGGCCACCCGCTCGCCGAGCGCGACGAGATCACCCGCACCCGAGCCGCGCAGCTCGCCGACCTGATCGACGCCGACGTCGTCATCGCCGCCTGGGCCCGCGCCAGCGTTTCCACACCGTGGGCCGGTCCTCCCACCTGGGTGCACGGCGATCTCCATCCCGGCAACCTCATCGTCGATGACGGCCGACTCGTCGCCGTGATCGATTTCGGTGACCTGTGCTCGGGTGACCCGGCGACCGACCTCGGTGTGGCGTGGATGCTGTTCGACACCGACGGTCGTGCCGCGCTGCGCGCCGCTGCACGCGTCGACGACGCGACGTGGGAACGCGGTCGGGCTTGGGCGATCAGCCTGGCAGTGGCGGTGTTGTCGTCGTCGGCCGATCGCCCCGAGTACGAGGCCTTCGCCCATCACGCCCTGAACGCGGCCGTCGTCGAGCACGACTGAGACTTCGGTCACTTTCGATACGAGACCGTTGCGGATCGTAAATGGTCGCGCCTACATTGCGAGACGCACTCGTATCGAAACCAGAGGTGGGGCAATGACGATCCAAGAGAAGGCGTACGAACGGAGGTGGTGGATCCTCGTGGTCCTCTGTCTCTCGCTCGTGGTGATCACGCTCGACAACACCATCCTGAACGTCGCGCTCCCGACCCTGGTCGAGAAGCTCGACGCCTCCAACAGCCAGCTGCAGTGGATCGTCGACGGCTACACCCTCGTCTTCGCCGGCCTCCTCCTGACCGCCGGCAGTCTGGGAGACCGCCTCGGTCGCAAGGGTGCACTCCAGATCGGCCTCGCCATCTTCGGCATCGGCTCCGCACTCTCGGCCATGGCGACCAGCCCGACCCAGCTCATCATCACCCGCTGCATCATGGGCATCGGTGGCGCGTTCATCATGCCCGCCACACTCTCGATCCTGACCAACGTCTTCCCGCCCGAGGAGCGTGGTCGCGCCATCGGAGTGTGGGCCGGCATCTCCGGCATCGGCATCGCCATCGGCCCGCTGCTCGGCGGCTACCTCGTCGACCACTTCTCGTGGGGCTCGGTCTTCACCGTCAACCTGCCGGTCGTCGCCGTGGCGATCATCGCTGGCGGCCTGATCGTCCCGAGCTCGAAGGACCCCGACGCGCAGAAGCTCGACCCCGTCGGCGCCGCCCTGTCGATCGTCGGCCTCGTGTCGCTCGTCTTCGGCCTCATCGAAGCGCCGCAGGAAGGCTGGACCGATCCGAAGATCCTCGCAGCGTTCGCGATCGGCGCACTCACGCTCGCCGCCTTCGCCGGATGGGAACTGCGAACCGACCACCCGATGCTCGACGTCAGCTTCTTCAAGAACCCCCGCTTCAGCGCGGCGAGCACCGCGATCACGCTGGTGTTCTTCGGGATGTTCGGCTTCTCGTTCCTGCTCACGCAGTACCTGCAGTTCGTACTCGGCTACTCCCCCTCCCAGGCCGGCCTGCGCATGATGCCGCTGGCGCTGACCCTGATGGTCGTCGCACCCACCTCCTCGCGGATCGTCGAGAAGGTCGGCACCAAGATCGTCGTCGGCACCGGCCTCACCCTCGTGTCCGTCGCGCTCCTCCTCAACACGGGCCTCGCCGTCGACAGCGCCTACGTCCAGGTCGTGTGGCGCATGATGCTCCTCGCCGTCGGCATGGGCCTCGTCATGGCACCGGCGACCGAGTCGATCATGGGATCGCTCCCACTCGGCAAGGCCGGAGTCGGATCCGCCGTCAACGACACCACCCGCCAGGTCGGCGGCGCACTCGGCGTCGCCATCGTGGGCAGCGTCCTCTCCTCGGTCTACGGCACGAAGATCGCCGACTTCATGGGTGAGGCCGGCCTGCCGGCCAAGGCGATCGACGGCGCACGGGACGGCCTGGGCAGCGCCCTCGCCATCGCCGGCAAGGTCGGTGGTCCCGAAGGCGCGGCGATCGCCGGGCAGGCCCGCGCCGCGTTCGTCGAAGCGCTCCACGGCGGAGCGATCGTCGCCTCCGTGGCAGCGGCGGTCGGCGCCGTCGTGGTCATCCGCTACCTCCCGTCCCACGCCCCGACCATCGGCGACGAGCCCCAGGATTCGGCGACCGACCCCACCGTGTCCATCACGGTTCCCTCCGACGCGACTACGACGACGGAGTCGCTCGACCCCGCGTCGATCTGATGAGCTGGTCGACATGAACGCCGACGCCATCACGAGACCCCGAGGACGCCCCCGCGACCCCGGGGTCGACGAAGGCATCCTCGGCGCCGCGCTCGACCTCATCACCGAGGGCGGATTCGAGAAGCTGAGCATGGAAGCGGTTGCGGCACGGGCGGGCGTCGCGAAGGCGACGATCTACCGACGATTCCCGTCGAAGGTGGAACTCATCGTCGCCATGTGCCAGGCGTTCGGGCCGGCCGTCCAACCTCCGCCCAACACCGGGTCGTTCCGCACCGACGTCGCGGCCATCATCGAAGCGCTCAACGACAACATGTGCCCCACCACCGACACCGGGCGCCTCATGCCGTCGATGGTGAGCGCCGCCAAGGAGAACGCCGAGGTTCGAGAGGCCATGCAGCGGTTCACCGCCGCACGCCGCCGACGCATCTACGACGTGGTGAAGGCCGGCATCGCGAGCGGCGAGCTCCGCGCCGACGCCGACGCCGACGCGATCGGCGACCTGCTCGTCGGCTCGATGATGTACCGCCTCATCATCCGCGGCGGGAAGCTCGACGCGAAGTTCCGCACCGCCCTCATCGACGGCCTCATCGACGGCTTCGGTGCGTCGGCCCCTACGAGCGGAGGGCGTCCCTCACCTGCGTGAGGAGGTCGTCCTCCCGCTGGTGATAGACGGTGTCGATGCCCGTCGCGTGCTCGTGCGCCGAGGCGATCCAGTGCATCACGTCGTGGCAGTCCTCCGACGTCCGCACCCGCGTGAGCGCCCCGACCTCGCACGCCGGGTGCTCGGAATCGAGCGAGATCGCCACGGGCAACACGTAGTGGCACGCCAACATCAGGTTGATCGTGCCGTTGTACAGCGGTTGGAGGTGGAGGCTCGGCGTGTCGCGACGATCCTCACCCCGGCGCTGGCGCCACGCTGACCGAACCTTGCGGGCGAGGCCCGACGCGAGCGAGATGTCCTGGCTGCCGCTGGCAGCCATCGCCAGCAGCTGTCCACCGTCGGCGAGCTGCCGCTCGAGCCGATCACGCATCACGAGGTTGTTGGCCCGCGCCAGCTCGGGATCGAGCTTGGCCCGACGGCGACTCGCCGTCTGGGGAACGCTGTAGAACGTGCGGCACATCGACTGCAGCACCTCGGTCGTGGGCACGCTGAAGACCTGCGTCGCCGCCACCATACGGCTGAGCAACAGGTTGCACTTGAGCGAGATCTCCTCGAGGTTCGTCCGCTCCCCGAGCACACCGAACGTGCGGTCGTCGTTGCACAACGCCAACACGAGCGCCGCCAGCACCAGCGCGATGTCATGGATCTGGCCGTGATTGGTGACCAGGGCGATGTTGATGCCTTCGTTGACCAGGCCGTGGTACACGCTGGCAATGAGGTGATCGAGCGCCGGATCGTCGAACGGATCGGCGAGGTGTTGATCGAAGTCGCGGTACGCGGCGTGGCAGTAGAGCTGCATCGTCTCGGTGCCGGACTGGTTCGGCTCGACGACCACGCACGACGGATCGTGGTACGGCCGAGCAGGGTTGTACGGCATCGCCTGCAACAGCTGGCCGGGGCCACCACGGAGCAGCCCAGAGATGCTCTTGTGATACGCCGCCGGATCGGCGTCGGCCAGCAGCTTCTTGGCCGCCTCGACCTGGGAGACGTGGCCATCGCCGTTGAGGTCGGCCGGGTCGGGCACCACGACGTCGTCGGGCTCCGTCGCGTCGGGCAGGTCGGTGGTCGGCTCATCCATCGCCGTCAAGCGTAGGGCGTCGCCCGAGGGGCAACGTTCGAGACCACCCGCGTGGGCCGCGCACTGTCAAAGGCGCCCCCGGGAACCGCACTCCCGATCAACGGCGATACCGTTCCATGCCAGAGGTCCACCAGCTCGATGACCGCTGTCGCCCGCATCGGCATGCAGCTCAACTGGGCGGCCGCTACTGACATCGCCGCCATCGGCTACTACATCGTCAAGCGCAACGGCATCGTCGTCATCCTCCGAAAGAGCGCAGTGAACCACCTCGACCAACAGCTCACCCCCGCTACCCCCGACGACGACGTCATCGCCGTCGGCACCAACGACAACCCGCCCCCACCACTCGCACTCACCGAAACGACCCTGCTGTGAGCCGGCCCTCCCGTCCCCTCGGCGCCGTCGTCGCCCTCGCCGTCGCCGTGCTGGTCGCAGCGACGGCGTGCAACGACGACGACTCGTCGGCCCGCTCCGAACGCACCACAACGACGGCAGGGGCCGCGACGGCGTCGGGGTCGAGTGCCGACGGCACGGCGACGCCCGCCTCCGGCTCCGACGGCTCGACCACCACCACACTGGACACCAGCACCGGCACCGGGACCGACACCGACGGAGCGACGGCCGACGCGTGGACCGCTCCGGGAGAACCGTCGCCGCTCGAGCTGGGAACGGGCGTCGCCGAGCCCGAGTACCCCGCCGGCAACGACGGCACCGTGGCCGAGGTCGCCGACGGCGAACTCGACCTCCTGGTCCTACAGGTCGACGAGGCGGGAGGCCAGGTGCTCGTCGACGTCGTCGAGCTGTTCGTCGGTGACGACGCCAAGGCCGCAGCGACTGCCGATGGCAAGCTGCGGCCCGACGAAACACTCGCCGGCAACTACTACGTCCGCGATCCCAATCCGAAGCTCAGAGGGGTGGCCCTCGACAAGGACGTGGTGCTCCGCGGCGAGAAGGGCACCGGCATCGCCACGGCGACCGGCATCGCCAGGGTGAGTACGGCGCTCATCGACCGGCTCGGCGCTGCACCGGGCATCCCCTTCCTGGCGACGGTGAAGGCGGGCAAGGTCACCGAGCTCGTGGTACCGGCCGTGAAGGATCCGACCATTCCGGGGTGAGCGCTCCCGTGGTCCCACGGATGGCGGTCGGCGACACGTAGGCCGATCGGCCCTTGTCCTACCCAGGCAACTCTCGCGATCATGGGGTCCCGAACGTCGGCGGAAGACGCTCGGAACGTGCGAGGCGGACCAGACAACCATGACAATCACTCGGATGCACCGAAAGCTCCGGGCTTCGCGACCCTCCCGGGTCCTGCTCGCGGCACTGGCCGTCACCGTGGCCGTCCCGATGCTCGGAACCGGCAACCGGACCGACCGGGCAGCAGACGCCGCCGAGCCCACCGTCAAGGACGGCACCACGCTCGCCCAGGCAGCGGTGTCGTGTTGGGCCGTCAAACGCACGACGCCCTCGGCAACCTCGGGTGCCTACTGGCTCCTCACCCCCCAGATGACGGTGCCGCGGCGCGTGTGGTGCGACCAGGAGACCGACGGCGGCGGCTGGGAACTCGTCGGCCGTGGCCGTAACGGTTGGACCTTCACCGATGGCGGGCAGGGCACCGCCGACAGTCTCGCCGACACCCCGGCGGGCACCGGCGCGTTCACCCCCGCCACCCTTCCCACCTCGTTCGTCACGCAGCTCATGGGTGGCCTCACCGTCAATCAGCTGGCCGGGGGCGTGCGGCTCCGCATGGCCGCCAACACCGCCGGTTCGAGCTGGCAGGAGGTCCGCTGGAACTTCGCGACGGCCACGCCGTGGCGGTGGGACTTCCCGACCGGGCTCGCGGTCCAGAGCGCCACACTCGGAACGACGACGGTCACCAACCGCAACACCCGGGACATGACGATCGGCACCAAGCGCATCATCACCTCGGCGGTCACGGCCAACGGCAGCGTCCAAGGCTTCAACAACGCGTCGAGCGTGCACGGTTCGAGTGCTGCGACCAGCTACCTGTGGGAGTACAACCGCGTCGGCTACGCCAGCCCGTTCACCCAGGTCTTCATCCGCCCGAAGCTGGTCGAGGGCACCGCGCTCGCCGGCGAGACGTCG
>WBZS01000370.1_pt7 | contig 14980 bp, 13 predicted proteins | sample 5204201 | NCBI WGS metagenome assembly WBZS01 (sample SAMN12344357, study PRJNA552823) | activated sludge metagenome | biome: Activated sludge suspended growth; feature: Nitrification reactor; material: Wastewater; isolation source: activated sludge from nitrification reactor of wastewater...
CCGCTGGCGGCGCGAGGCGTTCGTGCGGCGGGCGCTGCGGCTGCCCGAGACCTCGCCGGGGGCGTCCGACGGCGTCCGGGAGGCCCTGCTGCGGCGGCTCTGGGTGCGCGCGCACGGGCGCGAGCTGCGCGCGGAGAGCGTGCCGGGCGAGGCTCTCTGGGACCTGCTCGACGGCGCGCTGCGGTCGGTGATCCTGGATCGGCGCGATCGGGTCAAATCCGAGCTCGCCCGGGCATCCGTCGGTCCGGCGGGGGAGCGGGCGTCGGCATGAGCGAGGGGATTCGCGAGGGATTCGCCGCGGTCCGCCCGGAGCGCCTGGCGCTGCTGGAGGCGGACGGCGCGCTGCTCACCTGGGATGCGCTCGGCGACTCTCCGCCGCACGCCCAGGTCTGGGACGAGGCCCGGGCCGCGGCCTGGCTGTGGCAGTTCGACGGCTTCGATCCGGTGGTGGCCCGGCAGGCGCGTCGCGCCGCGCTCGCCGACTGGGCGCGCGGCTGGTGGCCGGCCTCGTACGCGGCCGGCATCCCGCCGCTCGACCCGCGGATCGTGACGCTCGACCGGGCCGTCGCGTTCGCCGCCGTCGAGCACCTGCTGGACGGCACGGAGGCGCTCGAAGGTGAGTTGACGTCGGCACTCGCGGCGGCGGGCAGCCTCGAATGGGATTCGCCGGCGGTGATCGACGACGAGGTCGCCGGACTGATCGCCGGCGTCCGGGAACTCGCCGAGGACGCCGGCCTGGACGCCGCCGCCGTCAGCCCGTGGCCGGCGGAACGCCGGGAGTACGCGCTGGCCGCCGCCGGCTCGGCCGAGGACGCCGACGAGGTGCTGGCGCAGGGCGCCGAACTGATCAGCCCGCACCGGCTGGCCCCCGGCAGCGCGGACCCGTTCGCCCCCGCCCGCTGGCAGCTGCTGCGCGGCGCTCGTCCACTGCTGCGGGTCACCGTGCCGGGCGCCCCGCGACACCCCGCGGACTTCCCGCCGCCCGAACCGCTGCTGGCCACGTTCGCCGGGGTGTCGCTGTGGCTCGAGCCCGGCCCCGGCGGCTACCTCGGCGAGCGCGAGGTCGAGGCGTCCGTGCTGCTGCAGCGGCCGGTGCTCGCGGTGCACTCCACCGACTTCGCCGGTGACGAGCCGCCGCTCGCGGTCGAGGAACGCGCCGCCATCCTGGACGCCGTCCGGGCCCGGCTGCGGGCGCCGGCAACCGCCTACGAGCGCGAGGCCGCGCGACGCGGACTCCGATGAGCGAGCCCGTTGGCACCGTCCCGGGCCTGCGCGGCAGCGGCGAGCCGTCGGCCCGCTGGCGGCACCTGAGCGCCGACCTCAACACCATGGCGGTGGCGCTCACCAGGGGTGACGGTGCCGCGGCCGCCGCGGCGGCCGAGCGCGTCCGGGCGGCGACGATCGGCGCGACCCAGGACGCCGAGGCGCTCGACCTGGCAGCCCGGGCAACCGCGAACCTGGCCCCGCTCGCGGCGGCCCGCGGCGACCTGGCCGGCAGCATCCGGCTCGGCGGCGAGGCGATCGAGCTGTGCCTGCGGGCGGAGTCCCTCGCCGGCGACGCCCTGGGCACCGCGGACGTGCGGCGCGGCGTCCTGATCATGCGGGCGCAACACCTGCAGGCGGTCGGCCGGCTCACCGAGAGCCTGGCCGACCTGGACGCCGCCGCCGCGATCGAGCCGTCCGGCGACGACGAGAACGCGCGGCTGCTCGCCTTCGGCTGGCACAACACCAGGGGCGTCGCGCTGCTCGAACTCGGCGACTGGCCGGCGGCGGCCGACGAGTTCCGCGCCGCCCGCGACGTCGCCCTCGCGCACCGGCCGGCGTGGGCCGTGCACGCCTACGCCAACCTCGCCGTGGTGCTGCAGCGCACCGGCGACCCGGCCGGCGGACGCGAACAGCTCCGGCTGGCCCGCGAACTGGCCACCGACGCCGGCACCGCGGCGGAACTCGACCAGACCCTGGCCCGGATGGCGATCGGGGCCGGCGACCTCGGCGAGGCCGAGCAGCTCCTCGACCGGGCCGAGCGGCGGCTCCATGCCGCCGGCGACCTCCGCCGCGCCGCCCGCTGCCGCACCGACCGGGCCCGCATCCTGATCGACCGCGGACGCCTCCGGCCCGCCCGGGCGCTCGCCCGCCGGGCGCTGGCCGACTACACCACCTGGGGCGACGTCGACGGGCAGGTCGAGGCGCAGCTGGTGCTCGCCGATTCGTACGTGCTGCAGGGCAGGCTGCGGCGGGCGGATGTCTGTTTCCTGGCCGCCCGGGCGCTGCTGGCGGGGCGGAACCTGGTCCACGACCTGGCCCGGATCGACGTCCGGCGGGCACAGGTCGCCCACCTGATCGCGCAGCAGCTGCCGACCGCGGCGCAACGCGAGCGGCTGCTCGCCGTCGCGCTCGACCTCGCGGTGCCCGCCGCCCTGGCCACCGACGCGCTGCGCTACCGGCTGCCGCCCGGACCCGTCCGGGAACGCTGGGTCGCCGAGGTGGCCCGGGCCGGGCTCGCGGTCGCGTTGCAGATCGTCACCGCCCAGCGGCAGACGGCGATGGCGATCGAACTGCTGGAGTTCGCCTGCTCGGCGGCCGCGTTCACCGGCGGCGCCGAACCGTCCGTCGAGCCGGCGGTGGAGCCGGCCGGATCGGTGGACTCGGCGGCGTTCGCCCTGGCCGCGGCCGGAATGCCGGCGGGTGAGAGCACCGAGATCGGTCAGAGTGCCTCCGCCGACACCACCCTGCCGCCGCGGGTGCGGGCGCTGCCCGGCGGGGACGCGGCGTTCGGGGTCTGGATCGACGAGGCCGAGCGGCGCTACGGCGTCCGGGTGCGCTCCGGGGAGGTCGTCGATGCCTGGTGAGACCGAGACCCCGACCGTCCAGCTGAAGTTCGTCGACGCCGGCGACCTGTACGTCACCTGGCGCTGGCAGCACGCGCCCGCGGAGCCGCGGGTGCTGGCGGTGCCGCGCGCCCTGGTGCAGCCCGCCCTCGATGCGTTGGCGGCGGCGATCCCGACACCGCGTCCGGGGGAGCGGCTCGGCGCCGCACTGGAGCGCGCCTTCGCCGGTCCGCTCGCCGACCGGGACCGTGAGATCGCGCTGTCCGAGTCGCTCGCCCGGGCGCTGATCCCGGCCCGGCTGGCGGCCGAGGTGAACGACGTCCTGCGGCGCGGACGGCGTCCGCACCTGCGCATCCAGCCGTCGGCTTCGCTGGGCCGGGTGCCGTGGGAATCCCTCCGGGTGGACGCCGGCGAGCGGATGGTGCACAACGCGGACGTCTCGCTGCTGCTGCCGGCCGGCGTCCGGAACGCCCCGGGACGCGCGGTCTCGGACGCCGGCGACGGCTCGGTGGTCGCCGTGATCGACCCGCTGGTGCCGGGCGGGGCGTTCGCTCCGGTGCTGCCCGATCTCACCGACGACTCACCGCTCGGCACCGAACTGCTCGCCCTCGGTGGTCGGCTGCGCGGGGCCGAGAGAGGCGAGCTGAGCCGCCGCCGGATCGACCGCGACGAGCTGCGCACCCTGCTCGCGGCGGCGTCCCGGCTGCTCTACGTGGGCCACGTCACCGGCGGGTCACACGGCCTGGACGTCCGGATGCACCTGTCCTGCGACGCCTCGACGACCGGACGCGCGGCGCTGCTCGGCCCGCACCGGCCGCTCGCCGCCGCCGACCTGGCCGGCTGGCGGATGCCGGCGAGGGTTGCGCTGCTGGCCTGCGGCAGCGGCAGTGACGCCGCCTACGCCGAACCGGCCGGCCTGGTCACCGCCATGGTCGCCGGCGGCGCCGAGCACGTCACGGCCGCCCGCTGGACGCTGCCCACCGACGCCGCCTTCGCCGGCGCCGGGCGTCCGTTCAGCGACGCCGCGGTCGCGGTCGCGCGTGCTCACCGCGCGGCCGATCCGGTGGACTCACTCGCGGCTTGGCAGCGCGAGCGCGCCGACGCGTGGGAGCGCGATGGCGCGCTCGAGGCGTCCCCGATCGTATGGGCCGCGCTGACGACCGCCTGGGCCCCACCGCCGTCCCGCACCCCCGAAACGCTCGCCTAACTATTTAGGGCTCGCCCAGCTGGGCGAGCCCTAAATAGTTAGGCGAGCGCGGGGTGAAGGTGTGCGGGTGAAGGGTGCGCGCGCGGGGTGAGGGGGTGGGAGGGGTGGGGAGTGGCGCTCAGACCTTGCGGATGCGGACCCAGTTGACCTGGTGGTTCTCGCCCTTGCGGAGGATCGCGGTCGCCCGGCCCCGGGTGGGACGGATGTTCAGCTCCAGGTTCGGGCCGTTGATGGTGTCCCAGAAGGTGGTGGCGGTGCGCAACGCCTCGGCGTCCGACATCTCGGTGTAGCGGCGGAAGTACGACTTCGGGTCGCGGAACGCGGTGGTGCGCAGCGCGAAGAAGCGGTCGATGTACCACTGCCGGATGAACGCCGTCCGGGCGTCGACGTAGACGCTGAAGTCGAAGAAGTCGCTGACGGCGAGGGCGGTGCTGCCGTCCGAGCGGCGGCGGGCCGGCTGCAGCACGTTCAGTCCCTCGATGATCAGGATGTCCGGGTCGCGCACCACGGTGCGCTGGTCGGGGACGATGTCGTAGGAGAGGTGCGAATAGACCGGTGCGGTGACCTCCGACTTGCCGGATTTCACGTCGATGACGAACTGCAGCAGGGCCTGCCGGTCGTACGACTCGGGGAACCCCTTGCGATGGGCGATGCCCATCGCCTCGAGCATGTGGTTGGGGTAGAGGAAGCCGTCGGTGGTGACCAGGTCGACCCGGGGACGCCGCGGGCCGCGGGCCAGCAACTCCTGCAGCAGCCGGGCGGTGGTCGACTTCCCGACCGCCACCGACCCGGCCACGCCGATCACGAACGGCACCTGCCGGTGGTTGATGCCGAGGAAGTCGTGGCTGGTCCGGTACAGCGCGCCGGTGCGTTCCCAGTACAGGTTCAGCAGCTGGGTGAGCGGATGGTAGACCTGCCGCACCTCGTCGGAGTCGGTCGGGTCGCCCAGGCCGCGCAACCGGGCGAGCGTCTCGGCGTCTAGGTCCCAGGGGACGGCCTCGGCGAGGTCGCTCCACTGCCGGCGGCTGAGCGCGACGTAGGGGCCGTACGGGTCGTCCTCGGGCGCGAGCGGCATCCCGGGGGGAAGTACGAGCGGTTGCGGATCCATGGCACCTCGTTGGCTGGGCTGGGGACCAGTCTGCCCGCCGGGACCGCCCCGGGGTGGGCAAACGCGCAGCGACACCCGCGCGGGTGGGAAGCGTCGGTCGGCGGGCGCGAGTTTCGGTAAGGTTCCCGCCATGTGCGGAATCATCGGATATGTCGGCTCAAGAGACGCCAGCAAGGTCGTGGTCGAAGGACTGCGCCGGATGGAATACCGCGGTTACGACTCGGCCGGAGTGGCGGTTATTGCCGACGGAGCGATCGACTTTCGCAAGAAGGCCGGCAAGATCACGAATCTGGACGCCGAGATCGCCGCCGACCCGCTCGCCGAATCGGGTCTCGGCATCGGGCACACCCGTTGGGCGACCCACGGCGGCCCCACCGACTACAACGCGCACCCGCACGTCTCGGCCAACGGCCGGGTGGCGCTGATCCACAACGGCATCATCGAGAACTTCGCCCCGCTGCGCGCCGAACTGGAAGCCCAGGGCGTCCAGTTCCGCTCCGAGACCGACAGCGAGGTGGCCGCCCAGCTGCTCGGCAAGGCCGTCGAGGACGGCACCGACCTGGCCGACGCGATGCGCAGCGTCTGCAAGCGGCTGCACGGCGCGTTCACCCTCGTCGCCGTCGACACCGCCGAGCCCGCGCGCCTGGTCGCCGCCCGGCGCAACTCGCCGCTGGTGGTGGGTGTCGGCGACGGCGAGAACTTCGTCGCCTCGGACGTGGCCGCATTCATCGAGTTCACCCGGCACGCCATCGAGTTGGGCCAGGACCAGGTGGTCGACGTCACCGCCGAGCAGGTGATCGTCACCGACTTCGACGGACGCCCCGCCGCGTCGCACCCGTTCGAGGTGACCTGGGACCTCTCCGCCGCCGAGAAGCAGGGCTACGACTGGTTCATGCGCAAGGAGATCTACGAGCAGCCGCAGGCCGTGGCCGACACCCTGCTGGGCCGGTACAACACCGACGGCTCGCTGAAACTCGACGAGTTGCACATTCCCGAGGAGGAATTGCGCACCATCGACAAGATCGTCATCGTCGCCTGTGGCACCGCCTATTACGCGGGCATGGTCGCCAAATACGCCATCGAGCATTGGACGAGGATCGCCTGCGAGGTCGAGATCGCCTCCGAGTTCCGCTACCGCGACCCGATCATCACGCCGCGCACGCTGGTGGTCACGCTCAGCCAGTCCGGCGAGACCGCCGACACGCTGATGGCGATCCGGCACGCCCGCGAGCAGGGCGCCAAGGTGATCGCCATCTGCAACACCAACGGCGCCACCATCCCGCGCGAATCGGACGCCGTCATCTACACCCATGCGGGTCCCGAGATCGGCGTCGCCTCCACCAAGGGCTTCCTCACCCAGGTGGCGGCCTGCTACCTGCTCGGCCTCTACCTGGCCCAGGTGCGCGGCGCGAAGTTCGGCGACGAGATCGCCGCCATCATGGGCGAGCTGGCCGCGACGCCGCCGCTCATCCAGCGGGTGCTGGACGAGATCGGGCCGATCAAGGAGCTCGCCGCCAAGTACGTCGAGGCCGAGTCGGTGCTCTTCCTGGGCCGGCACGTCGGCTACCCGGTGGCCCTGGAGGGGTCGCTGAAGCTGAAGGAGATCGCCTACCTGCACGCCGAGGGTTTCCCGGCCGGCGAGCTCAAGCACGGCCCGATCGCCCTGGTCGAGGACCAGATCCCGATCTTCGTGGTGGTGCCGCCGCAGGGTCGCGACCAGCTGCACGACAAGGTCATCTCCAACATCCAGGAGGTCCGCGCCCGGGGTGCGTTCACGGTGGTGCTGGCCGAGGACGACGATCACGAGGTCACCCCGTACGCCGACTTCCTGTTCCGGCTGCCCAAGGTGTCGACGTTGATGCAGCCGCTGGTCGCCACCGTGCCGCTGCAGATGTTCGCCTGCGAGGTGGCCTCGCTGAAGGGCTACGACGTCGACCAGCCGCGCAACCTGGCGAAATCGGTCACGGTCGAGTGATCGTCGGCATCGGCATCGACGTCTGCCCGGTCGAGCGGTTCGCCTCGGCGGCCGCGCGGGAACGCCTGCTGGCCAGGCTGTTCACCCCCGGCGAGCGGGATTCGTCGATGAACCGGATGGCGGGCCGCTTCGCGGCCAAGGAGGCCCTGGCCAAGGCGCTCGGCGCGCCCACCGGGCTGTCCTGGCACGACGTCGAGGTGCGCAAGGACGACCTGGGCAAGCCGTACTTCCACTACACCGGGACGATCGCCGCCCGCATCGCCGAGCTGGGCATCGCCACCGTGCACCTCTCCATCACCCATGACGCCGGCATCGCCGCGGCGGTGGTGGTCTGCGAGGCTTGACGCCATGCGAGCGGCGTACCTGGCCCAGACCATCCGGACGGCGGAGCAGCCGCTGCTGGAGGCGATGCCCGGGGTGCTGATGCAGCGCGCGGCGGCCGGGTTGGCGTCGGTGACGTTGGGTGAGCTGCGCGGTGTCCGCGGCGCCGTCTACGGAGCGCGGGTGCTGGTGGTCGTCGGCGCCGGCAACAACGGCGGCGACGCCCTCTACGCCGGCGTCCGGCTGCTGCGCCGCGGCGTCCGGGTGTGGGCGTGGCGGACCTCGACCCGGGTGCACGACGAGGCCTGGACGGCGTTCCGGGCGGCCGGCGGCCGGGGACTGGACGCCGTCGGCGCGGTCGCCGCCCTGGGTGATGCCGATCTGGTGGTGGACGGCGTGCTCGGCATCGGCGGACGGGCCGGGCTGCGCGAACCGGTGGCGCTGTTCGCGCGGGCCTGTGCCGACGCCGGCGTGCCGGTGGTCGCGGTCGACCTGCCCTCCGGGCTGGACGCGGACCGCTGCGGGGCCGTCACCCCGGCGTCCCACTTCACCGCCGCCCGCACGGTCACCTTCGGCGGGCTCAAGTTCTGCCACGTGCTCGAGCCGGCGGCGTCCGCCTGCGGGGCGGTCGAGGTGGTCGACATCGGGCTCGACCTGCCCGAGCCGGACCTGCGCTGCTGGGAGGACTCCGACGTCGCCGCGGCGTGGCCCTACCCGAGCGCCACCAGCGACAAGTACTCCCGCGGCGTGGTCGGCCTGGACACCGGCTCGGACGGCTACCCGGGCGCGGCAGTGCTCTCCACGCTGGGCGCGGTGTACGCCGGCGCCGGCATGGTGCGGTTCGCCGGCGCCGACGCGGCGGCGTCCCTGATCCGGGCGGCGGCGCCCAACGTGGTCTTCGGCACCGGGCGGGTGCAGGCCCGGGTGCTGGGCTGCGGCTGGGGCGACCGCCCGGACGGCGCGGCCACCGTCGAGGCGGCCCTGGCCGACGGCCTCCCGCTGGTCCTGGACGCCGACGCCCTGCGCTTCCTGCCCGCCGGCGAGCTGGGGGAGCGGGTGCTGCTGACCCCGCACGCCGGGGAACTGGCCCGGCTGATCGGCGCCGACCGGGCCGAGGTGACCGCCGACCCGGTGCGCGCCGTCCGGGAGGCCGCGCGGCGGCACGGCGCGACGGTGCTGCTCAAGGGGGCCACCCAGTACGCCTGCCGCCCGGACGGCCGGGTCGCCGTCGCGGTGCCCGGGCCGCACTGGACGGCGCAGGCCGGTTCGGGCGACGTCCTGGCCGGAATCTGCGGCACGCTGCTGGCCGCGGGGCTGCCGCCGGCGACGGCGGCACTGGCCGGGGCGTCCGTTCAGGCGCTGGCCGCGGCGGCGGCGCCCGGGCCCTATCCGCCGCAGCGGCTCGCCGAACGGCTGCCCGCGGTGATCGCCGGGCTGCCTCGGCCGACCTGATCGCGTCAGTCCGATCCAGATCCGGGCCGGGGCCCGTACCGGGATGGTGACGAAGGGTGCGCCAGCACCGATTGGCCGGATGGCGGTCCGGCCATCGTGGTAGTCCGCCGGAGGTGACAGAATCCCGCATGGTGCCTTTGGCGTTCCCGCCGGGGTGTGCCGGGACGGCCCGTCGACGAGGAGATGCCTGATGGAACAGACCCTGCTGATCGTGCTGATCGTCGCCGTGGTGGCGATCGCGGTCATGTACCTGCTGCGCAAGCGCCGCCCGGAGTCCACGCCGCCCCCGGCACAGGCCCAGCCGGAGGTTCCGGCGCCCGCGCCGTCCGTTCCGGTCCAGCCCGTCGTCACGGCCCAGGCTCCCGCCGAGCCGATCGAGATCGACGACCAGGACGCGGTGCTGAAGGTGCGGTCGATCGAACTGCACGGCACCGCGACCACCAAGGACGAGGCGATCCGCGAGGCCGGCAACCTGCTGGTGGCGTCCGGGGCCGTCGACGAGAGCTACGTCGAGTCGATGTTCGAGCGCGAGCGCTCGGTGTCCACCTACATGGGCAACCTGCTGGCCATTCCCCACGGCACCAACGAGGCGATGGCGGCGATCCACTCGTCGGCCCTGTCGCTGGTGCGCTACCCGAACGCGCTCGAGTGGAACGGCAACCCGGTGAAGTTCGTCATCGGCATCGCCGGCGCCAACGGCCAGCACCTGGAACTGCTCGGCCGGATCGCCGAGGTCTTCCTCGACGAGGCGAAGGTCGCCCTGCTCGAGCAGGCCACCACCCCCGAAGAGGCCTGGCAGACGCTGGTCAAGGTCAACGGCTGAGCCCGGTCAGCGGCTGACGCCGATCGTGGCGGCGGCGATCAGCGCCGCACGCTGTTCCAGGTACCAGGCCCGGGTACGGTCCGCGCGCCGCTCGACCTCCTGCCAGTACTCGACGAAGCCCAGGTTGCCGGCGACCGCGCCGTCCTCGACGACCCGGTACAGCCAGTCGTGGTTGGCCACCACCGCGTCGATGAACTGCTCCGGGTCGAGGTCGCCGTCGTAGGCGCCCAGGAAGATGCCCAGCCGCTCCAGCACCCGGCCGTGGCGGGCATCGTCGATGCACTCGTCGGCGCGCAGCGGCACCCACAGCCGGGCGGCGGCGGCGACGTCCCACACCGGCAGGCCCGGCCCGGCCAGGTCGAAGTCGATCAGCGCCACGGCCCGGCCGTCCCGGAACACGACGTTGGTGAGATTCGGGTCGCTGTGGCAGGCGAGGGTGCCGCGGAACGGCTCGGGTGGCGGACGCGACCAGCGCCACGGCGCGACATCGAAGTCGGCCGCCGCGTCGTGGTAGCGGCGCAACAGCCGCGCCACGCTGCGCAGCGCGTCGTCGGTGAACATCCAGGGCTCCAGCGGCGGGACGACGGCCTTGCCGGGGACGAAGCTGAGCACCTCGCGGCCCCGCTCGTCGCTGCCGAGGTAGCGGGGCGAGCCGTCGAAGCCGACCCGCTCCAGGTGTTCCAGCAGGGCGTGCACGCTGTCGCTGTGCGGGCCCGGCGGACGATGGACGGCGTCGCCGCGGCGCATGATCCGGCCGCGGTTGGCGATGCCGCCGGGCAGCAGCACCTCGCGTTCGTCGGGCCGGCCGTCGGGCGCGCTCACGGCGAGCCCGAGGGTTGGTCGCGGGCGAGCAGGGCCTCCGCGAGGGACGAGTGAGTGACCAGCATGGTGACCAGACCGCTCCTCAATGCCGCCAGCACGGCCGGATGTTTGTCGATTCCGTACGGAATGGCGATGCGCTGGGACATCGCCGCGATCTGAGCGGCGTCCACCGTGATCATCCGCTCGCTGAACGGAGTATGCACCGGCGTGCCGTCGGAGGCGAGGCAGACGCCGGCCAGTTCGGCGCAGACGCCGGCCCGGACCAGTTCGACCCGTTCCGGCGGCGTCGCGCCCTGATAGAGGGTGGACAGCCCGGGCGCCCATCCGCCCACGCCGAACACCGCGACGTCGGCGGACGTCGCCTTGCCGAAGGCGCGGATGATCTCGGGCTGGCGCCGCAGCGCGTGGGCCGTGGCGGCGTCCGGCACCAGGAACGGCGCGAAATACAGGTAGGCGGGGCCGCGGCTGACCCGGGCGAGATGGCGGACCAGGTCGACGGCGGTGTCCTCGTCGTTCTGGCCGGCCAGATCCCGCGGCAGCACCCCGGTCAGCTGGACGACGGACGCCTGCGGCAGCCGGCGCACCTGGCGGACCATCGACTGCACGCAGCGCGCCCAGGCCAACCCGACCAGGCCGCCCGGCGGCAGCACCTCGCCGAGCAGGTCGGCGGCCGCGCGGCCCAGCGCCGCCCGCAGCGAGTGCGGGTCGCCCTCGGGGGTGTCGACCACCACGGCATGTTCGAGCCCGAAGCGTTCCCGCAACCGGATCGACCGGTCGAGGTCGATCGTGCCGGACTGCTGGATCTCGATCCGCACCACGCCCTCCTGGCGGGCGACCTGCAGCAGCCGGGCGACCCGGAACCGGCTCAGCCGCAACTCGTCGGCGATCTCGACCTTGGTCTGGCCCTCCAGGTAGTAGCGCCGGGCGATCTCGGCGGCGAGGACCAACTCGGCGGGACCCTTGAAGGCCGTCGCAGATCGTTCGGTCGGTGCGCTCATTTGAGGGCAGACACTATCAGAACGCCAATGAACGTTGACAGGCCCTGACGGTGGCGGCATTCTCTGCCGTGCTGGCCCATCAGATGAGTGTCGAGCGACTCATCTCGCGCGCGGAGCGGGCCAGTTTGTAGCCCTCCGTGCGCGCGCGGTCTAGGGTTTTCAGATCACAATGCGCGGGGCCGAGAAGCAGTGCCGCAGGCCCCGGGGCAGAACAAGAGGAGACATATATGTCGACTACCACTGCCGCGCCGACGACCTCGGCGCGGGTGCACGTCCAGAAGTTCGGAACATTCCTGTCCGGCATGATCATGCCCAACATCCCGGCGCTCATCGCCTGGGGCATCGTCACGATGTTCTTCATCCCCGCCGGCTTCACACCCAACGAGAGCATCGCGACCATCGTCGGCCCGATGATCCACTACCTGCTGCCGATCATCATCGGCTACACCGGCGGCCACATGGTCTACGGCAACCGTGGCGCCGTGGTCGCGGCGATCGGCACGCTCGGCGCCATCGCCGGCTCCGACTACCTGATCGCCCAGGAGAACGCGCGACTGCTCGGACTGTGGCTCGCGCAGGGCAACGCCGAGGCGGACTTCAAGGAACTGGGTCAGGTCCACATGTTCATCGGCGCCATGATCATGGCGCCCGTGGCTTCCTACAGCATGAAGTGGCTCGACCGGCTCTGGGAGGACAAGATCAAGGCCGGCCTCGAGATGCTGGTCAACATGTTCTCGGCCGGCATCTGGGGCTTCTTCCTGCTGATCGTCGGCTTCTACCCGGTCGCCTGGCTGGTCAACGGCATCATGAACGTGCTGAGCAACGCGGTGAACTGGCTGGTGGCCAACAACCTGCTGCCGCTCACCAGCATCCTGATCGAACCCGCCAAGGTGTTCTTCCTGAACAACGCCATCAACCACGGCGTGCTGACCCCGCTCGGCACGCAGCAGGCGTCCGACACCGGCCGGTCCATCCTGTTCCTGCTGGAAGCGAACCCCGGTCCGGGTCTCGGTCTGCTGCTCGCCTTCGCCGTCTTCGGCATCGGTGCGGCCAAGGCGTCCGCTCCGGGCGCGGCGTTCATCCACTTCGTCGGCGGCATCCACGAGGTGTACTTCCCGTACGCGCTGATGAAGCCGTCGCTGCTGCTCGCCGTGATCGGCGGCGGCATGACCGGCGTCACCACCAACATGCTGCTGGGCGGTGCCTTGCGGGCGCCGGCCGCTCCGGGCAGCATCCTCGCGGTGCTGGCGCAGACCGCCCCGGGCGCCTATTTCGCGGTCATCCTGTCCGTGGTGCTCGCCGCCACCGTCAGCTTCCTGATCGCGTCGGTGATCCTGCGGGCGTCCCGCAAGAGCGACCTGGCCGCCGAGGCCGCCGGTGAGGACAAGTTCTCCAGCGCGATCAGCCAGACCGAGGCCAACAAGGGCAAGGCGTCCTCGGCGCTGGCCGGCCTGGCCGGTGCCGGTGCGGCCGCTCCGTCCGGTCCGCTGAAGTCGATCGTGTTCGCCTGCGACGCGGGCATGGGCTCGTCGGCGATGGGTGCCTCGGTGCTGCGCAAGAAGATCCAGGCCGCCGGCTTCAAGGATGTGACCGTGGTCAACAAGGCCATCGCGAACCTGACCGACACCTTCGACGTGGTGGTCTCGCACCAGGACCTGATGGACCGGGCCGCGCCGGCCACCCCGTCGGCGATCCACGTGTCGGTGGACAACTTCATGGCGTCCCCGCGCTACGACGAGGTCGTCGAGATGGTCCGCCGGGCCAACAGCGACTCCCCGGCTCCGGCGGCATCCGCGGCGCCGGCACCTGTCGCGGCCGCCGCGACGGCGGTCGCCGAGCCGGCCGCCGAGGTCGACGAGGCGGACGCCGTCCTGAAGCTCTCCTCGATCGTGCTGCAGGGCTCGGCGACCGACCGGGACGGCGCCATCACCGAGGCCGGCAACCTGCTGGTGGCAACGGGCAACGTCGACGCCGGCTACGTGGCGTCGATGCATGAGCGGGAGAAGTCGGTGTCCACCTACATGGGCAACCTGCTGGCCATTCCGCACGGCACCAACGAGGCCAAGTCGATGATCGCCAAGTCGTCGATCTCGGTGATCCGGTACCCGAACGGGATCGACTGGAACGGCAACCCGGTGAAGTTCGTGATCGGAATCGCCGGCGCCGGCAACGATCATCTGGAACTGTTGGGCAAGATCGCCGAGGTCTTCCTCGACGAGTCCCAGATCGCCGGCCTGGAGCAGGCGACGTCCCCGGCGCAGGTGCGGGACGCGTTCGGAAAGGTGAATGGCTGACATGAAGGCAGTGCACTTCGGGGCCGGCAACATCGGTCGTGGATTCGTTGGGCTGCTGTTGAGCAACGCCGGGTACGACCTGGTGTTCGCCGACGTGGCAGAGGCCCTGATCGAGGCGCTCCAGGACTCGGAGTCCTATGCCGTCCACGAAGTGGGGGACGACCCGCGCACCACGGTGGTGCGCGGGTACTCCGCCCTCAACTCGGCCAAACAGGCGCAGGAGCTGACCGCGGCGATCGCCGAGGCCGACATCGTCACCACGGCGGTCGGGGCGCACATCCTGAAGTTCGTGGCCCCGGCGATCGCCGCCGGGATCGCGGCGCGTTCGTCCGGTGCCCCGAAGGTGGCGGTGATGGCGTGCGAGAACGCGATCAACGGCACCGACATCCTCAAGGGCGAGGTCGAGGCGAACTACGCCGGTGACGATCTGGCCGACCGGGCGTTGTTCGCCAACACCGCGGTCGACCGGATCGTGCCCGCCCAGGCCCCGGACGCCGGGCTCGACGTCACGGTGGAGAACTACTTCGAGTGGGCCATCGAGACGCCGCCGTTCGCCGGCGACGTGCCGGACATCCCGGGCGTCACCTGGGTGGAGGATCTGGAGCCCTACATCGAGCGCAAGCTGTTCACGGTGAACACCGGCCACGCCACCGCGGCTTGGTTCGGCTACGCCGCGGGCATCGAGAAGATCTCCGACGCCCTCGCCGACCCCTCGGTGTCGGCGAAGGTGGCCGACGCCCTGGCCGACACCAAATCGCTGATCGTCGCCAAGCACGGCGTCGACGACGCGGTGCAGAGCGCCTACGTGTCGAAGATCCTGAAGCGGTTCGCCAACCCGTTCCTGCCCGACACCACCCTGCGGGTCGGGCGCGGGCCGCTGCGCAAGCTGAGCCGGCACGACCGGTTCATCTCGCCGGCGTCCCAGCTGGCCGAACGGGGCATGCCCTGCGACGGCCTGCTGGCCGCGATCGGTGCCGGACTGCGGTTCGACACCCCCGACGACCCCGAGGCCGTCGAGCTGCAGCGCCTGCTCGGCGAACTCACCCCGGAGGACGCCGTGGCCCAGATCACCGGCCTCGAGCCGGACCACCCGCTCCACCCGGCGGTGCTCGAGGTCTTCGCGCAGCGCCAGGCCTGACCCTCATCGGACGG
>WBZS01001868.1_pt1 | contig 14976 bp, 16 predicted proteins | sample 5204201 | NCBI WGS metagenome assembly WBZS01 (sample SAMN12344357, study PRJNA552823) | activated sludge metagenome | biome: Activated sludge suspended growth; feature: Nitrification reactor; material: Wastewater; isolation source: activated sludge from nitrification reactor of wastewater...
CAGCGACCGAAAAGACCAATACAGGCTGGAAGACAGGGGCAGGACAAATGCAATCTCGGTTGCAGGGGTTTGATCGCTTCTACTTGCGGAGACGGCTAATGGGTGACCCCGGTTTTCAGTCCAGCGCCAGCAGGCGACGGCGTTTCTGGGTGCCGTCGATGTAGCGCTGCAGCGTGCGCGCGGCGCTGGGTTCCAGCGCCTGCAGTTCGCAGCCCAGGCGGGCGCCGGCGTCGGTGGCGGCGATCGAGGTGACGTGCTGCAGGCGCAGCGCGCCGTCGAAGCGGGTGTCGGTGTCGAGCGCGAAACGCACGCCCTGCACCAGCGCGCCCAGCGGCAGCGGTGGCACGTCGTTGGGCAGCAGCAGCGCGCAGCCGCTGGCGCTGACGTCAAGCACGCGCAGCGTCAGCCGCATGTCGGGCAGCGACGGGTGGCGCAGCGTGGCGGTCGGTGAGCTGCGTTCCAGCGTGCGCACGCGAAACGCCGCGCGGCGCTGGAAGCGCCACAGCCGCTGCGGCAGCGCCGCGTGCAGCGCGCACTTTTTCTGGTTGCGCACCAGCAACAGATCCTGCAGGTCAAACTGCAGCTTGACCGAATCGAGGAAGGCCACCGCGCTGACCTCGTTGCTGTCGACCAGCCCGGGCAGTTGCGGCGAACTGGCTTCGACGTCGAAGACCAGGCGCTCGCGGTCGGCGTCCAGCGTCAACAGCGTTGCCGACAGGCTGCTGCCGTCAGGCGCCGACAGCGCCACCGGGCTGCCGGCGGTCTGCAGCTGGCGCAGCAGTTCGAGCACCTCGCGCGGGTAGCTGCAGCGAAAGGCGTCGCCGGGCTCGGCCGCGTCGGCCGACGGCTCGATGTCGGCGCCGGGCGGTGGCTGCGTGGCCGAAGGGTGGGGCGCGGCGTCACCTGTGGCGCCCAGGCGCGGGAACGGAAATCTCATGCGTAGCCGTGGTTTGGCGGCGGCCGTCGCGCACCGGTTGCGCAGCCATTGCGCAGCCGGGCAGGCGTGCGATCAATGCAAGGTTTTTGGCCGACCCGCAAGCATAAGGTCGATGTCTTCCAGCCAAGGCTCGGCTAAATGCCGCACTTCGGCATCATTGACCAGCACGCGTTGAAGAATGCGCGATTTCAGGTGGTGCTCTTCGACCGACAGCGTGTTGCCGCGCGCGGCGTTCTTCAACTGGCTGATCAGCAGCACGCAGGCGCCTTCGAGCTTGATGACGTGGTTCCAGTCGCCGGCGCGGGCGGCGTCGAGCATTTCGCTACTGGCCTTCTCGATGGCCTCGTAATAGTTCAGCAGGGCGTTCATGGTGGGTGCGCGGCGGCAAGTCGAGGCGGCGGGTCAGTTGCGGGGGTCGGCCTGGACCTGGGCGCCGATTGCCGTCCAGGCTTCGCGCAGCGGCGCCATCAGCGCGCCGCATTCGGCCAGTGCGGCCTCGTCGTTGCGCAGGTTGGCCTGGGTCAGACGCAGCGTGACGTAGCTGTACAGGTCAGACAGGTCGGCCGCCAGCTTGCCGCCGTCGGCCATGTTCAGCGCCGCCTTCAGGCCCTCGTCGACGATGCGCACCGCGTGCCCGATGGCCTGGCACTTGGCCGGCATGTCGTGCGCCTGCAACGCGCCGCGGGCGCGCGTCAGCGCGGCAAAGTAGCCGTCGAAGAGCAGCGCCACCAGCCCGTGCGCCGAGGCGCTGGCGACGTTGGTCTGCACGCCGACGTGGTGGTAGGCACCGGCGAACTGCCGGGCCCGGGATGCTGCTGAAGGGTTGCTGGCAGTGAACATGGGTGCTGCTTTGAGGGGGTGCCGGTGGCGTTGCAGCGTTTATCGGTTCGCCCGATGAGCGACTTGAGAGTCGCGCCGGCCCTTCTTTGCACCCGCCGTCGGACGAAATTTGACAAATTCATCCGGGTGGCTGTCGGCCTGGCGGCGACCGTCGCGGTGCCGATACCGCGCGGCCAGCAGGGCGTGACGCCGCGCGCGGGCAGCCTGCGGCGCGTCCGCTGGCCCAGACCAGCGGTGCGGTGGCCGCCGGACGTCGGCCAGAAGTCCGCCAGAAAGCCACACACGCCAGCGCGCGGCAGCCGGCCCGCCGCGGGCGATGCCAAGGCGGCCACAGCGCGCGTGGGCGCGTGCGGCCGTTGGGCGCTGCGCGCGCTGCTACACCGCGGTGGCCTGGCGCACCGCGTGTGCCCAGCGCGCCATGCGCTCGGCGGCGTCGTCGCGCGCCAGCGTCGGCTCGAAACGGCGCTCGACCTGCCACAGGCTGGCCAGCTCGGACACGCCCGACCAGACGCCGGCCGACAACCCGGCCAGGTAGGCCGCGCCAAGCGCGGTGGTTTCGATGACCTTGGGCCGCACCACCGGGATGCCGAGCAAATCGGCCTGGAACTGCATCAACAAGTCGTTGACACAGGCGCCGCCGTCGACCCGCAGTTCGGCCACCGCGGCGGCGCCGCCGGCCACCGCGTCGCGGTCCATCGCCTTAAGCAGCGCGGCGCTTTGGAAGGCAATGCTTTCCAGCGCCGCGCGGGCGATGTGGGCCACGCTGCTGCCGCGGCTCAAGCCGACGATGGCGCCGCGCGCGTCGGGCTGCCAATACGGCGCGCCCAGCCCGGTGAAGGCCGGCACGAAGCACACGCCGCCGGCATCAGGAACGCTTTGCGCCAGCGCCTCGACCTCGGCGCTGCTGCGGATGGCGCGCAGCCCGTCGCGCAGCCACTGCACCACCGCGCCGCCGATGAACACGCTGCCTTCGATGGCGAATTCGGGCGCGGTGCCGGTTTGCGCCGCGCTGGTGGTGATCAGTCCGTTGCTGCTGGGCTGGAAGCGCGCGCCGGTGTGCATCAGCATGAAGCAGCCGGTGCCGTAGGTGTTCTTGGCCAGCCCGGCGTCGAAGCAGGCCTGGCCGAACAGCGCGCTTTGCTGGTCACCGGCGATGCCGCCTATCGGCAGCGCGGCGCCAAACCATTCGGCCAGCGCCTGGCCGTGCACATGGCTGGACGGGTGCACCGCCGGCAGCAGCGCGCGCGGAATGTCCAGCAGCCCCAGCAGCTCGTCGTCCCACTGGTTGCGCTGGATGTCGAACAGCAGCGTGCGCGCGGCGTTGCTGACGTCGCTGGCGTGCACCGCGCCGCCGGTCAACTGCCACAGCAGCCAGCTGTCGACCGTGCCAAAGGCCAGCTCGCCACGCTCGGCCGCGGCGCGCGCGCCGGCCACGTGGTCAAGCAGCCACTTCAATTTGGTGCCGGAAAAGTAGGCGTCGAGCAGCAGCCCGGTCTTGCGCGCAAAGGTCTCGGCCCGGCCTTGCGCGCGCAGCTCGGCGCAGGTTGGCTCGCCGCGGCGGTCCTGCCAGACGATGGCGTTGTGCAGCGGCTGGCCGCTGCGGCGGTCCCACAGCAAGGTGGTCTCGCGCTGGTTGGTGATGCCGATGGCGGCGATGTCGGCCGCGCCCAGGCCGGCCTGGGCCAGCGCCTCGCGCGCGGTGGCGAGCTGGCTTTGCCACAGCTCCAGCGGGTCGTGCTCGACCCAGCCGGGGCGCGGGTAGATCTGGCGGATTTCACGCTGCGCCATCGCCACCGCGTTGCCGCGGGCGTCAAACACGATGCTGCGTGAGCTGGAGGTGCCCTGGTCCAGGGCCAGCAAATGGGTTTTCATGGCGGACACACGCTGAGGTTGACGCCGGCCTCGGCCAGCAGCGCCGGAAACGGCTCGGGCGGCGCCTGGTCGGTGAACAAGGCGTCGAGCTGGTCGAGCCGGGCCACTTCGACGATCGCCGGGCGGTTGAACTTGCTGTGGTCGGCGGCCAGCCAGACCTGGCGCGAGTGTTCGATGATGGCGCGCGCCACCTTGACCTCGCGGTAGTCATAGTCGCGCAGCGTGCCGTCGGCCTCGATTGCCGAAATGCCGATCAGCGCAATGTCGACCTTGAACTGGGCGATGAAGTCGACCGTCGCCTCGCCGACGATGCCGCGGTCGCGCGCGCGCACCACGCCACCGGCGACGATGACCTCGCAGCCCGGGCTGTCGGACAGGATGGCGGCGACGTTGAGGTTGTTGGTGATCACCCGCAGCCCGCTGTGCCCGCGCAGCTCGCTGGCGATGGCCTCGATGGTGGTGCCGATGTTCAGGATCAGCGAGCAGCCATTGGGCACCGCCTTGGCCACCGCGCGCGCAATGCCGCGCTTGGCGGCGGCGTTCAGCTCCTGGCGTTGGCGGTAGGCGATGTTCTCGGTGGTCGAGCTCGGCACGCGCACGCCGCCGTGAAAGCGCGTCAGCAGCCCGGCCTCGGCGAGCAGGCGCACATCGCGCCGCACGGTTTGCAGCGTGACGCCAAAGCGCTCGGCCAGTGCCTCGACCGACAGGCTGCGCGCGCGCTGCACCGCGTCGACAAGTTCAAGCTGCCTCGGGCTGGGGTTCATTACGAACGAATCTAAACGAAACGGCCAAACCGCGATCACGGGTTTATACCGAGCAATTCCGCTTATCAAACGAACAAAATCAATCCACAAACGAAAATTTGTGTTTCCACTTCGTGAACCCACTGCCAGTTGATGATTCCACCGCGCCGGCCGCCGACGGCGCCCATGCCTGCGACGTGCTGGTGGTCGGCGGCGGCATCAACGGCGCCGGCATTGCGCGCGACCTGGCCGGCCGCGGCCTGGCAGTGCTGTTGTGCGAGAAGGACGACCTGGCCGCGCACACCTCGTCGTCGTCGACCAAGCTGATCCACGGTGGGCTGCGCTACCTGGAGCATTACGAGTTCGCGCTGGTGCGCAAGGCGCTGGCCGAGCGCGAGGTGCTGCTGCGCAGCGCGCCGCACATCATGTGGCCGCTGCGTTTTGTACTGCCGCACAACGCCGCGATGCGGCCGGTGTGGATGGTGCGCGCCGGCCTGTTTTTGTATGACCACCTGGCGCGGCGCGAGCTGTTGTCGGGCTCGCGCACCGTCAACCTGCGTCGCCACCCGGCCGGCGTGCCGCTGAAAAAGTCGTTCACGCAAGGCTTTGTCTATTCAGACGGCTGGGTCGACGACGCGCGGCTGGTGGTGCTCAACGCGGTCGACGCCGCGGCGCGCGGCGCCACCGTGCTGACGCGCTGCCTGTGCGCCGATGCCCGGCGCGGTCCCACGCACTGGCAGGCCACGCTGCGCGGCAGCGGCGGCGGCGTGCGGCGGGTGCGCGCACGCGCGCTGGTCAACGCCAGCGGGCCGTGGGCGGCGCAGTTCCTGGCCGAGCACGCCCACGCCGCCGAGCACAAGGCGCTGCGGCTGGTCAAGGGCAGCCACATCGTGGTGCCGAAGATGTTTGACCACGACCACGCCTACATCTTCCAGAACCCCGACCAGCGCATCATCTTCGCCATTCCGTTCGAGGGCCAGTTCACACTGATCGGCACCACCGACGTCGAGCACCACGGCGCGATCGGCGCGGCCAGGATAGACGCGGACGAGATCGCCTACCTGTGCGAGCAGGCCAGCCGCTACTTCGAGCGCGCGGTGCTGCCGGCCGACGTGGTGTGGAGTTATTCCGGCGTGCGGCCACTGCTCGACGACGAAACCGGCGACCCGTCGGCGGTGACGCGCGACTACGAGCTTGAGCTGGACCGCCGCGCGGCGCCGCTGCTCAACGTTTGGGGCGGCAAGATCACCACCTTTCGCAAACTGGCCGAGGAAGCCGGCGACCGGCTGGCCGAGGTGCTCGGCGCCCCGCGCGCGGCGTGGACCGCCGGCGCGGCGCTGCCCGGTGGCGACTTGTCGGCGTGGATAGGCGCGGCGCAAAGCCCGAGCGGCGACTTCGCCCGCTTTGTGCAAACCCTGTCGCAGCGCCACCCGTATCTGCCGCCGGCGCTGGCGCGGCGGCTGGCGCGGGCCTATGGCACGCGCGTCGACCGGGTGTTGGGCGAGGCCGGCGCGCTGGCGGCGCTGGGCGCCGAGGTCGCGCCGGGCCTGTACGAGGCCGAGCTGGCCTACCTGTACCGCGAGGAATGGGCGTGCTCGGCCGACGACGTGCTGTGGCGGCGCAGCAAGTTGGGCCTGCATTACACCGAGGCGCAGCGCGCGCAGGTCGCCGCCTGGTGCCAGGCGCACTGGGCCACCGCCAGCACCGCGCCCGGCGCGGCCACGGAGGCGGCATGGAACTGACCCTGCAGCGGGTGGAGCAGCGCGTCGGCCCGGCGGTGCATTTGTATCCGCTGGACCTGACCCTGGTGCCGCGCGCGGTGACCGTGCTGCTGGGCAGCACCCAGGCCGGCAAGACCACGCTGATGCGGCTGATGGCCGGGCTGGACGCACCCAGCGCCGGCCGGGTGATTGCCGATGGCCGCGACGTCACCGGCGTGCCGGTGCGCGAGCGCAACGTGGCGATGGTCTACCAGCAGTTCATCAACTACCCGTCGATGACGGTGGCCGACAACATCGCCTCGCCGCTGAAGCTGCGCAAGGCCACCGGCATTGCCGAGCGCGTCAACGCGCTGGCCGCCAAGCTGCACATCGAGCCCTTCCTGCAGCGCCTGCCGGCCGAGCTGTCGGGCGGCCAGCAGCAGCGCGTGGCGCTGGCGCGCGCGCTGGCCAAGCAGGCGCCGCTGATGCTGCTGGATGAACCCTTGGTCAACCTGGACTACAAGCTGCGCGAGGAGTTGCGCGACGAATTGACCGAGCTGTTCGCCGCCGGCGAATCGACCGTGGTCTACGCCACCACCGAGCCGACCGAGGCCTTGCTGCTGGGCGGTTATACCGCGGTGGTCGACGCCGGCGAGCTGCTGCAGTACGGGCCGACGCCCGAGGTCTTCCACCGCCCGGCGTCGATCCGCGTCGCGCGTGCCTTCAGTGACCCGCCGATGAACCTGGTTGCCGCGCAGCGCGGCGCGGCCGGCGCGCTGCTGCCGTCGGGCCTGGCGCTGGCGCTGGCCTTGCCGCCGGCGGCGGGTGAGGGCGCCGGTCACGGCGGTGCGCAGGCATTGACCGTCGGCATACGCGCCAGCGCGCTGCGGCTGAAACCACGGCCGGGCGACCTGGCATTGAGCGGCAGCGTCGAGCTGGCCGAAATTGCCGGCTCGGACACCTTTGTCCACGTCGACACGCCGATTGGCGAACTGGTCGCGCAACTGCCCGGGGTGCACCTGCTGACCTTGGGCGAGGCGGTCACGCTGCACCTGGCGCCGACGCAGGTGCATGTGTTCGATGCGCGCGGCAAGCTGCTGCTGGCGCCGGGCGAAAACGCCGCCCACGGGGTGGGCTAAAACATGGCACGCATCGTCCTTGACCTGGCCCACGCCTACCGGCCCAACCCGCAGCGCGACGAAGACTACGCGCTGCTGCCGCTGAAGATGAGCTTCGAGGACGGCGGTGCCTACGCGCTGCTCGGCCCCTCGGGCTGCGGCAAGACCACGCTGTTGAACATCGTCAGCGGGCTGGTGCGGCCGTCGCAGGGCAGCCTGAGCTTCGACGGCCGCGACGTCACCGCGTTGACGCCGCAGCAGCGCAACATCGCCCAGGTGTTTCAGTTCCCGGTCATCTACGACACCATGACGGTGGCCGAGAACCTGGCCTTTCCGCTGCGCAACCGCGGCGTGGCGGCGGACAGGATCCGCCAGCGCGTCGGCAAGATCGCCGAAATGCTCGACTTGAGCGGTCAGCTCGATGCCCGCGCCGCCGGGCTGGCGGCCGACGCCAAGCAAAAAATCTCGCTCGGCCGCGGGCTGGTGCGCGAGGACGTCTCGGCGGTGCTGTTCGACGAGCCGCTGACGGTGATCGACCCGCACCTGAAGTGGCAGTTGCGGCGCAAGCTCAAGCAAATCCACCACGAACTGAAGCTGACGCTGGTCTACGTCACCCACGACCAGGTCGAGGCGCTGACCTTTGCCCAGCAGGTGGTGGTGATGACGCGCGGCCGCGCGGTGCAGATCGGCACCGCCTCCGAGCTGTTCGAGCGCCCGCGCCACACCTTTGTCGGCCACTTCATTGGCTCGCCGGGCATGAACTTCATCGCCGCGCGCGGCAGCGCCGCCGGCATAGAAGTCGACGGCCGCGTCGTCGCCGGCGCCGACACCGCCGGCGCCGCGCTCGGCGCCGCGGCGCTGGCCGGGCTGGGCGACTTCACGCTCGGCGTGCGGCCCGAATACGTGCGCCTGGCCGCGCCGGGTGCCGACGGCGCGGTCAGCGCGGTGGTCACGCTGGCGCAGGACATCGGCACCTATTGGCTGGTCACCGCGCGCATCGGCAGCGGCCAGTCCGGCGCGCTGCTGCGCGCCCGGCTGGGCGCCGAGCAGCGCATTCCGCGCGTCGGCGACACGGTGTGGCTGAGCATCGTCGGCGCCCACACCTGCTGCTACAAGAACGAGGCGCTGGTCGAATGAAGCCTGTCAACCAAAAGGCCTGGCTGCTGATCCTGCCGGTGGTGTTGTGCGTCGCGTTCTCGGCGGTGCTGCCGCTGATGACGGTGGTCAACTACTCGGTGCAAGACATCATTTCGCCCGAACGCCGGGTCTTCGTCGGCACCGAGTGGTTCAAGTCGGTGATGCGCGACGATGACCTTCAGGGCGCGCTGCTGCGCCAGATTGGCTTCTCGCTGAGCGTGCTGCTGGTTGAAATTCCGCTCGGCATTGCACTGGCGCTGTCGATGCCGGCGACCGGCTGGCGTGCCTCGGCAGTGCTGGTGCTGGTGGCGATATCGCTGCTGATTCCGTGGAACGTGGTCGGCACCATCTGGCAGATTTTTGGTCGCACCGACATCGGGTTGCTCGGCGCCGGCTTGTCGGCCGCCGGCATCGACTACAGCTACACCGGCCACGCGCTGGACGCCTGGCTGACCGTGCTGGTGATGGATGTCTGGCACTGGACACCGCTGGTCGCGCTGCTGTGCTACGCCGGGCTGCGCGCCATTCCCGACGCCTACTACCAGGCGGCGAGCATTGACGGCGCGAGCAAGTTCGCGGTGTTTCGCTTCATCCAGCTGCCCAAGCTGCGCGGCGTGCTGATGATTGCGGTGCTGCTGCGCTTCATGGACAGCTTCATGATTTACACCGAGCCCTTTGTGCTGACCGGCGGCGGCCCGGGCAACTCGACCACCTTCTTGAGCCAGTACCTGACGCAAAAGGCGGTCGGCCAGTTCGACCTGGGGCCGGCGGCGGCGTTCTCGCTGATTTACTTTCTGATCATCCTGCTTTTGTGCTTCATCCTCTACAACTGGATGCAGCGCGTCGGCACGCAGGACAAGCCGGGGGCCAGCGATGGTTGAGAGCCGCTTCAAAAAGCGCAGCCTGTTCCTGCTGCTGTACCTGTTGTTTGCCATCCTGCCGATTTACTGGATGGTCAACATGTCGTTCCGCACCAACGAGGAGATCCTGTCGACCTTCGCGTTCCTGCCCAAGCACGCCACGCTGGCCAACTACCGCGTCATCTTTACCGACGTGTCCTGGTACTCGGGCTACATCAACAGCCTGATCTATGTCGCCATCAACACCGTGGTCTCGATCACCGTCGCGCTGCCGGCGGCCTACGCCTTCTCGCGCTACCGCTTCATCGGTGACAAGCACGTCTTCTTCTGGCTGCTGACCAACCGCATGACGCCGCCGGCGGTGTTCCTGCTGCCGTTTTTTCAGCTCTACACCACGCTCGGGCTGATGGACACCCACATCGCGGTGGCGCTGGCGCACCTGCTGTTCAACGTGCCGCTGGCGGTGTGGATTCTGGAAGGCTTCATGAGCGGCGTGCCGCGCGAGATTGACGAGACCGCCTACATCGACGGTTACTCGTTCCCGCGCTTTTTCCTGACCATCTACATCCCGCTGATCAAGGCCGGCGTCGGCGTCGCCGCGTTCTTCTGCTTCATGTTCAGCTGGGTCGAACTGCTGATGGCGCGCACGCTGACCAGCGTCAACGCCAAGCCCATCGTCGCGGTGATGACGCGCACCGTCTCGGCCTCGGGCATGGACTGGGCCGTGCTCGCCGCCGCCGGCACGCTGACCATCGTCCCCGGCGCGATCGTGATCTGGTTTGTCCGCAACTACATCGCGAAAGGCTTCGCGATGGGCCGCGTGTAGCCGCAGGCCACGCCGCTTTACCCCAACCAGGAAGTAACGCGATGACCTTGCCACCGCCACGGTCCATCAAGCAGCCGCCGCGCAACGGGCTTTGCCTGGCCGCTGGCGGCGCCCCCCTGGGGGGGAGGCGGCCGCAGGCCACGCCGTTTCATTCCAATGAGGAATTGACGCGATGACCTTGCCGCCGTCACGGTCCATCAAGCAGCCGCCGCGGAACGGGCTTTGCCCGGCCGCTGGCGGCGCCCCCTGGGGGGGAGGCGGCCGCAGGCCGCTACGGGGGGGGGCGATGTTTGATTGGATGGCCTGGACCCTGCCCGTGGCAGTGTTTTTCACCTGCATCGTGCTGATGCTGGTCGGCATGACGGTGTGGGAAGTCAAGTCGCCGACCACCGAGCGGCGCGGCTTCCTGCCAATCGCCACCACGCGTGGCGATCGACTGTTTATCGGGCTGCTGTCAGCCGCTTACCTGAATCTGGCGTTTGTGGCACTCAGCGGGCGCATGGTCGAGTGGTTCGGGCTGGAGCAGGAACCGTCGATCTGGTTCAGCTTTGTCGCCTCGATGGCATTGCTGGGCTGGATCATGCGCAAGGGCTGAAGAGCCAATGAGTTTTTCTACGATGGCTGGCCACCGCTTCCCGGCCAGCGTGTCGACTGTCAACGATGGGAAGCCTTTCCAGGAGACGACGATGAAGTTGCGCTTGAACGCTGTGGCCCTTGCTGCTGCTGCTTTGGCTCTCGGCCAAAGCGCATGGGCCGACGAGGCTGCGGCCAAGAAGTGGATCGACAGCGAATTCCAGCCGTCGACGCTGAGCAAAGACCAGCAGTTGGCCGAGATGAAGTGGTTCATCGATGCGGCGAAAAAGCTGCAGGCCAAGGGCGTGAAGGAAATCTCGGTGGTTTCAGAAACCATCACCACGCACGAGTACGAGAGCAAGACGCTGGCCAAGGCCTTTACCGAGATCACTGGCATCACCGTCAAGCATGACCTGATCCAGGAAGGCGATGTGGTCGAGAAGCTGCAGACCTCGATGCAGTCGGGCAAGTCGATCTACGACGGCTGGATCAGTGACTCCGACCTGATCGGCACGCACTGGCGCTACGGCAAGATCATGAACCTGACCGACTACATGGCCGGCGCCGGCAAGGAGTTCACCAACCCCGGCATCGACTTAAAGGACTTCATCGGCACCAGCTTCACCACCGCGCCAGACAAAAAGCTCTACCAGTTGCCCGACCAGCAGTTTGCCAACCTGTACTGGTTCCGCGCCGACCTGTTTGCGCGCGCCGACCTGAAGGACAAGTTCAAGGCCAAGTACGGCTATGACCTGGGCGTGCCGCTGAACTGGAGCGCCTACGAAGACATTGCCGAGTTCTTCACCAACGACGTGAAGACGGTCGATGGCAAGCCGATTTACGGCCACATGGACTACGGCAAGAAGGATCCCAGCCTGGGCTGGCGCTTCACCGACGCCTGGCTGAGCATGGCCGGCACGGCCGACAAGGGCATTCCGAACGGCGTGCCGGTGGACGAGTGGGGCATTCGCGTCGACGACAAGAAGTGCGCGCCGGTGGGTGCCAGTGTGTCGCGCGGCGGTGCCACCAACTCGCCGGCGGCGGTCTACGCGCTGACCAAGTATGTCGACTGGATGAAGAAGTACGCCCCGAAGGAAGCCACCGGCATGACCTTCGGCGAGGCCGGCCCGGTGCCGGCGCAAGGGCAGATCGCGCAGCAAATCTTCTGGTACACCGCGTTCACCGCCGACATGACCAAGGCCGGCCTGCCGGTGGTCAACGCCGACGGCACGCCGAAGTGGCGCATGGCGCCCGGACCGAACGGCCCGTACTGGAAGCAGGGCATGCAAAACGGCTACCAGGACGTCGGCAGCTGGACCTTCTTCAAGGGCCACGACGCCAACCGCACCGCCGCGGCCTGGCTGTACGCGCAGTTCGTGACCGCCAAGACGACCTCGCTGAAGAAAACCATCGTCGGGCTGACGCCGATTCGCGAAAGCGACATCCAGAGCAAGGCGATGACCGACCTGGCGCCCAAACTCGGCGGCCTGGTCGAGTTCTACCGCAGCCCGGCACGCGTGGCCTGGACGCCGACCGGCACCAACGTGCCCGACTACCCCAAGCTGGCCCAGCTTTGGTGGAAGAACGTCGCGGTGGCGGTGACCGGCGAAAAGACGCCGCAGCAGGCGATGGACAACCTGGCCGAGGAAATGGACCAGGTGATGGCGCGGCTGGAACGCGCCGGCATGGCCACCTGCGCGCCCAAGCTCAACCCCAAGGGTGACCCCAACAAGTACCTGAGCGACAAGGGCGCGCCCTGGAAGAAGCTGGCCAACGAGAAGCCGAAGGGCGAAACCATCGCCTACGACACGCTGCTCGGCGCCTGGAAGGCCGGCAAGGTGCGTTAAGAGTCTGCAACTGCGGCGGCTTCAACTGCCGCGATTGCACCGGGCCGGCGCCCGGTCCCCGACGCGCAGCACCCGTTCGACGACGGGCCGCTGCGCGTTGTCGTTTGGTCAGACAGGGCTTGGCCCATGATCGGCCCGTTGTTCCGGGCTTCGCGCGGCGCGGACGGTTTTTAGACTGCCGCTTCTTGCCCAGTGTGCCGCCACGGTGTTGACCAACGTTCCCCCTGTCTGCCTGGACGCGCGACATGGCGCCGATGCCGGCTCGGACAGCGGGCTGCGGCTGGACCACGCGCTGGCCTTGCTGCACCACGCCGGCCGCGACGCGCCGGATGGGCGGCCCGATTCGGCGGCTTATCTGCAGACGCTGATCGACGCCCTGGTCGACCTGTCCAGCCGCGACCCGTTGACCGGCATCGCCAACCGGCGCAGCTTTGAGCTGGCGCTGGCGCGCGAGGTCGACCGCGTCGCGCGCTCGGGCGAGCCGGCGTTGCTGTTGATGGTCGACATCGACCACTTCAAGCGCGTCAACGACCAACACGGCCATGCGCTGGGCGACCAGGTCATCGTCGCGGTGGCCAGGGCGCTGACCGACAGCGTGCGGCCGATGGACATGACCGCCCGCATCGGCGGCGAGGAGTTTGCAGTGTTGTTGCCGAATTGCCCGTCGGCGTTTGCGGCGCGCGTGGCCGAGCGCGTGCGCCAGCGCGTGGCGAATACCGCGCTGGCGCTGCCCGAGGGTCGCCAACTGGCGGTGACGGTGAGCATCGGCGGCGCGTTTGCGCCGCAGTGGGTGCGGTCTACCCCGGCGCTGTGGATGATGCGCGCCGACCGCCAGCTCTACCGCGCCAAGGAAAGCGGCCGCGACCGCGTGTGCCTGGAGCCGTCGGCGGTGTCCGATGTCAGCCTGATCGAGCGCACGCTGTTGCTGGCGCCGTGGTCGGCCCGCCAGAGGCGCCCATCATGAGCCGCAGTGGACCCCACCAGGAACGGCCGGGTGACGATACCGCGGTGCGGTCGACCGCGCTGGCATCGACCGAGGCCTTGGTCGACCGTGGCCTGGCCGAGCTGGCCCCGCCCCAGCCAGCGCCGCTGGCCGGCCGCGCAGCGCGCGGCCGCGTCACCGCGGTGACCAGCGGCAAGGGCGGCGTCGGCAAGACCATGGTCGCCGCCAACCTGGCCGCGGCCTTGACGCGCTGCGGCCAGCGCGTGCTGGTGCTCGACGCCGACCTGGGGTTGGCCAACCTGGACGTGGTGCTGCACCTGAGCGCACGCGTCACCCTGCACGACGTGCTGACCGGCCAGGCCACGCTGGACGACGCGCTGACGCCGGCACCGGGCGGCTTCACGGTGCTGCTGGCCGGCTCGGGGCTGGTCGAGTACTCACGCATGACGCCCGAGGTACGTGACCGCCTGCTCGAGGTGCTGAAGGCGGTGCGGCCCCGCTTTGACCGGGTGCTGCTGGACACCGGCGCCGGCATCTCCGACGTTGTGCTGTTCACGCTGTCGCTGGCCGACGACCTGCTGGTGGTGACCACGCCCGAGCCGACCGCGCTGGCCGATGCCTACGCCACCATCAAGGTGCTGGCCACGCACCAGAGCGCGCGGCCGATGCACCTGCTGGTCAACCAGGTGCCCAGCCCGGGCGACGGCCGGCTGGTCTACGGGCAGTTGCAGCAGGTCATTGACCGCTATGTCAGCCCGACCTTGGCCACGCCGCTGCAACTGACCTTTCTTGGCGAATTGCCGCTGGATGACGCGGTGCGGCGCTGCGTGCAACGTCGCCAGTTGTTGCTCGAGGTGCAGCCGGGCAGCGCCACCGCGCAGGCCCTGGTCAGCGCGGCTGGCAAACTGCTGAACCAGCAAGACGCCGCGGGCTGACCCGGCCCGCGCGCCGACCGCTGCTTCAGGCGACCCACGCGGTCGTCGCCTTGCCAGGCGCTGCCGCTGCGGCGCCATCCCTTGCCGATGACCAACCCAGCGTCCGCCCCGCCTGAGCACGCCGAGCCTGACCCGGCCGCGACCGCCTACCGACAGTTGGGCGGCGCTGCGGCGCTGCGTGCGCTGGTCGACCGCTTCTACGACCTGATGGACCTCGAGCCCGGCTATGCCGAACTGCGCCGGCTGCACGCGCCCTCGCTCGACAGCGCGCGCGACAAGCTGAACTGGTTTTTGTCCGGCTGGCTGGGCGGGCCGGACCTGTACGTCACACGCTTCGGCCACCCGCGGCTGCGCGCGCGCCACCTGCCGTTTTCGATCGGCATCGCCGAGCGCGACCAGTGGGTGCTCTGCATGCGCCAGGCGATGGCCGAATGCCAGGTCGACCCGGCCCTGGCCGCGCGCCTGGACCAGGCCTTCGCCAGCACCGCCGACTGGATGCGCAACCGCCCCGGATAATTGGGGTCAGCAACTGTCTTTGAAGTCAAGCCCCGGCGGCGCTGGCTGCGTGTTTGGCAGCATTCCACCCGGCGCCGTCGCGAAGCATGGCGTTGAGGATGGTCAGCAGCTTGCGCATGCAGGCCACGA
>WBZS01001869.1_pt1 | contig 14970 bp, 12 predicted proteins | sample 5204201 | NCBI WGS metagenome assembly WBZS01 (sample SAMN12344357, study PRJNA552823) | activated sludge metagenome | biome: Activated sludge suspended growth; feature: Nitrification reactor; material: Wastewater; isolation source: activated sludge from nitrification reactor of wastewater...
ATCTCTCTCCCAACGAGTTTGAGCAGGTCAATCAAGCAAAATCGGAGCAATCCCCGGTGGCCACAGCCGCCGAACCCGCGCTGAAATCTTCAGCGTTCAACCGTCCGTGAGATAGGGGGAACTCCACCTACACGGGCATGGTTGATGTTAGTACCAATATTCCTGAGTTCACACCTGGCGACCCCTACACAATCACCTACGTGCTCGACAACGGTGGCACCACGGCGGTCAATCAACTGTGGACGGGTCCTCAGCAATTGCTCTGCGTGATTGTGCGCAACAGCAACAATACCGCTGCGTTCGCCTGGAATGCGGCGGTATCTCCAATAAGCAGCAACGCGAGCAAAGCCTTTACCGCGATCAGAACCGATGCGAACGGCGCGGTGACAAGCGGCATGCCGCTGCAGAGAATTTATGGCAATGCTGTTGCTGGAAGGGCAGATTGGTCGACCATCAGTTTGAGTGGTTTCGGCGCCGCTCCCCAACAGGTCGCGTGGAACGTACCTTGGCCAAACGCCTCGTATGACCCCGTGCTTGGCTTCGACAGGACCCAGACGGCACTGTTCGAAGCAAACGGTGACCTTGGCATGCTCATGCAGGATTCCTCCAATTGGTCCGACGCCAAGCCATTTGGCGGCAACTGCCTGACCCCGCTCCAGTCCCAGAACCCCGACCCGATTGATCTGACCCTCAACAAAACATTGACGTCGACCGGCCCCTACACGCCCGGCAGCACCGCCACCTTCAAGCTGCTGGCCAGCAACCTCGGCCCCGGCACGGCGCAGCCGGCCATTGTGGTGACGGATACGCTGCCGGCAGGGCTGGAATTCGTCAGCGCCACCGGCACCGACTGGACCTGCAGCGCCGTCGGCCAGGTGGTCACCTGCACCCGCAGCGGTACGGCACCGGCGCTGGCCAAAGACGATGCGGCCAGCCCGATCACCCTGGTCACCCGGGTGGCGGCCAACGCCTCGGGCACGCTCAGCAGCGTGGCCTACGTCGCCCCGGCGGCCAATGAGACGCTGGTCGAAAGCAACCTGGCCAACGGCTATGACGACGGCAATCCGGCCACGCTGTCGAACAACGACGCCTCCGCCGCGCTGAAAGTCACGCTGCCGCCCACGCCCGTGCCCACGCTGGGCCATGGCGCGCTGGGGCTGTTGAGCCTGCTGACGCTGCTGTCTGCGCGCCGCCGACGCAGCGTGTGACGCCAGGCCCGCCCGTAGGCCGCGCACGGGCTCGGCGCGGCAGCGCCGCTGTGCAACGCGCCGCCCCGCCTGACCAAGTGGCGTGTTGGATGGCGGGCCACCACCGCCCGTGTCCGGCCCATGCGCCATCCCAGGGGTCATGGGCCTATGGGACGGTCGATTTCAAACCCAAAAAACGGCATTAATCCACACAGATCAATGCAAATGAGAACTTTGGTGTAGTTTACCCAGCGGTGCGCCATTCATAGACTACAGGTATACCTACGAACAGGGAGTTCTTGGCGATGCGCACGACCCACACCGATACCGCCCAACGTCTGCCTTTGTGGCGCCGCGCGCTGCTGGCGGCTGCCCTGGCCGTCGCCAGCACGCCCGCGCTGGCCGACCCGTTTGCGCTCACCTACAACGGCACGGTCGGCGTCAACACCACCATCCCTGAATTCGGGGCCGGCCAGCCGTACACGATTACCTACGTGGTCGACAACGGTGGGTCAACGGCCAACATGCAGTATTGGTCTGGGACGGACCTGAAATGCGTCATCGTGAGCAATGCGGGCAGTACCGCCGTATTCGCGTGGAATGCAACGAATTCGACCGGACCCGTTGTTAATCGCTCGATGGGTGGAATCAGGACCCAAGGGAGCGGCGTGGTGCTAAACGGCGGAACGCTGGGGAGCGGAAGGGTATCTGGTTACGCAGGTTACGGAGCATCTGAATGGTCATCCATCAGCTTGGCAGGCTTCAGTACCGAGCCCCAGCAGGTCGAATGGTCAACTCCCAAAAACTTCACGTCCGGCCCCGTGCTCGCCTTCGATCAACGAACCTTCCTCTTCGACGCGGGCTACCTGTGGGACGCCATGCACGACGCGGTCAACTGGTCCCCGGCGGTGCCCCACACCGGCCCCTGCGAAGCCAAGATCATCGTCGGCATCGCCAACCCCATTGACCTCACTCTTAACAAAACGCTGACGTCCACCGGCCCCTACCCGCTGGGCGGCACCGTCACGTTCGACCTGCTGGCCAGCAACCAGGGCAGCAGTGCGGCCAGGCCCGCCATCGTGGTGCACGACAAACTGCCCGCCGGCCTGCAATACGTCAGCGCCACGGGCACCGACTGGACCTGCACCAACGCCGGCCAGGACATCACCTGCACCCGCAGCAGCACGGCGGCAGAGTTGGCCAGTGGCGGCGGCGCGGCAGACAACATCACCGTCACCGCCACCGTGGCCGCCAGCGCCACCGGCACACTGACCAACCAGGCTTACGTGGCCCCCGCCGCCGACGAATACATCGCCGAATCAAACGTGGCCAACGGCTTTGAAGACGGTGACCCCGCCAACGGCTCCAACAACGACGCTTCGGCCACACTCACCGTGACGCCGCTGCCCATCGACCTGACGTTGACCAAGTCGCTCACGTCCGCCGGCCCCTACACCGCCGGCAGCACCGCCACGTTCAACCTGCTGGCCAACCGCGGCCCGGGCCTGGCGCAGCCAGGCATCGTGGTCCATGACACGCTGCCCGCGGGCCTGCAGTTCGTCAGCGCGACGGGCACCGACTGGACTTGCAGCGCGGCCGGCCAGGTCGTCACCTGCACCCGCAGCGCCACGGCGGCGGCCCTGGCCAGCGGCGCGGCAGCCGACGCCATCACACTGACGGCCCAGGTCGCCGCCAGCGCCACCGGCGCGCTGACCAACGTGGCCTATGTGGCGCCCGCGGCCAATGAAGCCCAGGCCGAAACCAACCCTGCCAAGGGTTATGACGATGGCAGCCCGTTGACGGGGTCGAACAACGATGCGTCGGCGGGTCTGACCGTGGCCGCCGTGACGCCGCCGCCGGCGCCGCCCGCACCCATGCCGGTGCCGACGCTGAACCAGTGGGCCTTGATGCTGCTGGGCCTGCTGACCTGGGGCATGGCCGCGCTGCGCTTGCGCGCGCTGCGCTGACGCCACGCCGGGCTGGGTACCCGATCCCCAACCAGGATACCCAGGCACCGCCGCCCACCGCGTGCGCGCGGCGCCGGAGTTTGCTACGCTGCAGGGCGCACGCTGTTGGCGCACACCCTGCAGCTATGTTTTTAATAGCTATCGACGCTTTCTCATCAAGCGCGACAGGCCCTTTTTAACCCAGAACTCCGTCACCAAAGCCTCCCCCATGAAGCTCTACTACTCCCCCGGCGCCTGCTCGCTGTCGCCACACATCGCATTGCACGAATCCGGCCTGGCGCACGAAGCCATCGCGGCGCCGACCAAGACGCACAAGCTGCCCGACGGCTCCGACTATTACAAAGTCAACCCGCTGGGCTATGTGCCGTACCTAGTCCTTGACGACGGCACGGCGCTGCGCGAAGGCCCGGCCATCGTGCAGTACATCGCCGACCAGGTGCCCGACAAGAAGCTGGCCCCGCCCAACGGCACCATGGCGCGCTATCAATTGCAGAGCTGGCTGAACTTCATCGGCACCGAGTTGCACAAGGGCTTTTCGCCGCTGTTCAACCCCGCCATGCCCGACGAAGCCAAGACGCTCAGCAAGGAACGCCTGCTGGGCCGCCTGAAGTGGCTGGACGGCGAGTTGGCCGGCAAGACCTACCTGATGGGCGAGGACTTCACCGTGGCCGACGGCTACCTGTTCGTCGTCACCAACTGGGCCAAGCCGATGGGTATCGACCTGTCGCCCTACCCCAACCTGGTCGCCTACCGTGGCCGCGTGGCCGCCCGCCCGGCGGTGCAGGCGGCAATGAAGCACGAGGGCCTGCTGTAACGCCCCGTCCCGGGTGGTCGGCGCCGGCCTCCGCGCCGGTTACTGGCCCGCGTAGTACGGAATGAACAGCCGGTTGGCCTGGTGGCCGACGGTGCTGATCCATTCGCGCGTGAAGCGCTCGCCAAAGCGCTTCAGGTACGGCGCCAGGTGCAGCGGGGTCGGGTTGACCTGGATCTGGTTGCGCTGCAGTTCGGCCATCGCGTCGGCCGAGACTTTCTCGCTCAGCTGCCAGCCGCTGTCTTCGGCCGCCTGCGCAGCGCCCAGCACCGCCTTCTTCGTCGTGTCGTCCAGCGCGTTGAAGGCCTTGGTGCTGACGAAGCTCAGGTTCTTGGGGAACCAGGCGCGCACCTCATAAAAATACTTGAAGCGCTGCCACACCTTCATGTCCACCCCGGTGGCGCTGGAGGTGATCATCGAATCGATGCTGCCGTCGGCCAGCGCCTTCACCAGCGGTGGGCCCACCGGCAGGTCGACCGGCGTGGCGCCCATCAGTTCGGCAATGCGCACGGTGGTGGGGTTGTAGGTGCGCATCTTCATGCCGCGCATATCCTCGATGCCGCGGATCGGCTGTACCGAATACAGCCCCTGCGCCGGCCACGGCACGGCGAACAGCAGCTTCAGACCCTTTTCGGCCATCTGCTCGTCCAGCATCGCGCGCTGGTGCTTCCACAGCCGCCGCGCGTCGGCGTACGAGCCAACCATGAACGGCACGCTGTCCACGCCCGCCACCGGGAACTCTTTGGACAGCGCACTGCCCAGCACGTTGCCGCCCTCGACCTTGCCGTCGCCCACCGCCTTGCGGATGTCCGCCATGGCAAACGGCTGGCCCAGTTGGCCCACCTTTACCGCCAGCTTGCCCTGGCTGGCCTTGGTCAGGTCGGCCGCAAACTGCGCCAGATGCTGCGTCATGAACACGTTGGCCGCGTAACCGGGCGCCAGTGTCCAGGCGGTCTGGGCCCGGGCCGCCGGCAGGGCAGACAGCGACAGCAGCGCGCCGGCCAGCCCCAGGCGCAAGGCGCGCCGCCGGTTGACCTGTGGACACAGAGCAGATGAAGTGGGCGCGGACATGAGGCGTTGGGCACGTAGTTTGTTGCATATGCTACAGCCAGTTGCACGCTTTTCGGTGCACCGTCGTCAAACGCTACTACGCAAGTACGCTGCCACGCGGGTGCCCAGGCGCCCCTTCAATCGCCGCCGCCCGCCAGCGGCCGCTGCCGCCACGCCAGCAGCGCGCCCAGCCACAGCGCCGCCGCCGAATACAGCAGCCCGCGCGCCAGCCCGCCCGGGCCGTCGGCGATCCAGCCAACCACGGTGGGGCCGACGATCTGCCCCGCCGCAAACACGATGGTGAACGCGCTGATGCCCGCCGCCCACTGCACCGGCGGCAGGTTGTGCCGCACGAAGGCGGTGGTCGACGCCACCACCGACAGAAACACCGCGCCAAACAGCAGCCCCGACGCCAGCACCAGCGGCCAGGCGCCCGTCAGCGCCGGCACCAGCGTGGCCACGCCCAGCAGCGCGTTCAGCAGCGCCAGCGCGCCGCCGCCGCGCGCGCGGTCCAGCAGGCGCGACCAGATGCGCGCCGACGCCACCACCGCCAGTCCCAGCAGCGTGTAGAAGGTGGTGATGGCCGCCGCGCCCTCGCCCTGCTCGCGCAGCAGCGCAATCACGAAGGTCATGTAGCCGATGTAGCCCACGCCAAACATCAGGTAACCCGCCAGCGCCCAGCCCATGCGCGCCAGCGGCACCCGTTGACGAACGTTTTGGGCCGCTGGCGCTTGCCCAGACTGCGCAGACAGCTCCTGTTTTTGTAGCAACAACGCCGGCCGCGCCAGCACCGCCGTCGCCGCCCCGCAGGCCAGCGCCAGCGCCCACCACGCCCAGGCCCAGCCGTGCGGCACGTTCGCCGCCGCCTGCAGCAGCGCCGGCACCGCCAGCGCCGACAGCACGATGCCCCAGCCCGTGCCGCCGTAGTACAGCCCCAGCAGCAGGCCGGCCTGCGCCGGCGACTGCGCGCCCAGCCGCGCCGCCAACAGCCCGCCCGCCACAAACACCCACGCGCTGGCCACGCCCGCCAGCAGCCGCTGCACCAGCAGCGCGCCAGCGTCGGTCAGAAAGCCGCACGCGCCCATGAACACGCTGGCCGCCAGCGCCCCGCCCAGCAACACGCGCGCCACGCCCAGGCGCCGCAGCAGCGCCGGCGTGCTCAACGCGCCGATCAGGTAGCCGGCCGCGTTGGCCGTGTTCATGGCCCCGGCCAGCGTGTAGCTCCAGCCCAGGTCGCCCCGCATCACCGGCAGCAGCAGGCCGTAGGCAAAGCGCGTGATGCCCAGCGACACGGCGGCGCCGAGCGACAAGGCCAGCGCCAGCCACAGCAGGCGTTTGGTCGAAAAGGGCGCGGTGGACGACATGGAAATTTCTGAGAAATCTAAAGCGTTTGGTATTCAATTCCCGCCAAAAAGCGTAAAATTAAGGCGACAGGGAAGCGAAAGCAGAACATGCGCTCGTTCATTCGAAAAGGTACGTTTAATTCGTGTGCCCACGTGCAACTGCAGTTTGGCAGATTCGCCGAACCGGGTCGCCCGCTGCATGGCATGGCGCACGCCTCGGCTCCGGGCTTGTCCTGTGCCAACCCCCGTGCGTTGCCCCTCCGCCGACGGATCGCCAACCCGCCATCGCGCGCGGTGTGGCTGCGGTCCGATGGCTCGAGATCGCCCACCCTTGGCATTGGCGGTCGCCTTGGCCACCTCCAGCAAGCCGCAGCGCCATCGCCTCAAGCGCGCTACCCACACATCCACCGACCGACCGATGAGGTCGCGCCAGTTGGCGCATCCGAAGGGTGGCTCGGTCATTTGTCCACCCCGCCCTGTTGCATTCGGCTGATCGGCACTCTGCGCCCCATTGGCCGGCCTCGTTGACCCAAAATGCACCGAAAGCCCATGAAAACGCACACCCTGCCCCATCAAACCCGCGCCATCGCCCTGGCCGTGACCCTTGGCCTGGCCACCCTCGGCACCGCCAACGCCGCCACGATTTCGCTGACCCAAAACGGCCAGTATTTCAACGGCTGGTCGCTCAGCAACATCCTGCCCGACCCGGGCTTGCTCAATATTGACCCCGCAGGTGGCGGCTACAACTGCTTCTCGGGTCCACAAGACCTGCCGACCGGCACCGTGATCAAAGGAACGCTCGGCCCATTGAACTATCAGGTGACGGCGCTGACCCCGGCCATGCCGCCCGCCGACAACCAGTGGCAGATCTGCAACTGGTATTGGGGCAGCTATATCCCCAGCGGCAACGCCACCACGGGCGCGCCCGGGTCGATGAATTACAACAAGGGCACCTACGACATCGTGGCCGACCGCCCGTTCGTGCCGGGCACGCTGATGGCGTTCCAGGACATGGACGTCGTGGAGAGCGCGCTGCTGACCTTCAAGGACTGCCAGGGCAATGTGGTGGATCCGGTGGCGTTCGACACGCTGGTGCTGTCGTCGCTCTACACCTCCACCACTGCGCCCATTGCCAGCTCGCAATACGTCGGCGGCAGCACACCCGCGTGGAAATTCCAGTCCCAGTCGCCGTCGGGCGTGCCCAACGTCAGCATCGGGCTGCTGATGAATGCGCCCAACATCTGCTCCATCCATCTGGTGGGCCCAACCATCGGCGGCAGCGGCGGCACCGCGTTCTTCTTCGCCGCGCCGCAGGCCACCACGCTGACCGTCAACACCACCATCACCGGCGGGCCGGCCGGCTTCAGCGCCGCAGTGCCCGTCGGCGCCACCTGCACCGTGGGCGATGCGAAGGTGGACATCAGCGGCATGCTCAGCCCGCAGCCGCCGCAGCCGACCACCGCCTCCGCCAGCACGCCTGGCCAGGTGGTGTTTTCCAACATCCCCATAGGCGCCCAATGCACCGTCAAGGCCGTCGGCTACCCCGACGCGCCCGCACCCTACGCCTGGGGCGCGGCGCCGGCCGATGCCGTGGTCACCCTCGGCGCCACGGCCGCCAGCAACACGGCCACGCTGACGCGCGCGCTGTCCTTCGCCGCCGTCTATCCCCAGCCGGACAAGGGCATATTCCAACCCAACCAGGCCAGCACACCGGTGGTCAACGTGACCGCCAACGACTTCGTCAACGGCGCGCCAGCCGCGCTCGGCACTGGCGGCAACGCCACGGTGAGCCCGGTCGGCAGTTGGCCGGCTGGCTTCACGCTCGATCCGCAGACCGGCGCGGTCAACGTCGCCCCATCCGCGCCCGCCACGCCGCAGGTGCTGAGCTACGAACTGTGCGATCGCCTCGTGCCCGCCCATTGCACGCGCACGACCGTGACCCTCACGCCCGCCGTCACCGCCGTGCCGGCACTCGGCCCCTGGAGCTTGCTGGGGCTGTTGGGCCTGCTGGCCGCCACCGGCGCGCTGCGGCGCCAGCGCCGCAGCTGATTGCCGTCAACAAGCGCTTTTTTTGCCGTCCTCCAGCACGGGTGCGACCGCACCCGCCGAGGACGCCTGGCGCACAATGTGTGGCATCTGCTTTAGCTTGTTTCTGCACCATGTCCACTCTGTTTTCACCCACCCGCGTCGGCGCCATCCAAGTGGCCAACCGCGTCGTCATGGCCCCGCTCACGCGCAACCGCGCGCCCGAAGGCATTCCCACCGCGCTGATGGCCGAGTACTACGCCCAGCGCGCCGACCCGGTGACGGGCGCCGGCCTGATCGTGAGCGAAGCCACCGCCATCAGCCCGCAGGCGCAGGGCTATGCCGACGTGCCCGGCCTGTACGGCACCGAGCAGCTCGACGGCTGGAAGAAAGTCACCCAGGCCGTGCACGCGCAGGGCGGCAAGATCGTCTGCCAGCTGTGGCATGTGGGCCGCGTGTCGCACCACCTGCTGCAGCCGCACAACGCCGACCCGGTGGCGCCGTCGCCCATCCGCGCCGAAACCAAAACCTACCTCATCGACAAGGACGGCAGCGGCCACTTCGTGCCCACCAGCCTGCCGCGCGCGCTGCACCGGCATGAGATTCCGGCCATCGTGCACGACTACGCCGCCGCCGCGCGCAACGCCGTCAAGTCGGCCGGCTTTGACGGCGTCGAGATCCACGGCGCCAACGGCTACCTGCTGGACCAGTTTTTGAAAACCGGCGCCAATCAGCGCACCGACGACTACGGCGGCAGCATCAGGAACCGCGCCCGGCTGATGCTGGAAGTCACGCGCGCCGTGGTCGACGCCGTGGGACACGACCGCGTGGGCATCCGCCTCTCGCCCGTCACACCCGCCAACGACATCGTCGACGCCGACCCGCAGCCGCTGTTTGATTACCTGCTGCGCCAACTGGCACCGCTCGGCCTGGCCTACGTGCACGTCATCGAAGGCGCCACCGGCGGCCCGCGCGAGGTCGAAGGCCGCCCGTTCGACTACGCCAAGGCCAAGCAGGCCTACCGCGACGCCGGCGGCCGCGGCGCGTGGATGGTGAACAACGGCTACGACCCGCGGCTGGCCGAAGACGCCCTCGCAAGCGGCCGCGCCGACCTGGTCGCCTTCGGCAAGGCCTTCATCTGCATGCCCGACCTGACCGAACGCATCCGCCGCGGCGGCCCGTTCCAGGGGCTGGACAAGGCCACGATGTATGGCGGCGGCGCCAAGGGCTATACCGACTACCCGGCGCTGGCCGACTGAAGCTCCTGTTTTGATAGCTGCTTGCGCTTGTCCAGCAAGCGCTGGTGGCCTTTTTCTGTATGGACCCTGTATGACCGGTTGACCGGGTACAGATCCAACAGCCGGACGCAGAAAAAACCAAAAAGTCTTTTGGCTCTTTCTTTTGCGTCCTCTGCGAATCCTTTGCGTCCTCTGCGTCCGGTATTGGGATTTCGGTTTCCGGCATTCGACAGCGCTACGGGAATCTCCGACTGTCCACACTCCGCGCGTTGCGGTTTCATCGTCGCTTGCTGATTCCACCCAGGCCCGCCCATGACCCGCATCCTCCGCTCTGCCGCTTTCACCCTCGCGCCGCTGGCGCTGGCCGCCCTGCTGGCCGGCTGCGCCGCGCCGACGCCCGCACCGAAGGCCGCCGCCGCGCCGGTCGGTGAAATCAAGGGCACGGCCTGGGCGCACACGCCGCAGTCGCTGGCCGCCAGCGTGCAGAACGCTGCCGTCGTGCTGCCCGCGCAGGCCACGGGCGGCACGGTCTACTCCGGAAAGTGGAGCGCCATCCCCGCGTCCACCAAGGGCCCCGTGCCGGTGGTGCTGTTCCTGCACGGCTCGTCGGGGCTGGGCTTGAAGGCGATTGGCGAATGGCAGCAGTGGCTGGCCGCGCAGGGCATCGCCAGCGTGGCGCCCGACTCGTTTGCGCTGCCCGACCACGTGACCTACAAGTCGCCCATCGACGGGGCCAGCTACGAGCGCATCCACGCCCTGCGTGCCAGCGAAATCGCGCCGGCGCTGGCGGCGATCCAGGCCGCGCCGTGGGCCGACCGCACGCGCCTGGTGCTGGCCGGCACCAGCGAAGGCGCGGTGCCGGTGGCGCGCTACGCGGGCAAGGAATTCGCCGCGCGCCTGCTGTTTGCCTGGAGCTGCGAGCCCAACTACTTCGTCACCGAGCCGCGCAACGCCTTCGAGGCCGACAAGCCGGTGCTCAACGTCATCAGCAGCGTCGACCCGTTCTTTTCGCCCGCCAACACCTGGCTGGGCAACCCGGCCGCGCGCGGCTCCTGCGCCGAGGCGTTGAAGGACCACAAGAACGCCGTCATCGCCCTCATTCCCGGCGCGCCGCACACGCTGCTGACGCTGCCGCCGGTGCAGGCGGTGACGGGCGGTTTTCTGCGCAGCGCGCTGGCGCGCTGAGGCGTCAGCGAAGCGCCTTCGCGTGATGCGCGAAGTGGTCGGCCATGAAGCTGGCAATGAAGTAGTAGCTGTGGTCGTAGCCCGGCTGCAGGCGCAGCGTCAGCGGATAGCCCGCTTTTTCGCAGGCGGCCTGCAATAGCTCGGGCTTGAGCTGGTTGGCCAGAAACTCGTCGCCCTCGCCCTGATCGACCAGCAGCGGCAGCCGCTCCTTCGCATTGGCGATCAGCTCCACGGCGTCGTGCGGCTTCCACGCCGCCACATCGTCGCCCAGGTAGGCCTTGAACGCCTTCTGACCCCAGGGCACCTGCGTCGGCGCGGCAATGGGCGAGAACGCGCTCACGCTTTGGTAGCGACCGGGGTGGCGCAACGCCAGCGTCAGCGCACCGTGGCCGCCCATGCTGTGGCCGAAGATGCCGCGCGCGTCGGTGGCGGGAAAGTGCTGCTCGATCAGCGCGGGCAACTCGTTCACCACGTAGTCTTCCATGCGGAAGTGCCTGGCCCAGGGCTGCTGCGTGGCGTTCAGGTAAAAGCCCGCGCCCTGGCCCAGGTCGTAGGCGTCGTCGTTGGGCACGCCTTCGCCGCGCGGGCTGGTGTCGGGCGCCACCACGATCAGGTTGTGCTGGGCGGCAAAAAGCTGCGCGCCCGCCTTGGTGATGAAGTTCTGCTCGGTGCAGGTCAGGCCCGACAGCCAGTACAGCACCGGGCACTTCTCGCCCGCCAGCGCCTTGGGCGGCAGGTAGACGCCCACCTTCATGTCGGTGCCGGTGCTGGTGCTGGCGTGTTGCCACACTTCCTGGCGGCCGCCGAAACTGGCGTGGTGTTCGATGCGCTGCATGGATCGACTCCTTTCGATAGCTATAAAAAAAGAAGCTGCCGGCGCTTGCACATCAAGCGCTGGCAGCCGGTTTTTACCTGAACAATCAGGCGACGTAAGTGCCCTTGGCCTTGGCCGCGTGGGTGGCCAGGGCGTCCATCAGCGGCGGGTTCAGGCAGTCGTAGGTTTCCAGCCCCTTGGCCTTCAGGCCGGCGCGCACGTTGTCCATCTGGCTGGCGGGCGTGCCGCCTTCGATGCACGACGAGACGAACGCGGCAAAGCCGGCCGGCGCCCAGCCGTCATCGCTGGACAGCTCGGTGTGGATGAAGTCCAGGCCGTAGAACGGGTGGCCCGTGTTCTCGATGCGGCCGAACATGTGCGTGCCGCAGGCGCTGCAGGCGTGACGCTGGATGGCGGCGGACGCATCGACCACCTTCAGCTTCTCGCCGTGCGCCGTCACCTTGACCTTGTCGCGCGGCACCACGCCGACCACCGACAGGTGGGCGCCGGCCGGCTTCCAGCACTTGGTGCAGCCGCAGGCATGGTTGTGCGCCACCTGGCTGTCCACGCGCACTTCGACTTGATCGCTGGCGCAACGGCACTTGAGCGTGCCGCCGGCAAAGCCGTCCTTGGCGGGCTTGAGGCCGCCGTCGATGCTGGGATGGAGCGAAACGCCCATGGTGATGTCTCCTCGTCGAACCACGCGGATCGGCCGCGCACCGTTATGAAGCACCGAAGGCCGCGGAGCAGGCCACGCGCGGCAGCCGCGGAAGGGCTTGGCCCGCCCACTGGCTGCGTCCCCCTTCAGGGGAAAGGCGCGCCAGCGCCACAGGGGGTCAGTAATGAACTACGCTGCGGATCGACTTGCCCGCGTGCATCAGGTCGAACGCCTCGTTGATGTCGGTCAGCGGCATGGTGTGCGTCACAAAAGGCTCCAGCTGGATGCGGCCCGCCATCGCGTCCTCGACCATGCCCGGCAGCTCGCTGCGCCCCTTCACGCCGCCAAACGCCGTGCCCAGCCAGCGGCGGCCGGTGACGAGCTGGAACGGGCGGGTGCTGATTTCCTGCCCCGCGCCGGCCACGCCGATGATCACGCTCTGGCCCCAGCCGCGGTGCGCGCATTCCAGCGCGGCGCGCATGACCTGCACGTTGCCGATGCACTCAAAGCTGTGGTCCACGCCCCAGCCCGTCATATCGACGATCACCTGCTGGATCGGCTTGTCGTGGTCCTTGGGGTTGACGCAGTCGGTGGCGCCAAAGGTCTTGGCCAGATCGAACTTGCCCGGGTTGGTGTCGATGGCGATGATGCGGCCCGCCTGCGCCATCTTGGCGCCCTGGATCACGGCCAGGCCGATACCCCCCAGGCCAAACACCGCCACGCTGTCGCCCGGCTGCACCTTGGCGGTGTTCTTGACCGCACCCAGGCCCGTGGTCACGCCGCAGCCCAGCAGGCACACCTGCTCGGGGTTGGCCTGGGGGTTGACCTTGGCCAGCGACACCTCGGCCACCACGGTGTATTCGCTGAACGTGCTGCAGCCCATGTAGTGGTAGATCGGCTGCCCGTTGTACGAAAAGCGCGTCGTGCCGTCGGGCATGACGCCCTTGCCCTGCGTGGCGCGCACCGCCGTGCACAGGTTGGTCTTGCCGCTCTTGCAGAACAGGCACTGGCCGCATTCGGCGGTGTACAGGGGAATGACGTGGTCGCCCGGCTTGACGCTGGTCACGCCTTCGCCCACTTCGACCACGATGCCAGCGCCTTCGTGGCCCAGCACGGCAGGGAAGATGCCCTCGGGATCGTCGCCCGACAGGGTGAAGGCGTCGGTGTGGCACACGCCGGTGTGGGTGATGCGGACCAGCACCTCGCCGGCCTTGGGCGGTGCCACGTCGATCTCGACGATCTGCAGGGGTTTGCCGGCTTCAAAGGCCACGGCGGCGCGGGATTTCATGGGGTCTCCTTTCAGAATTATTTCAAGTAGGTTTTGACGATCGACACCGTCTCGTCGATCGCGGCGTGCACGCGGGCGTGCTCGGATTCCGGCGCGTCCGAGCCATCGCAATCCGCGTGGCCAAAGCTCTCGTACAGATGGCCTTCCAGCACATCGGCCATCAAGCCATTGACGGCGCCGCGCATCGCGGCCAACTGCTGCAACACCGGCCCGCACTCGGCGCCCTCGGCAATGCTGCGCTCCAGCGCCTCGGCTTGACCACGAATGCGGCGCAGGCGGGTGATGGCGCGCTTCTTGTCGTCGGGGGAATGCGGCATATCAGATACTAGAGGTCAGTATCAGTATAGTGGCATGGCACGGTTTGGCAAGGCCGGCAAGCGGCGCGTCCGGGGCGCCGGCGCGCCAGGTCATCCTGCGGACATGTCGCCGGTATATAAAGCCGGATTCACCATGAAATTCCGCCCCGGCTTCTGGCGCGCGTCACGCGCCCTTCACCCCGCCACGCTGGCGCGCGGCGCGATGGGCGTGCTGCTGGCCAGCCACGCGTGGGCGCACGCCGCGGACGTGGACACCGGGCCCACCGCCGAAGAAGACTGGGCCCTGCACGGCCAGACCACCTATGTGCGCCAGTTCAAGCCGGCCCTCACGTCGCCCTACGCAGCGGCGCACAGCCTGAGCGGCCAAGCCGAAGCGAGCTACTCCTTCACCGCGACCGCCTTTGCAGGCTGGCGGCCATGGGCGGGCGGCGAGCTGTACTTCAACCCCGAAATGGCCAGCGGCCACCCGCTGTCCGACCTGAACGGCCTGGGCGGCTTCACCAACGGCGAGATGGCGCGCTCTTCGGGGCCGCACCTGCGGCTGTACCGGGCGCGGCTGTTCCTGCGCCAGACCTGGGGCACGGGCGGCGGCCGCGAGCTGCTTGAATCCGTCCCCAACCAGCTGGCTGGCGCGGTGGACAAGAACCGCTGGGTGCTCACCGCTGGCAATGTGGCGGTAACCGACATCTTTGACAACAACACCTACAACCACGACGCGCGCACGCAGTTCCTCAACTGGTCGCTGATGACGCACGGCGCCTATGACTTCGCCGCCGACGCACGCGGCTACACCTGGGGCGTGGCGCTGGAGCGCTACTGGGGCGACTGGGTGCTGCGCGCGGGCCGCTTCATCCAACCCGTCAAACCCAACCAGCAGTCGCTGGACCTGCGCATCTTCCAGCACTACGGCGACCAGATCGAGCTGGAGCGCGGCCACACGCTGCTGGGCGACGAGCGCCCGGGCCGCGTGCGCCTGCTGGCGTTTCGCAACCGCGCGGTGATGACGCGCTACGATGACGCGCTGGCGCTGGCCGCGCGCACCGGCACCGTGCCCAACCTGGACGCGGCGCGCGGCGGCGCACAGGTC